>LKMJ01000985.1_pt1 | contig 24078 bp, 26 predicted proteins | sample 643391 | NCBI WGS metagenome assembly LKMJ01 (sample SAMN04112250, study PRJNA286221) | soda lake metagenome | biome: soda lake; feature: Kulunda Steppe; material: water; isolation source: sample PL-Br10 brine of Picturesque Lake | place: Russia: Kulunda steppe | collected 2010-07
CTCGGCGATGTCGCTTCGCCCACGTTGATGACTCAGACTGATGCTGTGTCATTACAGCCAGAGGTGTGTACGGTTCCCAGAGAAACTATTCAAATCGAGATTGTTCGACAGTACTGAATACAGAGGAAGGGTTCAGCACGACGACTTCGTTTGTTTCACGCCGAACCAGCTAATTATCCACTCACTTTATTTACAATACCAAGATGACACGGGTTATCAGTCTTTAATCTGACCACGGTCGCGGCTCTCCGACTGGGTGTCCCAGAAACCAATTGATACCGATAAGAATTGCCGTGATACATATTAGTAGGAGTATTGTCCCCCGCTTTTGCAATAGTTCGCTCCGGTCGAGGTCGCTATCTTTCTTGTAAATTAGTAGTAAAGAAGTAAGGAGCCATCTGTAACCGTTTTTTTCGCTGGGTTTCGCTGACTGAAGCTCTCGACTTTTCCGGAGCGACCAGACTCCGTACACCAGAAATGTGAAGAAGACAGTGGCAACCGTAAGAACAAAGAGAATCATCAGTCCCCCGAACAGGACGGCAGTTAGTCCTGAAATGGTTTCTCCAGCAACGATAGCAAATCCCACGAGCCCCCCACCGATGATCGTACCACACCCAATCGATAGCAGAAGGATCGTAGCGAACGTGTCCTCTGGATTTTCACGATCGATATATTCGACTAGCATTGCTAGTCCAGACCCAAACATCTAGTGTCAGGGTTGTTCACGAGCACCTATATATTTATGTTGAACTAATCCCCGTCAGCTGGCTATGGGATTTTCTTGTGTCTATGTCTTCGCTTCTACTCGGTCGCTTCAGTGAACACGCACACTCTCCAACTGTACTGACTGAGCGCCATCTTCGCAAATCGAGTCGAATCTCATGCGACATTCGCGCGCTGTATACAGCACGCCGTTCGTATCAACTGCCAAGGATCTCGACGGAGCCCATCGGACGGTTGGTGTTCGTATTGCCCGGTTTCCGTATCCATTAATCCCGTTCACTACGAAAAAGCCCACATGGAAGCGACAGCCACCACGGTGATCGATCGACCCCCGGAAGCGGTCTTCGAGTACATGGACGTCCCGGAGAACCAGGCCCGGATCTCGCCGCGGCTCTCGGCCGTCGAAACCACCGGTACGCTCGATACCGGCGGGAAACGGGCCAGCTACGTGTATCGCCTGTTCGGCCTCTCCTTCGAAGGCGAGGTTCGAGGCGTCGAACACCACCCTCCCGAACGGATCGTCTTCGAGATGAGCGGTGACATCGAGGGGCGGATCGAGTGGACGTTCGAGCCCGTAGAGGGCGGCACGCGCGTCACCTACGCCGCTACGTACGATCTCGGCTTGCCGCCGTTCGTCGATCGGCTCCTCGGGCCGGTCGCCGACCGGTTCAACCGCCGCGAACTCGAGGCAACACTGGAAAACCTCAAAAGCCGGCTCTGACGCGCTCAAAACAGCCGATCGAGGATCGAACGTTTGATGAAGCTCTCGCGGCGCTCGCTGTGGGGTTGGACCATGACTGCCGTACAGTCGACGCTGTCGACCAGTTGGTCGCTGGGTCGTCCGAACAGGTCGCCGGTGAGGCCGCCCGACTCGGTGCCGGTGACCAACAGATCCGCGTTGCCGACGAACCGTGCCAACCCGGTGACCGGGTCGTCCGTCTCGATGACCCGAGATTGGGCCGGGACGGTCAGGATCGAGATCAGCGCCGCGTGGTAGTCCTCGATCGTCTCCCGGCGTCGTTCGGGGGCTCCTTCGGGAAGCGCCTGCAACAGCGTGATCCGGGCGCCGGTCTCCTCGGCGATCGCGTCCGCGATGAGCAGCTTCAGCGGGTCGTACCCGCCGCGTGAGGAGACGACCGCGATCTCGTCGGCGCCGTCGAAACCGCGGTCCTCGACCAACAGGACGCCACAGGGCGCGTTTTTGAGGAACCACTGGGTCTCGCCGCGTCCGATGAGCCGCTGGTGGAACTCCTCGCGACGGCGTTCGAGCATGAGGAGATCGTACCCCTCGTAGGAGGCGAACTCGACGATCGACTCCTTGACGTCTTCGGCGGTTATTTCGCTGTAGTCGACGTACGAGCCCGCCTTCGACCGCACTTCGGGATCCATCGTCGCATCACTGTCGGGAAGCGTTCCGCCCCCGGCCCCACCCGATCCGGCCGCGGCTTCGGCGCCGGCCGCCGCCGTAAACCACTCCGGTGGGTTCCCCTCGAACGGTAACCACTCCGGGCTGTCCGTCCGGCTGACCTGTGGTGTCCGTTCGCCGAAGACGTGGTGCGGCTGTTCGCTGAACCGGACCATCGAGACGTGCGTCGACCGCAGTCGGGAGAGATCCGAGGCGATCCGGAGCATATCGCGCTGTCCGGACTGGCTCGTCTTGTCGGTGACCGCCACGAGCGCGTCGTAGGTCTCCTCGGCGTCGAAAAGCTCCCGCGTCCGCTCGATCGCCCGTTCGCCGAGTTCGCGCCGAACGCCCGTCCGTGCGGCGCCCTCGCGGTCGACGCGGTCGCGAGCGTAGACGTAGTAATACACCACCGACACTGCCGTTATCCCCGCCGCACCGACGAACGGGAGCGTCCCGATCTGGGTCAACACGACGAAGCCACCCACCATCCCGAAAAACTGTAACCACGGGTACAGCGGCGCGGTAAACACCGGTTCGTAGTCGTCGATCGCCCCTTCCCGGAAACCGATCAACGCGAGGTTGACGAGGATGAAGACGAGGATCTGGAAGGCGCTACCGAGCTTCGCGACCTGATCGATCGGGAGGAAGGCGATCATCGTGAGCATCATCGCGCCGGTGATGGCGACCGCCGGCGCCGGCGTGTTGAACCGGCTGTTGACTTCCGCGAACCGGCCCGGTGCTAAATTATCCCGCGCCATCGCGAAGGGGAACCGCGATGCCGACAGGATTCCGGCGTTCGCCGTCGAAGCCAGAGCCATGAGCGCCGCGACGGTCACGGCGACGACGCCGACCGTCCCGAGCGTCTGATCGGCCGCGATGGCCATGATCGCGCCCTCACCGTCGGACCGAAGCAGGCCGTCCTCGATCGCACCCTGAACGTCGACGATACCGATCGCGACGTAGACGACGGCGACGTACAGCGCCGTGGTGATAACGAGCGATCCGATCATCGCCTGCGGGATCACCCGTCCCGGATCTTTGACCTCCTCGGCGACGGCGGAGACCTTGATCACGCCCGCATAGGAGATGAAGACCAGCGCCGTCGCCGCCAGGAAGCCGCTGCCACCGACGCTGAACGCCCCCTCCGTCTGTGTCGGGGTAATCCCCGACCAGCCACCGACGACGAACCACGCCATCACGACGAGCATCAACCCGACGATGACGAACTGCAGCGAGCCCGTACTCGACGTGCTGATGAGGTTGAGAACGATGAACACGAGCGCAAGCGCAAGCGCGAGCGGGATGATCGGATCGCCGAAAACCGGGACCTCGATCGTTTCGATCACCGGTAACACGTACACGAGATACGGCACGCCCCCGATCAACGCCAGTGCCCCTTTGAACGAGAGCATGAACCAGTTGCCGATCCCCGCGATCGTCCCGAGAAGCGGGCCCATCCCACGCTCGACGTAGACGTACGAACCGCCGTCTTCGGGCATCGCGGTCGCCATCTCGGAGGCCGAAAGGGCCGCTGGGAGGATGAGTATCGCGGCGACGAGAAACGCCGCTACGACCGACGGCCCGCCGACCTCGACGAAGGCGATCCCCGGCAGGATGAAGACGCCGCTGCCGACCATCGCGCCGATCGCGATCGCGGTCGTCGCAGGGAGTCCGAGATCGCGTTTGAGTCCGGACGGCATCCGTGTTACACCCTGTCCCGTCCGATCCTCACCCGGAGGTGACACCCTGTCGGCGGGCGACCGCCCCAGTCTCTCCATGCGACTCTACCCACCACACAGCCCACAACTTTGACGTTCCGACGGACGACTGCCCTCAGACACATGTACTATTATGATGTATGGTCCCACCGGGATTGCGTATACTGCCTGACTAGTTAGGATCGCAGTCCTTGTGGCTGCCAATCCCTCTTGAACGTAACGAGTCTCCGCCGTAACCGTACGTATGTCCCAAGATATCTCGGACGCCGTTCTCGAGGGTGACCCTTACGAACAGGCGGCAGCGCTCACGAGACGGGTGTTTCCCGTCTCGCTCGACGGCAAGATACGGATCTGTTGTCTGGTCTCGCTGAGCGCGGCCGGTTTCGCGCCCGCGATCGCCCTCCGCCGGGAGTTGATCCGCACGGTCGAGCCGACTGCCGCCTCCGAGACGCCGGCGTTCGTGGCGATTGGGGGCCTCGGGGTCGTCCTCACGTTCCTGTTCGGGCTTGTATTCGTCCGGTTGCGGCTGTACATCCACAACCGCGATCTCGATTTCGAGTCGGCGGCCCATCTCATTCGGGTCGAGGACCTGCTCATGACCTTCGCCGTGTCGACGGGCGTTCTCTTCGTCGCAGTCCCGCTCGCGTTGGCCGTCCTGGGCGCTTTCTCGCCGGATTCGATACTCTGGCTCTACGAGCGCGACGTCCGGGTGTACCGCCCGTCGACGAACATCCTGGCGAACACTACCCTCGTCTCCGGCGGGGGCGTCGTTTCCGCGGCAGTCCTGTTCGTTCTCGATACCGCGACCCGTTGATCGCCGAACTGCCCAGAACCGCCGATCGGCGGTCGTGACTGTCGGGTAGATTCACTCGATGTGCCGTCTCGCCGCACGAAACGCGGCTCCTATCGGCGATCCACACTAGTTTGGATCCCTTTTAATAACGTATCTCTGCGAAGTAAAGTATGGATCATGACGGAAACCCTGGCGTTGTCATCGGGAACTGAATCGCTCGTCGCGCTCCAACAGGAGGGGCCGACCCAAACGGAGATCTTCGAATGGATCTTCACGGAACCGATCCTCGCGAGCTCGCTGTACGTAAACATCGCGCTCGCGGGACTGTCGCTGCTCTTCTTCGTCTTCATGACGAAGGATCTTAAGGACCCCCGGGCGAAGCTCATCGCCGTATCGGCGCTTTTGGTCCCGACCGTCTCGGTCGCGAGCTATACGGGGCTCGCCTCCGGGCTGACGATCGGCGTACTCGAGATGCCGGCCGGACACGCCGCCGAGGGGTCGACCGTGATGATGGGCGGCGAAAGCTACGATGGGGTCGTTACGATGTGGGGTCGCTACCTCACGTGGGCGCTGTCGACGCCCGCCATCCTGCTCGCGCTCGGGCTGCTCGCGGGCGCTGACGGGACGTCGATCTTCACCGCCATTACGTTCGATATCGCGATGTGTGTGACGGGGCTCGCCGCCGCGCTGACGACTTCGAGTCACCTGCTCCGGTGGTTCTGGTACTTCATCAGCTGTGCGTGTTTCGTCGTCGTGCTGTACATCCTGCTCACCCAGTGGCCGAAGACGGCCGAGGCCGCCGGTACGGCTGACATCTTCAACACGCTGAAGCTGTTGACCGTCGTGATGTGGCTCGGCTACCCGATCATCTGGGCGCTCGGCGTCGAGGGGATCGCCGTCCTGCCGGTCGGCGTCACCTCGTGGGGCTACAGCTTCCTCGACATCGTCGCGAAGTACATCTTCGTGTTCCTGCTGCTCCGATATGTCGTCTCCAACGAGAGCGTTGTTTCGGGCAGCATCATGCCGTCGGCGACGGGAACGCCCGCCGACGACTGATCGGATCGCGACCTGTCGATTCAGTTTTTTCGAACGCCGTGTTGCGGACGGATCGAAACGCATAAACTCGGGACCGACCGAAATACGAGCGAGCCGAGGTAGCCTAGCCCGGCCAAGGCGGTTGCTTCGAGAGCAACTGTCCGTCAGGACACGTGAGTTCAAATCTCACCCTCGGCGCTTCTTCCGTGGATTTTCCCGAACAGGGGATAGCATCCCCACCGGTTCGACCACGATATTCGATCCCGATGAGTCACAGCCCGCCAGCGACGCGGAGCGAAAGCCCGGACTGTCACGGCTCGGTTCAAATCCACCCCTTCGGAGTTTCGCTTTCTGTGTGGTCCCTTCCGTCTCCACGGTGTCTTCAGCACCCTTAACCCCGTCCCGATACCTGCTTTTGTATGGAGCTGGCGATACGTGCCGACGGGTTGGAGAAAACGTACGGCGATGTCCGAGCCCTCGACGGGCTGAGCTTCGAGGTCGATCGGGGGGAGTTTTTCGGCCTGCTCGGACCGAACGGGGCGGGGAAGACGACCTTTATCAATATTCTGGTCGGGCTGGTCAGAAAAACCGGCGGGACCGCCGAGGTGTTCGGCTTCGACGTCGAGAGCGATTATCGAGAGGCCCGCGATCGGATCGGACTCGCGCCACAGGAGTTCAACGTCGATCGGTTCTTCCCCATTCACGAGGTGTTGGAGCACAAGGCCGGTTACCACGGCGTTCCGCCCGAGGAGGCCAAACGCCGCGCCGAGGAAGCACTGAAGACGGTCGGGATCTGGGAGAAACGCGACACGCGCTTCGATTGGCTCTCCGGCGGGATGAAACGTCGGTTCCTCCTCGCTCGGGCGCTCGTCACGGACCCGGAGCTTTTGATCCTCGACGAGCCGACCGCGGGCGTCGACGTCCAGCTCCGACGGGATCTGTGGCGCGTCATCGAGCGGCTCAACGCCGACGGGACGACGATCCTTCTCACGACTCACTACATCGAGGAGGCCGAACGGCTCTGTGATCGGGTCGCGATCGTCGACTCGGGCCGGATCGTCGAGGTGGCGACGCCCGACGAACTCCGCTCGCGCGGTACCGACGAGGTGTTCGTGACGCTGTCGGATGCCCCGACAACCGTCCCGCAGTTCGATATCGACGGGATCGTCGGTACACGGTTCGAGGGCGGGACGCTCGTCGTCACCGCCAGCGGTGGCGGCCGGATCGCTCCGGAGTTACTCCGGACGCTCGAATACGAGGGGTACGAGGTGGTCGATCTCGATATCCGGCGGGCCTCGCTCGAGGAGGTCTTCGTCGACATGACCCGGATCGACGAGGAGGCCGAGAAACTGGGGGCGATCCAGTGAGCACCGACACCGACCGGTCCGGTCCGCCGGGCGATAACGGACTCTTCGGCGTCGGCTTCCGGTCGCTTTTGCGCCGGGAGATCCTCCGGTTCGTCCGCCGGCCACAGAACACCTTCCTCCCGCCGGCGATCACGAACGTGCTGTATTTCGCCGTCTTCGGCGTCATCCTCGGCCAGCGGATCGACAACATCGCCGGATTCGATTACATCGTCTTCCTGTTGCCCGGCCTCGTCGTCCTCGGGACGATTTCGAACGCCTTCGAGAACGCCTCGTTTTCGATCTTTCACGGCCGCTGGAACGAGTACATCCACGAGACGCTGACCTCGCCGCTGTCGTACACCTCGATGGTGCTCGCGTACATCTTCGCGGCCGCGCTCCGCGGGATCGTCGTCGGTCTGATCATCGTCGGGATCGGTCTCGCCTTCACCACCGTCCCGGTCGCCGAACCGATCTACCTCGCGGCGTTCATGCTCGTCGTCCCGCTGCTTTTCGCCTCGCTGGGCGTGATCGGCGGCCTGATCGCGAACGACTTCGACGACCTGACGGTGATGAACCAGTTCATCCTCCGGCCGCTGGTGTTTTTCGGCGCGGTGTTTTACTCGCTGGAGATCCTCCCGCCGCTGTACCGGACGCTGTCGCTTTTGAACCCGATGGTGTACATGGTCAACGGCGTCCGATACGGCTTTTTAGGGTATCAGGAGGTCGATCCCCTAGCGTCGCTGGCCGTGTTGAGCGGCTTGACCGCCGCCGTCGTCGCGCTCGACGTCTATCTGTTCAAAAAGGGATACGGGCTGCTCGATTGACCGATCGGCTCTTACCGGAGACGGCAAACAGTGGTCTCTGTCCGAACATCGTCGAATAGGCCCGTGCGGATGTCTGCATGGGAAATTCAAAATACAATGTTGAATTATACGAATGCCGTACGGCAGCCCCCATCGAAATCTCTCAACCATTTGCGCTTGGGTTTAAAAAGCATACTAATAGCGGACTTCAACTAGTGATCTGGGCAAATGATTTAAGTTAGTTTGACAATAACTACCAAGCAGCCATGGTGGGGGGTTGTTTGATCAGATCGGGGATGCACCCCCGATAGTGTGTATCGATCCGGATGCCTCCGCCGCACCTGTTCGTGAGGCACTGCATCGTCTCTTCGATAACCAGCCGGTTACAATCTGCGAGGGGGCCGCCAATCAAAACGATGATCTAGTGGTCATCCGGGACGGTGAAATCATCGCCTCCTCCTCGGTGGACGAACTGCTACGGTCGGTTCTTTTGATCAACTCCGACGTGTATATTTCCGGAGCGAGAGGTCTCGAAGAGACGGAGTTACCGGATGTCCTGAAAGCGCTCGAAGAGACGCCGCTTCGACTCCGTGGCTATCCGGACTCGGACTTGGAGAAGCTGCTCTTTGTCAAAGTCTCCAGAGCGATCGAACGGCTTGCTTACGAGACTGGGAAGGGAACGTTGTGGGTCGGATTCCAACGCCTGTCGCGTCTCGTCGACGAACCGGGCACCTACGAGGCGTACAAACAACTGTGCACCACAGATCTCGATATACACGCCTACGGCGTCGACGATCCACGACTCCCGCCGGAAATCGAACGGGACCTCACGGTCCACGCTGGTAGCTCCCGCCTCCATAGTCGCTGTTGGTTCGTCGTCTTCGAACCGCCGTCGTCGAACGGGAGATCCGCCGGGCTGTTGGCGATCGAGCAAGAGCCCAACTGCTATACAGGGTTCTGGACGTTTCAACCACGGCGGGTCGAATCGATCCGTCAGACAATCGAACCCCCGTAGCTGGCCGGATCCAACCGTAGTACGGATTGATGTCTCGGGGGAGTGTTGGATGCTGGTCGGCGATCCCCCGAAATCCCAGTACAACCATCCGTATGCAAGACTCGCGCCCCCCATCCTGCACGAGATGTCCTATCATCAATCAGACCTGACGATTCAGAGACTGTTTGATACAGTGGATGTGGTCAGCCCAGAATCAGTCTGTTCCGATATAGCCACTAACTGACGTTTTCTGTACCAGACAGTCATACAGGCAGAGCATTACTACATGTTATCTGTGTCTACTTGGAGTCAGAACTAAAGCTGAGTTCACATGAGCCTCCGACCATTTGATCCTGATTCCGAACTGAAACCGTGGCCAGGGACAACGTCGCTTCTCCACGGGCTTCGAGCACTCTCATTTTGGAGTGCAATTGTCCTTCCGTTCTTCCATCTCCCACTCCTCATAGGTGGCCTTGATACCCTCACGCGATCCGTTGTCTTCCTGGGGCTCCTCGCTCTGAATATCGTCACTCTCGTCATTGGTCACTCTTATCAGCCCACGTGAGTGACTGGTTTCCCAACTTCTGTCGTCGAATTCGGTACTCCTGCAGTGATACGATGATGGGTTTAGCAAGCGTTGGTCGGATCTATTTGGAATTTGGCGAACCCGATTGCGAGACTCAGATCACATACAACAAACTGAGATTGTTTCTTTTAAGGTATCTCTGTGGAATCGACTGATCAACAGAACGGACTACATATCTGAGGAGCCTCCTCTCGGCCTCTCGCCCTCGGACCACCATCCACCATTGTTGTGACATGGGAACGGCTCGTGAACGAGATGGCCACCGAACGAAATACCCTCAGCCCGTATCGATATACTCGAGTGTACTCTTTCGGTCATCGGAGTAATAGCGATGGTTCCTGTTTTCGCTGGCCTATCATCAACAGAAATCTCTACATTGTAGTCCCCGAACTTCTCAGAAAAGTGAATAACTTCGCCACTGAGGTCACCGAGTGGATCTGTTTTCATTACGGCGTTCCCGTCTATATCTGTGATCTCTACGATGGGTTCGATCTTTTCATCCGTGTCGTTGTGAATGGACAACTCAAGATGCTTCGTATCCGAAGGGGTGGTGTCTTCGAAGGATAGAACCGTTCCTCCATTCTCTTTGTCGATCACAGATTCGTAATACTGACTCCCGACGCCGTCTGCATAACTGAATTGATTATCGTAACCTTCGGTATCGAGATACCATAAAATCGAATCCGTCGCTACTGATTCGTCGTAATAGAGCGTCCCGTCCGTTTCATAGCTTCCCTCTGCTAACGCAATATCTATTTCTTCTTTGATTTCATCAGGGAACATGAAATATGGGATATATTTGTCTGTGCATGTGACTTTATCATGGGAATGTTCGTCGTCCTCCTGATCGGCAGTTCTATCACCATTACCGGATGGCGTTTCGTCATCGGCATCTCCGAGACAACCGGCGAGGCTACCCAATGATATTCCTGAGACTGCAAGCACGGTGCGTCGATTCATAGTTCAAAATTTCAACAGTAGAATAAACTCTTTCTGTACTACAGACCAATCATTTAAATCAACACTTCTCGCAAATCGACCTATAGCTCGTGCCACATTCGTGGGCGCAGTCTTGCCCGTCCTGCTTTTCTGTTTAACAGGTGCCATCAACCATATGCAAGAGACGTGTTCTACATCTCACACGACGGTCAGTGATACTCTCACTGATCCGGGGATCGTTTCGCTGAATTCGATAAGAGACTCGTTTTTGATTCTCCGCTACGATCGCTGTCGGTCCTTTCTTTTCGCCCAGAACGCGACTTCCCGGCCGGCCGCGAGCGCACACCTGAAGTGCTCGAGACCCTACTACCCGTCAATGAGTGATACCGGACCGCTCCAGCCCGACCGTCCCGACCTGGACCGCCCGTTTCGGGTCGAGGCGCCCTTCGAGCCCGCGGGCGATCAGCCCGACGCGATCGAGAAACTGGTCGCGGGATACGAGGCCGGCGCGGACAAACAGACCCTTCTGGGTGTAACCGGCTCGGGAAAGACCAACACCGTCTCGTGGGTGATCGAAGCGCTTCAGCAGCCGACGCTCGTACTCGCCCACAACAAGACGCTGGCGGCCCAACTCTACGAGGAGTTCCGGAACCTGTTCCCGGACAACGCCGTCGAGTACTTCGTCTCGTATTACGACTACTACCAGCCCGAGGCCTACGTCGAACAGACCGACACCTACATCGACAAGGACATGTCGATAAACGAGGAGATCGACCGGCTGCGACACTCGGCGACCCGGTCGCTTCTCACCAGGGATGACGTGATCGTCGTGGCGAGCGTCTCGGCGATCTACGGGCTCGGCGACCCGACCAACTACGAGGGGATGGCGATGCGGCTCGAACCCGGCGACGAGGTGGGTCGGGAGGGGCTTTTGAAACGGCTCGTCGACCTGAACTACGAGCGAAACGACGTCGATTTCCACCAGGGGACCTTCCGCGTCCGGGGCGACACCGTCGAGATCTACCCCATGTACGGCCGCCACGCCCTCCGCGTGGAGCTGTGGGGCGAGGAGATCGACCGGATCATGAAAGTCGACGTGTTGAACGGCGACGTCGTCTCGACGGAGCCGGCCGCCCTCGTCCACCCCGCCGAGCACTACTCGATCCCCGAGGAGAAACTGCGGCGCGCGATCGAGGAGATCGAGGAGCTGATGGATCGCCGGGTGGGCTATTTCGAACGGCAGGGCGATCTCGTCGCCGCCCAGCGGATCGAGGAGCGGACGACCTTCGATATCGAGATGCTGGAGGAGACCGGCTACTGTTCGGGTATCGAGAACTACTCCGTCCACATGTCCGATCGCGAGTCGGGCGAGCCGCCCTACACGCTGCTCGATTACTTCCCCGACGGTTTCCTGACCGTCATCGACGAGTCCCACCAGACGATCCCCCAGATCAAGGGCCAATACGAGGGCGACAAATCGAGGAAGGACTCGCTCGTCGAGAACGGCTTCCGGCTGCCGACCGCCTACGATAACCGTCCGCTGACCTTCGAGGAGTTCGGAGAGAAGACCGACCGGACGCTGTACGTCTCGGCGACGCCCGGCGACTACGAGCGCGAACACTCCGCGCAGGTCGTCGAACAGATCGTCCGACCGACGTATCTCGTCGACCCCGAGATCGAGATCGCCTCCGCCGAAAATCAGATCGAGGACCTCATCGAGCGGATCGAGACGACACCGGAGACCGAGCGGGTCCTCGTGACGACACTGACGAAACGGATGGCCGAGGATCTCACGGAGTATCTCGAAGGCGCCGGCGTCGACGTCGCCTACATGCACGACGAGACCGACACCTTGGAGCGTCACGAACTCGTCCGCTCGCTTCGACTCGGCGAGATCCAGGTACTCGTCGGAATCAACCTCCTCCGGGAGGGACTCGACATCCCCGAGGTAAGCCTCGTCGCGATCCTCGACGCCGACCAGGAGGGCTTTCTCCGCTCGGAGACGACGCTCGTCCAGACGATGGGCCGGGCGGCCAGAAACGTCGACGGGCGGGCGGTGCTGTACGCCGACGAGACGACGGGCGCGATGGCCTCAGCGATCGAGGAGACCCGCCGTCGACGGGAGATCCAGACCGAGTTCAACGCCGAACACGGCCACGAGCCGCGAACGATCGAGAAACCGGTCGGCGAGACGAACCTGCCGGGTTCGAAAACCGACACCGACGGCGTCTCGGGGATCGAGGCGGACAACGTCGAGGAGGCCGAGGAACTGATCGAACGGCTCGAACGCCGGATGAGCGAAGCCGCCGACAACCTCGAGTTCGAACTCGCGGCCGACATCCGCGATCGGATCCGCGAACTCAGAGCCACGTTCGACGAACTGGACGATCCCGACGAGGGCGTTCCGACGCCCGACGACGAGCGCTGATCGGCCGTCCGTCAAGGGGTTTTTGTCGGCACCGATCGAAGCCATCCACATGAGCGTCCGTCCGTATCTCCGCTCGCCGGTCGCGATCGGCTGGACGCTCGTCGGCGCGGTCGCGATCGGGGCGGTGGTCGCCGCGGCCCTCCGGCTCGCGGTTCTGGCCGAACGCTCGACGCTCGTCGTCGACCCCACGGCCACAGCCGAGGGGTTCGGTTTCGTCCTGACGCTCGCTTTCACGACGGTCACGATCGCCGTCGCCGCCCTCGTCTGGCTCCCCTGCAGCCTCGCCGTCGCCCACGCCGTCGGGAACCGACACCGGGGTCGATCGGTCTCGATCGGCGAATCGATCGACCGCGTTAGCTCACGGGTCGAACCGATGTACCGGTGGGTCAAAACCCGGATCGCGGTCGAGCCGATCGCCGACCGGATCCTCTCGGAGAACGACGTCTCGCCCGCCGAGGTCGCCGTCGGCTGTGATGCCTTCGTCGTTCCCGCGATGGCGCTCGACGCGCCGACGCTTCGAGCGGCCGTAGGACGGGCGAACCAGGCGGTCCCACAGCCCGGGCGGGAGCGGGTTCTGTTCGCCGGGTTCGGGTCGACGGTGCTGCTTGTGACCGCCGCCGTCGGGACAGCTATGCTGTCCGACCTCGCGTCGGTCGGGTCGCTTGTATCGGGAGTCGTGATCGTCGGCGTCGTCCTCACTGCCGCACTCGATACCGCCTTCCGGACCGGGGCGTACGCCGGCCAGGATCCCGACGACGGGTTCGGCTGAGTGGTTCCTCCAAGCGCTGTCCCTCTCGGTGATTGGTTATAGCTGCTCGAGGAACCGATCGAACGCCCCCGAATCCGCGTGAACGTGTGCGTAGGTGCCCAGCGTTCGGTGCTCGGTTAGCCCGTCCTTGCCGTCCGCGATGCCGTCACCACGCTCGACGTCGAAGGCGAACGTCGCGTCCGACGCCACGTCGGCCTTCGAGTAGTGGAACTCGTGGCCCCGGAGCGTCGTTCCCGCGTCGGCGGTGAGTGTGTCCTCCCGGGCGCACAACTCGACGTGATCGAGCGCCTGATACCGCTCGCACATCTCGACGTCCGCCGGGAGTACGCCAGCCATCCGGTGGGTGTCCCCATCAGTATCGGTTAGCGTCTCCGAAAGCGCCATCAGACCGCCGCACTCGCCGAGGACGGGCAGTCCGTCGGCGGCGCGATCGCCCAACTGATCGAGGGTCCCGCCGGCCGCCAGCGCCTCGCCGTGGAGTTCGGGGTAGCCGCCGGGAAGGTACACGCCGTCACAGTCCGGTAGCGGATCGCCCGCGACGGGCGAAAAGCTGACCACGGACGCCCGATCGCGGAGCCGTTCGATCGTCGCCGGATATTTGAAACAGAAGGCCCCGTCGTCGGCGACGGCGACGGTCGCGTCGGTTCTCGGCCCGGTCGGTTCCTCGGCGTCGGGCTTCGGCGGTTCGCGGGCGAGGGAGACGAGCCGCTCGATCTCGAGGTGTTCGCTCGCCTTCCGCAGCGTCTCGCGGTCGATCGGCGTCTCCTCGCCCATATGGAGGCCGAGATGTCGATCGGGGATCTCCAGCCCCGAAAGCGGCGGGATCCGGCCGAGATACGCCAGTCCGTCCGGCAGTGCCGTCCGGATCCCCTCGGCGTGACGGCCGCCGTGGGCGCGTTGGGCGATGACCCCGGCGACGTCGATGTCCCGGTCGGCCTCGGCCGCGTACTCTCGAAACCCGAGCGCCGTCGCGGCGACGCTTTCCATCCCCGCCTTCGCGTCGGCGACGAGGACGACCGGCAACCCGAGCGTCTCGGCGACGTAGGCGGTCGAGTTCGTCCCGTCGTACAGCCCCATCATCCCCTCGACGACACAGATCTCGCCCTCGCCGCGCCAGTAGTTGCGGCGACAGCCCGCCTCCCCTGAGAGCCACGGGTCGAGACTTCGGGATGGGCGGTCGCAGACGACGGCGTGGTGGCTGGGATCGATAAAGTCCGGCCCGGCCTTCGCCGGTTGTGGGTCGTAGCCGGCATCACGCAGCCCTTCGAGGGTCGCGAGCGCGGCGACAGTTTTGCCGACACCGGAGGCGGTGCCGGCGAGAACGAACCCCCTCACGGTTTCGGCGCCTCCCGGTCGACACCCTCGAACAGCCTGTCGTACACCTCGAGCAGCCGCGATCGAACGTCGGCCATCGGGAGGCCCGTCCGCTCGGCGAGCGCGAGTGCGCCGCCCATCCCGACGCCCTCCTTGGCCTCTCCAGCGTTGAACGCCGCCATCGCCGGATGGTCGTCGGTGAATTCGGGATCGGTGATGGTCACCGAGAGATCCAGCGCCGAGGCGGCCCGTTCGAGGTCGATCGACGGGTCGTCGGCGACGAACGACGTCGTCGACAGCGACAGCGATCGGTCGTACCCGCCGTGGCGGAGACAGGCCGCGGCGGCGACGAGCTGTGTACCGCCGGCCAGCGTCACGGCGGTGTCTGTCTCGAGGGCGCCGGCGGCCAGCCCGCAGACGACTGCCAGCGCGGGATCGCCGACGCGTCTGAGTGCGACGGTCGGGTCGCCCGCGGCGTCGCCCGGTTGCAACGCTGACGATTCGAGCCCCTCCTCGACGACCTGACGTTTCAACTTCAGCGGGTTCTCCGGTAGCGACGAGGAGACCGTCCGCTCGCCGAGGACGTCCGATTCCCCGAGCGCGGTCAGTACGCCCAGCGCGGTCGTGGTGCCTCCGGGGACCGTCTCGGCGAGATAGAGCTCGTCGTCCGGGAGCTTTCGGCCGAGTTGTCTGGCGGCGGCGAAAGCGCCGGGAGCCGATGGAAGCGGGTCCGGATCCCTGATGTCCTCCCCCGGCTGTGCACCGACGGTTACCGTCGGCGCGCCCGTGGATTCGGCGAGGCCGGCGTCGACGACCGCGGTGTCGATCCCCAGTTCCTCGACGACGGCCCGGGTGACGACCGCGGGTGTGGGACAGCCGGTCGGCGAGACCGGAACGACCGACGAACGGACGGGCCGGCCGTAGGTCAGGATCTCGCTGTCGGCGCTCGGAGTCTGGGCCATCAGATCGGTGTCGGCCCCCGCGGCGCTGATGCCGTCGATCTCGGCCGTCCGGGTCGTGCCGGCACACAGAACCAGTCGTGTCATTGAGGTTGTATTGGAGACAATCGCACTTGAGCCTGCGGATCCCCCGTAACCTATTTATTCGGCGGCGCCACAGACTGGTCCAAGCGGATTTGCCCTAACTAAAGTAAAGTTGATTATAGATCCATGACAGACACACTCCTGCTCGTCGGCCGAGCGCACACCGACGACGTCGCGCGTGTTCACGCCGAACGGCTCCGAGCCCGCGGCGTCGCCGACCGCGTTTCGGTCGCGACGTACGCCGACGATCCCGCGACACTCGACCCCGACACCGACGGCACCGTCTACGTCGTCCCGATGGCCGCCGCGCCGGATCGGGAAACGACGCGGGCGATCCCCGGGGTCTTTCCGAACGCCCGCCACTGTGAGCCCGTCGGGACGAGCCCCGCGGTCGCCCGGGCAATCGCCGATCGGGCTCGCGAGACCCTCTCGGCGGCTCCCGACGTCTCGCTCGCGCTCGTCGCCTTCGGGGACGGCTCGGGCTCGGGCTCGTGGCGAACGACCGAACAGCAGGCCAATCGGCTCCGTGAGACGGTCGGATACGGGGAAGTGACGACGGCCTATCTGCTGCAGAACCCCGCCGTCGAGTGTCTCCGGTATAACCTCTCCGGCGATCGGGCGGTCGTCGTTCCCTTCTTTATCGCCCCCTCCGAGGAAACCGAGCGCGCGATCCCCGACAAGCTCGAACTCGACCGCGGCGGTCTCGTCTACGCCGACCCGCTCGGCGAGCACGAAGCGGTGACTGACGCGATCGAGGCGGAATTCGCGAAGGCGAGGGCGATCGGCTCGGGGACCGCCGCCGTTCGCCCCGTCGCCACCGACGGCCGCGGTCGGTGACGCGCGACCCGTTCTTTTCAAGTGTCTCAACCGACTACGGTGGGGTAACGAATGAGCGAGGACTTCTATTCGGTGCTCGGCGTCTCCAGGGACGCGGGCGAAGACGAGATCAAACAGGCGTATCGGAAGAAGGCTGCCGAGTACCATCCGGACGTCTCAGACGAGCCGAACGCCGAAGAGAAGTTCAAGAAGGCCAAGAAGGCCAAGGAGGTGCTCTTAGACGACGAGAAGCGCCGGATGTATGACCAGATGGGTCACGAGCGGTTTCAGGAAGCCGAAAAGCACGGCGCCACGGACACGAACGGCCGTGCCGGCGGCATGGGTGGCATGGGCGGCGGTGCCGGCGGCATGGGCGGGATGAACGACATCTTCGAGCAGTTCTTCGGCGGTGGCGGTTCCCGCTCGGATTCGGGACCCAGACAGGGATCGGATCTGAAAACCCGGCTCCGGATCGATCTCGAAGACGCCTACGACGGCGTCACGAAACAGCTCACGGTTACCCGCCCGGAACGCTGTTCGGACTGCGAGGGCGCGGGCCATCCGCCCGACGCCGACTCGCGGACCTGTTCGGTCTGTGGCGGCCGCGGCCAACAGACGACGGTCCGACAGACGCCGCTGGGCCGCGTCCAGCAGACTCAGACCTGCTCGCAGTGTGGCGGCGAGGGGACGATCCACTCCGAGACCTGCTCGACGTGTCGCGGCGACGGGCAGGTCCGAAACGAGGCGACGCTACAGGTCGACATTCCCGAAGGGATCCGGGACGGTCAGACGCTACGGATGGACGGCGAGGGGGCCCCGGGCGAGAACGGCGGCCCCAACGGCGATCTCTTGGTCGAGATCAGGATCGACGACCACGACGCCTTCGAGCGTGACGGCGACGATCTCCGGAAACGACATCCGATCTCGTTCCCGCAGGCGGTCTTCGGCGACACCGTCGAAATCGAGACGCTCGATGGGGCCGTCGAGATGGATATCCCGGCCGGGACCCAAAGCGGCGAGCGGTTCCGGTTGCGGAACAAGGGCATGCCGCGGCTCCAGCGTCGCGGTCGCGGCGACCTGTACGTCGAGGTCCGGATCGTCACACCCGAGAGCCTCAACGAGGAACAGCGGGAGGCTCTAGAGGCGTTCGCCGAGGCCGGCGGCGAGGAGATCGACGTCGAGCAGGGCTTCTTCGAGAAGCTGAAAAACAGCCTCTAGAACCGAAAGCGGAAGCGTTCGTCGACCCCGACGAACCGCCCCGCGATCCCGGCCCCGAAAGCGTAGGCGACCCGTTCGGCGCCGCCGCGGAGCCGTTCGGTAACGCCCGTTTCGGGCTCGAGCTCCCTCGTTTGGATGTCTGCCTCGAGAAGCTCCTCGACTCTCGCTTCGGCGTCCTCCCGTGTCCCGAGGCCGTCGACGAGCCCGAGTTCGTGGGCCTCTTCGCCGAGGAAGACCTTCGCTTCCGTTCCGCGGATCATCTCGGGATCCGCCCCCCGGCCCTCGGCGACGGTTTCGACGAACTGGTCGTAGTAGTCGTCGATGATCCCCTGTAGGTATTCGCGTTCGCTCTCGTCGAGATCCTCGAAGGGGACGCCAGCCTCCTTGTACTCGCCGGCGGTCAACTGTTCGTACTCGAGGCCGACCTTCCCGAGTAAGTCGGCCGCCGTCATCCGAGAGCCTCTGACGCCGATCGAGCCGACGACGCTTCCCTCTCGGGCCCACAGTTCGTCACAGCCGCTGGCGATCCAGTAGCCGCCGCTGGCACAGACGTCACTCGTGTAGGCGACCGTCGGTCCGTCGAACGCCTTCGCGGCCAGCCGGATATCGTCGCTCGGGACGACCGCGCCGCCGGGCGTGTTCAGTCTCAAAAGGAGCGCCTCGGCGTTGTCGTCCTCGTCGGCTCGTTCGATCAGCTCGACGATGTCGTCGGCGCCGGGCGAACCGGGCGCCGAAATCGGAACGCCACCCCCACCGTCTCTGGTTATCGGCCCCTCGACGGCCACCTCCGCGGCATTGTAGTCGGGGAACACCGCACTCGCGACGTTTCCGCCGATCTTGAGGCCGACGAGCACTGCCACGATAACGAAGAGCACGCCCAGAAGCTCCGTCGTGTCGGTCGGAAATTCGACGAAGACGAGCCAGCCGATGGCGGCGACGAGAGCGGCGATTCCGATTCCGACCCCGAACCGTCCGACGCGTTCGAATCCGTTCATTACCCGTTCTGGAGGCCGGCTTCGTGTTAACAGTTGGTGGCAAGGAACGCTGAATGCAGCAATAATTTCCTGTTCACGAACGGTATCGTGTTCTATGGTGTCATGGTACAATGCTCATGAATTCCACAGAGATCGGAGCCGGGCTCGAATCGTTCGCGACTCCGGATATCGCGGACGCCTTAGACGTACTCGGGTATCCCGAACAGACCGCGTACGGCATCACACGGATGTGGGATGACTGCCCCCGCATCGCCGGACGGGTGATGCCGATCAAACTCGAGCCGGACGCCCCCGGTTCGACCGTCACCGGAACGCTCGAAGCGATCAAGGACGCCGCTCCGGGCGACGTCCTGTTGTTCGACAACCAGGGGCGATTGGAACAGAACACGTTCGGCGGAATCGCCGCGTTCTGCGCCGGTCGTGCGGGGCTCAGTGGCGCGATCGCCGACGGTGCCAGCCGCGACGTCGACGATATGATGTCGCAGAACTTCCCACTCTACGCCCGCGGTCCCGCCACGACGTCGGTGAAGGACCGGACCGGGATGGTCGGCTACGATATCCCCGTCGAGTGCGGCGATGTCGAGGTCGAACCGGGAGATTACGTCGTCGCCGACGGCAGCGGCGTGATCTTTGTTCCCGGCGAGGCGGTCGAAGACGTCCTGGAGATCGCCCCGCGATTCGGTGAGTTCGAACGGGAGATCAAACGGCGAATCGCCGAAGGTGCCGACATCGTCGAGGTTCACGAGGAGCTCAACTACGAGGACTTCGAGTCCCGGGGCGGCGTCGAGTAGCGACGCGTGGGCGGGGGTCGAAAGGCGTATACCGGACCGGGGTCCAGAGACCGGTATGCCGACCGACGTCGACGCCTTGGAGACGGTCGCGGACTACCAGTTCGGTGCCGGCGCCGGCGAGGCGCTCTTTGCGGGCGACGTCGTCGTCCAGCGGACGAGCTCGGGACGGCCCCAGCAGATCATCGCCGACGGCGACCGCGTCGTTTCGTATGGAACCGACGGACGGTTCACGCTCGGCGTCGCGGGCGGTCGACGACTTCGGGACACGCTCGACCCTCCGACCGGCCGCGTGGTCGTCGGCGACGACAGCGAACCGTTCGTCAGGGAGGGCCGGAACGTCTTCGCGAAGTTCGTCAGAGACGTCGATCCGGCCGTGCGCCCCGGCGACGAGGTGCTCGTCGAACACCACGACGGTGGCCTGCTCGCGGTCGGGCGGGCGGAGCTCTCCGCCGACGCGATCCTCGAGTTCGACACCGGGATGGCGGTGAAGGTCCGCAACGGCGTCCCCGAGTCAGTTCCCCACGACTGAATTCGTGGGCCTCCCCGTCGTATCTATGTGAGGCAGGCCTCCCGTTTATTCGGGAAGCTCTTCTAGTGGCTGTTCGCTCCCCGCCATTCGAGAGGTAAAGGCGACCCCGACAAGGCTGACGAGGACGCCTGCGGCGACATAAAAGACGAGACGACCCCAGATGGACACCGCGAACCCTTCGAACGCGACAGGGCCCGCTTCGAACGCCGAGATGACGAACGAATCGAACACGCCCGCCCGTTCGAGGAAGTATCCGGTGAACCCCCGGATTACCAGCCCGATCGCGACGACGCCGAACGGGAGGTTCATCAGGGCACTGGAGACGCCCTCCTCGCCGAGCAACTCGTCGATGAGCCGCCCGGTCGCCGCCGCCAGCGCCGCCGCCGCGAACCACGGAACGCTGTCGAAGAGGAACCGAAGCACCACGAGTAGATCCCCCGCGCTCTCGGTTCCGGCGGCACCGATGCCGCCGGCAAAGACGCCGATCAGCGCGAGCCCGGCTCCGACGACGTAGGTGACGAGCGAAACCTGTCCCGAGTAGAAGGCGTCCCTGATGCGGATCGGAAGCGCCGAGACGGCGTCGTCGATCCCGAGCCCCTTATAAAGTAAAAACAGCCCGATGACACCGGCGATCGCCGACAGCGCGACGGCGACGTTGTCCGCGAGCAAGAGCAACATCGGGAACGCCAACAGCGCGGCCCCGATCGGAACCAGAACGGTCCCCCGGAGTTCCTCGTCGCCCAGGAACTGCTTGAGCAGGTAATACGTCGACTCGATGTCGTGTGACTGGCGGACGACGACGCGGTCGACGGCGTCCACCCGAACCCGGCTCTCGATGATGGGTACGAGCCGTTCGTCGCCCGCCGAATCGGTGACGACGATCGCCGCCTCGAGATCGTATTCCGAGACCAGCTGGTCCATCTGTCGGGCGATCCCGCGGTCGGTTTTGACGCCGTCGCTGCCGCCGGAGATCACCGCGACGACCGCCTCCTCGCCGCCGTCACGGAGATCGCGAGCGACGTGTAACGTCTCCAGGAGACAGTTGACACGGCTGTCCTCGGGGTCCTCGAGCCCGACGTCGGTGACGAGCGCCTGTACGGCCTCCCAGCCGACGACGGGCTCGTCGTGACCGACCCCCCCGCCCCGGTCGACGTACACGACCAGCGTACTCACGTCCGAACCTTCCCTTGCGGCCGTAAAAAACCTTCATGCGCTCCGCCCGGAGCGACCCACCGATCGATACCGCCGGGATTTATTAATGCTCTGGCGTACCTTCGGGCATGGAAACCGCTGATTCGACGGATAAAGGGGTCGGCTTCCCCGTGCTGTTCGGAATTATCGCCGTGCTCGCCGCGGTCGGGCTCGCGGTGTTCGGCTTCACCGGCGATCAGGTCGCCGCCGGGTGGTCCTTCGCCGTCGCGATGCTCGCCGGCGGGCTCTCCGTCGCCGCGTACCATCGGTACGCCTGAGCGAAGACCGCTCCCGTGACCGTGCCGATTCTCGGTCGGTAGCCGCTCGGAGAAGTGGCAGGATTCGGGCCGAAGGAACGATCTTAAGCCGTTCGCCGCCCAAAAGACCGTATGAGCGAACTGAGCGATGAGGACGAACGTATCCTCACGTACCTCCGTGAGCGAGCCAAGGGTGGTGAGCAGTACTTCCGTTCGAAACACATCGCCGACGCGATCGATCTCACGGCGAAACAGGTCGGTGCTCGGCTCCCGCGGCTCGCGGAACACTCCGAGGACGTCGATATCGAGAAGTGGTCTCGCGCCCGTTCGACGACGTGGCGTGTCACTCCCGAGTGATCCGATCGATCTCAACGGTCGCGTTTTTATTCATCCTTCGTGATGTGGTAGTATGACCGCCCGTGTCGAACGCGTCTTCGAGATCTCCGAGACTCCCGAAAAAGTGTGGACCGTCATCTCCGATCCGGAGATGCGGGCCCGTTCGATAAGCGTCGTCGAATCCTTCGAGACGACGGGTGATCGGAGCGCAGTCTGGCACGTCTCGTTACCGATCCCGCGGCTCAATCGAACCATCCGGGTCGAGACCGAGGACGTCGAGGTCGACCCGCCGACGTACGTCCGCTTCGTCGGCCGCTCGAAGGCGATGGACGTCCGTGGCGAACACATCCTCGAGGCGACGGAAACGGGAACGCGGATCACGAACCGTTTCAGTGTCGACGGACGGCTGCCCGGCGTCGAGCGGTACTTCAAACGGAAGCTCGACGGCGAGTTGGCGAACCTCGAGACAGCGATCAGGGAGGAACTCGGCGTATGAAGCTCGCACTCGCACAGATCGAGCCCGAGGCGGCGGCACTCGAACGGAACATCGAGCGTGCGCTCGATGCGATCGAAACCGCGGCCGCCGCCGGCGCCGACTGCGTCGCGTTGCCGGAGCTTTTCGACGTCGGCTACTTCGCGTTCGAGGCGTATTCGCGGAACGCCCAGCCGCTCGGCGGCGAAACGCATCGCCGGCTCCGGGAGGCTGCGGTCGAACACGGGATCGCGGTGCTCGCCGGAACGGTCGTCGAGGACCTCGAGGCCTCGGCCGCTGCCGGCGAGGACGTCCCGGCCGAAACGGGGCTCGCCAACACGGCAGTCCTCTTCGACCGCGACGGCGAGCGGCGACTCGTCTACCGGAAGCGACATCTCTTCGGGTACGGGTCGGCCGAATCCGAGCTTTTGGTCCCCGGCGACGCCGTCCCGACCGCGGAACTTTCCGGACACACCGTCGGCGTCACGACGTGTTACGATCTCCGCTTCCCGGAACTGTATCGTCGGCTCCTCGATTCGGGCGCGACGATGGTTCTCGTCCCGAGCGCCTGGCCGTACCCCCGCGTCGAACACTGGAAGCTCCTCCCGCGAGCCCGGGCGCTCGAGAACCTGCTGTACGTCGGCGCCGTCAACGGTACCGGCACGATCGAAGACACGTCGCTCGTCGGCCGATCGACGGTGTACGACCCGTGGGGGACGCCGATCGCCGCGTGCGACGAGGAGCCGACGGTCGTTTACGCCGAGTGTCCCCCGGAACGCGTCGAGACCGTCCGCTCGGAGTTCCCGGCGATCGCGGACCGACGCTGACGCGTCCGCCCCGGAGTTCCGAACAAGGTTTATACGTACTGACGGATTACCCTAGGACGCCCGACCGACGCTTTTCTCGTCGTGACGGCAACACAATCTGCTCGTCCGTCCACGCCCGCCGAACGCGTCGGGTCCGTCCGGTGCCCGACGCGCGCTCCCGTTCCGCTCCCCTTTCGAACCCCAACGAGTGAGCGAACCGTTTACCTTTATACACCCCCGAGTTCGGCCGTGAAGGAGTTCGGATTCGAACTGCGGGTCTGTGCGTGGGCCGAGCGTAACTGGCCGCCCGGCGACGCGGACGGGAAGACCGCGGTCGTGGGGCGACAGCTCGGGACGAAGCACAGACGCTGGGATACGATCGTCGTCGAGACGACTGACACGGACCTCACCGCCCGTGCCCCGTTCGGCGACGATCGGCTCGATTCCGATCTCCTCCACGTCGCCCGGGGCGCGCCCGCCTCCTGGACGTACTACCGGGACTGTCTTCCGGATCCCGGTTACCCGTGGCGGTACGTCCGTGAGGCGATCCATCGGGCCGCCGAACGGGGCTTTCTCGAAACGCGACGCTCGGGCAACCGGATCGAGATCAGGCGACGGTACCGCTATCCGACGTGGGCCGATCGGATCGTCGCCATCGAGAACAAGCCCGATCTCGACGCCGCCGCGGCCCGCGATCTCGCCGACCAGCTTGAACACGACGTCGCGCTCGGGCTCGCGGACGAGGTGTGGCTGGCGACGTCGACGACCGGC
>LKMJ01000987.1_pt1 | contig 24060 bp, 23 predicted proteins | sample 643391 | NCBI WGS metagenome assembly LKMJ01 (sample SAMN04112250, study PRJNA286221) | soda lake metagenome | biome: soda lake; feature: Kulunda Steppe; material: water; isolation source: sample PL-Br10 brine of Picturesque Lake | place: Russia: Kulunda steppe | collected 2010-07
ATCCTCTTGCCCAGGTTGGGCATGACATTGAGGACGGGGAGGGTTAGTAGCTGCAGGGGTGGTGAAGTGGGAGGCGCGCATCTGCAGCTGCTGCTGCTGCTGCTGCTGCTGCTGCTGTGGAGCAGGCTCAGTCTCCCCTGGAGGCTGAGCTGCAGGTGTGGAGGGGGGGTGGTTTGCAGCTGCTGTGGGGTTGGAGCTGGGGTGTGGCTGCTGCTGCTGCTGCTGCTGCTCTAGCTGTTAAGCTGGCTGTTGGGGGTGAATGCTTCCACCCGCTATCCAGAAGCACCCGTGTTACCTCCAGCAGCATGGCCAAACAGCTGAGCCAATTGACCGGGCTGACAGCCACGGCTAAGTGCGAGTTATGATGTCATGTCAGATGACATCATAACTCGCAGAAACAAAGATGTGCACCCTTTAACTAATGGGGGATTGAAGACGGAAGTGAAAAAGCTGGGCATCTTCTTGCCTGACTTGTGCTGAGTCTGCCTGCTTGAGTGCAAGTTGCTGGGCGCCTACATGAGCATCAAGGAGGAGCTCCCTGATGTCATTAAGAAGCAGGGTGAGTGTGAGGTATCCTTGCTGTAGGCAAAGTCTTCGTTTCCCAAGAGGTAGTTACACACATACACAAACAAACATGTACGCACGCAAGCACGCATGCACGCATGCATGCAACTACACTTTACACGAAGTAGTTTGTGCGGCATCAATGATTGCCTGTTTCCGATTAAATGGCACTTTCTGCCTTGGTCAAGGCTCTCCTATGTGTGGCGCCGAAGTTTAGCAGTCATCACAGATTGTGTCTGCTGCCACTTGTTTTCACACAATGTGTGTCCTATCACCAACTGCACTTTCCAAGCAATCTTAACTTCATCTGGTACCAGGCATTCCAGCACTGCAGACAATCTGTAAAGAGAACAAGGAACATGATCTTTGTTTGTTTATGCTCAACTCCCTGCCGCTTGCTGATCTTAGTGCCGGACGCCCGCACCGTAGCACTGAACCCAAGCAGGCTGCGCTCTACCCTCAATCGCTGCTGCACTCAAAGGCACTGCAAAGAACAGGCAAAATTGCAAAGAGCAGCCTACTCTGCAGCTTTTTTTTGCCTTTGGTGCCGCCTTATAGCAGCATGAGCAAGTGATCCTAGACACATCACAACATGCCATGCTTTAGGTTCTTTTGGCGGTGTCCTCACTCCATTGAAGAGTTCACTGCTGAACACCAGCATTACCCTGCCTTGCAGCCATTGCAACATCACACATAAACGCCTTGGCCTGTCCTAGAGCTACCACAGCCTTTGCTATTTCTTGATTTGTCTGCCACCGCCGTAGCCGCTGCTGGTGCTGCTGCTGCTGCTGCAGAACATGGTATCGTGTCCCAGCTTGTCCTTCCAAATCGAGCCTTTCTGCTCATGCCCTCCCTCTCTTTTTGTCTCTCCCTCACGCATGCTCAAATTTAGATGGAAAGGCTCCTCCCTGGGCTGCAGGTGGCACTGTTTTTCAATGGGGCCAAGCGGATTGGCAGCTTCACAGCTCGGTAACAGACTAACAGTGTGGGAAGCGAGGTGCTGACCTCCTGGAGCATCTACCAGCAGCGCAAAACATCATGTCAGATGTGTGACGTGCACCTGCCAAGAGCCTGGAGTTGGTTGATGAGTTACAGGCCCTTTGCTCATGATAGGTTAGCTAACATGGCTGTATGCTGAACGAGGGTAGCTGAGCTAACCTAGAAGGCCTGCAACCTGGATCTAATCTGAGGCGCATACATGAGAAAAAAGGTAGTGTCTGAAAGCTAGAGGTCAGAGGTTTGCTCATGGTAGGCACATGCGTATTTTGTGCATACAGTGCACTTTGCTGTCTTTTGCTAGCAATTATTGCATCCTACTGTACTACACAGGACAGAGTATGGAGTAGAGTATGTACAGTAGTATATGTGTGTGTACAATATGTGTGACTTCTTTTTGGTCAATTGTTTAACTTGTAGCACATTTAGCACTTAAGTATTTTTGGCGTTAAGGTTTTTGAGACAACACTATCATTTCGTTCATGCTTGCGTTGTAGACATATCTCTTTTTCCTTCTTTGCTAGCCTCGCTTAGTTGCCTATTATCCTTATCATCTGTTCAGCTGCATTCTATTGACCTTCTACAGGTTGTACATTATACCAACAGCAACCAAGGAATCCAGGCGAAACCAATCACCCAAATACACATGTACACCTTCAATGTAATGGGCTTGCACAAGAGCCGTTTGGACTTCCAACAAGCTCTACGCTGTCACAAACCAGACGTATTGGTTCTGACAGAGGCAAAACTTCAAGATGTTCAGTTAACAACTTGAGAAAAAGGTTAGTTTAGGTGTTACATAGCAGTATCTGCCAAATGAGGGCAGCTGAGCTGAAACCTGGAAGGCCTGCAACCTGGACATTTGAAATATTTCAGGCTGACTGAAGCTGAATGAATGTAATTTTAATCGAAATCATTTGAAGTTACATTTCAATCAGTTTCCAACTTATCTTGATTGAATATAATTAGCACCATTTCAATCAGGTTTCAATTGCTGCTTTTCTGAGCCCATCAAAGGTTCAGCAGACCACAGGCTTAAATCACGAGTTTGTGTCGCAGTTTGAGTACTACTTAAGTATCTGGTGGTGGACCCTTCATCAACGATTATTTGAATGATAGCATATGTCCATGAAATTTTATTCGGTTGTTTGCATTGATCCCTGCTTTTTTTCATCCTTGTGCTTTGTCTTGTATTACTTGGAGTCTGGCTGTACAGCTGAAGGTTATCCAGTGGCCTTTTGTTTTTCATCTGAAAATGCTCAGTGCTTATACCTCTTGAGTTTGTCTGGTTTGTCTGGTTTGTCTCTCCCTGGAGGAATGATTGTTGCTGGTGGCTAATTATTACCAACAGAAGTGGTATTTTATGCCAGGGGGGGGTATCTGAGGCCCAAAATGGGTAATATTTTGGCATGCTCCCAGGGTACGGGGCCCATGACGGGCAGCTTTCAAGCTTAGTATTAAATGGTTGCCCTGGTTTCATGCTGCCCACAGCACCTGAGCTTGAAAGCTGCCCGTCACGGGCCCCATGTCTAATCAGCTGCGGCGTGAACCCTACTCTTCACAGCCAGATGTCCCCACCAGATCACCCACTGCGCCGAACTGTATGGCTTTTGCGTCAGACATTTCCAGGCCCCGGCTGAGAGCGGCTGATGCGGCTAATAAGCGGCTGAATGACATCAGTGGTGTCTTGGTGTTCTTGTAATAAACAGGCATCTTTGCAAAAGAATTGGAGTGGAAAGACCTAGCGGTTGGCGAGATGTGCATTTTGGGGCATTCCCATTTAAAATAGTTTTAAAAATGGGTTCCAAAATGAGTCAAAAGCTGACCCCTTTCAGAACTGGGTTGCAACATCCAATATCAATTTACATAATTATAACAGAAGTGTACTGGTGGGGTTCTGGGGGTAAATGGAGCTCTGATGGACTTGTAGAGAGGGCGCACGTGCACTATCTATGCCAAGATAGGCCAAAAACAGAGGCCGAGCACCCACCCAGGCCACCTGGGTCAATTTCTTCACCCCAAATTTTGTCAGCAGCCTAGCTATATGATAAAATTCACGTTCAAGTCAAAAGAGGATCATGCCCGGACTTTTGGTCTGAAGTCCCCCTCTGGTGTGAGTGTATCACAATTTTCTGGACTCTGGTTGGTTGTGCTTTTTGTCACACGAAAAGCAGTGACCAGGCCGAGGATAGATGAGGTCTCCCTAGTTAATTGTGCAGATGTATGGTTTGTCACAAGAGTCGATAAGTTTTAAGTTCTGCTTGGCCTGAAGATGGTTCTAGCTATTTCAGATGTTATATCCTGAGTGAGTGGGCTGCTGAGTGGAGCAACCAAGCAGTTCAATGCTTGCTCATGTTCCTTCTTCCGGATTTTTCTGTATTTGTCGTCTGGCTGCTGTCACTCTCTTTTTACAGTTATGTAAGGCAGTTTACTCCTAGACATTTGAGGGGACCAATGCCTAGAAAGACAAGGCTGTTTACTCCTAGACATTTGATCAACACCTTGAAATCAAAAGTTCTGAACAGTAAAAATACTAGTTCTTGTTAAGCTATTTTGTCAAGCTTGTTTGTTAGATCTTGTTGGTTTCCAGTAAGATAAGTAGTCCTGATCTTTGTATGCTTAGCAGCTGGCGCACTCTCAGATTACAGTCCAACCGTCTCTGCCCGGGGTGAAGAAGGTTTTGTTGGCTACGATAAGTGTATCAGCTACCAGGTTCAGGCTTGTATTTTGTTTGAGCAGAGGTGCCTTGGTTCTTTTTGCATGTCTTGGAGTTGTACAATTCAGACTGTTTCGTATCGATGCCTTGGTGCAGCGCGTATGATGTTCCACACTCACAGAAGGGCATTCCAGTCCAAATGAGTGTGTGTGCGCGTGTTCTCTGATGATAGCTGTGAAGGGGTTGATCCTGTCCATACCACACTTTTTTTAAACTCAGTGTCCTATTTTTTGATCCCGTTTGTATATAAAATTCAATCTGATACTCTCAAGTTTAGAGTGCATGGTACTACAGGGAAGGAGTAAGCTAAGCTTGGTATGATGGCGGTTCTAATGATATGCTTTAGTTTGGGATGGGACGCATATGGTTTATTCACGGCGTTAAATTTATGGGTAAGATTGTCTTCACACGTTTGTGTTGGTAGCTCCAATCAAGGCTCATGGTGAGTGACACCTAGCTAATTCTAAGGTTCTGTCTGTCTCTTGTGAATTATGCACACTGCCCTTGAATTTCATCATTGTAGAGTGTGGCGTCCAGATCCCCTAAGATGATGGGGACTGCAGTCTTGGCGCGTGCTTTGCTATTGTTTTTGGAGTTGCGTTCAACTTACAGTTATTTCCTTGGTTAAAGAGCCTCTGCGCTTCTGCCCGATGGCCAGCACATGCCCAAGAGTGAGATGGGTATGCTTTGAGCATTTATTTTTACAGCCACATATCGTCCATTAGTATCCATCTCTATGAGGCTAGTGGGATTAAGGAAATGAAAACTAAGTAGGCAGTGAAACCAATGCTTGCATCGATTAAGGAAAAGGAGACACATTGACCCAAAGAGCCGTGAGTCTCCTCCACCAGGGAAAAGGAAGAATTTGTGAGGATCTGGAGGGTGACTAGCCGCCCCCTGCTCAAGACCAAGACCTTGGGAGCAACTGGATTTTTCAAGAGCGCGTCTAGTTTTTATTTGTTTGTGAAGACCATGTCTTCGTCAGACATTTCTCATGAGCTGATCAGCTTGGTTGAGGAGCAGTTGGTGCAGTTGATAAGCGGCTGAGACACTTTCAGTCGCATTTCAGATACATGCGGCCGCGGCTGATCATGATATCAGCAATCAGGCGCATTCATCTGCGGGTCTCCTGAAGCACGTTCTCGCACTTAGTGTATTAGACACACTGGCAGGCCTTCTTTCATGAATTATAGATCACCTATCGGCCCTTTTCAGTTAACCTATGCATGTCATCTCAAAACGAATATATTTATTGGATCCTCACCAAACCATTTTCTGAAAGCAAGTGGCATGTGTCATGCTGGATGGACGTGGATTGGTGAACTGAGTGAAGAAAGGCACCTATTTTGCTTCGTGACATTTCTCAAAATCATGGTCGCCAGCCACACACTGCCTCGTCCGGGCTCGCACCACCCCTTCTAAATACAGCCTGAAAGGGCAAAATATAAGCCACCCAACGCACTTCGCAGATCCTATAATGGTGGAATGAGCAAGTCCGAGCAAGTCTGACATGATTCATGGGGTTGCAAAGTTGCTGACATTGTTTGCCCAGACAAAGGGGGGTCCAGCTATGGGGGCAACCAGCATGGCAAGTTTCCTGTTGCCAACTTGGAATATTGAATATTCATATCGAAACCAATTGGGAAAAACATATAATTTAGGATACGGCGCCTTATATTGCATGTCATCTGACACAAGGAGCTGGTCATCTTCCCATTCTTGCAAAGGATGATGCCAATATATTTGAATGCCTGCCGACTCTCAAGTCAAGCGCCATTGTCCAGAAAGGTCAGGGGGCTGGAGCTGGAGTTTGCCGTGACTTTTTCTTGGTTGTCTCCAATGCCAGTTAAGTGTGATCATAGAATTTGTCTGGCTGATGTTGGAGGCGTGTGGCATAAAGGTAGGTGTACATGTTTGTTTGAGGCATTTGTGTATGACATCACTGATAGTTGGCCTGTCCATGCCTAGACGTAGAAGCAGGCATTTTGTTTAATAGAATGAAAGGCTAGAGCCTAGTTGCCCATTAAACCCATGATGTCAATCCATCTGGCTGTAAGCTTCAGTCGGTAGTATTTCTCCATACTAGGCTTGAGCCTAACGTCATCAAATAATTAGCCAGTATGTAGTCCTCCCATAAGCTTTCACCGACCAACAGTTCTTAGAGAACCATGACGTTGAAATTTTCATTAACAACTGTCTTGTTGAGAAAAGTGATTATCTTCCATGTAAAATCATGCCTAACTTTGTGCTTAATATCTTATGGCATTGAACTTGATTTGTGCTTTCAAAGCAAGATCTGAATTGTTACATTAGAATTGCAGTTACTGTTCTGCGTATAAGTTGCACACAAAACTTAAATCAACTGCAAATGTGCAAGCATGTTGCTCTTTGGACATGGGGAAGCAAGGTAAGGATTGCACGCCAATTAGCAAAACGTAGGCAAGAACTAAGGAAAGTTACATGAAGTACATGTCTATACCTACCAGATAACTGGCACCGTGCGTGAAGGAGAGGTTCACAAAGAAAACAAAAATTTTAAACTAGGAACTCCAGAGGAATTACACCACTCAAAGACGAGCTTACAAAGTGTACGGTAAAAATTTGCACAAGTATCAATGGAAGATGGAATGAAGTCCATTGCTAAGGGTTCCTTTTTGCTATGCTTTCTTGCATCAGGCATATGTAAAGCAGGTACCAAGGCAAACTTGCTTGCCTGTTCACGCAGGAAGAATTGATTCCTCTAAAGATGCACTTGCAGAAAGGTATGACTTGGAACTCAAACAAACCATGTATACAGGATATTTACAAGACATCTAGACCGCAACACTGGCAAAGGCGTGAAATATGCCAGTGGATGGCAGACATTTGTGAACCTGATGGCCCAGCTTCGTAGAGGTAGGCTATTACAATGCGTAAAAAACAATTCAGGCTCAAATGCCTTTTTTGGAGCCTTAAAAAGCAAAGCTGCAAAAAAATATGCATTGCTGTGAAAGAAAGAAGTATGTTATGGATAAACACCTGGTTATCAAATAATCCTCAAATGATTAAAGCTTAACTGAAATGGCAATACCGTTGTGCATCAATTTTAACAGCACCGCGTATTGAGCCATGTTTGGCAGGTCAGTGCAGCTATGACAACTCTGTTCACCTTGGGCTAATCGAGCACATTCATCTGCATTGGGCACCTCTGCCCGTATGCATGCTGAATCTATGCAAATGGCAAATCAGCCTCAGAATTAGAAAGAACATACCCTCTCATGTGCTTACGCGGTAGACTTTTTCAGGGCTGCCCATAAGCATCAAATAGCAAAGTCTGGTGCACAACTCGCTCAATTGTGTGCAAGTTATGGCTGTGAGATTCATAAGTAGACACTTACTATCCCTCACAACTCCAAAGGCAGGTGGAAGCGGTCATATATTACACATGTTGTTTCAGAGTGGGAGCGCCTGATTGCCTCGGCTTGAAAGGAGAACGAGGCCTGTGAGTCTTCTGAGAGCTGAGGTGTCCCCTGAATTACGTTTTGGAAGGATGGAGGCACGTGAACAGTGCTGCAAGTGTAAGCTCCAATTGGTAGAGCGCACCCTGAGATTCAAAAACGGCTCCTCAATATGCTTGGGACATTGGTACATAGGAATATGCCCGGATTTATGAAATTATGACTTTAAATGTTCACAGCAGGCAAAGCATAGGAATACTCACTAAGGCCTGTAGATCTGATGTGAGGAAGTGGTCATAACCAAATGAGAAAGACTTTGCTGCTGCTGTAAGCTCTGTAGATATGGATGAGGCCAAGGCATGAACACTGGGAAGGTTGGGCCCATAAGCTTGGGCTTGCACATCTTGGGCCTGCTCCCTGGCTTGCTGCTGCTGCTGCTGCTGCTGCTGCTGCTGCTGCTGCTGCTGCTGGATTACGTGCATTGGAGTCGCATTGGCACAGCTGTAGGGCGCCAGCAAACGATCCAGGCTAGCCTCATCCAGGCATAAGCCCCCAATCAAGCAAGACCGAGATCCAAAGCCTGCACGTGTCAGGCATTGCCCAAAAAGGTGAAATAGGTGATCAAACAGATTTGAGCTTGTCATGCATGCAAGATCTTGCTTACAGCTCCCCCCTAAATGTACACCTTTCCCAGTCTGTGCTGCAAGCCCAGCTCATGCTACGTATGGAAATCTGTACACATGTGCGTCACCAGCAGGGGTTGTAATTTTGTCATCGTGGTCGTGTGTCTTCTGCAAGCTGCAAGTTGCTCAGACAAAAAACACAGTAATGGAGCCGTCTTCCATAGCTACACACTGGTAAGCAATGATGCTCCCGTTCATCATAATCTTACCTGATGAGTCAAAATCCAGAGGCGTGGGTGCCACTCTGGAGGGAAGCACAGATGACAGGGATCGTTGCCCCACGGCACCATAGCCCATCTGTCCCTGCAAGTCTGCCATATGCTGCATGCCCAGAAGAGCTTGCTGATGGGCATATTGATGCGCAGCCAGGTACTGCTGTTGCATGTGCTGCTGCAGCTTTTGTTGTTGTTGAAAGTGGTGGTGCTGTTGCAGGAGTGGCAGTGTGAAAGTGTGGAGCAGGATGAAAGCACGGTGAAGCTCGCTGCGCTCACTGGTCCCCCAGCCAGAAATAATGTGTGGTTTTGCCAGCAGCACCTTGGCAAGCTTGGACAAAAATGTCCAGGGCTGGGCCACTGAGGAGTGCGCAGCACGGAGGAGGGTGCACAACTCCTGTGATTGAGCATTTGTTTTAAGCAGGACTTGTATAAACGGATTTGTAAGCCTTTTGGGTATGGTGATCACAACATTAGGTCAAACGTGGTGCTTAAAACACAACGGTGTGCATTACATTTCTTTCCTCACATCGTGCACCTTAACTTAAAAAGTCGGCTTTCATGGAAGCCTTATCCAAACAGCACAGAGTATGGCAATCAAAACCAGCTAGCGGCCTTTGTTCAACAATATCAGCTTGTAAGGCTTTTTTTGGCGTCTGCACCCTTTTAAATTTGCCTGCTGTAATGGAATTGATATTGATCTAGATCTGATGTAGACACTTGTGATATATTCTGGATGTTACCTGGGGCTTGAAGCTGAAGTGAGGACTGCCTATGAGCTCCATGTGGTCAAGCCGAAATGCAGCCACATTGAAGACCCACTGCAGCAGCTCTCTGTCAAGCAGCTCTGCTCTTTCATATGCATACACAATATTGGACAGCGCCTGCGCAGACCAAGCATGCCAGGCATCAACTAACTGCCAATAATAAGCCAAGAGCGTGGCCAATCATGGTCTGACTGAAGGCCGTTATGATGACAGTGATATCCACAATTTCCGGTCAGATAAGAGTGTTCCTCCCGCACCACAGGATGATATGTATGCTGTTTGGCAGTAGCAAGAAATCTGAATCAACTGAGTTATCCTCTACCTGCTCATTCAGGCCTCCTGGCAGCTTGTGGGCCCACATCTGGTTTTGTTGCAAGGCAGAGGATGTAGCATGGAGCCTGCATGGCTCATGAAGAAATGTGAGAGTATGAAAGCGATAAGGGAGGTGCAAAACCAACCTGACAGCATGCATGCATGTAGGATTCATCTAAAATAAACAAACAGTCTGTGTCACTATTCTGTGTACCGGGGTAGTGTGAAAAGACATGACTTCAACCTACCTGATGATAGATTCATGCCTGATGTCCATAAACATAGCATGTATGTGCTGATTAGATGAACATTCGCTCCCCAGCACTGATGCATAGCTCCAAACCAGGTTGACCATGGCCTGAAAGGCAATAAGGCAGTTTGGACATTATGCCTGGCAGTGGTAGATTTCTGAGGCAGATCTGCTTCAGGCTAATCTATATGCCATCATAGCACAAGACTGCAATCTTTCAGGATCATTTCTCACCTGGCATGAAAACTTCCGCTCTCCCTCGGCCATGTAAGCCTGGAGCTTCTCTGCACTTATCTTAAGTGAGCATAGCATGGTGCTTGCTGCATCTGCCACTGCTTCAAGGAAAGCCATGACAGATCCAGGGCTGCCAGTCACACTGTCCAGCTCCTGTTCGTATTGCACAAGAAGTTGAAGTACTCAAAGCTTTTGCATGTATGTACGTGCGTCATGATAATCTATAGCCCGTAAATGTATAAAGCCCCAAGATTGTCCTGATGAAGTTTCTGTCTGTATGACAGGCTTTTTTCAGTTTAAAGGTCGGTGGCATTCACAAGCTGATTTAAAGGAGAGTGAGGAAAGAGAGATACGTCAGGTTTGCTTCTGACAACTTGAATTGGATCGTGGCAGAGGCATTTGCTCACCTCAAGCTTGGCACGGGGGTCTGAAACCTTAGTACGAATGTGTGCCAATGCCCAAATGCTATTGGACAAGGCCTACACACCGAGGCAGAAGTAAGTGCAGGTTGCAGTTGTGTTAGACAGTAGATAAAGAGTAAGGCACCATTACCATGTTCACACTTCTCTTTGGGCAACAAACGACAATCAAAGAATGGGGGAGAGTGAGAGAGGAGGGGGGGGAAGCTCTGCAAGTTTCTTCAGAAGCCATTCTTGAGGCACTAACAAGATAAAAGTTACTTACTTGAGCATCAAAGGAAGGTGCAGTTGCAGGGTCTCTGAGCAAGCTTGTCATCCTGTAAAAGCAATCGTGGCGCACAGTCACGTTGTCTTGGTGCTTGCTCATGAATGCTGAATGACATGGACCATAGCATATAATGGGACATTGCTCGTTGTCAGGCTTATAGCCCTATCACATAATCCAGCAAATGGTCAACATATGTTTCAGTTCTGAATTACCTTGTCACTATGACCATCATGGTGTCATAAGGTGGAAGGCACATTTTTGCCAGTGCCCAAAGGAGGTTTGCCAGACCCTGCTCATACAAAAGTTAATGCAATGACCAGATTTTCAAAATGATACTTACAAATATGGTTGTCTGAAGTATGTAGCCTGATGTGCAGACTCAGCACGGCAGAGGATACACTACACACGTCTTAGCCACTGTCCTCTCTCTACAGCTTCCTTTTATCTTTCAAGCACAGCAAATTACAGGCCCATATGTCTACCATCACCACACATGCATGAAATCAGTTGAGAAAAAAGATCTTGGTACCTGGCTGGAAGACTGCGGCAAGAAGTACACAATCAGGGGCGATGCTGCCTCCACAATCTTGTTCCCCTCTGTGCAGCCTTCTGAGTGATCTGCAACTTCAAGCTTGACCAGAGCCCAGACGAGGTTGCTCACACAACGCGCATCTAGGCCTTTTGCAGAGCTACTTTGCAGCAGCATGAGCTGGGCGTTAAGCAAGTGAGATTGGATGCCCCCTGTTGGCACAAACACCAGGAGAGCGCCATTACCTTGGTTAGAAAAATGCCATACCATGTACTTCATGTGATGCAGTATGTTTGACAAGGTAGCGTAAGCAGTTGCAGGTCAGGAGTGCATTAAAAATTGTAAAGCAAGGCAAATTTGAGAAAAACAGAAGTAAATGTCACCTAAGAGCAGATGGAAAGCAGGACTAGTAATCAGTTCCTGTCTCCACATGCTTCGGCTCTCAGGGGAGCGGATGAAGGAAAACATCCTTGCCAGGCGGTAGACACAGGTCACCAAATTGATAGAATCAAGGTGGCTGTGGTACTGCAGGACATAGGCCAGGAGCTCTTCCTGCAGTTTGAACAACAAATTGAGGCAACCTGTCACTGCCGTGATTGACAGGCTAGAAGACTCAGGTATGCTCGTGGTCCACAGCAAAGGATACGCAGCCTTTTCCCTGATCTTGGCTAAAAGAGCATGGCATTTCAGCGCATTATATTTCTGGGATGAGTATGTTTCTGCTCTTAAGTGTGCGGCCAGAAGTTTGTGCTTTTCTGCTCGGTCTGCGCAGCAAAAAGCTTGTGCTTTGACCAATCAGCATTCATCTTGCGTCAAGCGCTAGCACTCACTTTTGTAGCAATGGCATTGATAGCCCGCAGGAGCCTGGGTTGTAAAAGTACAACACTTTCAGGAGTGTCAGTGTTTGAGGTCTGCACCTCACTAGCTGGCTTCTCGATGAATGGTGGACCTGCGCAGCAAATACACGTTAACAGAGGCCGCTGGTCAAACTTGTGCGCTCAGCAGTGGCACCTGTGAATTCCTTGCTCTCCAACAGTCAACACGCTTACAGTTTTTTTCATAGGGTTCCAGGTTAACCATTCCTGGGACGCAACACACATGCCACCAGCGTGCTTGCACATGCAAGCACGCTTGCGAGCAAGCCACATTCCCCCAGCTCCATCCCCGACCACCAAAATTCAGGCATTAATACTCCTCTTATTTTTTTCATGGCTCTTTATCTCATACAAGGGCCTTACAAGCCCTCCCCAAAGCCTCTCACACTGCAATTACCTTGCTGCAGCAGCTGCTGCCCTTCGGGAGAGACGATGAAGGCATTGGCGCAGAAGGTTACACTCTGCAAAGTTCAACGATAAAAATGCATTTTGTGACGACTGGGCTTGTCGTGAAGAGCAAGCCTGCTCGCCGAGTCCAGAAAACGCGGGGTGCCGAAGAGCCCTAGCACACACTCACATCCAGGCTTCCCGCCTCAATGCTTAGATTATTGTGTGATATGGTATGAGTGTGGCCGCGCGCAGTCCCAATCATGTCGCGCACTTCACCACTAGATGGTGGTCGACGTCTTTGCGTGTCTAAACGCTATAACATGTATAAATTTTAATGGATAAATTTTATATATATCAGCATGTACGACAGGCTACAAACTCGCAGATGTCATTGTGCTTGCATTTGTGTTTGTGCTCGAATTGCCGAGTAAGACAAGTGTTTAAGAATACGAAACCGTTTCTGGTGGAGATGTCAGGAAAAGTTCTGCCAGCCTAGCGTCCCCGTACTAGTAACAGAATTTTGCGAGCACCTTGCCATCCCAACCTGCTGTAAGGAGATTGGAGCTTACCAAATGAGCTGCTTTAGTGAGATGCAAAGTGTAGCAGCAGGTGCACCGTCTGCAGCCTTGCTGCTCGGGCTCCGCGCACAGCTGTGCAAGGTGACAGCCGAGACAGGTGCGACAATTGCAGAGCGCCATCTACAGCTTCTTCAAGATCCACAAGGAAAGAGCTTTATCACTACACAACAGCTGCTTGTCTCACTGCAACGGAACATGAAATGCTTGCTGATTTGCACGAGTGCGCAGGATCCTGCAGGAGCCGTGCAGAAGCTGGCCCGAATGACAGGAGCTCTGCTGAGAGCATGGCAGCCTCATTGGCTCTAGCAGCCATGGAGACATCAACAAGTGTGATTCATGACATCGTAGTTGCAGAACCTGAAGCAGACCTTGGGCATAGCGCAAGTGACGTCGAGGGTGGACTGCGCCGGCGGCAACTGTTGTTTGGCCTGGGCTTTGCCACATTCACCTGCAACATGCAAAGGCATAGACGCTGGATAGTACATGCTGTGATCATGTGTCAAGCGGGCAGGCAATCTAACATTCCAGCTGCAGCAGCAGATAAACAAGTACTGCACATGTCGGGGGCAGGCAGCAGCAGTGTGGGGCACACGGCAAGCGAAGTGGAAGCCCCCAGCAGCAATGCAATGCTACCAGATCAGCAACCTGATGCATCCCCCAGCACCGGGCAGGGGCTTAACACAGCTACCTTGTACAGCCTCATGAACTTCAGCGCAGCACCTCTAAGCACAGCAAGCAAAGCAGGCTTCAAACAGGGTGAGTCTCCTGCTTGCTTGCTCATACATATCGATCCAGCTGAATCAATTTGAAAAATTGCATATTTGCCAATCCTATATCCAACATAGCTGTGCCCAGATCTAAGTAAGGGTGCTCACTGACAACATTAGCCTATCTGCAAAGGAACACCATCGGTCTGCCAACCAAGTTGCTACTACATAGCAAGCAATTTTGATTGGCAGCATGCAGGCACCCAGGTGGTCCCCATTGAAGTACAGCAAATTGGCTAGCCCTTGTTCAGACTCTGCTCACCATGTCAGTGCACGTGAGCAACGCTAGCAGTAGGACTTGTTCTGTATGCCCACCTCCCAGGTCTAACTTCTGCTTGCAAGAGAAGATCTGCATGCTATCTTCCTTATTCTGCAGCTCCTTGGAATCAGTTTGGCCTGGAACTCAAGGAGGTGGCCTGCAGTGATGCCTTGCCTGGCCAAGGTGCACGTTTTGGCCTCAGCTATATGGCAGCTTTTGGATGGTAGCCTTGCAGGGCTAAAAGTCCAGACAGGCAGACAAAGTTTTGCATGCCATGGTATTGATGGATTGGTGCGCTGCAGCAACCTGTATATATATGTCAGAGTCAAAGAGCAGCTCCAACACTGCCACAGCCCAGAGCTCTGCATTGATCCAAGATCCAGCTAGTTTTGCCTGCTCACTGTTGTACGTGAACACCAGGTGTCTTTGGGTACAAGGAGCTGGCAGGTGTTGAGAGAGACAGCATGAAGAGCAGCATGGTAGCATTGGCTCTGCACCTTTTCAACGAGGCAGATGTGCCAGAGATGGCGTCCCATGCTGGCCAGGGTGGCTTTGCCGCACAGAGTAGTGAAGGGGCTGACAGAGCTAGCCAAGAGAACAAGGCAAGCATCCAATCCACGACACAGGTCAATGGTGTCCCTTCTATTGCTCAAGCTGCCGAAAAGAGGGCGCCTCAAGCACCAAAGCTGTCCCAGGCAAGTTCTCAGCTCGTTGGTTACTGGATGGAATATACGGCTGTGAAATCTGTTTTGTGGTCATGAACTTGGGTCACACGTAGTGCTTTTACAGATCTTATTATTGCCTCAAACAGTGCACCAGGAAATTAAGAATTATGGACTGACATGTTCTGCACATACAGATCATTCTATTGTTTCTGAGCGGCTGGGACATGGGCTTTGAAGGTGCTATATCTTAAGCAACTCTGTCGCAAAGTTCACAGCAAGGGGGCTGAAGCCTTTAAACTTTTCTGATTCGGACGACAAGTAAATATGTACTTTGAAGGTTTGACATTCGGGCGATCACAAGGTTGCCAAACAAGTGCGCCAAGCACTAGACTGCACTGTATAAACAAGGCATTTTTTTGGATTACCTGTATCCCTGCACTTGCTAAATCACTGTCTACCTTAAGGGTGCTACATTTACGCAGATTCCATTCATGCACAGATTCCGTTCATAATGATTGAATTCTCAACTCAGCTTTTACCATTCATCTATTCCTCATCTCCAGCGATACGAGAAGAAGTTGGTGCAGTTGGCAGTCCACAAAGCACTCCAGGTGAGAAAGCTGCTCAGTTCCAATGAACGAAAGCAAAAACGGAGATTATAAGGGCACCTTCAGCTCCAGAGCATGCCATTATAGATGCCATGAAATGATCACAATCCCATAGAAAGCTTAGTGCTGCTTACTGTTTTTTCAGGACTTGAAGATGCAAGGAGAAGGTGCATTTGGACTCAACAAGGCCGAGGTCCGCATGGATGCAGCCATTCCCGCCCTAGCTTCAAGCCTGGCATTGATAATCACGTAAGGATTGAGCAATGCTGCTTAAAGATCATATATCTGAAGGCGGACAAGACATGCTGTGATCTGCTTTGATCCTCGGGCTTGTACATAAGAAGGCGCACGTGGCTAATCATCAATACTCGATAGTCAATAGGAGGGTGGTGGTTCAAGGAACTGTTGTAGATAGGCCTTAATCTACCTGATCATGGCAATGCATCTTGATTGGGTTAGAGAATTGCCTACCACCCTAATTTGCTTGCTGCAGAATTTCAATTCTATTGGTGCTGTGACAGGCGGTGACTTGGATGCGTGGCCCTGTTTTTTGTCGCCCTCCAGGTCAGCCAAAAGTCCTCTGCTGCCTTTCACATGCAACACCCTGGCCTGTGATGCTGCTCGCCTACAAACTTGCATTGACAACAAGATTCGTGAAGCTGTCACCAAGGTAAGGTAATCAAAGCAAGCTGCAGGTGCTCAAACAAAGTTATGTGGTCAGGCTTACCATTGGATGTAACAAAAAGCTTTAACAAGGTTGAGAGTTGCTTACGGCAAAGGATACTTTATGACACCTGCCATTGAAACTCCATCTTAGCCCAATTGACAGCTTTTAGCAGGCTGCTGGGCTTACCCCAAGGCAAATTTCCTTAGGCCATTGGCGTTCAAAACTCCTCACTTTATTCTGCACATCAGGATGGTCATGCTCCAAGTCAAACAAATCATGAACCGTATTGTGGGTAGTCAGATGACCAAGGTGGCCAAATGGAATTTGAAACTAATAACACAACAAGTCCTTAAACACTCGCTTCTCAATCATGCAGGAGCTTCACCTTAAAGGTCCAACCATGACTGATGTGAACCCTGCAGCAGCAAGGAGGGGGGGCACAGAGCGTCGAGGCAACAATTTGGGCAGGATCGAGCGGCCGCAACCTGAACGAGGCCGAGGCATGGAAGAGGTGGGTCTGCCTTGCCAGCTTGCAAGAGGTGACAATGCCCAGCACACGTGGCCTATGCTGCCCGGGGAATTGGAGCATTTTATTCAGGGAATGACATGAGCGCTGTACAAAAGAGGGATGCTTACCTTGATTTTCATGCATTCAGCTCAGAACGCTTCACAAGGCAACGGAGCGCACCCCTTTTTTTAGTCATGCCAGGAACAATCAACGGTTGCCATACGCGCAGGCATGAACCTGTGCTCCACCATATTCCTGACCTAACGGCCTGCTGATGTCATGCATACATAACAACCTAAGGCCCATGCAAATTAACGTGCATACAGGTGCTGGGTGCCGATGAGGACAGCTATCATGATCTTGATCCAGTCCACGTGCAGCAGCAGCAGCAGCAGCAGCAGCAGCAGCAGCAGCAACAGCAGCAGCAGCAGCAGCAGCAGCAGCAGCAGCCGCCTGCCCACCTGCTAGCTTCTTACCCAGCGCCACAGAAACGTGCGCGTCTTCTACAGCTTTCAACCGCAGATGAGGGCACTTTGCACAGCGCAAGTCCCCAAGACAGTGCACCAGGCAATGATTGGGAGCAATGCCAGCTTGAATCCATGTTCCGACTTGCCAGCCATGAATCCTGGACAGCTGTAGATGGCCATGGCTTGGCTGGGGCACAACACGCAGCTGCCCAGTCATGTACACCTCAACAAGCAATAACAAGCCAGCCAGAGAGGAATGGCGCCCTGGGCTCAATTCCAACAAGATCTGGCTTGCCCACAGGTGGCCACCCCGAACAATCCCTTGCCATCCACACCAGCTTGCTGCAGCGTGCGCAGCAGATCTACAATATTAGGCCTGTAAGAAAGGCAGCAGTGCAGCAGCTTGGATCTGCTGATGAGGAATGGCTCCTGTGAGCTCTGAGATTTTCACTTTTGGGGACCCGTGCTTCTGCAAACACTGGTGTTTTCTATCATATTAAGAACCTGATATGAGCCTATTAATATATATCAAGGATATCCTGTACAAAAAGTTATGGATTGGAGCACCAGATCTTCTGATCTCTTTCTGTACCAGTCGTTTTGTTTGATCTCCTCGTACGTGGCTTGGGATTGCACAGCTTCTTAGAGTGAAATTTGCTGCGCGCGTGGAGCGTTTCTTTGAAGGGAAGCTTCCCGCAGCTGAGGGCGGACACTAGCACAGCTGTTTGGTAAAAAAATCCGCCTCACGTGCAAACAAGTTGTGCTGCAAGAAAAATGCTTTATTGGTCCCCCTTATGTAAAAACAACGAGGCTGTTCACAAGGTATTCCCCTTATCTAAATAGAACGACGTTGTTAGCATTTGTCGCGAAGCTAGCATGCGAATATGGATGAAAGATGGGTGAGAATTCCCCAAAAATAATCTGCGAATCTGTCTGTCGATCTATGACACGCAATGCTCGTTGTCAGCATTTCAAATCAGCCAGCGAGCCAGTACCAACAAAATTTAATGGAGAAATTTTGACATCTGGTGGACTGGTACACGCGAATGTAACTTTTTTGTGAGCTGCTTTGAGCAATGGCGGAGGAGTGCCACCACTCTGCACATGGTCCTCATGGAGTGGACAATTTTGAACGGCGGAGGAGCTTTGGGGCTGGCAGATTTGATGGGGGCTCTGCCAACGATGGGGGTCTAGCTTCCCACCTGGAGAGACTTTCAAAGCAGCTGGACAACATCCAGGCAGAGCACAGCCAGGTGGGTTGCCAGCTTCTGGGAGATATGTTCGTGCACCACGGGAGCACGACTGGCTGCGACAGAGGAGTGTAGTGACCACTGGATGATTGAGCTGACATAAGACTGACCACAGTCAACCCTGCCCCCTTTGCTCTCCCCATTCCTCTTTCAGCTCTTTCATAACAGGCAGCCTGACAGAGATAACTTGGCCAAGTCCACTGCGCGTTTCTTGAGCCACAATGCCCGCCACACCTCCAGAGCTGTTGACCAGGAGGACATTAGCTTGCAGGTGTGCACAAAGACACAGCAATCAGGCCTGAGACGCACAGCAGTAGCAGTCAAGTCAAAGAAAGCTGTTCATTAATTGAAGTACTCAGTACAGTCATTTTGGAGGCTATTCGAGTCATCCCTGTAATTTTAACTTTTTTGTCTCTGGGCAGCGGCACCAGCGCAGTTGGTGCAGGTGGACTGCATGCATGGGCCTTCCTTTCCACACACTTGCTTAGCTAAATGCTTGTGAAACTAGCACCTTGCACTCACGGTTGTACCCGCGGAGGTCTTCATCTGCGCAAGTAGCTCAGCTGCTGTCACAGCACAGAAACAGACGGGTCCACCTGCTCCTTGCCACGCATGCATGCATCTACCAGCCTTGTGTTCTTAGTACGCTCAGCTGCATGCACTGCGTACCCACGCTCGCCTATCCACCCATGCAGCGGTTCACATGCACACCGTGCAGGCTGCCGCTGCAGCAGCGTCCGCTCGCAGACCTACACCTGTCTCCAGTTCCGGAGGGGAGCGAGTGAGCTCAGACAAGAGCAGCTCCGGCACCACTTCCCCACCTTCGCTCAATACTGGTTCCAACAGAATGCTTGCCGGCGCGGCCAGTAGGCTTGGGGAACAAGGACCACGCAGGTGAATGGCCTGCTCTCTTTTGGCCAGCCTTTCAGGGCACATGGTTTGGCATGCTCACCCAAGTAGACGCACATCCTCACTGACCAAGAGCACGTGGTTACAAGCATGGTAGTTCCATCCCTTTGTGAATGGGATGGTCTCTACTTCATGCGACTCTTTGAATCAATGATACAAGGTGACAGCTTGTGAGATGCAAATGTCTGATGAAGTTTGGCCATGTCTAATTTAAATTCGCCATGTCCCAAGACGACCAGCGCTCATCGATGCAGTGCAAAATCGCAATGCCATGCACCCATCCACCCCTGCTCCTGTGCTACCAGCCGGGCACGTGCTTACATGTGCCTCCATAAAATGCATTCTCAGAAGCCCCAACTTGTGCTTATTTTGCAGCCCCAATTCATGCTTGCTGCAGCAATCGCAGCTTTAGCATCATTATCATCATCACCATAACCAGCCATGTGTCATCGTCACCATCAGTAACGTGACATTAGTAATGTCATAACCATTTTGATGCCAATCCACATCATCATTCACATCTTCACCAGCTTTCCTGCTCCTCCTCCTCATCATTGTATTGATTGCATGTCCATGATGTCATGGCCTGGGTGCATGATTGATAGTGAATATCAGGAAGGTGGTACTGCCTCCCCACGTACATGACTTGTGTGTTCCCACCATTTCTCAACATTTCTCTCCTTCTTTCTGTTGTTTCGGCCTGCAGGTGTCCCTCCGCTTCTGACAGGCTGCCCGCTGCGCCGTCTGCCCCTGCACCTGTATCCTCTTTGCCGGGTAGCGTGGCGCGCAAGCTTCAGTGGGTTGATCCCCAGGACCAACAGCAGCAGCTGCAGCCATCTCATGCGCAGAGAGACGCTGCCACGCCGTTAATACAGAGCCGGTTTGGAGTTGAAGAGCAGCTGAAAACACTGGGCACGCAAGCAGGCAGGGGTGGGGCGACCGCTGCCTCACCCACGCGCAGCAGCAGCAGCAGCTGCAGCAGCAGCGCGTGCTCGGTGGAGGGGGGTGAGGCGTTGCAGCAGCAGGCGCGGCCACAGCCACAGCAGCAGCAGGAGCTGGCTCCAGGGCAGGTGCCTGCCGTGCCAGCTGGCGCCGCTGCCAGCAGCGGCAGCAGCTTCTTCTTCACCAGCAGCAGCGAGGCCAGCTCAGTGAGTGAGCACCTGCAGGGCACCCAGCCGCCGCTGCCGCCGCCGCCGCTGCCTCGCAGCCACATCCTCCCGCCCCGCCATGTGTCCCCGCCGACCTCTGTGCAGCACAACAGGATGCAGGTGCTGCCCGCGGACGGTCTGCTGTCCCCCACCAGCTCGTCCAGCCAAGGGTGCAGCGTGCCGGATGCTGCAGAGTCCAGCAACAGCAGCAGCTGCCGGACTGGTGGTGGGGTGCCCGCCGCAGGCAGGGCCCAGCACAGCCCGCTCAGTGCGGACACTGCAGCCAGCAGGGCAGCCCCCGGCTGTTCTGTAGTGGAGGAGGGAGGGAGCCCGGTGGGGGCGTGCCCTGGCGCCGGGCATGAGAGCGCGCCAAAGACTGGCGGGGTGGCGGCGGCGGCGGCCTGCAGCAGCGGCAGCTACAGTGACCTAGCCAGCCGCATGGCGGCCGGCCGCGCGCGGCGCGCCCAGCGTAGTGCCATGCAAGCGCAGGGCAGAAGAATGGCAGGCGGGGCTGCGCCCCTAGCGGCAGCGGCAGGGCCAGCGCATCCTGCCCGCCTTTCCCCTGCCCCTGCTGTGCCGCTGGCGGGAGACAAAGAGAGCCGCCAGGTGGCTCAAGATGCCCGCAAGGCTCCCGCTGCTGGTGTGCAAACCGGCTCAAAGGCTCCTCTGGCTGCGAGGGACGGTGGCGGTGCACCGCTGCACGCTGAGGTGCTGCCCACGCAAACCGCCGGCACGCTCCCCAGCGGCAGCCGCGTGCGCCCTGCGCGGCAGAGCTGCCAGGGCCAGCGGGGCGGCGAGGCGGGGCAGGGGGCGCACGGGGGCGAGGGCGGGGGCGGGGGCGAGGAGGAGGAGGGCGGCGTGGGGCTGGGCCAGGCGCGCAAACGGCACCGTGTGTCTGAGCAGCCTGTCAGCGGCGCCGCTGCTCGTGGGGCCTTGCTGGTAGGGGAGGGTGACAAGGGGACAGCCACCTATGTGGCGTGGGCACCCTCGCTGCCACCGGTCAGCCACGCCCTGGATCCCTGCCCCACCTCGCCATCCCCTTGCTCCAGCGCTAGCCCCCCTGCAGGTGGGCACTCGCATGTTTGCGCGTGTGCGTGTGTGTGTGTATCCTGGGTCCTGGGAGGCATGTGAGGCATGTGCATAATTGTGTGTGCATATGCACCACGCATGTGTGTGTGTGTGTGTGTGCGCGCGTGTGCGTGTGTGTGCGTCCTGGGTCCTGGGAGGCATGGAAGCATGTGCATAAATGTGTGGATTTGCACCGCGCATGCATGTGTGTGTGCTTGTGCGCGTGTGCGTGTGTGCTGGTGCATGTGCATATGTGCGGCAGGCATGCACATGCATAGGAGGGGCGCGCGCTGGCATGTCGCAGCATCGGCTGCCCGATGCGTGCCTTGGCCAGCAGCACATGACGTCTTTGGAAAGGAAGTGCTGTAGGGTTCAAAGCCGGGTGCGTGCTGCCTCCTGTTGCTGCCTGCTGCCACCTGTTGCTGCCTGCTGCCACCTGCTGCCCCCTGTTGCCCTGCTGCCCCCTGCTGCCACCTGCTGCCACCTGCTGCCCCCTGTTGCCACCTGTTGCCTCCTGCTGCCACTACGGCACAGGCCATCAGGAGAGCTTGGCCGGCAGCGGGTCGCCTTCCAGGAGCAGCAGCACAGAGGAGGCGCAGCGCCGGCAGGTCCTCCCTGAAGTAGGGGCTGCCGCTGCTGCTGCTGCTGCTGCTGGTGGTGGTGTAGCTGGGGGCAGTGGAGCTAGCAGCAGCAGCAGCAGCAGTGCGCCTCGCCGCGGCAGCGCCTCAGAGCCCGCAGACGCTGTTGACCTCGTCAGCGGCGTGGGCAGGGATGGCGGGGGGGCTTGTGAGGGCGGCAGGTTGGCAGAAACGCGTGATGGAGGGGCTAGGTCCGGCAGCAGCGGCGGCAGCAGCGGCAGCGGAGCTGTGTGTGCAGGCACAGGTGGTGGGGCGAGCAGTGGAGGTCGGGGGCCTGGCGGTTCAGAGGTGGGTGGAGAGCGCAGGCAGCAGGGAGGCAACAGAGGGGGCAGCGAGGGGGGCATGATGGTGGAGGAGGAGGAGGAGGGGCCTGGGAGCCCCGAGGAGGTCACCAGCATCGCGCCGTTGCGGGAGCCGCTGCAGCCGCCGCAGCCATCGCGGGCGCCCCTGCAGCCATCGGCGCAGGCGACGGGTGAAGACCAGCAGCTGCTGAGCCTGGCCCTGCAGCAGCAGCAGCAGCAGCAGCAGCAGCAGCAGCAGCAGCAGGATGAGTGTGAGCGGCCCAGCACGCCCAGCAGCCACCCAAACCATGCCAACTTGCTTGGGCTGGTCGCGCAGCTCAGGCAGCAGCATGCGCAGCGCGTAGGCAGGGATGGGGCGCCCAAGCCGCCGACCAGCCAGGCTGGCGACCTGCCAGTGGTTCAGGTGTGCATGCACGCGTGCCTGTGCGTGTGTGCACGTGCGCGCGTTGCTCGCGTCTGCACATGCATGCGTGTTTCCAGGATCTTTTCCTCGTTCCTCCTTCATTTCCACTCCTATCGTGCTCAAACTCCTTCCTCACACTTTTCACCCCTCCCCCTGCCTGAACTTTCCTGCCACACACAATCCCAAATTCACGTCCAAGCCTTGCAGCATGGTTTCACGCCTTGCTACCTCGCTACACAGCTGTAGGTTGTTGCCTTGAGCGCCAAAGCTCGCTAGCCCCGCTTGCTTCCCATAAACCATGGATGTTCCCCTCGCACACCACCTTAAATCCACATATGCCTGACGCAACGCCGTTCTGCATTCTGCTACTCCCAAAGGACATGCTCTCCACACGCTGCACCTGCATCCCTCGCCCAAACGCCCGCAGGTGTCCGACCCGGTCTTTCCGGAGGCCCCTGCTGCCCCAGGCCTCAATCCGGCCCCCGTGCGCGCCCCGCCCCCGCGGAAGCCGCAGCAGCCGCCGCACGGCAGCGGCCTGGAGCTGTGCCCGGAGCTGCAAGCCCCCAGCCCCCCGCGCGGCCACCTGTCGCGCTTCCAGGCAGACGACTCTGTGCTGTTTGGCTCCCCCATCCGCCGCCCGGAGTCCGCCACTGCGGCAGCCGCGTCTGCACCTGCGGCGGTTTCCAACTCTGGGCCTTCCTCCAAGGAGCATGCATATGCCAGTGGCATTCGCGGCAGCGGCGGCGGCAGCAGCGGCAAGGCGTCTGCTGTGGTGGCCTCCCCTGAGGGTGCTTCAGAATCTGTCAGGGCCAGCACAAGCAGCTACCAGCCAGAGCCGCGCGTTGTGCTGTATGAACCAGGCAGGTACCAGGAGGAGGAGGGGGAGGGCAGCGGCGCCGAGCAGCAGCAGCAGCAGCAGCAGCAGCAGCAGCAGCTGTCGCAGCAAGGGCAAGAGCAGGCGCCTGACGACTCGGGCCGCGCAGGCGCGGCAGCAGAGGAGGTGGGGGGCGAGGGGGGCGTGCGGCTGTCGCTGACGTTCCGTACCGGTGCGCAGGTGCAGGCTGAGGCTGCTGGGCCATCTTGCGGCAGCAGCCCCGTGCGCAGCGTGGCCCCGGGCTCTCCTTCTCAGCCCATCTCTCGCCAGGCACGCGGGCCTGCAGGCCCACAAGTC
>LKMJ01000988.1_pt1 | contig 24033 bp, 22 predicted proteins | sample 643391 | NCBI WGS metagenome assembly LKMJ01 (sample SAMN04112250, study PRJNA286221) | soda lake metagenome | biome: soda lake; feature: Kulunda Steppe; material: water; isolation source: sample PL-Br10 brine of Picturesque Lake | place: Russia: Kulunda steppe | collected 2010-07
CGGGTGCTGCGCCGCCAGCCGGCGCTCGAGCGCCGCCAGCCGCTCGCCGTCGCGGTTCAGGCGCCGCCGGGCGGCACTGGCCAGCCTCTGGCCCAGTTGGCTGTACTGCTCCTGCCAGGTCTGTCGGTCCGGTGAGAGGGTCTCGGCAGCGGCCGACGGGGTGGGTGTCCGCAGGTCCGCGGCCAGATCGGAGATGGTGACATCTACCTCGTGGCCGACGGCACTGACCACCGGCACCGGGCAGGCGCGGATAGCACGGGCCACCGACTCGTCATTGAAGGGCCAGAGGTCCTCCAGTGAGCCGCCCCCACGGGTGAGTAGCAGGGCGTCCACCTCGCCCCGGCGCCCGGCCAGCTCCAGGGCCCGGACAATGGCCGGCGCCGCGGCTTCACCCTGAACCGGGACTGGGTAGATGAGCACCGGCAGCGCCGGAAAGCGGCGCTGCAGCACCTGCAGGACATCGCGGATGGCGGCGCCGGTGGGTGAGGTGATCACCCCCAGGCGCTGCGGCAGGCGGGGCAGGGGGCGTTTGTGCGCCGGGTCGAAGAGGCCCTCGGCCTGCAGGCGCTGTTTGAGTGCCTCGAAGGCGCGCTGGAGTGCGCCCTCACCGGCCGGCTCCAGGTGTTCGATGATCAGCTGGAACTCGCCGCGGGCGGGGTAGAGGCTGGCTTTGGCCCGAACGCGCACCTGGTCGCCGTCGGCGGGGCGCTGGCGCAGCGCCGAGGCGCGGCCGCGGAACAGCGCACAGCGGACCTGGGCGCCGGCGTCCTTGAGGGTGAAGTAGAGGTGTCCGGACGACGGCCGAGCGAGGTTCGAGATCTCGCCTTCGACCCAGATGGAGGGCAGGACCGTCTCAAGCATGCCCCGCACTTCCTGGTTGAGCTGCGAGGGGGTGTAGACGGCGATTTCGTCGCTGTGGCGCTCCATACTCGGCGGCGCTCGCTCCGGCTGGATGGGTACAAGCTACACGCCGCCATCGTCCATGGGAAGTTTGTTGAGTGGGGGTGCCAGGGCACCGTAAAATGTGCGGCTATCCTCCTTTTTCGTCAGCGTCTGCGCCCGAGGTCCCGACACCATGCGAATCGCCCAGGAAGCCCTCACCTTCGATGACGTCCTCCTCCTTCCCGCTGAATCGCACGTGCTTCCCCGGGATGTGGATCTGAGTACCCCGCTGACCCGGCGTATTCAGGTGAATGTCCCGCTGGTCTCGGCGGCGATGGACACCGTCACCGAGGCGCGACTGGCCATCGCCCTGGCCGAGCAGGGCGGGATGGGGATCATCCACAAGAACATGACCGTCGAGCAGCAGGCCGCCGAGGTGCGCCGGGTCAAGAAGTTCGAGAGCGGTATCATCAAGGAGCCGATCACCGTCTCGCCGGTGATGACCATCGGTGAGGTGCTCAAGCTCACGCGCCAGCATGGGATCTCCGGTGTCCCGGTGGTCGACGGCGAGGAGCTGGTCGGCATCGTGACGGGTCGCGACCTGCGCTTTGAAAGCCGGGTCAGCGAGCCGGTCTCCGTCGCCATGACCCCGAAGGAGCGCCTGGTGACCGTGCGCGAGGGGGCCGAGCGCGATGAGGTGTTGAGCAAGCTGCATCAGCACCGCATCGAGAAGATCCTGGTGGTCGACGACGCCTTCCGGCTGCGTGGGATGATCACCGTCAAGGACATCCAAAAGAGTCAGGACTTCCCCAACGCCTGCAAGGACGAGCATGGTCGCCTGCGGGCGGGTGCCGCCGTTGGTGTGGGCGAGGGGACCGATGAGCGTGCTGAGGCGCTGGCGGCCGCTGGCGTCGATGTCCTGGTGGTGGATACCGCCCACGGTCACTCCCGCGGCGTGATGGAGCGTGTGCGCTGGGTCAAGCGGCACTATCCCGACGTGGAGGTGGTGGCCGGGAACATCGCCACCGGTGATGCCGCCCGGGCCTTGGCCGAGGCCGGGGCCGACGCGGTCAAGGTGGGCATCGGCCCGGGGTCGATCTGCACCACCCGGGTGGTGGCCGGGGTGGGGGTGCCCCAGGTGACGGCGATCTCCAACGTCTCCCAGGCCCTGGCTGGCACCGACGTGCCGCTGATCGCCGACGGCGGGATCCGCTTCTCCGGGGATGCCGCCAAGGCCCTGGCCAGTGGGGCCCATACGGTTATGATCGGCAGTCTGCTGGCCGGCACCGAAGAGGCGCCCGGCGAGGTGGAGCTCTATCAGGGGCGCTCCTACAAGGCGTACCGGGGCATGGGCTCGCTGGGGGCGATGTCCGGCAGCCAGGGCAGTGCCGACCGCTACTTCCAGGAGGGCTCGCAGTCGGTGGACAAGCTCGTCCCTGAGGGGATCGAGGGTCGTGTGCCCTACAAGGGCAGCATGGTCACCATCGTCAACCAGCTCATCGGCGGGATCCGCGCCAGCATGGGATACGTCGGCTGCGCCTCCATGGAGGAGATGCGCACGCGTCCGCAGTTCGCTCGTATCACCGGTGCCGGCATGCGTGAGAGTCATGTCCACGATGTGACGATCACCAAGGAAGCCCCCAACTACCGCGTCGAGTAATCATTCGGAGCCGTTGCCAGTGAGCGAACAGTCCGGGGCGGACATCCACGCCCACCGCGTTCTCATTCTCGATTTTGGCTCGCAGTACACCCAGCTCATCGCCCGCCGCGTGCGCGAGTGCGGGGTCTACTGCGAGATCCGTGCCTGTGACGCCGGCAATCAGGCCGTGCGGGACTTTGCCCCGGCGGGGGTCATCCTCTCCGGTGGCCCGGAGACGGTCACCGACGCCGAGACCCCGCGCATCCCGGCGGCGGTCTTCGAGCTGGGGGTGCCGCTGCTCGGCATCTGCTATGGCATGCAGGCGATGAGCGCGCAGCTTGGCGGTCGGGTGGCGCCGTCGGATCACAAGGAGTTCGGCTACGCCCAGGTCCGGGCCCGGGGGCATTCGCGGCTGCTGCGCGACATCGAGGACCATGCCAGCGCCGACGGCTTTGGTCTGCTCGATGTGTGGATGAGCCACGGTGACCGGGTGGAGCTGCCGCCGGAGGGGTTCCAGGTGATCGCCGAGACCGAGGCCGCGCCGGTGGCCGGCATCGGCGACGATGCCCGGGGCTGGTACGGCCTGCAGTTCCACCCGGAGGTGACGCACACCGCCCAGGGCGGGCGCATCCTCGAGCGGTTCGTGCGCGAGATCTGCGGCTGCCCCGGCGACTGGACGCCGGGGAATATCGTCGAGGACAGCATCGCGCGGCTGCGCGAGCAGGTGGGGGATCGCCACGTCGTGCTCGGGCTCTCCGGCGGGGTCGATTCCTCGGTGACCGCCGCGCTGCTGCACCGGGCCATTGGTGAGCAGCTGACCTGCGTGTTCGTGGACAACGGGCTGCTGCGCGAGGGCGAGGCCGAGCAGGTCATGGCCACCTTCGCCCGTCACATGGGGGTGCGGGTCATCCATGTCGACGCCGAGGATCGCTTCCTCGCCGCGCTGGCCGGGGTCGAGGACCCGGAGGAGAAGCGGCGGATCATCGGCAACCTGTTCGTAGAGATCTTCGACGAGGAAGCCGGCAAGCTCGAGGGCGTGGAGTTCCTGGCCCAGGGCACCATCTACCCCGATGTGGTGGAGTCGGCGGGCAACGCCGGCGGCAAATCCCACGTCATCAAATCGCACCACAACGTCGGCGGTCTGCCCGAGACGATGAAGCTCAAGCTCGTCGAGCCGCTGCGCGAGCTGTTCAAGGACGAGGTGCGGCGGGTCGGTCTGGAGTTGGGCCTGCCGGCGGATATGCTCTACCGTCACCCTTTCCCCGGCCCCGGGCTGGGCGTGCGCATCCTCGGCGAGGTGCACAAGCGCTACGCCGACCTGCTGCGCCGCGCCGACGCCATCTTCATCGAGGAGCTGCGCCGCTGGGACTGGTACGAGCGCACCAGCCAGGCCTTTGCCGTCTTCCTGCCGGTGCGATCGGTGGGCGTGACCGGGGACGGGCGCCGCTATGAGTACGTCATCGCCTTGCGCGCGGTGGAGACCGTGGACTTCATGACCGCCCGCTGGGCCCAGCTGCCCTATGACTTCCTCGACCACGTCTCCCGTCGGATCATCAACGAGATCGATGGGATCTCGCGCGTGGTCTACGACATCTCCGGCAAACCCCCGGCCACCATCGAGTGGGAGTGAACGAGGCATCGGACGACGCGCAGTGGATGGCGCGGGCGCTGGAGCTCGCCCGCTACGCCGCCGACGCGGGCGAGGTGCCGGTGGGGGCGGTGGTCGTGCGCGACGGGGTGCTCCTGGGCGAGGGCTGGAACCGGCCGATCGCCGCCCACGACCCCTCGGCCCATGCCGAGATCAACGCCCTGCGCGCGGCCGGGCAGGCCGCCGGGGCCTACCGACTGCCCGGGGCCACGCTCTACGTCACCCTGGAGCCGTGTTTCATGTGTGCCGGGGCCATGCTCCACGCCCGCATCCGGCGGCTGGTGTTCGGCGCCTCGGATCCCAAGACCGGTGCCTGCGGCGGGCACTTCGACCTGCTCGCCCTGCCCGGTCACAACCACCGCATCGAGCGCACCAGCGGGGTCCATGAGGCGGCGGCCGCCGGGTTGCTGCGCGAGTTCTTCCGCGCCCGTCGTTAGCCCCGGGCGCGTCGACGCCATGGCGCTGGCGCGGCTATAGTCAGCGTATGCATGACGACGCCACCACCATTGTCCCGTTCCGCGGTGGCGCGCTGGAGCGCGCCGCCTGGGACCGGCTGTGGGATGCCGCCGACAGTGGCTGCGTGCGACGGGCGCTGGGTGAGCGACGGGCCCGTTATCAGCGCCGCGTCGAGCAGGAGATGGCGGCGTTTGCCCGCCTTGGGCTGGAGCCGGGTGTGCTGCTGGAGCTCTCCTGGGTGGTCCGCGACCTGATCGGTCGCGGGGTGACCTTCGGCCCGGGGTATGGTCCGCAGAGTGGCTCGTTGCTGCTCCACCTGCTCGGCCTGAACGGGATCGACCCCATCGACCATGGGCTGCCGTTCCTGGGTTTCGGGCGTGAGCTGGAGGCGCGTCGCCTGCACGTGCGGGTGGCCAGCCGCGCCGAGCAGGCCGAACTGGCCGCGGCCCTGCGCCGGGGCGGTGCGACGGCGGCCGCCGTGCCCGAACAGGGGGTGGAGGTCGTGGTCGGGCACGAGCCGGGTCTGGCCCTGACCCACGAGATGGCCCGCCTGGCGCGAGCGCTCAACGGTGGGCGTGACTGCGACCCGTTGCGCTGGGCCTATCCCTGGGACGATCCGGAGACGCTGCGTCTGATCGCCCGCGGCGAGACCGCCGGTATCCCCCTGCTCGAGGATACGCAGCTGCAGGAGCGTCTGCGCGAGGCCGCGCCCCGCAGCCTGGAGGAGGTGACGCAGGTGGTGGTGGCGGCGCGGGAAGGCGCCCCGCACGGCCTGCAGGAGCGCTACCGGGCGGCGCGCACGGGTGCCGCACGCCCGCCGCTGCCCCACCCGGATCTGGAGGATATCCTGGCGCCGACAGGTCACGTCTGGCTCTATCGCGAGCAGGTTATTGCGGCACTGGCGCGGCTGCTCGGATGTGAACTGGCCGAGGCCGTGGCGTTGGCGCAGCGGCTCAGCGAGGAAGGCAGTGAGGCCCACGAGGGGGAGCTCTCCCGGCAGCTGGGCGAGCGCGTAGCCAGTCATTGCCAGCTACCCCACGCCCGGGGGCTGTACCTGTTGCGCGCATTGCGCCAGGCCCTCGCCCAGGTGGTGGATCGGGCGGCGGTACTGATCGACGTGACCGAGGCCTACAGGCAGGCCTACTACAAGGCACGCTACCCCGCAGTGTTCCAGGCGGCGCGGTTGAACCGGGCCCTGCAACGGGTCAACCCGCGCACCGGCGCGCGCTACGGTGCCGGCGGCGGACCGGATGGCGTCGCCTGCCCCCATCGCGAGGCGTTGGTCGCGCTATGCCGCGAGGCGCTGAGCGACGGCGTGACCATCCTGCCGCCGGATATCAATCGCAGCGACTGGGGGTTCCGGGCGCTGGATCGGGATACCGTGCTCTTCGGCCTTGGCGCGATCGCGCAAATCGACCGGCAGACCGCCGAGCGGCTGGTGCTGCGCCGGCGCGGCGGCGAGTATCGCAGCTTGATGGATCTGATCATCCGCGGTTTTGGCGGCGCGGCCCCATCCGCCCAGATTGAGCCGCTGATCTTCTCCGGGGCGCTGGAGGAGTTTGGGCGGGACCGCTGGCGCTTGCGCCGTGAGCTGGATGAGGCGCAGGACCAGAAGCCGTGGCGATATGCCGCATCCTCTCGCTCAACTCCCTGTGAGAGTGCCGGTTTCGAAGCCTGGCAGGACGTGCATCCGGGCGAGGGGTGGGCCTTCCAGCGGGAGCTCGATGTCCTCGCCTGTGTCCCGTCGCGTCAGTACTTTCCGGAGCCCGCTCCGGCCGAGCGGCGTCTGCGGCCGGTCCGGTGACCCTGCGCCGCCGGGGCTTGAATTCGTCCGCGATCTGCCGCAGAGTATGCGCACGCTAACGGCCGACGCGGTCGTATAGGCATGTAAAGGAAGGTGCCGAGACCCGGAGTCGCTCGACGGCCCGCGGCTGGCTCGGCATCGTCAAACGGGCTCAGGCCCCTGTCCGAGACACGCCCCGCATGGTGCGCGGGCGCATGCCGCACAAGAACCATCGGAAGCAGTAGAGAGGCGAACAATTCGCAATCTGCCCAGGCGGTACCGGTGACGCGGAGTCTCCGATCCGACGCGGGGCACTGTATCCATGGCGCGCGTGCGCCGATAGGGAAGATCGCAGACAGAGGTGACCTATGAGTACGCAGACGGAGCAGGACTTCGGGGCAGACCCGACCCAGGTGCGGGATACGGACCACTACACGGAAGAGTACGTCGACGGCTTCGTGGACAAGTGGGACGACCTGATCGACTGGGATAGCCGGGCCCAGAGCGAGGGTGATTTCTTCATCGAGGAGCTCAAGAAGCGCGGCGCCAAACGGGTACTCGACGTCGCAACCGGCACGGGGTTTCACTCCGTTCGCCTGCGCGAGGCCGGTTTCGAGGTCGTCAGCGCCGATGGCAGTGCCGAGATGTTGGCCAAGGCCTTTGAGAATGGGCGAAAACGTGGCCATATCATGCGCACCGTCCAGGTCGACTGGCGGTGGTTGAACCAGGATATTCACGGCCGCTACGACGCCATCATCTGCCTCGGCAACTCCTTTACCCACCTCTTCAACGAACGCGACCGCCGCAAGTCCCTCGCCGAGTTCTACTCCGCCCTCAACCACGACGGCGTCCTGATCCTGGACCAGCGCAACTACGACAGCATCCTGGATCACGGCTACGACTCCAGCCACACGTATTACTACTGCGGGGACGACGTCTCGGTCTATCCGGAGCACGTGGACGACGGGCTGGCGCGGTTCAAGTACGCGTTCTCCGACGGGTCGACCTATTACCTGAACATGTTCCCGCTGCGTAAGGATTACACGCGGCGGCTGATGCAGGAGGTCGGCTTCCAGCACATCGAGACCTACGGCGATTTCAAGGAGACGTACCGGGACGCTGATCCCGACTTCTTCATCCATGTCGCCGAGAAGGCTTATCGGGAGGAGGATTAACCGGATGAGTGAGTATCAGGACGAGGCCATCGAGGTGGCCCGCCAGTACTACAACAGCCGCGATGCAGACAACTTCTACTTCCATATCTGGGGGGGCGAGGATCTGCACGTCGGCATCTATGAGCACGAGGATGAGCCGATCTTCGACGCCAGCCGTCGCACGGTCGAGCGCATGGCCTCGAAGCTGAGCAACCTGAGCGCTGACAGCTACGTGCTCGACGTGGGCGCCGGTTACGGCGGCGTGGCGCGTTACTTGGCGCACACCTACGGCTGCCGGGTGGTCGCCCTGAATCTTTCCGAGCGCGAGAACGAGCGCGATCGGCAGATGAATAAGGAGCAGGGCGTCGATCACTTGATCGAGGTGGTCGATGGCGCCTTTGAGGATATCCCGTTCGACGCCGAGACCTTCGACATCGTCTGGTGCCAGGATTCGTTCCTGCACAGCGGGGATCGGCCCCGGGTGATGAGCGAGGTGACCCGTGTCCTGAAAAAGGGCGGGGAGTTCATCTTCACCGACCCGATGCAGGCGGACGACTGCCCCGAGGGCGTGCTCCAGCCGATCCTCGATCGCATCCACCTCTCCACCATGGGCACGCCGGGCTTCTACCGAGAGGAGCTGAAGAAGAACGGCATGACCGAGTTGGAGTTTGAGGACAATACCCCGCAGCTCCCCCGCCACTACGGGCGTGTCCACAAGGAGCTGGAAGCGCGCGGGCATGAGCTCGACGGCATCGTCTCGGACGAGTACGTGGCCCGCATGAAAAAGGGTCTGCAGCACTGGGTCGAGGGGGGCAACAACGGCTACCTGGCCTGGGGCATCTTCCACTTCCGGAAGGGCTGACCCCACACACCCATCCATGTCCCCGGGATGTGCGCGGCGGGTGCCGCGCCGCCGGGGGCTAGCAATCCGAGAATCCTTAGCGAGAAGGAGTAACCATGAGCAAGCGCTACCTCTTTACGTCTGAGTCGGTGTCCGAGGGTCACCCGGACAAGATCGCCGATGCCATCTCCGATGCCCTGCTGGACGAGTTCCTGCGTCAGGACCCGAAGTCCCGCGTGGCTGCCGAGACCATGATCCAGACGGGCATGGTCGTCGTCGCCGGTGAGATCAAGACCACGGCCAAGATCAACGTCGAGCCGCTGGTCCGCGACGTGGTCCGGGAGATCGGCTACACCAGCTCGGACATGGGCTTCGACGCCGACACCTGCGCGGTCCTGAATGCGCTGGGCGAGCAGTCGCCCGACATCAACCAGGGCGTCGACCGCGCGAAGGAAGAGGAGCAGGGCGCTGGCGACCAGGGCCTGATGTTTGGCTACGCCACCAATGAGACCGACGTGCTCATGCCGGCGGCCATCCACTACTCCCACCTGCTGGTCAAGCGCCAGGCCGAGATGCGCAAGAGCGGCAAGCTGCCGTGGCTGCGTCCGGACGCCAAGAGCCAGGTCACGTTCCAGTACGAGGGCGACAAGATCGTCGGCTGCGACGCCGTGGTCCTTTCCACCCAGCACGACGAGACCGTGGATCAGAAGCAGGTCCACGAGGGCGTGATGGAGGAGATCATCAAGCCCGTGCTGGGTCCCACCGGCTGGCTGACCGGCGACACCAAGTACCACATCAACCCGACCGGGCGCTTTGTCACCGGCGGCCCGCTGGGTGACTGTGGCCTGACCGGCCGGAAGATCATCGTCGACACCTACGGCGGCATGGGCCGTCACGGCGGCGGCGCCTTCTCCGGCAAGGACCCGTCCAAGGTCGACCGCTCGGCCGCTTACGTGGGCCGCTACGTGGCCAAGAACATCGTGGCCGCCGGCCTGGCCGACCGTTGTGAGGTGCAGCTCTCCTACGCCATCGGCGTGGCCGAGCCGACCTCCGTTAACGTCGAAACCTTCGGCACCGGCAAGGTCGACGAGGAAGTGATCAACAAGGTGGTCCGCGAGAACTTCGATCTGCGCCCGTACGGCATCCTGAAGATGCTGGGCCTGGAGCAGCCGATCTACCGCCCGACCGCCGCCTACGGCCACTTCGGCCGCGAGGACATCGACGTCCCGTGGGAGCGCACCGACCGTGCTGCTGCCCTCAAGGACGCCGCTGGCCTCAAGTAACCGAATACGCAAGGAGTCACTCGAAAGTATGAGTAATCAAGACTACAAGGTTGCCGACATCTCCCTGGCCGACTGGGGCCGCAAGGAGATCAAGATCGCCGAGAGCGAGATGCCGGGTCTGATGGAGACCCGGCGCGAGTTTGCCGCGCAGAAGCCGCTCAAGGGCGCTCGCATCGCCGGCTGCCTGCACATGACCATCCAGACCGCGGTCCTGATCGAGACCCTGCAGGAGCTGGGTGCCGAGGTTCGCTGGTCCTCCTGCAACATCTTCTCCACGCAGGACCAGGCCGCCGCCGCCGTGGCGGCTGCCGGCACCCCGGTCTTCGCCTGGAAGGGCGAGACCGAGGAGGAGTACTGGTGGTGCATCGAGCAGACCATCAACGGCCCGGACGGCTGGAAGCCGAACATGCTGCTCGACGACGGTGGTGACCTGACCGCCGTGATCCACGAGCAGTACCCGGACATGATGAAGGACATCTACGGTGTCTCCGAGGAGACCACCACCGGCGTGCACCGCCTCTATGAGATGAGCCGCAAGGGCGAGCTCGGCATGCCGGCGTTCAACGTCAACGACTCGGTCACCAAGTCGAAGTTCGACAACCTCTACGGCTGCCGCGAGTCGCTGGTCGACAGCATCAAGCGCGCCACCGACGTCATGATCGCCGGCAAGGTGGCCGTCGTCGCCGGGTTCGGTGATGTCGGCAAGGGCTCGGCGCAGTCGCTGCGTGGTCTGGGCGCCCAGGTGTGGGTCACCGAGGTCGACCCGATCTGTGCCCTGCAGGCCTCCATGGACGGCTACAAGGTCGTCACCATGGAAGAGGCCGCCCCGGTGGCCGACATCTTCGTCACCGCCACGGGCAACTACAACGTGATCACCCACGATCACATGAAGGCGATGAAGGACGAGGCCATCGTCTGCAACATCGGCCATTTCGACAACGAGATCGACGTGGCGAGCCTGAAGCAGTACAAGTGGGACGAGATCAAGCCGCAGGTCGACCACATCGAGTTCCCTGACGGCAAGAAGATCACCCTGCTCGCCGAGGGCCGCCTGGTGAACCTGGGCTGCGCCACCGGCCACCCGTCCTTCGTGATGTCCAACTCGTTCACGAACCAGGTGATGGCTCAAATGGAGCTGTACAACAACCCTGGCAAGTACGAGAAGGACGTCTACGTGCTGCCCAAGCACCTGGACGAGAAGGTTGCTGCGCTGCACCTGGGCCGTGTCGGCGCCAACCTGACCCGCCTTAGCGAGGAGCAGGCCGAGTACATCGGCGTCTCCGTCGAGGGGCCGTTCAAGCCGGAGTGGTACCGCTACTAAGGCGGTCCACCACGGCTTGGCCGAACGACCCGGGGGCCGCCCTGCGGCCCCCGGGGTTTTGGTTGAGCGCCCAGAGCGTTCAGCGTTCAGCGCTCGTGCCAGTCGGCTCGAACGCTGAACACTGAGCACTGAACGCTTCGAGTCAATCGGAGGGGTTCAATGGAAAGTCAAAAGAAACACCCCCGCGTCTTCAGCTTTGAGTTCTTTCCGCCCAAGACGGACGAGGGCGCCAAGAACCTGAGGGTCACGCGGGAGCGCCTGGAACGGCTGAATCCGGCCTACTTCTCGGTGACCTTCGGTGCCGGTGGGTCGACCCAGGATCGTACCTACGAGACGGTCATCGACATCCAGCGCAACAGCAGCGCCGATGCCGCTCCGCACCTGTCGTGCATCGATGCCAGTCGCGATCGGCTCAAGCAGATGATCCTCGATTACAAGGAGCAGGGCGTGAAGTACATCGTCGCCCTGCGCGGCGACCGGCCCTCGGGCTCCGGGTCCATGGGCCAGGGCGAGCTGAGCTACGCCAACGAGCTGGTCGAGCTCATCCGCGAGGTCACCGGTGATCACTTCTACATCGAGGTCGGTGCCTATCCCGAGTTCCACCCGGAGGCCCCGGACGCCCTGACGGACATCGAAAACTTCGTCCGCAAGGCCAAGGCGGGTGCCGATTCGGCGATCACGCAGTTCTTCTACAACACCGACTGCTACTACCGCTTTGTTGAGGACTGCGAGAAGCGTGGGGTGGACATCCCCATCGTCCCGGGCATCATGCCGCTGATGAACTTCGAGCAGCAGGCGCGCTTCGCCGCGGCCTGTAAAGCGGACATGCCGCGCTGGCTGGCGCAGCGGATGGAGGCCTGGAAGGACGACCCGCAGTCGCGCATGGAGTACGGCATCGATGTCGTCACGCGGCTGTGCGAGGACCTGCTGGACAACGGTGCGCCCGGCATCCACTTCTACGCCCTGAACAAGGCGCCGGTGGTCGAGCGCATCTGGCACAACCTGGGGCTGTCGGAGCAGACCGGCGGCGAGGTTCGCAAGCCGGAGGAGATCGAGGTGCCGGCGCAGCCCTGAGCCGCGCGCCGCACATCGATCGCCGCTGTAAAAAAAGCCCCCGCCGGGCGATGCCTGGCGGGGGCTTTTCCTTTTCCCCGTATGGGGTCGGGCAGGGTGGTGAGGCCTGCCCGATCGGGGGCGACCCTAGAGGTGCTCCTCGAGCCACTCCAGTTCCTGCCTGAGGGCGGCCGGCAGGCGGTCACCGAACTGCGCGTAATGCTCGCGGATCAGCGCGATCTCCCGCCGCCAGCCCGGGCCGTCGACCGCCAACAGGTCGGTGAGGGTCTCCGGTCCGATCTCCAGGCCGCTGAGGTCGATGTCACCGGGGCGCGGCAGGCGGCCGATGGGGCTCTCGATGGCGTCGATCTCACCGCGGTTGCGCTGGAAGATCCACTTCAGGACCCGGGCGTTGTCGGAGAAGCCCGGCCAGATGAAGCGGCCGTTTTCGTCCTTGCGGAACCAGTTGACGTGATAGATGCGCGGCAGCTGGCGCCCCGACTGTTCCCCCAGGCGCAGCCAGTGGGCGAAGTAGTCGGCCATGTTGTAGCCACAGAAGGGCAGCATCGCCATGGGGTCCCGGCGCAGGGCACCCAGGTTGCCGGTGGCCGCGGCGGTCTTCTCACTGCCCATGACCGACCCGAGGAAGACCCCGTGCTGCCAGTCCCGCGCCTCCTGGACGAGGGGGATGGTCTCGCCCCGGCGGCCGCCGAAGATGATGGCATCAATGGGTACCCCAGCCGGATCGTTCCACTCCGGGGCGATGGCCGGGCACTGGTGGGCCGGCGCCGTGAAGCGGGCGTTGGGGTGCGCGGCCGGCTCGCCACCGTCCGGCGTCCAGGGCCGCCCCTTCCAGTCGGTGAGCTCGGCCGGCGGTTCGTCGGTCATCTCCTCCCACCAGACGTCGCCCTCGGGGGTGGTGCCGACGTTGGTGAAGATGACGTTGCCATGGAGGGTCTCCATGGCGTTGGCGTTGGACTTGTACGAGGTGCCCGGCGCCACCCCGAAGAAGCCGGCCTCCGGGTTGATGGCGTAGAGCCGGCCATCGGAGCCGAACTTCATCCAGGCGATGTCATCGCCGATGGTCTCGACCTTCCAGCCGGGCATGGGCGGGCGCAGCATGGCCAGGTTGGTCTTGCCGCAGGCCGACGGGAAGGCCCCGGCCATGTACTGGACGTCGCCCTCGGGGCTGGTGAGCTTGAGGATCAGCATGTGCTCGGCCAGCCACCCCTCGTCCCGGGCCATGGCCGAGGCGATGCGCAGCGCAAAGCACTTCTTGCCAAGCAGGGCATTGCCGCCGTAGCCCGAGCCGTAGGACCAGATCTCGCGGGAGTCGGGGAAGTGGACGATGTAGCGGTTCTCGGGGTCGCAGGGCCAGGGTACGCCGGGGTCACCATCGCGTAGCGGGTAGCCCACGGAATGGAGGCAGGGGACGAAGCGGCCATCGCGGCCGAGGACGTCGAGCACCGGCTGACCCACCCGGGTCATGATGTGCATGTTCGCGACCACATACGGCGAGTCGGTGAGCTGGACGCCGATGTGGGCGATCGGCGAGCCCACCGGCCCCATGGAGAAGGGGATGACGAACAGGGTCCGCCCCTCCATGCAGCCTTCGAAGAGGCCACGCAGGTGGCTGCGCATCTCCTCCGGATCTGCCCAATTGTTGGTGGGGCCGGCGTCGTCGGGGTCAGCCGAGCAGATGAAAGTGCTGTCTTCCACCCGGGCCACGTCGGCCGGGTCGGAGCGGATGATCAGGCTGTTGGGGCGCAGCTCGGGGTTGAGCCACTGGGCGGTCCCGTCATTGACCATGAGCTGGCACATGGCCTGATACTCGTCGCTGGAACCGTCGCACCAGTGGATGTTGCTTGGCCGGCACAGCTGGCGGATCTCTTCGACCCAACGAAGCAGCTGTTGGTGTTCCGTCATGGCTCCTCCCGTAGGGCACGGCGTCGGTCTTGGCAAGAACCCATCAGTAAACATGATGGGTCAATGAGTGCCGATTGTTAAGCCGCAGCGTAACACGGTCCCGCGTTTGCGGTGGTAACGCGGTGGGTTATGGTTACGGCATGACCCAGAGACGGACCGCCACCGCCGGGAGCCCCATCCACCCGGGTGAAGTGCTGCTCGAGCAGTTCCTCGAGCCCGCCGGCCTGTCCCAGTACAAGCTGGCCCGGGCCATCGGGGTGCCTCCCCGACGCATCAATGAGTTGGTGCTGGGCAAGCGCGGTATCTCCGCGGACACCGCGCTGCGTCTGGCACGGTTCTTCGGGACGGCTCCGGAGCTGTGGCTGCAATTGCAGAATCAGTACGACCTGGATCGCGCCCAGATCGCCCTGCAGGGCAAGCTGGAGGCGATCCAGCCACTGGTTACCAGGGAAGGATCTCACGGTTAGGTGCGTGCCAGAAGCGGCCTGAGTCATCGAGCCCGACCTGGTCCATGCGCTCGATCAGCCCGGCCGCCGATTCCGGTGGGTCGATCAGACCATTGTGGCTGGTCATGTCGGTGCGCACCCAGCCCGGGTGCAGCAGGGCCACAGCGATCCCGCGTGGGCGCAGGTCGTGGGCCAGCGACGCCGCGGCCATGTTCACCGCGGCCTTGCTCATCCGGTAGCCGTAGCTGTTCCCCGAGGTGTTGTCGGCGATCGAGCCCATGCGGCTGGTCACGATCCCCAGTTTGCCGCCATCCTGCAGCAGCGGGTGGAGCGCCTCGGCGGCCATCAGCGGGCCCAGGGCGTTGGTCTCGAACTGGGCGCGGATGCCGGCCACCGCCGCCTCGTCGAGGGCGCCCAGGCGCTGGATGCGCATCAGCCCCGAGACCACCAGGACCCACTCTAGGGGGTGCCCGGAGAGCTGGTCCGCCAGGGCGTAGAGGGTGTCGTGGCGGGTGATGTCCACGCCCTCATGGATCTCTGCCCCGGTGCTGCGCAACTCCTCCGAGGCGCTGCGGGCGGTGGCGATCACGTGCTCGCCACGGGCGCACAGTTGCCGTGTCGTCTCCAGGCCGATGCCCCGGTTGGCGCCGATGATCAGCTTCGCCATGGTGTTCCCTCCTGCTGGTGATCCTCGCCCTGACGCCAGAGTAAATGGAGGACCGGCGCCTTGGCACCACCGGTCGTCCGTTCCTGCCAGTAGTCGCCGGTGGCCGCGGCGCTCGCCATCCAGTTCGCCACGCACTGGGCCTCCTCCGCGCCGCCGGGGTGCCCTCGATAGGCGATAACGCTGAGCAGGCCCCCGCCGCGCAGCAGTTTCCGGGCGGCATGCAGCGCCGGCTCGGTGCCCTCGGGCCGGGTGGTCAGGCTCCGCTCGCCACCCGGCAGGTAGCCCAGATTGAACATGACCGCATCGACGCTGCCGTGCCAGGCCGGTGGCGTCAAGCTCGCCAGGTGCCGGTGGTCGGCCTGCACCAGCTGGCAAGGGGGCAGGCAGGCGGCGCTCGCCAGGCGCTCGCGGGTCCGCTGCAGGGCGTCGCGCTGCAGGTCGATGACCAGGATCTGGCCGGCGGGGCCGGTGCACGTGGCTAGGAAACAGGCGTCGTGCCCGTTCCCGGCCGTGGCATCGATTGCTCGTCCGCCGTGGCCCAGGACGTGAGCCACCTGGCGGTGGGCTGTTCGTGTCAGCGGTTCGCTCATTCTGGCCGGGCCGGGGCCAGGCAGCCCTCCGGCAGCGGTGCGTCGTCGAGCAGGTGCTCGACCAGTCGCTCGGCCAGGTACGGGGCCTGGAGCATGGCGCGGGCGCCGAGGCCGTTGAGCACGGCGGCGGGTTTGCCCGGGATGCGGCCGAGCACCGGGCAGCGCTGGGGTGTGGCCGGGCGGGTGCCGGCCCGGTGATCGATGACCTCCATGCGCGGCGGGCGCGAGAGCAGTCGCGGCAGCTGGGTGAGCAGTGCCTGGCGTCCGGCCTCGGTCGGCGCTGCGGGTGTGTCGGGGGTGCCGTAGGTGGCCCCCAGGCGGAAGACGCCGTGCTGGCCAGGCTGCGGGGCCAGGTAGCCGGCCCGACCGTGGTAGATGTGGCTGGGGATCGGTTGCGCCGGGCGCACCGTGAGTACCTCGCCGGGGACCCGCTGCAGCCCGACGCCGGCAAGCCACGGGTTGGTCGAGCCGGCAGGGCCGTCGCAGAAGATCACCTCGCGGTAGCGCTGGCCCTGCCAGGTCACGCCGTCGGCGTCGGGCTGCAGCTCATCGGTCGCCACCACGCCCGGGTGCAGCGCATCGGCCTCGCGCAGCAGCTCGGCGGCGTGGCCGAGCAGCGCCGGCACGTTGACCTGGCCGCCGCGGATCTCGAACCCTCCCCACGGGTCGGCCAGGACGCCGTCGTGGTCGCCGGGGGAGAACTGGCGACCGAGCCAGTGCGAGAAAGTGGGATCGAGGCTGCGCTTTTGGAACTGTCGCAGCTCCTCGCGGCCGCCCGCCATGTGCAGGATGTCGTGGGACTGCAGCAGGCGCTGCCCAAAGCGACGCTCCAGGCTCCGATAGCGCCGCCAGGAACCGGCCGCGGTCTCCGCACCGCTGGGCGGGAAGGTGAGGCGGGGGCCGGCGATCGGCGTAGCCAGCCCCGGGGTGACCCGCGAGGGGGCATCCGCCGCGCCATCATCGACCACGGTCACTGCGGCGCCGCGATCAAGGAGACTCAAGGCGACCAGGCTGCCGGCAAGGCCCTGGCCGACGATCAGAAAGGGGGGGTGGCTCATCGAGGATTCCTCACAGCGGTCACAGGTTGATGTTGCGGTCTTCGATTTCGGGCAGGGCGGCGCGGCGGCCGGCGGCGCAGCCACGCAGCCATTCGATCTCCAGCGCCCAGCCGTTGGGGCCGCCGGGCGTCTCCAGAAACTGCGGTAACGCGGCGGTTCGCGGGTCGGTCACGGCGCGTTCGAAGGCATCGGGACCGATCTCGCCTCGGCCGATGAGTGCGTGTCGGTCCTTGCGGCTGCCACAGGGTGGGCGCGAGTCATTCAGATGCAGGGCGACCAGACGCTTCAGGCCGATGTGCGCATCGAAGGCGGTCCACATGGCCTCCCAGCCCGCGGCGGTATGCAGCTCGTAGCCGGCGGCGAAGGCGTGGGCGGTGTCGATGCAGACGCCGAATCGCTCGGGGGCTTCCAGCTGCTCGAGGATGGCCGCCAGTTCGGCAAAGTCCGCACCCACCGTCGTGCCCTGTCCGGCGACGTTTTCCAGGACCAGGCAGACATCCGTCTTCTCCGGGTGGTTGTGGCAGATGGTATTGAGCGTGGCCGCGATGGTCTCGACGCCGGCTTCGGTCCCGGCCTGGAGGTGGGCGCCGGGATGGAAATTGAGCAGTTCAATGCCGAGTTGGTGGCAGCGTTCGAGTTCGGCCTCCAGCGCCGCCCGGGACTTCTCGTGCTTCTCCGGATCGGTGGCGGCCAGGTTGATCAGATAGGAGGCGTGGCTCATCACCGAGCCGATGCCCTGCTCCGCGCGGGCGCGCCGAAAGGCGTTCGCTTCTTCGGGGGTGATCGGCTTGGCCCGCCAGGTGCGCTGGTTGCGGGTGAAGACCTGAATACAGTCGCAGCCGATCTCGCGGCCGCGCTCCGGGGCCCGCTGTGGCCCCCCGGCCGCCGAGACGTGAGCGCCGAGCTCGGGCATGGTCGCTCCTCCTTCGGGAAAGGGCGCAGTCTACTAAGCTTGCGGTAGGCACGCAGCTGTGGGTTATGACATCAGCGCGAGGAGGTCGCAACATGTCGAAGGTGTGGGTAGTGGCAGCCGACGCGGCCCGGGCACGGGTCTTCTCCAGCGAACAGCGTTCGGGGCAGTCGATGCAGGAGGTGGAAACCTGGGTCAACCCGGAGCTGCGGATACCGGCGCATGAACTGGTGACCGACCGGCCGGGGCGCATCAACGAGGCCGGCGGCGGGCGGCATGCGATGGACCCACCCACCGACATCAAGGAGGTGGAGTCCGACCGCTTCGCGCGGGAGCTGGTGCGCTGGCTGGATCAGGCGCACCAGCAGCGGCGCTTCGAGCACCTGGTGGTGGTGGCGGCCCCGCACTTTCTCGGCCAGATCCGCCACCACCTCAGTGCCGGACTGAAGGCGGTGATCCGCCATGAGGTGGACAAGGACATCTGCCACCTAGAGCGGCCGGAACAGATACGCCGGCACCTGCCCGACTTTCTTTTCTGATCCTCGCCTTGACCGACCCGCGAGCCTGTCCTGGCCCGATCACGGGAGCAGTGCGATCAAAAAAGGCCGCCCCGCAGGGGGCGGCCTTGGCGTTGCGCTCCCGGCTAGCTACGCCGGGGCAGGAGCACTCAGGCGCGCGCGCTCTGGTGCTGACGGCGGGACGAACTCCCCATGCCCAGCAGGTACTGGATCGGCGGGAAGACCGCGGCAGCCGCGGCCACACCGAGCCCTGCGGAGATGACGAAAAGCCCCAGGTAGTCGACCGCACCGTGCAGATTGGCCCAGCTGGCACCCGTGTGGGCCGGCAGCAGAAAGACCGAGAGGATGGCGACGACGCCGCCCACACCCAGGGCGCTGCCCAGCGCCCGACCGAAGTTGCGGAAGCTGCTGCCTACCCGGGCGATCAGCAGGGCGAGCAGGATGAGGTTGACGATGGCCAGGATAATGACCGCGGGCAGGGTGCCCCCGAGGAACTGGATCGCCGTGGCGATGGCTTCCATGATCATGTTTCTCTACCCCCTTGGCTGGTTCAGGACATGCGCCCGTGGAGCATGGCGTTGTAGGCCGGCAGCAGCAGGTGCTCCTTCATCACCCACGCCATCCAGTGCTCGCGGTAGGGGCTGATGAAACCGAACGTGGGCACCATCTCCAGGTCGTAGTTGAACTCCACCAGGATGGCCTGGCCGATCTCCGTGATCAGCGGGCACGAGGTGTACCCGTCGAACTCCGCGCTCGGGTCCCGGTCCTGGATGACCTGGACCAGGTTCTCGACCATCACCGGGGTCATGTTCTTGACAGTCGCCGAGGTCTTACCGATCGGCACGCCGCAGCAGTCGCCGACGCCGAAGACGTTCGGGTAGCGCTTGTGCTGCAGGGTGTACTGATCCACCTCCAGCCAGCCGCCGTCGGCGTGGCTGCCCTCCTGAGCCGCCAGCTCGCTCTCGCGCAGTGGCTTCGGCGCGCTCATCGACGGCGGCAGGTGAATGAAGTCGTAGGACTCGGTGTACTCCCCGTCCTCGTCCGACTCGAAGGTGACCCGTTTCTCCTCCGGCTCGATGCCCTTGACCCGGTGGTGCCAATGGACATTGATATCCCGCTCCTCGGGGAAGTGGCGCTTGAGGAAGTCGTCGATGTCCGGTTGCGAGAACAGGCCATCCCCCGGTGCGTAGTAGTGCAGCTCGGCATTGCCGCGCATCTCCCGCTGGCGCAGGCGGTGCTCGGTGATCATGGTCATCTTAAGCGGGGCGCCGGCGCACTTGATCGCCCCGGGCGGCCGGATGAACAGACCCTTCCCGCCTTCCGCCAGGTAGTCGTCGATGGCGCTCCAGGTGGCGGCCGCGTGACGGGGGTTGTCGTAGACACAGCCGATGCCGTGCGAGCCGATGAGGTCGGCGTCCATCCCCTCGATGTGATCGAAGCGCAGTTCCAGGCCGGTGGTGACGACCAGGTAGTCGTACTCCAGCGTCTCGCCCTCGTCGGTGACGATGCGGTTGTTCTCCGGGTCGTACTCCTCGACCATCGCCTTGACCCAGTTGACCCCGCGGGGCACATAACGCTCGTTGCGGTCCTCGGTCTTCGACTGCGGCCAGACACCGGTGGCGACCAGGGTCAGCCCGGGCTGATAGTAGTGGTCCTCACGGCGGTCGACGAGGGTGATCTCGGCGCCATCGAGTGCGCGGCGCAGCCGGTTGGCCGCATTTAGCCCGGCGGCACCGGCGCCGACGATGACGATCCGGGCGTCGGTCCGCACGGCCCGGGCCGGCTCGCTGTGCAGCAGCGCGCCCGCGCCGAGGGCGCCGGCGGCCACGGCCCCGGTGCCCATGCCCGAGAGCTTGAGAAAGTCGCGTCGGGTGCAGGCCTCCACCAGGCGCTTGAGGTCGAGTCCTTCGGACCCGGACGGGTTGTGGTCGGTCATCTCGCTCCTCCTGACTGCGTCTTGCAGCAGTTTCTGTCCGCTGCTCTAAACACCGCGGATCGTTATATCGACGTCTTGCGATGTTTTATCAATGTATACCCAGTGACAGGCGCTGTCCAAGCGCGGGATTGTCATTAATCATGTCAATGGTGCCGTTAGGGCGTGTCGCTCGGAGTACTCAGTCGCGGCTGTCACACAGCCGCGAGAGCCCCTCCCGATGGCCGACCTCGTGGCCCGACGGCAGGCGTGCACCTTGCGGGTCGAGGAACCAGGCCAGCAGGTCGGCGTGCACGCGGTCGCGTTGCAGGTCACGGGTGAGCAGGTGGTGGCCGTCCGGGTAGAGGGCCAGGCGCCATTGCCCGGGGGGGCGCTGCGGCAGGCGGTGGAGCATCAGGCAGGTGGGTTCCGCCGGGATGACCTCATCCTGCTCGCCATAGAGGATCAGGGCTCGGGACTCCAGTCGGGTGCTGGCCTCGAGGGCTCGGTCCATAAGGTCCGTGACCCCAGCCAGGGCGCGCGCGCTGACCTCGCGCTGGATCAACGGGTCCTCCCGCCACTCCTTGAGCACCTCGGGGTTGTCCGTGGGGTCCACGCCCAGGTCCTCACCGCTGAGGCGCAGTCCGGGGGTCAGCCGCGACGAGAGCCACAGGCCCGTGCGCTGGTACCAGGGCATCGCCTCCCGTCCCCAGACCGCCGGTGCGAGCAGGGCCGTGCCGGCGATTGCCTCCGGCGATTGCTCGGTGACCAGGATCATGGCGATGGCCCCGCCCATGCTGTGGCCCATGAGGTAGATCGGGGTGTCGGGGTAGCGCTCAGCGAGGAGCTCGACGACGGTGGCTGCATCATCGATCAGGGCCTGACCGCCTGGCCAGGTGCCCGCGTCCGCGGTGTCGCCGAAGCCACGGTGATCGTAGGCATAGGTCGTCAGGCCGCCCTCGGCGAAGCGCTCAGCCGCGAAACGCATGCCCCGGCTGTAGTCGTTGAGCCCGTGCAGCGCCAGGACCACCGCTTCCGGGGCGTCCTCGCGCTCGGGCCCCCAGCGCCGGTAGGGGAGCCGATAGCCGTCCGCGGCGAGGATGTCATCATCCCGCAGGCTCGGGGCCTCGTCGGAGGGGTCTTGGGGGCCATCCACCGCGGCTCGGCTGCAGCCGACGGCGAGCAGAACCAGCAGGAGCGGTGTCACGATGAGGGTCAGTGCGCGCACGGGGTTCCGTTGCCTGCCTACCGATCGCGGCGGCGCATGAACAGACGCATCTGCGCCTCAAGGCTGTCGGCAAAAGAGCGTGCCTCGATCTCTCGGTCGATGGCTCGGTGGAGTTCGCGCAGCTGATCGAGGGTGAGTTCCTCAAGCCGCTGTTTGGTCTCGGGCTTTTTCTGAACAGGGTCTCGGTTCATCCGTCCTTGAATCGGTTGGGGTTTGGTTGGGATACCACTCGGAAGCGGCCGCGGTGATCGGCTCAGGCGGCCTGTGCCTCGGCAGCCAGCTCGTGGATGCGATCGACCATGGCGAAGAAGCCATCTCGCCGGTTGGGGCTGAGGTTGCGCTCGAGGCCCAGCTGGCGGAATACCTCGCGGATATCGGTGCGCTGGATCTCCTCCGGTGTAGCGCCCGAGTAGGCCATCAGCACCAGGGCGATCAAGCCCTTGACGATAAAGGCGTCGCTGTCGGCCAGGAAGACCAGCCGCTGTGGGTCGTGCTCATCGCGGCGGCAGACCAGCCAGACATTGCTGGTGCAGCCCTCCACGCGGTTGGCCTCGACGCGCTCCGCTTCCGGGAACTCCGGCAGCTGGCGGCCGAGGTCGATCAGGATGCGATAGCGCTCCTCCCAGTCCTCAATGAACTCGAAGGTCTCCTTAAGCTCGTTGAGATTCATAGGCTTTCGTCGTAATCGGGGTCAGGCCGGCGCTGCGGATGGAGCGCCGGGGCAAGTGCCGAATGCCCGGACAGGATAATACGTTACGAGCGATTGCGCGAGGCCAGTCGGCGCGCGTAGACAGTGATCTCCTCGCGGTCGTGGTAGAGCTGCGCGGCGTGCACCCCGGCGCCGGTGTCGCGGATCGCCTCCAGGGCGGTGCGGACGGTCTCCAGCGGTCGGCGCATGGGTAGCTTGAGGTTGAATACCGCCGCCCGCGCCTGCCCGCCGCGCAGCCACCGGCTCATCAGGCGGGTGATGCCCTGGGGGCGGTCGACCACGTCGCAGACCAGCCAGTCCACCTCGCCCCGAGGCTGAAATCGGAAGGCGTCGCTGCGCAGATGCTCGACCCCGGGGTCCTCCGCCAGTTCCGGGGCCAGCGGACCATTGTCGATGGCGGTTACGCTCAGCCCCCGCTCGCGCAGGAGCCAGGTCCAGCCGCCCGGGGCGGCTCCCAGGTCCACGGCGCGCTCGCCGGGATACGGCTGCTCGTGTGTCGGCACCAGGCGGTGGAGTGCTTCCTCGAGCTTGAGTACTGATCGGCTCGGGGCGCTGCGCGGCATGCGCAACCGAGGGATGCCCCCGGGCCAGCCGTCGCTGGTCGCGACTCCGGCTAGGCAGTGGCGGGAGTCAGGGAACAGCAGGCGCAGGCGCTGCTGCGGATCGCCGGTGGTGATGCCGGCACACTCCAGGGCCTGACGCAGCGGGCCGGCGAAGCGTCGACAGAAGCGCGCCAGCGGTCGTCCCTCTTCGCTGTCCGGGTGCTCCAGCCAGGGGGTGGCGCTGCCCAGCCCCGGAGGGAGGGCAGCGGCAATCGCCTCTGCTCGCCCCCCCTCCGGCAGCCCGCGGAACTCCTCAACCAGGCCGGCCGCCGCCCGAGCGAAGACCAAATGGGGCGGGGCCGGTGCGTCCCCGGCCGGGGCGTGGAAGATCACGTAAGCACTCTGCTCTTGCGCCCGGCAGTAGCCGTACACCCCGACTTGTTGGGCGGCGGCGGTGGCCTCGGCGGCGAGGGTCGGCTCGTAGCCGGCGCGGCAGTGGAGGATCCAGCCTTGCAGTTCCATGCCCCCATTCTACGGGTAGCGAGCCCGGGCCGGGGGCGACTATGCTGGAAGGGCGCAATCGTGCCGTGCACAAGGGGGATACCCATGGAAACCGTTCTTATCGTCGTCCTCGCCGTGCTGCTGGCGATCGTCGTCTCGGCGATTCGCGTCCTGCGCGAGTACGAGCGGGGCGTCATCTTCCAGCTCGGTCGTTTCTGGAGCGTCAAGGGGCCGGGGCTGATCCTGGTCATCCCCTTCATCCAGCAGATGGTGCGCGTGGATCTGCGCACGGTGGTGATGGATGTGCCAAGCCAGGATGTCATCTCTCGGGATAACGTCTCGGTCGGGGTGAACGCCGTGCTCTATTTCCGGGTCATCGACCCGCAGCGGGCCATCATCAATGTCGAGGATTTCCTCACGGCGGTGAGTCAGCTGGCGCAGACCACCCTGCGCTCGGTCCTCGGCCAGCACGAACTCGACGAGATGCTGGCCGAGCGCGATAAGCTCAACGCCCACATCCAGGAGATCCTCGATCAGCAGACGGACTACTGGGGCGTGAAGGTGGCCAACGTCGAGATCAAGCATGTGGATATCGACGAATCCATGATCCGGGCGATCGCCCAGCAGGCCGAGGCGGAGCGTGCCCGGCGGGCCAAGGTGATCCACGCCGAAGGCGAGATGCAGGCCGCCGAGAAGCTACGCGATGCCGCCGAGATACTCGGGCAGAGTCCGGCATCCTTGCAGCTTCGCTACCTTCAGACGCTGGTCACCGTGGCCAACGAGAACGAGAGCTCCTCGATCGTCTTCCCGCTGCCCCTGGAGCTGCTGCGTGCCTTCGGCTACAGCGAAGGCCACGGCCCGCAGGGAAGTGCCGGCAAGACCGCCCCGGCTGGTGATGGAGGCGCGCGCTGAGCCAGCGGGGACGGCAGCGCAGCACCGATCCATCGCGTCGGGGGCGGGCCCGCC
>LKMJ01000989.1_pt1 | contig 24023 bp, 25 predicted proteins | sample 643391 | NCBI WGS metagenome assembly LKMJ01 (sample SAMN04112250, study PRJNA286221) | soda lake metagenome | biome: soda lake; feature: Kulunda Steppe; material: water; isolation source: sample PL-Br10 brine of Picturesque Lake | place: Russia: Kulunda steppe | collected 2010-07
CGGCCTCCCGGTCCTCCGTGACGATCGATTCGGTGTGTTTCGAGCCGTGGGCGTTGATGTGATCGACGGCCTCGTAGACGTCGCCGACAAGCGCGATCGAGAGTTCGAGATCGCCGTATTCGGTCCGCCAGTCCTCGTCGGTCGCCGCGTCCACGTCGACGATCTCGCGCGTCGCGGCGTCACCGCGCAATTCGACGCCCGCCGCCTCGTAGCGTTCGACCAGATCGGGCAGGAAGTCGGCGGCAATCGCATCGTTTACGAGCAACGTCTCGACGGCGTTACAGACGGCCGGATACTGGACTTTGGCGTCGAAAGCGACGTCTTCGGCCATCTGCAAATCCGCCTCGCTGTCGACGTAGACGTGACAGAGCCCCTCCGTGTGGCCCAATACGGGGATCTTGGTGTTATCCTGAATGTAGGAGACGAAATCCGAAGAGCCCCGCGGCATCACGAGATCGACCTGCTCGTCTAACTCGAGCAGTCTGTCAACCTCCTCGTGGGCCTCGATCAGGCCGGCCCAGCCATCGGGTAACTCGGCGGTCGCTTCCTCGATGATCTCATAGAGGATTCGGTTCGATTCACTGGCCTCGCTGCCGCCTTTGAGGATGACGGCGTTGCCCGATTTCAACGCCAGCGCGGCGATTTGAACCAGCGCGTCGGGGCGAGATTCGAAGACGGTCGCGATGACGCCGATCGGGACGGCGACCCGGTACAGTTCCAGATTCTCGTCGAGTTCGCGCGCTTCGAGCGTCGCCCCGAGGGGATCGTCCTGCTCGGCGACGGATTCGACCATCGCGGCGATGTCTTCGAGTTTCGCCTCGTGGAGTTTCAGCCGATCGACGAGCGCCTGAGTGTACTCGCCGCGTTCGAGCATCGCCTCGGCCGCTTCGACGTCCTCGGCGTTGGCCGCGAGGATCTCCGCGTCGTGTTCGCGGATTGCGTCGGCGATCGATTCCAGCGCCGCGTTCCGCTCGGCCTCTCCGACGTTCGCCAGTTTCAACGCCGCGTGCTGTGCCTCCGCAACCAGTGTGTCGGTGTCGTGTTCGTGGTCGGTCATCGGTCGTTTCCGTTTGTTGGGATGAATAAGGTCCCCGTGGATTTATTGTCGGCGATTCGGGCCAGAACGTCGCGTTCGGCCGATCCGGCGATGATCGCCGGGGTGCCGTGCTCGCTGACGTCGCGGGCACCCTCGACTTTGGTCTGGATGCCCCCGAAGTGCGCGGTCGTGCTGTCGTTGACGAGTTCGCGGACGGTCTCGTAGTTCGTCCCGACGGCCTCGATCAACTCCGCGCCGGGATCTTCCTTCGGGTTACCCGTATACACGCCGTCGACGTCGGTCAGCGTCACCAGGAGATCGGCGTCGATGCCGATCGCGACCGACGCCGAGAGCATGTCGTTGTCGCCGATCTGTAGCTCCTCGGTCGCGACCGCGTCGTTTTCGTTGATGATCGGGACGACGTCCCATTCGATGAGCGTCTCGACGGTGTTTTCGAAGTTCCGGAAGCGCTCGGGGGTATCGAGATCCTGTCCCGTCAGGAGGATCTGCGCGACCGTCTGGTCGTAGCGATCGAAACTCTGGGTGTAGTGTCGCATCAGGTGGCCCTGCCCGACGGTCGAAAGCGCCTGCGTCTCCTCGATCGTCCCCGTCTCGCGGTCGAGCCGACCGATCCCGGCCCCGACCGCACCCGAGGAGATCAGAATGACGTCTTTTCCCCGGTCACGCAGATCCATGATGTCGGCGACCAGTTTATCGAGCTTCACGCGATCGAGCCGCGAATCCTCGTCGGTCAGGGAGTTGGTTCCCACCTTGACGACCACGAGATCCGCCTCGGCGGCGCGCGTCCGAGCGCGTTCGACTATTTCGGGATCGACGGCGTCGATAGTGGCCGTATCACTCATCGTCGATCGCCTCGGCCAGTTCCCGCGAGCGTCGTTCTGCCGCCGCGACGGCGTCTTCGAGCGCCTCGTCGGCGTCGCTGTCCCACAGCACTTCCATGCCCTCGATCGTCGTCCCGTTCGGCGAACAGACCGCATCGATCAACTCGTCGACGCTCCGATCGTCCCGGAGGACGGTCTCGGCGGCACCTTTGAACGTCTGGGCGGCGAGTGTCTCGGCCGCCCCGGGATCAAGTCCGCCCTCGATTCCGGCCCGTTTCATCGCGTCGATGAAATAAAAGACGAACGCGGGACCGCTGCCATTGACGGCGGTCGCGATGTCCATGAGCCCCTCGTCGATCTCGACGAACTCACCGACGTCCTCGAGCAGCCGTCGGACCTCGTCGGTGAGCCCCTCGGTCGTCGCCGCGGCCGCCATGTTTCCGTGTTCGGCGGCGAGGTTCGGCATGATCCGGACGACGTTCGCGTCGGTTCGGTCGGCGACGAATTCCCGGGAAACGCCCGCCGCGAGCGTGATGAGAGTCTGATCGGCCGAGAGATTCAGTTCATTCAGGATCGCTCCGACCACGTCCGGCTTGACGGCGACGACGACCACGTCGGCGTCTTTCGCCGCCGCGATATCGTCGGTCGTCTCCTCGGCGTCCCCTCGTACCGCCTCGAGTGCGTCCGGATCGAGATCGATCGCCGTCAGATGGTAGGAGCCGGTCCGGGCGAGGCCCCGAAGGAGGGCGCGCCCCATGTTCCCACAGCCGATAACGCTCACTCGTGTCATCTTGGCTCTACCGAGTGGATCGAAAGCTATACCAACTACGGTTTCCGTCTCCGGACGGCCGAGAACGGATCGCAAGCCGGTGTCGGGCGCTCCGACCTGCTCGAATCGCCGTCAGTGGACTCGGAGATTCAACCCGTGGGCTCGCGTGCCGACGATCTCACAGCAAGGGAACGAGCGATCGAGGGGACGAAGCTTTAGGCCTCAATCGTCAACGTGTCACATGGAACCACACGCACACTACATCGACGGCGAGTGGGTCGACGACGAGACGACCTTCGAGAGCCGGAACCCCGCGACGGGCGAATCACTCGGCGTCTTTTCCCGGGGGACTGAAGCCGACGTGAGACGGGGCGTGGACGCTGCCGAAGCGGCGTTCGAGTCGTGGCGAGGACTCTCTCACATCGATCGAGCAGAATATCTCTGGGACGTCTATACGGAGCTCAAAGCCCGGACGGACGAACTCGGCGAACTCGTCACGAGAGAGTGCGGCAAGGAGATAAACGAGGGCCGGGCCGACGTCGTCGAGGCCGCCCACATGGTCGAGTGGGCAGCCGGCAACGCCCGCCACCCGCACGGCGACGTGGTTCCGAGCGAGATCGAAACCAAGGACGCCTACATGCGTCGTAAACCCCGCGGCGTCGTCGCCTGTATCACGCCGTGGAACTTTCCGATCGCGATCCCCTTCTGGCATATGGCCGTCGCCCTCGTCGAGGGTAACACGGTCGTCTGGAAGCCCGCAGAGCAGACCCCGAAATGCGCCCACGCGGTCGCCGAACTCATGGCGGATATCGGGGTTCCCGACGGCGTGTTCAACATGGTCCAGGGAGACGGTGACGCCGGAGCGGCGCTCGTCGACAGCGACGTCGACACCGTCCTCTTTACCGGGAGCGCCGAGGTCGGCCACGAAATCGCCGGCAAAGTCGGCGGCACGCCCGGCAAGCTCGCCGCCTGTGAGATGGGCGGGAAAAACGCCGTCGTCGTCACCGATGCGGCGGATCTCGATCTCGCCGTTCCGGCAGCCGTCCTCTCGGCGTTCAAAACGACCGGGCAACGCTGTGTGTCGGCCGAACGGCTCATCGTCCACACCGACGTCTACGAGGAGTTCAAAGCGCGGTTCGTCGAGGCGGCGAACTCGGTTTCTGTCGGCGATCCGCTCGATGAGGAGACGTTCATGGGCCCGCTCATCGAGGCCGAGCACCGCGAGAAAGTGCTGTCGTACAACGACCTCGCCCGCGAGGAGGGCGTCGACGTGCTGGTCGATCGGAGCGAACTGGAGGGCGAGAAGCTCCCGGCGGAGGGGCGATCCGGTCACTGGAGCGGCCCGTTCGTCTACGAGACCGGGTACGATCCCGACATGCGGTGTCTCCGCGAGGAGGTGTTCGGCCCACACGTGGCGCTGATCGAGTACGAGGGTGGAATCGAGCGGGCGGTCGAACTGCAGAACGCGACCCCCTACGGCCTCGCCGGGTCGATCATCAGCGAGGACTACCGCCAGATCAACTACTACCGCGATCACGCCGAGTTGGGGCTCGCCTACGGGAATCTGCCGTGTATCGGCGCGGAAGTCCAGCTCCCCTTCGGCGGCGTCAAAAAATCCGGAAACGGCTATCCGTCGGCGCGAGAGATCATCGAGGCAGTCACCGACCGAACAGCCTGGACGCTGAACAACTCGCCGGATATCCAGCTTGCACAGGGGCTGTCCGCCGAGTTGAAGACGAACGACGACTAGCGTGCGAATCGCAACCGTTTCGGTTCCGTCGGCCGTTTCACCGGACGAATGGATCCCTCGATCGGATCGGTACTTCTCGGTGAGGTGCTACCGCGAGTAGTGACGATCGCGGTCGCGATCGCCGCAGGGGTCGCGTTCGCGAACGTGCTCGTCGCCTTCGGTGCGATCCAGTATATCGCGGCGCTCTCGAGACCGCTGACGGGACCCGCGAACCTGCCCGACGAGGTCGGGAGCGCGATCTTGACGACGGCCGCCTCGACGACCGCGGGCTACGGGATGCTCGCCGAGTACCGCGATTCGGGATTACTCGACGACCGGGCGACGCTCGTCGCCGTCACGATAAACACCTTTTTCGGCTTCGTCCAGCACATTTTCACGTTCTACGCGCCCGTGTTGATACCGATACTCGGGCTCAAGGTCGGGCTGCTGTACGTCGGCACCCGAGCCGGGATCTCGCTGGCGATCACGATTACGGGCGTCGTGGCCGGCGCGTTCTTGCTTTCGGCCCGGAACGTAAATCCCGACGCGATGATCGACGGCGACGCCGAGACCCGAACCGACGGCGGCGACGGGAGGACGGTCGGCGAAAAACTGCTCGACGCCGGACGTGGCGGCCTCGAGAAGACCTGGGAGATTCTGCCGCGACTCGCGTTCGTCTACACGCTCGTCGTCCTGTTGACGACCTACTACGATCTGGAATCGATGACCGGCGGTGCGGCCGACCCGCTGGCATCGCTAACGGGATTGCCGAGCGCGGCCGTCCCCGTCATCGTGATCTACGCGTTCGATACCACGAGCGGGGCGTTGACGATCGCCCCGCTCATCGAGGACGAGATTTTCACCGCCAGAACCGCCGTGGCGACCATGCTCATCGGCGGAATCGTCTCCTTTACCGTCTCGACGTTCAAGCGATCGATCCCCTTCCAGTACGGTATCTGGGGGGCAGAATTCGGCACGAAGGTGATCATCGTGAACACGTCGCTGAAAGTGTTGTGGATCTCGATCGCGGTGGTCGGGCTGTTGGCGCTGTGATGGCGGATGGATCCGGATCCGAGAGCTTCAATCCGACCGCTCGGCGACGTAGACGAGCCGGAGATCGTTGACGTTCGTTCCGGGGCGAGTGCGGACGTCGTCTCCGAGCGCGGCGAGCGCGGTCGTGGCGTCGTGATCTCGGAGCGCAGCGTCGAGATCGACATCCAGAGCGGTCGCCCTACGAACGGTGTGACCGTCGACGATCCCCCCGGCTCGGTCCGTCGGCCCGTCGGTGCCGTCGGTATCGATCGCGGCGACGGTTATCGGCAGTCCCTCGATCCGGTCGGCACAGGCGAGCGCGAACTCCTGGTTCGGACCGCCAGTCCCGGCGTCGTCGGAAACCGTCACGGTCGTTTCCCCGCCGGAGACGAACAGGTGTGGCGGCTCGAAGGGCCGAGCGGATTCGGCGACTTCGGCCGCGATACTCGCGAGCGTCTCCCCGACGGCTCGGCTTTCACCCTCGATGGACGTCGAGAGGATCGCCGCATCGATCCCGTCGGTTCGAGCGCTCTCTGCGGCCGCCTCACAGACGTCTGGGCCGTCCGCGAGGGAAACAGTCTGTGGCGGGTCTCGAAACGACGCCGGCGTCTCACCTCGGTCCTCCGCCCGGAGATGGTTCCGAATCGATTCCGGCGTTTCTGCCCAGCAGTCGTGACGTCTCAGCGCCGAGATCGCATCGGCCGACGTCGTCCGATCGGGGACGGTCGGCCCCCAGGGCTCGCCCGCGACCTCGTCGATCACGACGAGAGTCACGACCGTCGCCGGGCGGAGTCGTTCGGTCAGCCGTCCGCCCTTGATCCGACTGACGTGTTTTCGAACCGCGTTGACGTCCTCGATCGGCGCACCGGCCCGGAGGAGCGCTTCGGTGACGGCCGCCTGTTCTTCGACCGTCGCGCGTGCTGGCGGAGCTGAAAGCAACGCCGACGCCCCGCCGGTAACGAGAACGAACACGAGATCGTTCTCGTCGGCATCATCGGCCACGGAGAGGACGGCTTCACCGGCGCGTTCGCTGTCGGCGGAGGGAATCGGGTGATCCGCTTCGTGGACGTCGATTCTTTCCCCCTCTACGTCCGAAACCTGTCCGCGCTTGTCGACGACGACCCCGCCGGTCAGCCGATCGTCGATCCGATCGCAGAGCGCCCGGGCGAACGCCGAGGACCCCTTCCCGGCCGCGAGGAGATACCGATCCTCGAAAGCGTCGAGTTCGTAGTCCGTTCCGTCGATTCGCAGGACGTTCCCGTTTCGTCGAACGGCGTCGTCGATCAACCGTTCGGGGGCGAGCGCCGACAGCGCGTCCTCGAGGACGTCGATGACGACCCGACGACCGTCGCTATCCCCGCCGTCGAGCAACTGCTCGCGGTTCCGGACGAACCGATCTGTATCGCCCGTTCGATCTCCGGAACTCATCGTGGCCACGCCGCGTATCCGCCGTCACACTCGGCTTCGATCTCCAGCAGGCGGTTGTACTGTTCGGTCCGCTCGCTCCGGGTGGTTCCGGTTTTGATCTGCCCGGCGCGGAGCCCGACGGCGACCTCCGCGAGCCAGGTATCGGCCGTCTGCCCGGACCGCTCGGATACCTGTATCGCGTACCCGTTCCGACGCGCCGTCTCGACCGCCTCGATCGCGTCGGTCACCGTCCCGACCTGATTGACCTTACACAACAGCGCGTCGCCGGCACCGACGTCGATTCCTTTTCGAAGTCGTTCGGCGTTCGTCACGAAGAGATCGTCGCCGACGATCTGTGCGTCGAGTCGTTCCGTACACTCCGCGAACCCCTCGAAATCATTCTCTTCGAGGGGGTCTTCGATCGAAACCAGCGGGTAAGTCTCGACGAGCTCCGCATAGAGATCCAGCAGCTCGCCTCGGGTGTAGGCGGTTCCCGCCAGCCGATACGTTTCCTCGTCCGGATCGTAGAAATGCGTCGCCGCCGCGTCGATCCCGAGTTCGAAGACATCGCCGTAGCCGCATTCCTCGATCGCCTCCAGGATACTGTCGAACGCGTCGCGGGGATCGGTCATCGACGGCGGCGTGTATCCCCCCTCGTCGCCGACGCTCAGCGCGCGTTCGCCGTGGCTCTCTACGAGCTGTGCTCCGAGTTCGTAGTACACCTCCGCACACATCCGTATCGCGTCCTCGAAGCCGTCGGCCCCGGTCGGGACGACCTGGTGTTCCTGAAACGGGAGGCCGCTGGCGCCGAGTTCGCCACCCTCGATCAGGTCGACGAGCGGGACCGGAATCGTCGTCGCGGCCGGGCCGCCGAGATACCGGTATAAAGGCAGGTCGTGGGCGGCCGCCCCCGCCTTCAGCGTCGCGAGCGAGACGCCGGTCAGGGCGTTCCCCCCGAGGTTCGATCCGTCCTCGGTCCCGTCGAGTTCGCGAAGCCGCCGGTCGATCCCGGCCTGATCGGTGACGCTGTGGCCGAGCAGTTCCGGCTCGATTCGCTCTTCGACGTTTCTCGCGGCCGTCTTCACGCCCATCCCGCGGTATCGATCTCCGCCGTCCCGCAGATCGACAACCTCGTGGACGCCGCGCGAGCGGCCGCGCGGAACGTCCGCCCGGCCGGTCGCGCCGTCTTCGGTCCGCACCGTCACGCGGAGCGTCGGTTCCAGCCGGTTATCGAGTATCTCGCGCGCCTCGATCGATTCGATTTCGGTCCGGCTCACGTCAGCGGTCACCTCTCGGGGCCAGATTCATACTGCACATCGATACGGCCGGGAGTATAAACGCCGGCCCCGATACGGGGGTTCCGTTTCAGGGTTCGGCCGGGAACTCGATCCAGCTCGGTCGAGGCCGGAGCGCGGCTTCGCGGAGACCAGCATGTATTAATTCCTCGATCAGCTACGGTCGTTCGAAACCGTGACGGACGCGCTTTTGGTCGGCGATCCACAACAGACGCTATGCGATTGCTGGCGACGACGAACGGCGGGCTGGAGTCGATCGCGGCCGCGGAGGTGAGAGACCTCCTCGGAGCCGACGCCTCAGTCCACCACCGGGGTGTCATCGCGTTCGACGGGAGCGAGGAGGACGTCTACACGCTGCACTACCGGGCGCGGAGCCTCCATCGGATCATGGCGGTGTTGGTCGACGGAACCGTCACCGAACTCGAGGACGTCTATCGAGAGACCCGACGAGCAGCCATCGCCGAACGGCTGCCGGATGCGGATTTCGGCGTCGTCGGGACGCGACACGGAACCCACGAGTTCACGAGCATGGACGTCGCCGAACGGGTCGGTCAGGCGGTTATCGACACGTACCGGGAGGCGACCGGAAGACGACTGCCGGTCGATCTCGACGATCCGACCGTTCGGCTGGAGGCGTACCTCTACGACGATCGCTTTACCCTCGCGGTCGATCTGACCGGCGACTCGCTGCACAAACGACCCTACCGGATCTGCGAACACGACGCGCCGCTGCGGAGCACGCTCGCCTACTCGATGCTACAGATCGCGGGCTACGACGCCGGCGATCGACTCGTCGATCCAATGGCGGGATCGGCGACGATCCCGATCGAGGCCGCGATGGCCGCGACGGATCGCATCCCGCGGCCCGATCTCGAACCGAACTTCGAGGCACTGCCGGGCTTCGACGGCGAACGATTCCGGCGGCTTCGGTCCGAACACGCCGCGTCGTCGCCGACGCTCGATATCGAGGCGCGAGACCGCCGCGAGAAGTGGCGGCGGTGTGCGCGGGAAAACCGCGACGCTGCCGGACTCTCGGATGCGATCGAAATCGTCGCCGCCGACGCTCGCGAGGCGCCGATCGAGGCTGACTGTGTCGTCACGAACCTCCCGTTCGGGATCCGGGTCAGCGACGATCTCCGGGCGCTTTATCAGGAGTTCTGGAAGCGGGTGTCCGAGGGAGGCGTCGGTCGGCTCGTCGCGCTCACGACCGCACCGGAGCTGCTCCCGTTCGAGCCGACCGACACGCACGAGATCCCCTACGGCCGGCTCGACGCGACGATCGTCGTCCGGGAGCTGTGAGTCGAATCGTTTCGACACGTTTATGATAGATCATGATGTTTTCCGGAGCACATGCGAGACACCGCACGCGACCGTGGGTCGTCGCTCGCGCTCGGCGTACGTGTACGGTAACCCTGTTTTTCGAACGTACGACCGACGACCAGCCGAAACCCAACTCAACATGAGCACGAACCCACAGACGACAGCCGAATCGCAGCCGACGACCGCCCGAACGACCGAACTCGAAGCCCGCGGACGAACCGACCGCTGGACCGCGCCCGGAGAGACCGCCGCAGCGGCCGTCGCCCGGACCCAGCGACAGTTCGAACCGACGTGTTACGAGCGACTCCGGAACCTGATGGACGACGAGAACGCCCACCGCGGGTAGAATCTACTCCGGTTCGATCGGCCGGCCGTCCTCGGTCGGCGGCGCGACGTGATCGATGAACGATTCGACGTCCGGTTCTTCGACCTTCACGCGGACGTGGATGTCGCCGAGTTCGCTCCCATCGCCGACGGCGAAGTTGATCCGGCCCTCGAAGGCCGCCTGTTTTTTCAGGTCGAAACTGAACGTGTTACCCTCCTGATTCGCGAAGAACGCGCCACGGGCGGTATCGAGGATCGCCTGCTCGTGGAGCCGGTCGGAGAAATGCTCCATCGAGTGCGACGTCGCCAAAAGCTCCCCCGGGTGGGAGGTGATCTCGGCCTCCGGAAAGAGGTTCTCGACGGCGTCTTCGACCCGATCGGTCACCTCCGTCGGTTTGACCGGCGCGGTGATCTCGACGTCGACGCTGTAGATCATTCCAGTACCTCCCGGACGCGCTCGCGGAACCGCTCCAGCGAGTCGGTGTTCTCGATCGTCACGTCGGCGCGATCCAGCGCTTCACCGAGACCGAACCCCAACTCGCGTTCGTCGCGGGCAGCGAGGCTCTCTCCGTTTTCGACGTCGTCGCGACCCCGGTCGACGATCCGCTCTTTTCGAACCTCGAACGGCGCCTCGACGCCGACGAGGAGGAAATCGCCGCCGAAGCGCTCTTCGAAGACGTCGACCTCGGTGTCGGATCGAATGCCGTCGACGACGACGGTGTCGTGCTCTTCCAGCGCCGTCTCGATGTGCGGCAGCGACGCCTCGGCGATCGCCGCGGGGCCGTTTTCCTCCCGGAGCGCGGCCGCGACCTCGCCGTGGTGTTCGGCCGGGTCCAGCCCGCGCTCGCGGCACTCGGCGCGGATGACGTCGCCCATCGTCACGACGGGGATATCCAGCCGCTCGGCGACGGCCGCGAACTCGCCTTTCCCACTGCCCGCCAGTCCGACGGTTCCGATGACTCGCATTCGTCTCCGGGTACGACGAGCGAGCGTTTCAAGGCTTTGTTGTGCGCCAGTGCCCCCGACGAAACCCGTGCTGTTTTTGAGGCCCCCACGATTATCGGACGGTGAGGGCACGTAGCTCAGCTAGGACAGAGCGTCGGACTTCTAATCGCGCCGGTGTTTCCGGTGTGAGGAGAGATCCGATGGTCGTGGGTTCGAATCCCACCGTGCTCGCTATCTCCGAGCAACGCGAGAAGTAGCGACACCGGGATTCGAACCCCGGGAGTCGCAGCGGCCGAGCAACGCGAGGCCGACCGTCTTCCTCCGGTTCGAATCCCACCGTGCTCGTCCGCAGCCAGTCCTTTTATCACAGATCGAACGTCCCGCGTTCTGGTATTTAAGGGATTATCGACGAACCCGAGTAGGAAGGTCGTAACTAAAATACAATCGGCCGGGTTCCGAGATGAGGAATTCCCGTGGCGTTCGAATCACCGGCAAGAAAAGCGGTCAAGAAGGGTATCGCGCTCTCTAAGAAAGTACGTCGGAACGGGTACAGCGTGCTACATCTCATAAATCGAGAGCTCAAGACACAGCCCAGCCTCCCGCTCCGGAAGAAACTGTGGGCCTACCGGCACGGCTACGTCTCGTCGTCGATTCCGTTATACGGGCTGAACGCGGACAATCGCGAGAAGTACCTCTCGCAGTGGCAAAACGAGCGCGCGCGTGAGATCAACGGTGAGACGGCCATTATCCACGAGAACAAACACCTCTTTTATCACGTGCTCTGGCCTCGGTTTTCGGAGTCTCTTCCGACGCTGTACGGCTATCTCGAAGACGGACGACTCCTCGATACGCCGTTTTCGCCGGATACCTACGACGGACTGCTCGATTGTGTCGACCACGTCGGCACGGTCATCTTAAAACCCGTCGACGGCGTGCTCGGCGACGACGTCCACGTCGTCGAACGAACCGGCGGCGGTTATCGCCTCGACGGTGAGCCGACGCGGGCGGCGCGGATCGAGCAACTCGCCGAACCGTCGGCGGGGACGGATTACATCGTGACCGAGTACGTCGAACAGGCCGACTACGCCGCCGAGATCTTCCCGCGCTCGGCGAACACCATCCGGATCATGACGATGGTAGATCCCGACACCCGCGAGCCGTTCGTCGGCGCTTTGGATCATCGGTTCGGCACCGACGACTCCGCCCCGGTCGACAACACTGCACAGGGCGGGCTGAGTGCGGGCGTCGATCTCGAAACGGGGCGGCTGACGGCGGCCATCGCGGCGCCGGAGGACGAACGGCTCGATCGATATCACGCCCACCCGGATACCGGGGTGGCCATCGAGGGCGTCGAGGTTCCGGGCTGGCCGCGGATCCACGACCGAATCCTCCGGATGGCGGCATATCTCGGGTCGATAACCCCCCACATCGGCTGGGACGTTCTCGTGACCGACGACGACGGCTCGATCGTGATCCTGGAGGCGAACAGCTACCCGGATGTGCCGTTACAGACGCACGAACCATTGCTCGCCGACGAACGCGTTCGCCGATTTTACGAGTACTACGACGTCATCTGACTCGATATACGGACCAGAACCGGTTGAGAAGGTCTCGATCTCTCGTCTGGTTTTGTCGACCGGGGGTCTCCTCGGGCGGTCCTTGCGAGGGTGGGCCGTCCGGCGGTCCCTGTCCATTATCCGGCGGCCCCTGTCCATTATCCGGCGCTCCCGGTCCATTATCCGGCGGCCCCTGATCGCCGCTATCATCTCTCGCCGGGTGTTTACACGGCGGTTTTCCACAGCCCCCGCGAACGTCGCGGGCCATCAATCCATCCTTGTCGCAGGAGTTCTCCTCGTACCACTCGTCCCGTTCTCGTTCCTTCTCTGCGCAGGTGTGTGGATTGCAGTAGGTGATCATCGCCTCCCCCGGCTCTTCGGCGTTTCCGTCCCCGCCGAAACTCCCGGAACCGTCCGTCTGATAGACGTTGACCGCCAGGATTTTCTCGCCCTCGTACTCCAGCGTCTCGTCCGTCGATTCGCCTTCTTCGACGCGCGTGAGCTCGTCTCCGATCTCGAAACAGTCGAGGGCGGTTTTTCCCTCTTCATCGGTGTTGTAGCCGACCGTGTTATTCAACGGCTCATCCGTCTCCCCATCCGAGAACGCGATCGTCTCCTCTTCGGTTACGACCTCTGCGATGTTGCAGAACGGGATACACCAGCAGACCTGCGTACAGCCACAGAAGACGATCTCGCGGCCGTCCTTCTCGGGGTCACAGGAATCTGCCATCGCGCTAGAACTGAAGCCGCCGACGCCGACGCCGACGGCAGCGGTTCCACCGACAGTTCGGAGGAGATTCCGCCGTGAGAGGTGTCCACCGAAGGTCGTCGTCTCCGTTTCCGCCGATTCGCGTTTCGAAATGTGCTCGTTATTTGTCATCTATTGGTCACCGTCGTTTGGTCCGGGGGGCCCGCCACCGACGTCTCCGCTCGTGCTGACGGGGACTGATCCTACAGCGAAAGACCGGTTAGTAATAGAGCGACTACCCGTAGAAGAGACGGTATACTTCTATGAGACAAGCAGTATATAGAGTGTATATAAGTCGATTGTAAATGAATCGTTCCGAAAAGCGAACAGGCATCCTTGACATCCTCCCCACGCTGAAGCGCGACGTTTTGCGCCTGCTCACTCCATAACGACGGTTGCGCTCGATTCTCGAATCGAGCGTCGAATGCGGCCGAGCGCGACCGGCGGATACGTGTGGAAGTACCGTGACAGGCGCCACCATTTTATCGGTATCACCCCTGTACAGCAACAATGGTTTCATTGAGGGACGTCTCGCGGCATTTCTGGTATCGGCTGTCCCGTATCGTCCCGATGAGCAGATTCAGGGTAATGGCCTTACGACGCCTACGTGATGTCGAGATCGGCGACGACTGTTATATCGGGCCGGGCGTCACCATCACGCCGTTCGAATCCACTGAGAACGGGACGCTCCTTCGCGTCGGCGATCGGGTTCGCATCAGCCCGAACGTCTCGCTTCTCTGTTCGATGGTCCCAGAGAAGACCCGGTTGAGCGAGGTATACGGGTCTCAAAAGCAGATCCGGATCGACGACGACGCGTGGATCGGAGCTGACTCCACCATCCTCGCGGGCGTCAGCATCGGAGAAGCCGCGGTCGTCGCCGCGGGCGCGGTCGTCACCGAGGACGTCCCTCCCGAGACGGTCGTCGGTGGCGTCCCGGCGAAGCGAATCAAAGACGTTCCGCTCGAGTGACCGATAACTCGCGTCGCTGATACAGGCGTGCGTACGCCCCGAAATTGTCGAAGACGCGTTTCGACTGGATGGCTTTCTCGTAGTTTTCCCGGATCAGACTGTCGAGAGCGTCATCGGCCCGCTGCGGTTCGTCGCTGTGTTTTCCGCGATCAGCTTCGCCGTCTCGTAGTCGTAATCGGGGGGAAAAGCACGCCGAAGGCGTGGGCCTTGCGGAACCCATGAAGTGCGTGCTGGCTGTGCGCCAGCTTCCGTGCCCCGAGCGGGAGTTCGACGATGTCGTCGCCGTGGGAGACGAACGCCACGAACGTTTCGTCTACGCTCGCAAACAGCGGGGCGTCGACAGCGCGTTCGATCCGGTGATAGCCGAGCTCTCGGGTCGGTTGCTCACTCGGCCTGCTCCGCCTGTAGATGTTACAGCTACGCAAAGAAATGGTCAACGGCCGGAATCGGACGTTCACTTCACCCGGCTCGATCCGGGGATGTGTAACGGTCCGAGACAGTCCGATGCTCCAGCGTCCGATACGCGGGTTTCGGTCGGCCCACAGTCACGCCGACGTCCAGCCGACGAACTCGTCGTCGTCGACCGGAACCGAGAGCGCATCGAGGATACGCGCAGTCATCAGGTAGTGGCCGGCAAGCATCGTCAACCCGACGACCGTCTCGAGGTCGGTCACCTCGACGGCGGCCTCGAAGAGCGGATCGATCACCGTCCCCGTCGCGACCGCGGCCGCATATCGGGTGATCGCCTGCTCTCGCTCGGGAAAGACAGAGTCGTCGCCGCGGGCGATGGCGTCGATCTCCTCGGTCGAGATCCCGGCCTCTCGGCCGAGTTCGACGTGCTGGTGCCACTCGTAGGGCGCTCTGACGGTTCGGGCGATCGTCAAGATCGCCAGTTCCCGCTCGCGGGTCGACAGCTCGCCGACGTTCCACAGCGCCGTCCCGTACCGCATGTACGCCTGCATCGCACGGGGGGCGTGGCCGATCGACTGAAAGAGGTTCAACTCGCCGAGGGCGTCCTCGTCGAAGAGGTACTGATACTCCTCGGGGAGTTCCTCCTGCGTTACGAGCGGGACGCGTGCGTCGTCGCGGTGCATACGCCCTCTCCGAGCAACCGACACATAACTCTGTGGCTCAAAGCGAAACGGAACGGAGGGTTCCGGAGGCAGCGGCAGATTCCGGCCACCGTGGGTTTATATAGCTATCCGGCGACCGAACGGGTACTTCGCGTGCGAATGAACGCAAACGACCGATCGATCCTCTCGATCACGATGCTCGGACACGGGATGGTTCACATGTACGAGTTGGCCATCCCGATCTTCATCACGGTCTGGATCGCCGATCTCGGACTCGGCTCGGCGACGCTGGGCGTCGCCGTCGCGATAGGATACGCGCTCTATGGGATCGGCTCAGTGCCGGGCGGCGTCGCGACGGACGCGTACGGGTCGAAACGGCTGCTCGTCGTCTGTCTGCTCGGGATGGGAGTGTCGTTTCTGCTGCTCGCGGTGGTCGACGGGTTGCTCGGGGTGACGGCCGCACTGGCGGTCTGGGGGCTCGCCGCGAGCATCTATCACCCGGCGGGGTTGCGACTCATCAGCACGGGCGTCACCGAACGCGGCACCGGCTTCGGCTATCACGGGATCGCGGGCAACGTCGGAATCGCCTCGGGGCCGCTTTTGGCCGCGACGCTTTTGATCGTCTTCGAGTGGCGAGTCGTCGCGGCGGTGATGGCCCTGCCCGCGCTCGTCGTCGCCGTCTATACGACGTACGTCTCCGTCGACGAGCTGGCCGCGGTCGAGACCGCCGGGAACGATCCGACATCGACCGAACGCGGACGCGAAGCGGCGGCCGAGGAAGCGCCCGAATCCGGAGATTCGCCGTCGCTTCGGGGCGTATTCACCGACTCGCGGGCGATCTTCGCCGGCGGCTTTCTCGTCGCCTTCCCGATGTTGATCCTCGAGGGATTCTTCTATCGGGGGGTGTTGACGTTCCTGCCGGACATGCTGGCGAGCTACGAGAGCCTCGCACCCGTAACCGTCGCGGGAGAGCGCGTCGATCCGTCCGGATATGTGTTCGTCGGGCTGTTGGTCGTCGGGATGGCCGGCCAGTACGTCGGCGGGAAGCTGAGCGACGCGATGGCGCCGGAGAAAGCAGTTATCGGGGCGTTTCTCGCACTCACCGGGATCAGCGTGCTGTTCGTGCCGGCGGCCGAAAGCGGACTGTTCGCACTGCTCGTCGTCAGCGGGCTGTTGGGGTTCGTCCTCTTCGGCGAACAGCCGCTGCTTCAGGCCGTCGTCGCCGACTACTCGGGATCGTCGGTCCGCGGGCTCTCCTACGGCTATATGTTCCTGGGCGTCTTCGGGGTCGGCGCACTCGGTGCGGCCTTCAGCGGCGCGGTGTTAGCCTACGCGACCCAGCAGACGCTGTTTCTCCTGCTGGCTGTCGTCCCCTTGATCGCCGCGCTGATCGCGACGGTCCTGTGGCGGTCATACAGTGTGAGATGAGACAAAGACCGCCGAACGAAAGCGCCGGCAAGGTTTATACCCGGGTGTATGATACCAACGTTCATGGCAGAAACAGAGGACATGGCCCGGTTTCTGGACGCTGCTGCACGTCCGCTGGAAGACAGCCACGTCGTCGACGCCGACGTCCACATCACCTACAACGAGACGGTTCGTCGGCAGGTCGCGACGTATATGGAGAAACCGTATCGCGATTACGTCGATCCGGACACCTCCAGAGACTCCTATCCCTCCCACGGGTGGCCGAAGTCGATCGGCGGCAATCGATCGTTTCAGATCACCGACGTGGCCGAACCGGACGACGTCACCGAACCGCTCTTCGAGGGGTTCGGCGTCGATCAGGCGATTCTGAACGTGCTCCATCCCGGCGATGCGGTCATCAAGACCGAACGCGGCCTCCAGGAGACCCGGGCGATCAACGACTGGCTTCTGGATACGATGTTGGACCCCGACGCCGGGCTCTACGGGCTCATCCACCTCGCCATCCGCGACCCACAGCACGCCGCCGAGGAGATCGAACGACTCGCCGACGAGGACGCCTTCGTCGGCGGCTTTTTCACCCTCGGTCAGGAGTTCGCCCCGCCGGCCGGCGATCCCAGCCTCGACGTCGTCCACCGGGCGCTCGAAAAACACGATCTCCCCGCCGTCTATCACATCACGGGCATCCATCGGAAGGCGAGGATCCTGCGGCAACTCGAGAAGGTCAGCGCCTGGCACGCGACCGGTCCGGCGTGGTCGGCCCAGCTCGCGCTCACGAACCTCGTCTTACAGGGCGTCCCCGAGAAGTTCCCGGATCTCGATCTCGTCTTGCTCGAGGGCGGGATCGGCTGGGTCCCGGGATGGATCGGTCGCCTCAACCGCGAGTACTCACAGTGGCGAAGCGAACTTCCTCTGCTCGAGCAGTCCCCCGAACGGTACATCCGCGAGTCGGTGTATTTCGGGACCCAGCCGCTGCCGGAGTTCGAAGATCCCGCGCACATGGCGAACACGATCGAGATGATCGGGGCCGACTCGCTGATGTTCGCGACGGATCACCCGCACTACGATTTCGATCACCCGCGCGCGCTCGATAAGTTCCTGAGCAACTTCGAGGACAGCGATCGCGAACGCGTACTGGCCGGAAACGCACGGGACGTCTTCGAACTCGGGTGATCGCTCGTGGGAGAACACGTCGTCGCCTCCGTCTCGGAGCTTTCAGAGCCCGGCGATCGCGTCCTGACGACGGTCGGAAACCACCAGATCGGCGTCTTCAACGTCGACGGGGAGTACCACGCCTACCCCAACTGGTGTCCCCACCAGGGCGGCCCGCTGTGTGCGGGAACGGTCGACGGAACAGTCGATGCCGTCTACGATCCGGAGACCCTCGAAGAGACCGAAACTTGGGTCAAGGACGGTCAGATACTGCGGTGTCCCTGGCACAGCTGGGAGTTCGACATGGGCGAAAACCAGTTCCTTCACGAGACGGATCTCACGCTGCCGTCGTACCCGGTCCGGATCGAAAACGGGGACGTCGTCGTCGAAATCTGACAGACGACGGGGCGACATCGGATCCTGGAGTAATGTTAAGTCAACTTCCGAAGAAGGAGAAGCTATGCGCTATGGTAGCGGAAAACACATATTCGAACTCATAGACGGATGGGCCGGGTTGCCGGCCGACGAGTCGTTCGTCGACGTCGGTAGCGTGTGTGTCGACGAAGACGACGAGGTGCTCGTGTTGAACCGGAGCGAACGGCCGGTGATGCGGTTCGACGCGACGGGAGCGCGGGTTGACTCGTGGGGCGAGGGGCACTTCTCGGATCGGCCACACGGTATGGGCATCGGCCCCGACGGAGACGTCTACTGTACGGACGACGGAAATCACACCGTCCGGAAGTTCACGCGGGATGGAGAGCTTTCGATGACGCTCGGCACGGAGGGCGAACCCTCGGAGACGGGGCATCGACAAAGCGACGACATCTCGGAACGGATCGCCTCGATAGAGCGAAGCGCCGGACCGTTCAACGGACCGACGGACGTGACGGTGCTCGAGTCCGGCGAGACGTTCGTCGCCGACGGCTACGGCAACGCCCGCGTCCACGCGTTCGATCCGGACGGGACGCTGTGCCGATCGTGGGGCGAACCCGGCGCCGAACCCGGACAGTTCAGGCTGCCGCACTCGATCCACCACGACGCCGACGATCGCATCTGGGTCACAGACCGGGAGAACTCCCGGATCCAGATATTCGACCCCGACGGCGAGTTCCTCACCGAGTGGACGGATCTGATCCGCCCGACCGGACTCGCGATCGACGGGGAGACGGTCTTCGTCTCCGAACTCTGTAGACGGATCAGCGTGTTCACGATCGACGGGGAGTTGCTGACCCGGTGGGGCAACAGGGAGCATCCGGGCGAGGAGCCACTGTTTCTCGCGCCACACACGGTCGCCGTCGATTCCGGCGGCGATCTCTACGTCGGGGAGACGTCCTATTCGTATACGGGGACCGACCGCGGGGCGCGGACGGTCCAGAAGTTCCGGCGGGTGAGATAGGCAGTCGACCAACGTCAGAGAGGGCGTTCAACCGCCACTCAGGGGATCAACCGTTCGATCTCGGTGACGAGGATGTCGCTCGCTCCCGCCGCTTTCAGTTCGGGGATCACCTCGAAGACCTCCCGTTCGTCGACGACGACGTGGACGGCGACCGTCTCGCCGCCGGCGACGTCCATCACGGTCGGTCCGCCCATTCCGGGAATCTTCGATTTCAGCTCCTCGAGCGAGTCTCTTGGCACGTTCATCATGAGATACCGCTTGCCGTCGGCGTCCAGAACGGACCGGAGCGCCGTCTTAATCTGGGTCACCTTGGGGTCGTCGACGTGATCGGGCCCGGCGAAGAGCCGGACCGACGACTCGAGCACCTCGTCGACGACGGACAGCCGGTTCATCCGGAGCGTCGTTCCCGTCGAGGTGATATCGACGATCGCGTCGGCGATGTCGACGTGCGGGGTCAGCTCCGTCGCTCCCGACACCTCGACGATGTTCGGGGAGACGCCGATCGTCTCGAAGTAGTCTCGCGTGATCGTCGGAAACTCGGTCGCGACGGTGCCGTCTTCGAGTTCCTCCGGTGAACGCACGCCGCCGTCTTCCGGGGAGGCGAGGACGAGCCGACAGCGACCGAACTCCAGATCCAGGAGGTCGACGAGATCGACCTCGGACTCTCTGGCCTGATCGAGCCCGGTGATTCCGAGCGCGGCCGCCCCATCGGAGACGTATTCGGGGATGTCCGCGGCTCGAGCAAAGAGGATAGAGACGTCGGGATCGACGGTGTCGGCGTAGAGTTTCCGCTCTGCGTCGCCCTGTACGTGGAGACCTGCCCGCTCTAACAGAGCGAGCGTCGGCTCGTGAAGGCGTCCCTTGTTGGGTACGGCGATGCGCATATCCACAGGTTACAGCGGACGGGTCTTTTCGTTTCGGGTCGGGGCCTCTCGGTGGCGGGCGATCGTCCGGCGACGCCGACTCGACGCTCGAATCGACCACAACCGTATTTAAAACGGCCCGTCTAGCCGACGTATCTGACGGAAACCGACCGCCGAGCGAAACAGTGAGCATCGAGAACACCGACCGCCGGGATGTCCACCGCATCCTCTCTACGGCGCTCGACGACCCGAAGGCGCTTTCAGATCGGAGCCTCGAACGCGCGTTCGAACTCCTGGGGAGCGACGCGAAACGCGTCCGGGTCGCCGCGGCGTGGACCTTCGGGATCGTCACCGCGGAGACGCCGAAACGAACCCTGCCGTACGTCGCTCAGATCGGCGAGTACCTCGGCGATCCCGAAACACGACGCGAGGCGGCGCGAGCGCTCGTATATATCGCTCAGGCGAACCCCGAAGCGATCGAACGGGAGCTCAGGGGAATGAACCCCCGGCTGGCACGGCGGTGTCGAAAGGCGCTGTGGGGACACCTCGCGCCCAGAACTGTCGTCGAAACGCCGGACAGCGAGGAAACCGAGAACGGACTCGCGATGGGAGCCGGAGAGAGCGACGAGTGGGGATGGATCGGCGGCGGCACCGCTCGAGTGTACGACCGAAGCGCCGAGCCGGATCGACAGCGGCCGCCGTTCGAACGGCCGGTCGATCCGCCCGCCGTCGAGTACGACTACGAGCAGTATACGCCGATCGAGGTGATCCACCGAGACGAGGTGGCGGCGAGTTTCAAGGTGGTTTACCGGACGCCTGACGGGGGCACCGCACCGGGGATCTTCAAGCGGTTTACACCGCCCGAGGGAAGCGGCTTCGACTCGGCGTTCGACCGGCGAATTCGGATGTGGCAATCGATCGACGGACACGAGTCGATCCTCCCCGTCGTCGACTGGGGAACCGAGCCCGTCCCATGGGTCGTAACGGCTTACGAGGACGTTACCGGCGTCGCGGAACTCGGCCGGAACGGTCGGCTCGATACGGCCGTCTGGACGCTTTCGAACGTCGCGAAAGCGCTCTGTTTCGCCCACCGACGCGGCGTGATCCACGGCGGGTTGACACCCGGCTCGGTCGTCCGAAGCTCGATGTTTACAGAGCCCGAGGCGTGGCGCTTCCCCCGCGTGACCGACTGGGGATACGTCGCGTTACTCTGTGAAGACGAGGGCTCACCTGCCGTCCCGGCCCGGTATCTCGCACCGGAGCAACGCGACCTCAGATCGGTCGGGATCGACGGCACGACCGACGTGTACGGGTTCGGCGTCCTCGCGTGCGAGGCGCTGATCGGACGAGCGCCGGGGGAAAACCGCGGCGACGAACTCGGCGTGTCGATCCCGACGGCGATCGAACGTCGGCTGCCCGAACTGGAGGGTTTCCTCCGGCGGTGTCTCGCCGAGCGAAAGGCGGAACGCTTCGAGACGATCGAGGCGGCGGCGAGCGCCTTCCGGACCGTGACGGAGGGGATCGACGTCGATGACTGAGCTGGGAGTCGCCGAGTCCGGTGTCCTGACCCGGTTTCTCGCCTTCGTCCTCCTGTTCGTCGCGTGTGGTATCACGATCGTCTATGCGGGGTTGAACGACAGACGTGGGACGCTCTCCGTCGAGATCTGGCGGTACGTCGTCCTCGCGATGGGGACGGGGATGGTCTACGCCATCGTCGGCGGCTACGAACTGCTCGGGACGGCCGGCGTCTCCGAGGCGGCGGTGACGGGACTCCGGCAGGTCTTCCAGCTGTTTTTCATTATCCTCATCTCGCTTTCGATGCGGGAACTGTACTATCGGCTACCCTATCGGGAAGCGGACTCGACGCTGCTTTCGCACGGCCGAGCGAGGTTGCTGGAGGCCGGCTTTATGGGGATCGTTTTCGTCGAGTTCGCGGTCGTCATCGCCATCGGACTGACGGTCGCCGTACAGGCGATCCAGTCTATCGCGAGCGTCGCGTTCGCGATCTACGGGATCTCTTTCGCCGCCGGAACCCGCGCGGAGGCGATGGCCGGCGGGACCGTTATCGACAGTCTACTGGTCCGGTTCATCGCCGTGTTGACGTGTCTCGGGGCGGCCGGCCTGCTGGACGGCGGGGCTCTTTTGGGACTGCCGCCGACGCTCGTCTCCAGTGCCGCGACGGTGTTTCTCATCATGGCGGCGACGTTTCTGCTCACGGTCGCCCTCCGGTTGAAGGCCAACGTCGAGATGACGGTCGGGTGATCGGATCACCACTGCTTGCAGTCGGCACAGACGAGCCGATCCGAATCCAGCCAGCGGCGTTCGACTGACTCGTCGCAGTCGGCACAGTCAGACCCGTCCGGCGTCCAGGCGTAGGTGACGGTCGCCGGATCGACGGCCTCAGCCGTCACGGACGCGTCCGCCCGGGAATCGTCATCGCCGTCGGCCGGAACGCGATCGTCGTCTTCACTCGCCGTCGAGGGGTCAGCCTCGCTCGTCGACGAAGCATCACCGTCGGAGCCGTCGAGAAAGTCCTCGAGCGAGGTCTCGCGCATACCGCATCTAACGGCCCCAGATACTTCACTCCGACCGTTCTCTTCGATTCCGAGACAGATACACCCAAGTAGGAGGGCTCGAATCGTCGTGTATGGTCGACATTCAGACCGGTTTTCGGGAGAACACGGTCGGGGTAATCGAACAGTTTGCCGAGGTCGCAAGCGTCGATCCGCTCGTCGCGGCGATGTTGCTCAGCGGCGCGATCATCACCGGTTTTGCGATGGTCGTCTTCGGCGTCTTGACGCTCGGCGCCATCGGCGCCAGCATCAAGCGCGGTCTCTCTGGCTCGGAAACGCCGAACCAGCCAGCCTGATCGCCGCCTCCAGATCCGGCCCGAGCGGCGAGCCGACGACGAAGCTATCTGCGTACTTCATGACCGCGTCGATCCGCTCGCCGACGGTCTCGGGCGTGCCGGCGATACAGAAGGCGTCTCTCATTTCGTCCGTCACCGCCCCGAAGGCAGCCTCGAACTCGCCCGCAGAGATGCGTTCGCCGATCCGTTCGGCGCGATCTCGGTCGATACCGTGTCGGTCTAACACCGGCGGCGCGGCCCCGGCGGCGATGAAGGCGACCGGCGGGCGAGCGGCCTTTCGGGCGGCCTCGCCGTCTTCGGCGATCGAAACCGACGCGTAGGCGGCGAAATCGAACGATCCCCGTTCGTCTGGTCGCGTTTCGAGTCCCGCCTCCACGTGCTCGGCCGCCCAGGCGAAATCCTTCGGGTGGGAGCCGTTCAATAGCACGCCGTCGGCGTGTTTCGCGGCCATCCGGATCATGTGTGGCCCCTGTGCGCCGACGTAGACCGGGATCTTCCCGCTCGGTGGCTCGAAGTTCAGCCCCGCATCGGCCGCCCGGAACGTGCCGTCGTGATCGACGCGCTCGCCGGCGAAGAGGTCCTCGGCGACCTTGAACGTCTCGAGCACCCGCCGGAGCGGGCGGTCGTGTTCGAAACCGAGATTCTCGAGCGTCGATCGGTCGCCGGCGCCGATCCCGAAGACCGCCCGGCCGCCGGAGGCCTCATCGAGGGTGGCAACGCGGGAGGCGAGCGTCACCGGATGGGTCTCGTAGGGGTTTACGACGCCGGGTCCGAGCCGGACGTCGTCGGTCCGACGAGCGATACGATCCGACGCGAGGAACGGATCGCGGTTGTTGTAATGTGACGAACAGAAGACGGTGTCGAAGCCGTTGGCTTCCGCCGTCGCGCCGAGTTCGCCGATCCGCTCGATCGGATGTTCGGGCGTGAGTTCGATCCCGATCATCCCTCGAACTCCCATTTTCGAAGTGCTTTTCGAACGATGTCGTCGGCCTCCTCGCGGAACAGGTCGTCGCTTTCGCCGTGATTGCCGAATTCGAAGCCGCGAACGACCGCCGCGGGCGTCCCCCCGTCGCCCTCGCCGGTCACGAGGTTCGCACTCGCGGCGAGTTCGTCGACGATCGCCTGGACGGTGACGTCGAGTTCGCGGCCGTCGCGGTCGAACTCACCGCGCCAGTCGCGGGCGGCGGGCAGTCCGGACCACCCGATGGCGACGCCGCGTTGGCCGTACCGAAACGGCCGGCCCGACGTGTCGGTGACGACGACGGGTACCCCG
>LKMJ01000990.1_pt1 | contig 24017 bp, 24 predicted proteins | sample 643391 | NCBI WGS metagenome assembly LKMJ01 (sample SAMN04112250, study PRJNA286221) | soda lake metagenome | biome: soda lake; feature: Kulunda Steppe; material: water; isolation source: sample PL-Br10 brine of Picturesque Lake | place: Russia: Kulunda steppe | collected 2010-07
GTGGCTTCTCGCGATGACGAACCGCCATGAGAACATCGCGCTCGTCGGTCGTACTCGCCGTCTCCTCGAGACACGCCGGAAGGGCCTCGCGTTCGACCGAAAGCGAGTGGTAGCGCCCGACCTGCATGTTTTTCGGGAGCCCCGAAAAGATCCCCTCACCGTCGTGTTGGATCACCGATGGCTTGCCGTGGACAACGGCGGGAGCATGGACGACCGGGGCACCGTTTGCCGCACATAATGCTTGATGGCCCAGACAAACCCCCAAAATGGGATACTCGGTTTCCGCAAAGAGCGCAATCGAGATGCCGGCCTCCGCCGGCGTGCCGGGGCCCGGTGAAACGACGATTCCCGTCGGGTCCAGTTCCCGAACACCATTGATATCGATCGCATCGTTGCGTCGAACGATCACCTCATCGGCGACCTCACCGACATACTGGACGAGATTGTACGCAAACGAGTCATAGTTGTCAATCACGAGGATGTGGCTCACGAGTTCTCACCGCCGTCGGTCTCAACTTCCACCTCGAGAGCCATTTTCGCCTGCTCGCCGAGGGCTTCGTCGACTGCTGTAATCAGCGCTCGAGCCTTATCGAGCGTCTCCTCGTACTCGCGGTAGGGGTCGGAGTCATGGACGATCCCGGCACCAACCCGGAGATGGTACGCCGTCTCGTGGCGAACCAGCGTGCGAATAACGATGTTGAGCGTTGCCCGGTCATCAAAGCCGAAAATCCCAACGCTTCCCGTGTAGGGGCCCCGGCGGGTCGCCTCGAGTTCGTCGATAATCTCCATCGTCCGTGGTTTGGGCGCGCCGGTGATCGTCCCGCCGGGAAACACGGCGGCGATGGCGTCGGCAAGCGTTGCCTCCGGCCGGAGTCGACCGGTGACGTTCGAAACGAGGTGCATGACTTCCGAATACATATCCACACGCCGATACTGGGCTACGTCAACGCTTCCGTACGCACACACCTTCCCCAGATCGTTTCGCTCCAAATCAACGAGCATGGCGTGTTCGGCCCGTTCTTTGGCGTCGGTTAGCAAATCCGCCTCGAGGGCAGTATCCTCTTGGGCTGTCTCCCCGCGTGGACGGGTTCCGGCAATCGGTTCGGTTCGAACAAACTCTCCGTTGCGCTCTAAGAGGAGTTCCGGGCTGGCACTAATCAGGTCAACCTGCGGAAACTCGAGCAGACAGGAGTAGGGAGCGGGATTCACCCCTCGGAGCGCGTCGTAGGCCGCGAGCGGCGAGATTGCCGCCGGAGCGACCAGCCGTTGGGAGATGTTTGCCTGGAACGTATCGCCGTCACGGATGTACTCTTTGACATGTCGAACCCGGTCGGCAAAGGCCTCGCGCCCGCAGTCGCTCTCGAAGGTGGCTTCGGTGGCGCGAACGGGTGGTTGTGGACGCTCCGGTTCGCCCGTCCTCACCGCCTCTGCTACCTTGAGGGCCGTCGTCCGTGCTCGGTTGTACGTTTCCTCGATTATACGGTCGGGATCGGTATCGAACTCGGAATCGGGACCTGAGCCGCTCTCGGAGCCGGAATCCCCCATCAGCGCCGGACAGCTCGTAATTCGAAGCGTTACGTCACCATCGACCGGCGCTTCCCACGCAACGAGCGTTTCGTACAGACCGACCTCGAGGCGTGGCAACGCTCGGTCATCAACCGCTTGCTCCGGGAGTGCCTCGAGTTCACGAGCAACGTCGTAGGAAAGCCAGCCGACGGCCCCACAGGGATAGGGTATCGAACAGTCCCCACGGACGAGACGTTCCCCGTTGAGGAGCCCTTCGAGTGCGGCGAGCGATGGTGCTTGTGAGCCCTTGCGGTCCCAAGTAACGGCCTCCGGGTTGACGGTGAGTCGGTCGACCGGCTCAAGTCCGAAGTATCCCCAGCCGTCTTGTCCCCCTGTTGTTTCGAGAAAGATGCCGCCAGGGCCGTTGCGTGCTCGCCGGTAAGCGAGATACGGATCCGAGACGCGTACCCGAACTTCGACGGGAACGCGAACACCGGGGCGGGCCTCGCTTGCGGCCTGCCGGTAGTCGTCAATGGCGGTGACGACGCGGGGCTCGTTCATGCCCAGAATATAGCGGCGGTGGCCTAACCGTTTTGCGGTTCGGGTTATCTGACGTTTGCTCGGTCGATCCAACCCTGCAATCGCTTTGCCGAAATATCTGTCTTTCCGGAAAGTTCTTCGGCGTCTTTCTCGGCGAGGTCGTCGACGGTTTCGACGCCGGCACTGGCCAGTCGGTCGGCATAGGCTGGACCGATGCCTTTGATCGAGCTGACCGGCTCGGCGGGCGGTTCGGCCGCTTTCTCCTCTTCAGGAACAGCGTCTTCGGATGACGGACCAGCTGCTTCGGCCGGTTCAGCCGCGGTTTCGGGGTCCGAGGGTGTCTCTGTAAGCGACCCCGTCGAGGCAGCGGCGGTTGTTTCGGCAGCTGCTGCGTCCGCTGCCTCCGTTTCTGCACTCGATTCTTTAGTTGCGCTCTCGCTTGTCTCGTCGACTTCGTGAGTGGTCTTCTCAGTATCCTCAAGACCCGTCTCTACATGGGTGTCTTCCTCACCTGTCTCACTCTCTCCGTCCTCAACGGTTCCTGACTCCCTCTCTACAGCAGTTCCGTCCTGTTCCTCAGTCGCTTCCTCGTCCAATGGGGCTTCAGCCTCGCCCTCGAGTGGTTCATCTCCATCCTCGGAGCTTTCGTCATGATCTGTCTGATCGTTGACGGTCGCATCTGTATCCGTATCCGCTCCCGTACTCGTTTCCGTATCCGCGGTCGTATCTACATCCGCATCCGCATCCGCGTCCGCATTCATATCCATATCTGCCTCCGACCGGTCTGTTGACGACACAGGCTCAGACTCAGACTCAGTTGATTGTCGCTCGACAGTGACGCCAACGTCTCTACTCGATCCCTGCTCTGTCTTGGAATCCCCAAGCCCGAGCAACGACTTTAGCTTTTCGAGGAGTGCCATTGATGAACCTTTGCCTCGGCTGTACTTAAAGCCGTCCGATTCTGACAGATGAGAAAGACAGACACTCTTGAGAACAAAACCGGCCAGTCACAGCCGCGACCGAAGTGCCTCGTCCATCCTTGAGACCGGAGCCGATTCGCCAGTCCACAACTCGAGCGCTTCGACACCCTGATACAACAACATCCATGCGCCGTCGACGGTCGTCGCGCCGGCGGCCGCCGCCTCACGGAGGAGTCGCGTCTCGAGCGGTCGGTAGACGGCATCCATCACCGCCAACTCGTCGTGGAGGGCCTCGGCAGGGACGGGCGAGACGTCTGTTTCCATGCCGACGCTCGTGGCGTTGACCAGAACGTCCGCCTCGGGGAGCAGGTCACTGACCGCCTCGAGTTCGTAGCCGCGCGCGTTCGGAACGGCCGTCGCGAGTTCTTCTGCCTTTGATGCCGTCCGATTGGCAATATGGACCGTCGCCCCGGCGTCGGCGAGTCCAAAGGCAACCGCCCGCCCTGCACCGCCGGCGCCGACAAGGACCGCCGTTGCCCCCTCGAGTTGAACATCGTGATCGCGTAATGCTCGGAGGACACCGATAGCGTCGGTGTTGTGGCCGGTTATCTCTTGGCCCGTGAAATCGATCGTATTGACCGCCCCGATTCGCGTTGCGAGGTCGTCTGCGGCCACCGACTCGAGGGCGAGCACATCCTGTTTGAACGGGATGGTGACGTTCAGTCCCCGAATGCCGAGTGCTTGCGCGCCGTCGATTGCTCTCTCGAGGTTCTCGGGATCGGGTTCGAAGGTGAGATACCGGGCGTCGAGGCCAAGTTCGTCGTATGCCGCTTCGTGCATCGGTGGCGAAAGCGAGTGGCCGACTGGGTTGCCGATGAGGCCAAAGAGATCCATATCTCTTGGTGGTGCCGAGAGTGACCTATGTCCATCGAAATGACAACGGAAACTCGAGGCCTTATATTGTGCCGGACAAAATCACGTTCGTATGGCCGCGATTGCCTGGTACCTGGTGTTACTCGCTTTCGGCGTCCTCGCACTGTATGCCGGGGCGGAGCTATTAGTCGCCGGCGCAAGCCGACTGGCACTGGGATTTGGGCTCCGGGCGGCAACTGTCGGCGTCACCGTCATCGCCTTTGCGACTACGGCCCCCGAACTGTTCGTCTCGCTGATCGGGGCCATCGACGCCACCCCCGACATTGGCTTCGGGACGATCATCGGGTCGAATATCGCAAACATCGGGCTAGTACTTGGCGTTGCCGCACTCATCCGACCGCTCTCAGTCACGCCGACGGTGTTCAAACGCCACGTCCCGTTCATGCTTGTCACCGCGTTGTTGCTCGTCGTTCTCGCCAGTAACGGACGGATCGGTCCCCTCGAGGGAGCGATTTTCCTGCTCACGCTCGCGGCGTTCACCAGCTATCTGCTCTACTACATCAATGCGGATCCGGCGAACATCACGGAGCCCGGCGCTGGTGATGGGGTCAGCGCTCGAGACCTCGCGCTCGTCGCTGGTGGATTGGTTGCCCTGTTGATCGGGTCGCGGTGGCTCATCGATGGGGGACGCGGGCTGCTTTCGGCGATGGGCTTCAGTGATCTCTTTATTGGACTCACCGTTCTCGCTGTCGGAACCTCGCTTCCGGAGCTTGCAGCCTCGGTCGTGGGAGCGATTCGTGGTGAGGCGAGTTTCAGCATCGGCAACGTCGTTGGCTCGAACATCTACAATATTCTAGCCGTCTTAGGAATCGTCAGCCTCGTCGTTCCAATCTCAATCTCGCCGTCGACGCTTCGATTTGAACTACCCGCAATGGTTGTCTTTACGTTTCTTGTGGTCGGACTCATGGCCCACGGCAGGCGGTTGAGCCGGTTTGATGGAGCCGTACTTGTCGTCGCCTATGTCGGGTTTGTGTATCTCCTGTTTCCCTAATCGCTGGGGCGAGAACATACGCAACCGATACAACAAACTACCTTGAGATTGAACACTTTCATAACGTGTCTCTGAGCCACCTCATAGAACCCTTCGTTGACGGTGGTTTTTCGTTACTACTCACCTTTGGCTACCCCATGCTGTTCGTGTTATTTCTCCTCAAAGGCGCAATTATCGGCAAACTGCTCCCCACGTCGGTGTTTCTTCCCGGTTATATTCTCGCGACGTCTCTCTCCTCGCTCTCTATTGTTGCCGCCGTTACTGTTGCCGCCGTCGGCTACGTTTGTGGCCAACTACTTATCTACGCAATCGCCCGATGGCGGGGTCTTGAGGCCGTGCAATCGATTCCATGGGTCACGGTCTCCGATAGCCAACTCGAGCGGGCTGACAACCTCTTTGGACAGTACAGCGGACCGGGGATCTTTCTGACCAACCTGATTCCGTACCTCGGAAGCTTTCTGTGTATCCCCGCCGGCGCAACCTCTTATCCGGCCGGGCGGCTAACGGCGTACGCGCTCTCCTCGACAGTCCTGAACTACGTCGGGATTGTGATTGTAGTCGTCGGCTCAATCGAGTTCTTTAATGTATTGTGACTGCCATCGATCGATTAGCTCTCACTCGAGGTGACAAACGCTACCGAGACGCAGACTCAGCGTGGTCCACCAACGTTTACCACCCACGGCGGGCCATCACAGAGCCAGATAATCCCCGTATGTGTCTCCGAGGTGGGATTCGTATCCCGATGGACCATCCGTGGAGGGACATGGAAACAGTCACCGATACCGATTCGGGCGACAGCCTCGCCTGTCGGCCCATACTCGGTCTCACTCGGTCCATCGACGGCGTAGCCAAAGTAGACGTTGTCACCGTGGTGATGCCAGCCAGCAGCGGCCCCGCCGGCTGCCGTGACCTGCAGTACCAGTACCTCGGCGTCCGGAAACGGCGTCTCCCGACGCAGGTTTGGACTCTCGACGGTTGGCACGAGTTCGTCGGCCCCAACCACCTCCGGGGCGGCCCTCGTCGTTGATGCCGCTGTTTCGCTCGTATCGTGCCCCCCATCACTGACCGCAACCACCTCGAGTCTCTCATCAGCGAGAAAACGGCAGACGGTCCCGGTGGGGATGCGCAGAAAGTCGCCGGCGGTGACCTCGACCTCGAGTGGCTCGTCATCGTCACCGTACTCGAGGCGGCCGGTCCCCGACCGAACCCAGCCGTAGAGCGTGCCCTCGCGTCGATGCCACGCCGATTCCCGCTCGATGACTGAGAGAGCCAGGTGCCGGTCGCCGATTTCGAACGCGACGTGCTCGGTGAGGCCGGCGACCGGCTCGTGAGCGGCGACCGCATCGAGATGCGCCGTTTGTATTTCCGTCGATTCAGAAGGCATACGAACTGATTCTCACCGATCGATAAAATTCCTCCTCCGGACGTGGTGCTAGTGTGTCCGTTCCTCGTTTGGAAAACGGAGGCTATTCGGGCTTGTAACTCCGAGTAGCTGCTGTGATCGCGATCGTCGAAAGCCACGCCGATAGCGCCTCCGAACATATCTGTGAGCACCTGCGGCAACTGGCAGACTGGGAGTCCCTTGAGGACAACACTCAGCCTGACGCCGCCGGCGGTGGTCGGTGGTACCGCACTGATGGAGCCGAACTCCGCAGCTTCGAGGCAACGCATCTCGACCTCGAGTCGCCGGCCGAGGCCTTCGACTGTGACCCCGACCTGCTGGTCTTTGCCTCCCGGCACGCTGGCGATACCGGTGCGCTCCTCACTGGCCATTTCACCGGGAACTTCGGCCCGGCGGAGTTCGGTGGCGAGGAGTACGCGCTCGCCGAAACAGCCCCGAACGCCCTTGCCCATCTTCTCAGAGCATTTGATCGGCATGCCCCCGAAGGCTACGATATCGGCCTCGAGTGTACCCACCATGGCCCGACAGATGTCGGCTGTCCGTCGTTGTTTGCAGAACTCGGCAGTGGCGAGGCCCAGTGGACGGATCCGGACGGTGCTCGCGCGGTTGCCCGCGCAATTCTCGCGTTACGTGATGTCGACCCACAGCGTCAGCGACAACTTGTCGGCTTCGGCGGCGGCCACTACGTCCCCCGGTTCGAGCGTATCGTCCGCGAAACACCGTGGGCAGTCGGTCACATTGCCGCTGACTGGCCCCTCGAGGCAATGGGCCACCCCGAGGACCATCGCGACCTCCTCGAGCGGGCCTTCGAGACGAGCCACGCCGAGTTTGCGGTGATCGACGGCGACCGGCCCGCCCTTGAGGACGTTATTGCTGACATGGGCTACCGAACCGTCACCGAAACGTGGCTTCGGACTGTCGGTGACCGGCGACTCGAGGTCGTCGATGCCGTCGAGTCTGAACTCGGTGACGTGGCTGATGGAATCCGGTTTGGCCGAAAGCGGTCGCTGTCATTTGCCGTGATTGAGCTTCCGGCGGAACTCTGCCAAACGGTACAAGGTATCGACCCGGCGGCGACGTGGGACGTCATAGCGGACCGCACGGTCGCCTTCGAAACCGAAAACGGTGGGAGCCGAGTGGGGTGTCGACTCGCCGTTCCAGACGGGATCACGAAAGACGAACTCGTGACGGGGCTGCTCCCGATTCTCGAGCAGCGCTATGATGCGGTGACAGTTGACTCAGCGGAGTCGGTTGTGATCGTTGAGGAGATGGCTTTCGATCCAAGCCGTGCTCGCACACTGGGTGTTCCCGAGGGACCGGCTTTTGGAAAACTGGCAGACGGACAGGCGGTGACCGTCGACGGCGATCGGATAGATCCGGATGTCGTACACCGGACACAACGATCCCGGTTCCCGTTCTAGCATACCGTCCATCCGGTAGTAAGAGACACTTATCGGGCTTCGTCACGCGATCCGGTCCGTTTCAGTAGCAAACACATACGTTTTCGAGATCGTGTCAGACAGCCGTCGGACTCATGGGGGAACAATAATTACCCTCCATCTTCTATGAGGCTTTAAGAATGGACTCAATTGTCGAAAACGCGATCGATGAGGCCGAAGACGGGGACCACGAGGCGTTCCCCGACGAGGCCGATACTGGCGCCCGCGATGGCCCCTCGGGAACAATGACTGACGACCAACTCGCCGACGTTTTACAGGATCTCCAGACAGACATTACCGTCGTCGGCTGTGGCGGTGCCGGGGGCAACACCGTCCATCGGATGCAAGAGGAGGGAATCCACGGCGCAACGCTCGTCGCCGCTAACACCGACGTTCAACACTTAGTCGAAATCGAAGCCGACACGAAAATCCTAATCGGTGAACAGAAAACCGGTGGTCGCGGTGCGGGCTCGCTCCCACAGGTGGGCGAAGAGGCTGCCTTAGAGAGCCAAGACGATATTATCGACGCGATCGACGGCTCGGATATGGTGTTCGTCACCGCCGGCCTCGGCGGTGGCACCGGCACCGGCTCCGCGCCCGTTGTCGCCAAAGCCGCCCGCGAGGCTGGCGCGCTGACAATTGCAATCGTGACGACGCCGTTTACCGCTGAGGGCGAGGTTCGGCGAACCAATGCGGAGGCTGGCCTCGAGCGACTCCGTGATGTCTCCGATACCGTGATCGTCGTCCCGAACGACCGCCTGCTTGATTCCGTCGGCAAACTGCCGGTTCGCCAGGCGTTCAAAGTCTCCGATGAAGTCCTGATGCGCTCAGTAAAGGGAATTACGGAACTCATCACGAAACCGGGCCTCGTCAACCTCGACTTCGCCGACGTTCGGACCGTCATGGAACGCGGCGGGGTTGCGATGATCGGCTTGGGCGAGTCCGATTCGGAGGCCAAATCCAAGGATTCGGTCAAAACCGCGCTTCGGTCGCCGCTGCTCGATGTCGATATCTCCGGGGCAACCTCCGCGCTGGTCAACGTCACCGGCGGTAGTGACATGACAATCGAGGAAGCTGAGGGGGTTGTCGAAGAAATCTATGACCGGATCGATCCCGATGCCCGCATCATCTGGGGAACCTCGATTGACGAAAGCCTCGAGGGAAGCATGCGGACGATGATCGTCGTCACCGGCGTTAACAGCCCACAAATTTACGGCCAGTCCGAGGAGGTCCTCGAGGCGCAGGAAGAAGATATTGACTTCGTCGGCTGATTGATCGTGATCGAAGTGGCCTTGTTAAAACCCTGAATCGGTGATAGGTTTCAGTAAGCGTCCGAAATACAACGCGCATAGCGGTCACGAGACTCCTCTGACCTCACCGTTATCGTACGCAAGTAAACGGACACCGATAACTCAATGATTATAAAGATTTTTATCCTATAACTTAGGGATAATTCATGGATCGTCTCTCGACTCTTTTACTGTACGTACTCGTTGGCTTCTCTCTGATCTTCGTTGTTGTTTTTCTGCTCTCATTCGGCCCATTAGGGCTGTTCTTGTTCGTATTTCTCGCCCTCTTTGCAATGATGGCTTTATTATGGAACGATCCCGACGAACCACCGGCGCAGACTAATTGTTCTGACTGTGGCGCGCCAAACGAACCCGACCGAGACCGATGTGAGTACTGCGATTCATCGCTTGAAACAACTGCTGGCGACTGACTGTTTCTTCCTCTACAAGCACCGCCTGGTGGTCAGCAAGCAAACCTAGCTAACGGCTTGTTGATTAGGGGGTCGTGCTGATGAACATATACGCTATAATCAGCAAGCTGTTCATGTCACTCCCTGAGTGTTTCAACAGAGCCATTGACGTGAGTCTGGGGCCGGTACTGATTGACCGGTGTCGAAACTGGCCGAGTCAACGGCGATTGCAGCGGTCTGTTTGATATTACTGAGCCCCATCAGCGTCATTTGACCTCGCCGCTTCTCGGCGGTTCCAGAGATGGTATGCTCCAACCCCACCAGCGGCACCGAGACCCACCCCGACACCCGCCGCGCCAACAGCCTCCGCCCACCGACTCTCGCCCTGTCGCTCGAGCGTTCCCTCCTCGTCGGCGGTTGCAGGGACTGTGGCGGTGTAGACGTGACTCTCCCCGGCTCCAATTCGGTCCGTTTGGGTGGTGTCGAGCCGTGCGCCGTCTTCGCCAGCGATCCTGACGCGCACCTCGTAGTCCGTTTCCTGCTGGCCGTAGACAGTGACCCGATAGCGGCCGTCTTCGACCCCATAGGCGTACTGCATCCGTGGGAAATCCCCTCGTGTTCGGTCCATAAATTCTCCGCTGAGTCGATGCAGGTGGCCGCCGTTTGGACGAGCAATCGAAAGGTCGACAGCGGCGGTGTCGGCCGTGACGAGGGCAACCGGAAACAGCGACTCACGAACCGAACCCCGCCCGTACTCGAGGTGGTCAAGTGGTGTCGCTGACCGCCCGGTTGCGTCCTCGATTCGGTCGTATCGGTTGAACAGAAACCGGGTGTATCGTCTGTAGGGCTTCATTGCAAGTGGGCTGTCGGTGGTTGTGTCCACTTCCGTGTCCGTGTTCACGCCGCTATCAGCAAACTCGAGTGTAAATGTGCGCTGGTCGTAGATACCGGCGCGGTAGTTCGGGTCGTAAATTGAGAGGGAGGTTTCGCGTCCGTTCGCCGTTTCGTGATCCTCGTAGTCGTAGGCTAGTACCTGATGCCCACTGAGTTGGTCACTCAAAATCGTGACTGCTGCGGTCCCAAACGTATCGATCACCGCTCGGACATCTCGAAGCTGTGCTTCGACATCGATCCGATCCGGCCAAAGCATTGCTCGCCGACCGAGCCACGCCCGAAACTGCAGGAACTGGGCGGCTTGCAACGAGACGATATCTTCATACACAGGAGCGTCCGTCGCGTCGAGTGGTTCGGTCGGATGGGCGATTGCCGCAGCTGATTCCCGCCCCATCGGAATCGTCTGTGGCTCTTCGTGGTACGCTTGAGCTGTGAGACACATCCCATAGCAGTGGCCGTTTGTTCCGGCCCGTTGGCGAAGTGTGCCGTGAAGTTGCGTGGTGAGTATGTCGACCAGTGGGTCGGCGAGTGAGTCGACCTCGAGTCCGAGAATCGACTGCGCCCGGTCTGCCCATCCGGTCCTGATATGGGAGTGAACGTCCTCAGGTGACGGGTCGTTTCGAGGGGTGTCGAACTCCTGTCGTCGGGAGGACCAGTTTCGAAAGCCAAATCCATCCCGCTGGGGTAGAAACTCCTCAGTCCCGCCAGTACGCCCACGTCGTGCACCGAGGGTCAGTACGGTTCCAGTACCGAGGACACCCTGTAAAAATGTTCGGCGCGTGCGAGTCACTGTCGGGAGGATACCAAGCGTTGACCTAAGTCATTTCGGTTCGAGTTGATTGCTATTGAAACATTCGCCGGTTGTGGGGCCTTCCGGGGAACGTTCTTGACAATCGCCTCCCTTGTAGGGGTTATGCCATCGTCACGGTCCGTTCTCGTCCTCCGAAAGGGAACACACGGGATGCCAGTTGACGCGTATGCAGAGGCGATTGAATCGAGACTATCAGGTGACGGTCGCGATTCCGACTCCGACTCCGACACCGGATCTGATCCCGAGTACAACGTCCATATCGCGCGCACACCGACCGAAGAACGCACCCTCATTCGAGACGCCCGCTTCGTCACCGGCATGACGCTTACTGATGACGTCCTCGAGTCCGCCGAGGCACTCGAGGTGTTTGCCTGTGCGTACGCCGGTACCGGCCACCTCCCACAGCAAGCCTTAGCCGAGCGCGGTGTCACCGTCACGAACGCCTCGGGCGTCCACGGGCCGAACATCGCCGAGCACGTCATCGGCGCGATCCTCTCCTTTACTCGACGATTTCACGTCGGTGCGCGCCGTCAGCAAAACAACGAATGGCGCCATTACAGGGCCCACGAACTTCAGGGATCGACCGTCACCGTCGTCGGCCTCGGGGGGATTGGACAGGCAATCGTCCCCCGACTCGAGCCGTTTGGCGTCGAGACAATCGGCGTCCGCTACTCGCCGGAAAAGGGTGGTCCGACGGACGAAGTGATCGGGTTCGAGCCTGAACCGTTCGAGGATGCGCTCGCCCGGACAGACTACCTCGTTCTCGCCTGTCCGCTCACCGATGATACTCGAGGGCTGGTCGACGCGGCGGCATTCGATACGCTCCCCTCGGAGGCGGTTGTGATCAACGTTGCCCGTGGGCCGGTGATCGACACCGAGGCACTACTTGCAGCCCTCCAGCGCGGGGCGATTCGTGGGGCATCACTCGACGTCACGGACCCCGAACCCCTGCCACCACGCCATCCCCTCTGGTCGATGGGAAACGTCCAGCTCACCCCACACAACGCCGGTCATACGCCGAAATACTACGACCGACTCGCAGATATTGTGGCCGAAAACGCTCGTCGTTTCTTTGAGACGGGATCGACGGATAGTCTCGAGAATCAGGTGTCGCTTACGAAGTCGGCCTGAGCACGCCTAGGACTCCGCCAAGCGTCGACTGCTGAGTCGAACCAGTCCGTTTGACTCAGCAGTTCAGGCTTATCAAAGCACTAGAGACGTCGATTAAGTACGGCGGCCGTCACACCAAGAATCCCACCATAGAGAACGTGGCCGACCCCGCTCACTGGGTTGAGGACTGGGATGTCCGGAGCGGGCAGACCGAGCGCCCCAAGCCACAGCGGCATCACGACACTGGCCGCGACTGCCCAGAGGAACACGCCCCAGCCGATGCCGAGAGCTAGACTCGAGGCGATATCCGTTCGCCGGTCACTGAGCGGGCCCCAAATAAAGAACGCACCGAAGATCAGCGCAAAGACCACCGAGTGCCACAGGTGTGAGACCCACCCAGCGGAGACGGTCTCGATAGTGTACAGCGAGCCGACGGTTCCCATGATGTCCATAATGACGTCCATGATCAAACCCATCGCCACACCGGCAACGAGACCGGCAACGATCACCCCACCCCAATAGCTGACGGTTAGATCGAAGTACTCTCCATCTGATTGTTTCGTTTCCATACCTATTCTTTTACCTAGTAGATAGTATGGGTATCTCGGTTGTTCGTCCCATACACATTGGAGAAAGAGAAATACAAATATTATATCATTCGTCTAATTAAAAGAGCCCATGTGCCTTTATGTGAAATCGGAGCAACATCCCTGATAGGATGGCCCAAACTGACGTGACGTCTTGTCGGTGTACAACCCGCCTCCGTACCCACTCATACGGAGGGAATCGATGTCATTGACACTCGAGGGACCGGTGGTCGTCCCCGTCGCCGATCCCGATGACGGAGAGCGAACCGCTAACGCCCTGCTCCCGTTTCTGGCACCGACGGCGACGGTGGTGGTCCTCAACGTTATTGAAAAAGGCGGTGGCACGGTCGATAAAGCACCGCTCGCCCAACGAAAGGAGTATGCCCAAGACGTGTTCTCGCGGACGCGAGAGCCACTCGAGGCCGTCGGTGTTACCGTCGAGACCGAGATTCGCTACGGCACCGATATTGTCGAGACCATCTTTGATGGTGCACTCGAGCGAGATGCAGACACCGTCGCGTTCGTCCCGCGAAAAGGAAACCGGTTTGTCGAGTTGCTCACTGGGAACGTCGCCCGTCGATTGATTAAAGAGGCTGAAATTCCGGTTGTTGCGCTTCCGCAGGTCGAAAAATAAGTGCAGCAATAAACGGAAGGGCAGGGAAAACGGGGGCTGCGGTTGAGGCGCCAGCTGCCGAAACTTAGAGATAGCCGTTCTCGAGGAGCAGTTCGCCGTTCAGCACGCTCGCCCCAGCAGCGCCACGGATCGTGTTGTGAGCCAGGCAGTTGTACTGAAGGCCAAACGTCGATTCGCGGATTCCACCGGCAGAGATTGCCATTCCGTCCCCGAGCGTTCGGTCGAGGCGGGGCTGTGGGCGATCTGGCTCCTCGAAGACGTGGATGAGTGGCTCCGGCGAGGAATGAAGGTCGAGCGATGGGTATGACCGCATCGCCTTGGCTGCATCTTCGACTGAACACTCCTCACTTGTCTCAACCCAGACGTTCTCGAGGTGGCCATCAAGCGTCGGAATCCGGTTACAGGAGGCTGCCACATCAACGTCGTTGTGGCTGAGTTCCGCCCCGTCAAAGCCGCCAAGGAGTTTCCGCGATTCGGTCTCGAGTTTGTCCTCTTCGCTGCCGATGTAGGGAATCGCGTTGTCGATAATCTCCATCGAAGAGACGCCGTCGTAGCCCGCTCCCGACACCGCCTGCAGCGTCGAGACGTGAACGCGCTCTAAGCCAAATTCAGTGAGTGCGGCGAGCGTCGGCACGAACGTAATCGTCGAACAATTAGGGTTTTTGACCATTGCACCGTCCCAGCCCCGCTCATCGCGCTGAACCTCGAGGAGGCCGAGGTGGTCGCCGTTAATTTCAGGGATAATCAGTGGCACGTCCTCGGCCATCCGTGCGTTCGAGGAATTACTCGACATGACGTACCCCGCCTCACAAAAGTCGGGTTCGACGGCTGCGCCGACACTCGAGGGGAGCGAAGAAAAGAGGAGGTCGACGTCGTTCGGAACGGCGTCGGGTTCAGTCTCCCGAACCGTAATCTCAGCAACGTCTTCGGGAATGGGGCTATCGACACGCCATTTGGCTGCCTCCCGATATGTTTTTCCAGCACTCCGTGAACTCGCCGTCAGGGCGGCAATCTCGAACTCCGGGTGCGGGTCGAGAAGTTGAATCAGTCGCTGTCCTACTGCGCCGGTTGCACCGAGAACGCCAACTCGTACTGCCATTGGCGGGATTGGGTGATGGGGGTGCAAAACCGTTTGGGTTTGTCTGCCAGGGACAATCGTCTAGGTTCCGGTAGCAGGTTCAGACAGGACCGACAAGATTAGTTTCGAGCAACCCAGTCGCTTTCGGGACAGTGAAACAACGCCTCGAGAAACCCACTTAGGCAGGGACGTGTGCGCCCTTTTTACGCGTGATGTAGCCGGCGATCCGGTTGCGAACGCCTTTCGATTCGATGTTAGTGAGTTTGGTGACGCTGTCTTTGTTCTGCTCGAAATCCGTTGTAAATGCCTTCGGATACTTTTCTAAGAGCAGTTTGCCGGTCTTTTTGACGTAGGCGGGTTTGATTGCCATATCCGAGATACCGTCCAGAGGCTCTTAATTGGCATCATTTTCGTTGGTTCCCAAGGCGGGGAACGCCACGCTGCTGGTTTCGTTTTCGGAGATTCTGCTGGTCTCACTTTCAGAGATTCTGGCGCTCTCGCAGTTTTAGTTCCCTTTCCAAGGGTTCTTCTACCTGAATTCCATTGGATTAGCTAATGTGGACCGTAATAAGAGACCAAATGTTTAGAGAGCCCGATGGATGGGTCTGGGGTGTGTTTTGGCTGTCGCTGGCGTTTATCTGCCTTGGAATGTATGCTAACTATCAGTTCCTCCAGGATGGCGGCTCGGTTATCCTCCTGATCGTCAGCGTGATGTTCGGACTGTTCGGACTGGCCGAACTGCTGCCACCGGAACGGCGGTATGTGACCGGTCTCTTTCGCGTCGTCTCGACGGTGATGGCAATTGCACTGCTAGCGCTGTTGGTCTTTTTGCCGGATCTAATACTTTGAGCCAGGCCGTGTGAGTTAGTCCGAACGGTCTGCTCTCGTCCACGCTGAGTGCTCCCGGACCCGCTCGAGCGCCTCTTGCTCCCGAGGTCCCCCCGCACTGTCGACAACCGAAGCCAGATACTCGAGTCGCTTGAGTAAAACGTCATCCTCGTATCCCGTGACGCCGAGACGCGAGACTGCGACCGTCGCCTCAACGACGGCGTTGAACCCGCGGTTGATCGTTGGGACCCGCTGTTCGCAAACGGCACCCTCAACTACGTCGAGTTCCCACTCGCGCCAGGTCGTCTCGCCTGCCGTCCCCGAGTCGATCTGCGTGACTCCCACCCGAGCCCACGCCATCGCGTCCGCACATACCGGCTCCTCGCGTTCAGTGATCGAAAGGGCAGCGTCGACGAAGAGGATGGGGTCGTCGATAAACTGGACGTAGCCCTCGCCTTGCCGGTCGAAGTTCCGCCGCGTTCGGGTGTTTCCCCATGTCCGGGCAGTTACTGGATTGCCGGCAAATAGCCCAAGGGCGGCGAGGTTCCACTTGCCGTTCGGGCCGAGCGTCGCAACGACCGATTCGGTAACGCCCCCCTCAAAGGTAACAGGCCACTGCCCCGCCGAGGTCTTTCGACCGTCGCCTGTTGGCGTCTCGCTCATACCGCAATCGCCTCCCGCTCGAGGGCAATGAACAGGCCAGCCGCGGTAATATCGGCGGTAGTCCCCGGATTGATTTCGCGGGCGACGAGGTCGTCGGCGAAGGTCTCGATGGCTGCCTCAACATGCTCGAACCCCTCAGGCTCGCCCTCAAGTATCGACGCTGCACGGTCTGACACCTCAGTGGCAACCGCCTCGCCATGTTTTTTTGCGACGAGCGTGTCCGGGCGGTCGGCAAGCAGTTCGCAGAACGTCTCGGACGTGCGGCGCTCGATCGGCCCCGTAGAGCTAGCCAGCAACGACGCGGCCCGAAACGAGCGTTCGAAGCCGGTCGTCCACTCGCGGGCGACATCGTCACCAGGGACACCCATCGCCAACACCTCCGCAAGCGTCAGCCCACGCTCCTCGAGAGCCGGAATCGCCTCGCTGCCCCGACGGACGTCAAGTGGCGACGCCCCAGCGGGCGGGTCAGCGACAAAGACATCGACGTGGTCGAACGCCCGATAGAAGGCCGCGGCATCGGCGACTGTCGTCCCGTCGATGACCGACTCAACGGCCGAACGCTCGAGGGCGTCGCCATCCGCTCGTCCAGTAGCCCGTAGCAGGGGGACCACCAACAGGAGCGCCCCGAATTGGGTGTTGCCACCGCGTTGGGTCGCCATCCCTGCAACCGCCCGTTCGAACGCCATGCCAACCCCCACCGATCCATCAGTAGCAGATCGGAGTCCCGGCAGTGCTCCAACGGCCCCCGAAAGAAAGTGCTCGAAGCGCAGTCCCGGTAGATCCCGATGGCGGTCGACGTTGCCCGGTTTGGGCGTTCCACAGACCTCGAGGAGGAGTGCCAGTTGGGCGTTCTGGACCGGTGAGCGAACCATATGACTCTCCGTTTGGGTTACGGTGGCTTATCGGTGGCGTCTGTGGTACCGTGCTTGGGGACCGCGTCTCGAGTGGGACGGGTCCTCACAGCCTACCGCTTTGGCTCTACTCGCTTGCGCGTCCACTCATACCGGTCGACCGCTGCCCGAACCCGCTGTAAGACGATTGGATCGGTACTGGGACGGCCGACACTCACAGCGTCCGCGCCATAGTCGTGGTACTCACCCACAGTTGCCCGATCCCGAACCCCGTTATTGGCGATGACCAGGCAGTCCGTTCCGGCAACAGCCTCCACAACGTCGGCGATCACCGCTTTGGAGTCCATCGCATCGACGTGCAGATAGCTCGCTCCTGCTGCCTCGAGCCGCCGGGCTGTTTCGGGCAGGTCCACATCCGAGACCTCGGCTCTGACTTTGATCCCAACGGGAACGCCAGTGTCGGCGGCCGCCTCAACGAACCGACAGAGTCGATCCGGGTGCCGAAGCAGCGTCTCGCCACAGCCAGCCGCACACAACTCCGCTTGCCGGCAGTGGGCGTTAAGCTCGAGGAAGGCTTCCTCCTGATCTACGTCCCGACAGCGTCGAGCGGCAGCGACGATCGGGCCGACGGTCGTACTGCGGACGTTGAACCCGGCCTGAATCGGCACGTCGGCCAGGGCGGAGAGTTCCGACTCGAGAAAGGCGAGTGGATCCGGTGGGAGGAATTCCTCACGCCCGCGGGCAACCAGTTGTCGGGCTGCCTCACGGGACTGCTCGTCCAGTGCGATGCCACCGAGGACGGCAGTGTCAGCATACGGTGTCCCGGCTCGAGCCCACGCGCTGTCGGCGTTGCCGCTCAAACTGGCAAGGACAAGTCGTGGGTGAAACGGCGTCATGTCCCCCGAAGCTGGTCGAACGCGTCTCCGATGGCCTCGATAACCCGGGCGGCATCCGACGGGGTGTCGATCGTGATATCCGTGCTGACGGTCGGCCGACTGAACTCGGTATCATCGGCCTCGTCGATGACGAAAGCATCAGCGAACGGGTAGGCCGTTCCAACCCCGCGCGTACTCGCTTCGGCACCGACAGCGCCCATGAGGGCAGCCGCAGGGCCAGAAAACACCTCCTCACCGACGAACGGCGAGACGGCAACCACAGTCGTTTCGGTGAGCGCCTTGGCAACGCCGGGCAGTGCAAGCATCGGCCCGATCGAGGTGACCGGATTTGAAGGGCCGATGATGACGTCATCCTGGAGTGCCTCGAGGACGCCCGGAGCGGGTGTCGCCTCCGAAGAGCCGCGGAATTCGACGTTCGTCGCTGTCGGCTCGCCAGCGTGGGCGACCCAGTACTCCTGGAAGTGCATCACTCCGTCTTCGGTGTGGATCAGACTGGCGACAGGGTCGTCACTCATCGGCAATACGTCAATCGAGACGCCAAACCCGTCTGTCAGTGTGTTGGTAACCTCACTCAGCGTCTGTCCCTGATCGAGTAAACTCGTTCGAGTGATGTGGACTGCCCGATCCCGGTCGCCAATCGTCATAAACTCGTTTGCGCCCGAAAACCGACGCCATCGGGAAATCTCCCGGCCAGCAGTCTGTTTCTCGGCCTCGAGATACTGTGGCTCATCGGGCAGGCCAGCCGCGGCCGCGATGTCGCCGAGTGCGGCGTGGGTCCGGTGGGTATCCTCCCGAATTCCCCACCACTGTGACCGATCGAGGATGCCACCGCCCTGAAAGAGCAGGGTGTCGAGATCCGGACAGATAAGCAGTCCGCCAAGCTCGATGTCATCGCCGGTGTTCGCGATAACCGTCGTCTCCTCCGGGGTAAACGCGACACCGGCACCGTCGAGTAGCTTTGGCGTTCCGGTGCCTCCAGAGAGAAACGTAACCATAAACGAACACGTTGCCGAGTGTACTTAATTACTCCGTCTGCGTCCCCGTATTGTGGTGTCAATGTCACCACTACATCACCACCCTATTTGTCTCCACCCTCAGAAAGCCAATCCGCAAAACTCCCCTCTAGGAGCGTCTCCCGCTGTTGGGCGACGTACCGATGTTGCATTTCGGTGATCGCCGACTCGAAGTCCGCCCCGGCCTCGAGTTGGTGTTTGACGACGCGGTGTTTCCAGCCGGCAGGGGTGAGCCCTTTCCGGACCCGTCGTCTGAGCGGATAGAGGTACTTTGCTGCCTCTTCATCGCTCAATCCCCGATGTCGCAACCCATCTTCGGCCTGTTGGAGCAGGTCACCAAAAAGCTGTGAACGGTCGGTCGTCTCCGTTCCCTCCGCCGTAATCCATGCCAGATCGGCCTCGAGTCCGTCCCGCATCGCCCCATAGAAATTCTCGTGGGCGCGCTCCCACTCCAAGTCGGCGACGGGGTGGTCGGTTCGGACGAGACTCTCGAGAAGGCCGGCAAAGGCTGCTTGGAAGGCAACGGAGTCTCTGACGGTTGGCTGGGCGGCGATCGGGCGAAACTCGATTCGGGCGTTGGCGGCCGACCGGCTTGGGCCGCCAAAGACCGGGCGAACCCACCGCCAGTAGGTGCCGTGTTTTTGTCTGAAATGGGCAAACTGGTCGTCAAATCGGTTGCCGCCGCTGACTGGCATCGGCACAAACGTATCGTCGGCGGCAATCCGCTCGACTGCCTGTTCGGTCGTCGCCAAATCGTCGGGGAACCGAACCTTGCCTGCGGGGACCGTCGGGTCGTTGAGCACCGTCTCGAAAACGGTGATCCGGTTTTCCATCCAGCCCTCACGAAGGATTTCCTCGCCGCTAGCGCCCTCGTCGTAGAGATCGGGTGGAAAAAACGGCGAATTGACTCCCAGTGCAAGGAGGGGACCGGCAATCCGGATGGCGTAATTGAAATAAACCGGGAGGTCAACGGCGTGGGGGACCTGATAATGGGGTTGAATCGACGTAATCAAACTCTCCGGCATCACCGTCTTCGAATCGAGCGTCACGTGTGGTGCCTCAATGTGCATCCCCGCGGCTCTGGCTTCCTCGCTGTTGGCCATTGCATGATACCGTGCTGCAGCGCTCATGTTTGCCGCAATCCGAGCCGCCCGCTCTCTGCCATCGACCGTGATTGTCCGCTCGACACAGTCACTCAGATACTTGCCAGCAGTGTTGCCAGCCGGTGGCACGGTCCAAATCCCGTCACTGACCAGCCGCATCCCCTCGGTCTCGGCCACCTCGAGTGCGGTCTCGAGACGGGCTTTAATTTCTGACTCCTGGGCGCGAAGTCCGTGGGCGTTCAGCGGTTGGGGGTTGGTCGTCATCTCGGCGTTGTGCAACCCAAGTTCCTTTTCGAAGTCGATGAGTTCGAGTAGTCGACGCGGAACTCGCCGGAGCGCACAGGTTTCATCGTCAACGGCGTAAAACTCGTACTCAAAGCCGATGATCGCTTGTGGGTTGTCGAACACGCCGTTACGAAGCCCCTCCTTTATGAGCTCGACGTCATCGTCGACCCGCGCCTGAAACGCCTCGGTATCGGTCGCGAGTATATCCTCGAGTTGCGCGGCGAGTTCCTCGTCTGCCATGCTCGCCTGTGGGATTTGAAGGCTCTTGAAAGGTGTGTGTCTCGGTTGGTCGGCCGCCCGCGTTAGGTCACAAACGCATAGACGAATAACAACCCGAAATAGACGACGAGCAGTAGGAGCAACAGCTTCAGCCGGAAGCGCCGAATCTCGTCGGTTTCTGCCCGATAAGCTCGATCAAAAGCGTCCCGTTCTGGCTCCTCGAGTCGCTCCTCGTGCTCGAGGCCCAGGTGTAGCGTGACCAGTCGTGGTTCAGGAAATATGCGATCACAGTAGGGACATCGAGGTGGCGACGCGGGAGAGTGAGACTCATCAGTTGCCCGTGACTGGTCTGTGTCCACGCACTCAGGTCGCTTGGAATCCGATGCCGAAGCGTCCACGACCAAGCACACACCTCGAGGGACTATTCGTTTTGGGGTCAGTCACAGACCGTGATTTGAGAGCAGCCACAGATCATGACTGGGGTGTATGCTGTCAGCTGTTCCAACAGTCACGCACAGGGAAGCGAGGTTCCTATATACGCGGAGTCAAATAGACACATAGATACTGTGATCCCGGAGCCGTTTCCCCGGCCGGTCCGGACTCGCACCCGCTTTACTGGGTTGCTTGCAGCGACCGCCATTGGCGTCTACTTACTCCTGATTATCGGCGCAACTACCTCACTCACCAACGCCGCCTCGGCCTGCTCGACGTGGCCTACTTGTCCAACCGGGCCACTGAGCGGGACCGACCTTGCCATCGCGTGGGGCCACCGGCTCGCGGCCGTACTCGTCGGTCTGCTTGCAATTACGACTACAATTGTCGCCCTCCTCGGTGACGCCGCTCGAGGCGTCAGGCTGGCGCTCGTCGGCTCGCTCGGCCTCTACGCCGTCCAAGTCGCAATCGGTGCCGTCACCGCCACCGCTGGCCCCGCCGCACTCGTCCCAGGCCTTCACCTCGTCCTCGGCGTCGTCATCTTCGGCGGTATTACCCTCGCACTCGCGTGGGAACTCGAGTTCACCACCGGGAGTGATGATCTCGGAGACACACCGGATCCGGAACCGTTTACGCCCGGACCGGCGGAACCGGCTCGAGCGCTTCCGACAGGCTGGGTTGACCGCACAAAGCTGACTGCCCTTGCCTACTTCAAAATGATGAAGCCACGGCTGATGTGGTTGCTCTGTTTGGTTGCCGCTGCCGGGATGGCACTGGCTGCTGGACCCGATCTCCGTGCGCCAACCGTTATCGCGACGCTCGCTGGCGGTGTCCTCGCGATTGGCGCAAGCGGGACGTTTAATCACGTCTTAGAGCGAGATGTCGACCAGCGGATGTCCCGAACGGCCGACCGACCGCTGGCGACGGAACTCGTCCCGGTTCGGAACGCAATCGCCTTTGGCATGCTACTGACGGTTGCGTCGATAGCCACCTTCCTCACGGTCAACCTTCTCGCTGCTGCCCTCGGACTGATCGCGATCATCTTCTACAGCGTGATCTACACGCTCGTATTAAAGCCGAACACGGTCCAGAACACCGTGTTGGGCGGTGCTGCAGGGGCACTTCCCGCACTCATCGGCTGGGCCGCTGCAACAAACGAAATCGGCCTCCCGGGGCTCGCCCTTGCCGGTGTTATCTTCCTCTGGACGCCCGCACACTTCTACAACCTCGCCCTCGCATACCAGGACGATTACGCCCGCGGCGGCTTCCCCATGATGCCGGTCGTCCGAGGGGAGACCGAAACGCGAAAGCACATTCTGTACTACCTTGGAGCGACACTCGTCGGGACCGTTGGACTCGCGTGGCTGACGACACTCGGCGCGCTGTACGCTGCCACCGTCGTCATCTTCGGTGGCATATTCCTCTGGGCGGCCATCCGCCTCCACTACGAGCAAACTGAGCGCGCTGCCTTCCGGTCGTTCCACGCCTCGAACGCGTTTTTGGGGGCAATGCTCGTGGCGATCGTCGTTGATGCACTCGTGCTGTAATCCTCCCTCTCAAAAACCACTCACTCGAGTGCTGGCAGTACCGCCTCCTCGTAGAACTCGAAAAACGATTCCTGATCGGGGCCAATTTGGTGAACATAGACGTGGTCGTAGCCAATCTCGAGTGCCTCACGAATCGACTCGAGGTGGGCATCCGGGTCGGGGTCTGTCACCGTCGGCCCCGCTTTGATATCCTCGTGCTCGACCATTTGGGTCGCTTGTTCGAAGTGGGCAGGTGTCGCCAACTCCTGACTGAGTTCGCCGGGGAGAGCGGTGTTCGGCCAGTGTTCGTAGACGGTCTCGACGGCCGCTTCTTCGGTTTCAGCATAACAGACATCCAGTTGGGCGTATTTCGGCCCCTCGCCGCCGGCCTCTTCGTAGGTTCTGAGAACCTCCTCTTTCGTTCCGACAGTCCAGAATCCATCGCCAATCTCGGCGGCCATTTTCGCGGCTTTTGGCCCGAACGCACTCACCACCACGGGCGGCTTTTCTGCCGGCAGTGTATAGAGCCGGGCGTTCTCGACCGTATAGTGCTTCCCGTGGTGGCTCGTGTTCCCGCCGTCCCACAGTTTGTCCATTACGACCATTGCCTCCTCGAGCATCTCCATGCGAACCTCGTGTTCGGGCCAGTGGTCGCCCAAGACATGTTCGTTCAGATTCTCGCCGGTGCCGACACCAAAGGTGAATCGGTCATCAAACATGTCGGCGACGGTGGCAACGGCGTGGGCGTGGATTGCGGGATGCATGCGGATCGTCGGGCAGGTAACGCCGACCCCGACGTCGATTTCGTCGGTCGCGTGGGCGATTGCCCCTAATGTGGACCAGACGAACGGCGAGTGACCCTGCGCCGAAACCCACGGGTGGAAGTGATCGGAAATCGAGCAGAAATCAAAGCCCACGGCTTCGGCGCGGACGGCGTTCTCGACAAGCGTTTGGGGGCCGTGTTCTTCACTCGAGAGCGTGTAACCGATCTGTGACTGGGAGTTGGCCATCGCGGGCCCTACATTGAGATGGCTCATACCGGTTGGCCTTGCACGATACGTGGCTGTCGGGAGGCCCACAGGCGAATCGAACCCCTTAGGCCGGCGGGGTCGCTATCGCGGCATATGGAAGCCGTGGTCGCCGCCGAAGAGGTACGAAAGCGCTACGGCGAGACAGTCGCACTTGATGGCGTCTCGCTGTCGGTTGGGCCCGGGTCGGTGTTCGGACTGATTGGTCCCAATGGCGCGGGGAAGACGACACTTGTTCGGGCGCTCACCGGAACAACGGTGCCAGATTCCGGAACGGTGAGCCTGCTTACCCACCCCCCACAGCAGGCGGATCCCGACCGGTTAGGCGTCCTCCCCCAATCGTTCTCACCGCCGGATCGCTTGACAGCTCGCGAATTACTTGCCTACTACGCCGGACTTTACACCAATCCTCGAGATCCCGACGCGGTCCTTGCGGATGTCGGGCTTGCAGACACTGGTGAGACCTGGTATGAAGATCTCTCAGGCGGCCAACAGCGGCGTGTCTGTGTCGGCACGGCACTTGTCAACGATCCCGACGTCCTCTTTTTGGACGAGCCGACGACGGGTATCGACCCCGCCGGCCGCCGGACAATCTGGCGGCTCATCGAAGCGCTTGCTGAGAGCGGAAC
>LKMJ01000992.1_pt1 | contig 24013 bp, 15 predicted proteins | sample 643391 | NCBI WGS metagenome assembly LKMJ01 (sample SAMN04112250, study PRJNA286221) | soda lake metagenome | biome: soda lake; feature: Kulunda Steppe; material: water; isolation source: sample PL-Br10 brine of Picturesque Lake | place: Russia: Kulunda steppe | collected 2010-07
GCGAGGTATTTCTGGCGGGTGCCGATGGACAGCTATTTGCATTCGACTAACACGTATCGGTGACGCAGCCGCTCACCACGAAAAAATAAAAGAAGGTTGGATGACGGCTTACTCGTCGTCGACGATGGTCTCTTTGTCCTCGAAGCCTTCGCGGACGCCTTTGACGGTGTACGCGAACGTGTAGTCGTAGTCGGTATCGGAGAAGTCCTCGACGATCAGCCGCTCGGTGGACTGCTCGACGACCTGTGGTTTGACTTCCTCATCGGCGTACGGCGTTACCTGCACCGTAATCGGTTCGTCACCGTTGGTCACCATGCCGAAGTGCTCTGGCAGTTCGACCTCGGCGCGACCGTCGTCCATCTCGGCGACGTCACTCGTCTCCGTCCGCGGTGTGCCCGCCTCGACGGAGGTGTACCGTACCTTCTTGCTGCCCGCTGGTGTCTCGACGGCCTGCACGAAGTGTTTCGTGCCTGTGATTTCGAGGTCGCCATCGGCGTCGATCGTTCCGTCAGCGTGGATATCACCGCCTGCTGTGATATCTTCGTCGACATCGAGATCCGCGTGGACTTCAGCATCTAGATCACATTCGAGACCCAAAGCGTTCTCGATCCCATCGACATCTCCTGGTTCTTCGGCTTTCATCAGGACAGGACGTGCATCCTCTCCGATCTCGTCAGTGTCGTTGAACACCGCTCTCACTGCGACTGGCTCGCCGTCTTCGATTGTTCCCGCTTCGCCCGGATCGTCCGGTGCGTCGTCAATGATGTCGTTGAAGTTGTCTGGCTGGATACGAGCCAAGAGCGCAGAACAGTTCTCCGGCTGCTGGCTCTCCGCAATGGCAACTAGCCCTGCTCCGTTCGGCGCTGCCGATCGCCCTTCCAGTCCTCGGGTATTGTTACCGTCGATTGCCTGGGCGGAACCGAGCAATCCACGACCGTTCGTCGCCCGGTTCACACCGAGAATGGTTCGAGAACCTTCCTCACCGTCACTCGTGGTGATGACACGCCAGCCGATGTCGACCTCTCCCGTGAGGTCGGAATTGTACAGCTCGTCTCGTTCTTCTTGGCCGGAGGCTGCTCCCGTCGCGCCGAGGCCGATCAAGCCGGCTGCAGCAGCTCCGGTCATCGCGTTTCGTCGCGTGAGGGATATGCCTCCCTTCTGCTCGTCTCCCTCTAAGTGGGTCTCAAGCTCTTCGAGCCGTTCACGCAACAGCTCGTTTTCGTCTTCCAGCTTTTCAATCCGTTCGTCGATTGGGTCTTCTTGTTTACTCATATTAGTATCCTCCTACGGTCGAAATCTTCCACTTCGTATATAAATATTACCACTTTTATACCCCGTCTTTGCAGCTCTATTGTTCTCTACTTGCAACGTACATACGGAATCGCACGTCTGCCAGTCCACCCTCTCGTTTCATACTGATTATTGCGATTCTTTTTTGACCAGTCACAACTACCGGTGTTTCATCGTGATTGCCAGCCGTCCCGCGACAGGATAGCGGTAACGAGTCGCAACAACCACTCTCAATTTGCTTCTTGTTCGGCGATTTTCCTAGCCTGGCTTTCTCCACGGAGCAGGCCGAGTGCCTCCGGACCGGGGCGGTTCACTGGTCGTGATCCGGAACGTATCCAAGTGCCTCTAACCGTCTGTTGACTACCTCGCTGTCCGTTTTTGTGAACCCGATTGGTTCCTCTGGGATAATCTCCCGGCGCGTCCCGTTGGACACTGTGAACCACGGGACGAACCGCAACTCCCTGTTGTGGACATCTTCGGGGTGGCCGAAACAGCGTTTCACCAGTCCCCGATCACCGAGCATTTCGCCGTGGTCCGAGGAGATCGCTGTTCGACCGGGGATCTCTTCGCACAGCCGTTGTGCGTGATCGAGCACAATATCCAGACTCTCTGCGTACGCTTGCTGGAGTTCCGGAATTGTGATATCACCGCTCCTTACAGCGGTCCATAGCTCCTGTCCAGTTCGAGTGGCGTGTTTGCCGGCCACCCCGTCGTACCTATCCCAGCCGGTGATGTCAATTCGGTCGCGTATCCGATCAGCCGTCGGACCGATATGTGGCTGGTGGGGTTGCATGTAATGGATAATGAGCCGTTTGTTTGGATGGGCTTCGTAGGCCTCGAGAGCAGCATCCGTAACGTCCTCCGGCGACACTGTTCCAATCTCGGCGTCCCATTCGCTCAAGACGCTCCTGACGTGATAAAACGTCTCCTGGCCGAGACGCTCCGCGTAGGGGTTCGCCGTGACATACAGGGTGTCATGGAGGTCCCGGCCACTGAAGTTCGCCTGTATGAACGGCCAGCTCTGGTTCCCTTGTGAAACGACTGGCTCCAGCTCCCCTTCCATCTCAATCTGTGAGACAAAGTAATCGTACCGGCAGGCATCCAGAAGTATTAGATTGTCCCAGTCTCTGTCCATCACGTCAATACCCGGACCGAACTTCCGCTCGAACGCATATGCAGCAACGGCCCGCGGTGGCTTGAGCAGTAGCTCTGACGTTTTGAACGAGAGAAACGTTTTCGTCGTGCCGAGAGCCGAACGAAGCCCCTCCTCTCTGGTTATCTGTCGAAACCGCTGTCCTAACTGACGAACCATCTATGCACTGTCTGCGAGTTGCTCGGTCTTCGGTTTTTGGGAGTTATTCTGAACGCCTGGCAATCAAATGGTACTCGGCGTATCCGTTGTGTTGATTGATCTCGATTTCGTCAAATCCGAACTGACGAATCCGGCTCCTGAGTTCAGCTTCACTTTCGCCACGGCGCTGCAGGCCTGTCGGATGTATCTCGAGGTAGAGGAGGCGAGTCCGCGGGTCTTCGAGGATATCCGTGGCTCCACGAATCATGCTCCATTCTTCTCCTTCGATGTCACACTTGATGACCGTTGGTGCTGGAATATTCTCTTTGCGGACGACAGCGTCAAGGGTTCGACTCTCTATCGTGTGGGTTCCTGACTCGGATACTGCACCCATTCCTCCTGCCGTTTCTCGTTTAATCATAAACGACGTTGTGCCGTTTTCCTCGGAGACTGCGTAGGGTTTCGTCACAGCGTCAACGTTGTTTTCCACCAAGTTCTCTTCGAGACGATCGCAGGTCAACGGATGAGGTTCGAAACAGACGATGTCGACCGCTGGTGCATGTCGCCCAATAAAACAGCTGTATAACCCGATGTGGGCACCAATGTCGTAGAAGACGTCGGTCGGCTGTAGTTCGTCCAACAGGAGTTCGAGTATCTGTCGCTCTCTGCCCTCGCTGAACTGATCGATGAGTTCGTGTTCGATCGGTGTCGAAACATGAAACGCTGCCGACCGATCGCCGAGGTGAATCTTTTGGACAGTCTGGTCGTCTGCAAGCCGTCGCTCCAGAGTTGATACGACTCGAAAATACGACTGAATGAGGAAATTATCTAGCCCAGTCCTGGCCAGTATCCGCTTTACTGGGCCGCGATAGACGTACCTGTTGAACAGGCTGGCACACGTTTCGAGTCCGTTCCGGAGATGCTGACCAGCGCTTGCCAGCCTCTTTCGGACAGTCCGGCCCATACCTGTTTTTGACTGCTGGAGCAGTAAATACTGACCGATCAACACCGCGTTTCGACGAATTCTCTGATTGTCTCTACGACGTACGCTCGTTTTTCACGGGTGAGGCCGTGATGATTTCCGACAAAAAGTCCGCTCTCGTGGATTCTGTCTGCTGTCTGAAGTGTTCCTTCGGTTCGGTACGGTATCTCGTCCATCACGGGCTGTCGGGCCAAGTTGCCGGCCAGTATCGGTCGTGTCTCGATGTTGTGTTCTTCGAGGTGTGTCTGTAACTCGTCCCGGGTGAACGGGGCTTGCTGTGAGACGACTAGCGGATACGCGAACCACGAGCAACGAGCGTTCGGTCGTTCGGAGAGGAGATGAAACAGATCCGAGAACTGCTCCAGGACGCTGTTCATCCGCTTTGCATTGTTACGTCTGATGTCGACATACTCCCGGACACGATCGAGTTGGTGGATTCCGAACGCCCCCTGAATCTCGGTCGGGCGGAGGTTGTACCCGTGTTCGGCGAACAGGAACCGCTCGTCGATATTCGGGCTCTCGGCGGCGTACTCTTCGCCAGTGCTTACGTCTCTGATCCACCCGTGTGCGCGGCTTGCCCGGCAGGCATCCGCGTACTCGGCTGAATCTGTCACGATCATCCCACCTTCGATCGTCGAAATATGATGAGAAAAAAAGAAGCTAAATGTTCCGAGTTCTCCGAACGTACCGACGTGCTGTTCCTTATACTCGGCCCCGATTGCTTCGCAGGCGTCTTCGACGATTGCAATGTCGTGATCGCGACAGAGTTCGAGTATCGGCTCCATCCTGCAGGGGTGTCCCAGCAGGTGGACCAGAAAGACGGCTGCTGTCTTGTCAGTAATCGCTTCCTTGAATTTCTCGACATCGATCGTATACGTTTCGGGCTCGACATCGACGAGCACTGGTTTGGCATCGATGTCGACAACGGGGAACAGTGTTGTCGACCAGGAAACCGCTGGCACAATGACCTCTTCGCCCGAATTGATGACATCCCCTTCTAGCGCTTTGAGCGCGAGAAGATTCGCGGACGACCCTGAATTCACCATCACCGAGTGTGACGCATCTGTATACGAAGACCAGTCCTGTTCGAACTGTTTCACCTTTTCTCCCATCGTAACCTGTGTCGAAAGCAACGAGTCGAGGGATTCGATCACTTCTGTTGCTCCGTAGCCGGGTTCGCTCAATCGAACGACTGACTCGCCGGGCACGAACTCATCGTCGCTCGTATCGAACAGCTCTCGGATGGTCTGTTCGACCGATTCAGGAACGTGGTCCGACATTATCGCTTCCTTCGAGAAGTTTTCGCATACCACTTTCGATATCGTAACTCGGCTCCCAGCCGAGTCGACGAAGGTTCGTCACGTCAGCACACATCCGCTCGACCTCCACGCTCTCGTCCCGTCCCGGTTCGTTTTCGGTGATCTGGAGATCGGGATCGACGGCCGAAATAAACGCTTCGGTGAGTTCTCGGACGGTTGTCTCCGTTCCGCTCCCGATATTGAATACGTCGTAACCGCCCTCCAGTGTCGACAGCAGTATCCGGATTCCTCTCACGACATCATCCACATAGACGAAATCCCTGGACGGATCGAGGTTCCCCAGCGAGAGTTCGTCGTTCCCCTGCGATACCTGGGAAAGGAGTGTTCCGACGAGGGTGTCCGCTCTCTGTCCGGGACCGTAGAGGTTGAATACCCGAGCAGTAACTGCAGAGAGCCCGTACGCACGAGTGTATGCCTGCAGAATCTCCTCTCCTGCGACCTTGCTTGCGGCATACGGATGGGGAGGAGCTGTCGGATGCGTTTCGTCGATCGGAAGGTACTCCGGATTCCCGTACACTGAAGCACTGCTGACGTACAGGAACTCGTCGACATTATCCTGACGGGCACGTTCGAGAACGTTCTGTGTCCCGAGTGTGTTCGTCCGAATAGTTTCGGTTGGCGCTTCCAGTGCTTTGGAGACGGAAACGAGACCAGCGAGATGGATGATTGTATCGTAGGGCCCAAACGAGGGCAACGATTCCGCGTCGCGGACGTCCCCGCTGTGGATCGTCACAGATAGTGATCCCAGTTCGCTTTTTTGTGGCTCTCTACTTACCACATCGATACGGTATCCGTCCGCAAGCAGTGTCGGAACGAGGTGTGAACCAAGAAACCCTGTTCCACCCGTGACCAGAACGTCTGTGGACATTACTCTGTCCAGTCCCACTGCGCCCGGTTGGAGGCGTACCACTCGATTGTCCGGTGGATCCCTTCTTCCCAGGACACTTCTGGCTCCCAGCCTGTTTCCTGGTGTAACTTGTCGTAGCGTGCACGTAGCTCCTCAACGTCACTATCGCCCGGTCGGAATCGCTCCTCCACCTGGACGATCTGTGGCTTCTCCCAGTAGCCATGCTCTGTCCCGATCTCCAGGATCATATTCGCCCACTGTTGCATCGAAACGTTTTCTCCGTATCCGAACGGGTACCGGTCACCCGGTTCACCTTCGAGTGCCGTGTAGAGATGACCCCGGACACCGTCTGTCACATAGCACATATCGCGTTTCGGCGTGAGGTTTCCGAGTTCGACGTGGTCGCTCGTCAACGCCTGCGTCACTATCGTGCCGGTGATGTAACGCGGACTCTGTCTCGGTCCGTAGTTGTTGAACATCCTCGTCACCACCGTCGGGAGTCCGTACGCATCGTAGTAGTTCCGCGCAAGGAAGTCAGCCGTGACTTTCGAGGTAGCGTATACGGACATCGGATTTATTGGGGACGTTTCATCTAACAGCACCCGTCCCTCCTCGTCGGTTTCGTAACGCTCCCGGCGTGTCGTGTCGATATTGCCGTACTCTTCGCTCGTTCCGGCGACTTCGATACTGGAGACATCCAGATCGAGTTCGAGGACCGAGTGGAGGAGATGCAACGTCCCGATTACGTTCGTCTCGATGGTCTCGTAGGGACGTTCCCAGGACTGGCCAACGTGTGCCTGTGCGCCGAGATGGAAGACGAGAATGTCACTCTCTCCGCTTAGCGTCTGGAGCGCGCTCTCGACAGAATGTCTATCTTGAAGATTTCCATGATGGAGGGTAAGATCATCGATACAGTGACCGATATTTCGAAGCTTCGCCGGAGATTTCGCCCTGACGAACGCATGTGTGTCAGCACCGTGATTGACGAGAAGATCGACGAGATGTGACCCGACGAATCCGTCCGCACCAGTGACGAAAACGGGCCGTCCATCGAGCCTGCTGGCGAGATCCATGTATACTCCGTGGTACTGACAATCGTAAAAGTTTCGTGATGGAGCTACGGACGCTGACCGCTGTGCGTGGCAGTACAACCTCCGGCGTGTGGAACGAACAATATTTGAAACTCGGGGAGCGATCTAGCAACTACTTCTGGACGATGAACACACTGTTTCTCTCGCGACGGAATCCCTATCCCCCCACGAGTGGTGGGGAAACACGCACCTGGGCAGAATGCCAAAAATATGCCGAGTATGGAGACGTACTGGTGGCAACGCCATACGAATCACTCGACACCCCTGATCCATCGATCCATCACGTCCCGATCCGGACACGGGTATTTGTCAGACCCGGATCGCTGTTCCGCGCCTGGAACGGCGCACACGTCCTCGGCAATCAGAACGTCTATCACCGTCTCGTCTCACAACGGATCGTCTCGCAAATTGACCGTCGTAACTGCTCGTTCGACCTCGTGGTGAGTGACTGCCCACAGATGAACAGCGCAGCAACCAGGCTCGCTGAACAGCATGGCGTTGACCATATTGTCAGCAAGCAGACGGCCGAGTTTACCCTTCTCGGTGAATTTTTGGCTGACGTTCCGCTGCCGGACCCGGTCTGCAAGCGTGCGATCAACTCGCTCCGTCAACTGGAGCAAACGGCAATCGACGACGCCGATGCAGTCGTGTTCCAGTCGGAAGAAGACCAACGCGAGTTTGAGATACCTGCGAATAAACCAGTCGTCTACGTCCCGAACGGAACGGATTATCAAGCGATGCGCAAGACGGATAACCCGGAGGGCCTCCGTACGGAACTCGGCATCCCTCCGGAGCGGTTCGTCTGCCTGTATGTCGGAAGCTACGACTTCTTTGCGAACCGCGAAGCTGCCAAGTTCATTGCCGAGAAGCTAGCCCCGGCCTGTCCTGATGTCGCGTTCGTACTGGTCGGCCGGGATCCACCGTCGACCACGCAAACGAACGTCTACGCACCGGGGTATGTGGAGAATCTTGCTGACGCACTGGCCCTTGCTGATGTCGCACTGTGTCCGCTCACACGAGGTGCTGGGACGAAACTGAAAATGATGGACTATCTCGCTGCTGGGTTGCCGATCGTCACGACCGAAGTCGGAGCCAGCAGCATCGACATCGAAGACGGTAGCTCGGGGCTTGTATGCTCACTTTCGGAGTTTCCCGATATGATCGAACGATTGCGGACCGACCAGCAGTTGCGGACGCGTCTGTCGACGAACGCAGCGTCGCTGGGCAGACAGTACGACTGGTCGGCACTGTTATCGAAGTACGACGACATCATCGATCGGCTAGGGCTGACAGCGGTCGCCGACGGACAACCAGCGGAAACGGAGCAGATAACAGCGCAAAATATCGACGACTCACCACGATAAGACCACAGTGCTTACCACCATCCCCGACTGACTGTATCCGTGTTCGACACCAGGCACCCATGAGCAAAAACGTCCTGCTCGTCACAGTCGATTCGCTGCGGTACGACGCCGCAGTTCGTCTTCGCGAGCGCAACTCGGCGCTGGGATCGCTTGCCGAGAGAGGGACGTGGTTCTCCAATGCGTATGCGACCGGACCCGGAACAACCCCTTCCTTTCCGGCCTTACTGTGTGGGACGATGCCTCTTTCGTATGAGGGACTCGGCCCGCTGTCGGCTGACCGACCTCGGATCAGTGCTGCCTTCCAGACGGCCGGATACGACACAGGCGGATTCCACTGTAATCCGTTTCTCTCCACACAGTTTGGATACGACGAGGGATTCGACGCGTTCGAAGATTACCAGCACCCGCTCACCGGCGTTGCAGCCAGACTCTTTCCGCGGGGAATCGAGCTTCGCAACCCGACGCTGCAGGGAATCGACGAACGACTCGGGATTACGGACGCAATCAAGCGAGGATACCAGTTTGTGTCGGGGAAACCGCGCCCATATGTCAGTGCAGATGTCGTCACCGAGGATGCGCTGTCCTGGCTCGATGGCCGTGAGACATTTTTTTGTTGGGTCCACTATATGGACGTTCACCACCCCTGCTATCCACCCTCGGCGTACCGCGACCGGTTCGACGTTCCGGCGGTCAGTCAGACCGATGTATCCGAGTGGTATTCGACGTTCGTTCGCGACCCGGAGACACTTGGAGCGGACGAGCTAGACACACTCGAACGGCTCTACGAGGCGGCGATCGCATACACTGACGATCAGATCGCACGGATTATCAATGAACTGGAAGCATCCGGACAGTTAGCAGAGACACTCGTTGTCTACACAGCAGACCACGGGGAGTTGTTCGGTGATCACGGTGCCTACGGCAAGCCAGAGCGACTGTACGACGAACTGTTGCATGTGCCACTGGTCGTGGTCAATGGGCCGGAAGCTGTGACCGACGCGAGTGATGACCTCGTGAGCCTTCTCGATATCCCGCCGCTGATCCATTCGGCGACTGGCGTTGATCAGCCGCCTGGGTACGAAGGGACTGTTCCGGGGAAAGGAAGCAAGCGGCAATACGTTCTCGCGGAACACGAACTCCAAGGTGACGTCATCGTCGGCGGTAGATCCGAGACGCGACGGTATGAGGCAGACGAGATCCGCGACGATCGACGGTTGGTGGATATGACAACCGAGAAGCCAGAACGGATCCCACTGGAGACACAGACGCCGGAGGAGGATCGACTTGTCCGTGCCGTCGAGGACAGACGCCAGCGTGTCTCCGGCCGAAGATCGACCGACGCTGACCTCCCGTCGGACATCGAAGAGCGTCTCGATCATCTGGGATATCGGTGAGTTTCGAGACGTTTACGCGAGCACCGTGTGGCGAAGCCCTCAAATATGTCCTTACCTACATCGGGCATATGGAAATCGGTATCGTTGGTGGGGCAGGACACGTCGGACTCCCGCTCGGGCTCGTGCTGGCCGACGCAGGCCACCACGTCACACTCGTCGATCAGGACGAGCAGCGCTTGTCAACCATCTCCGATGGGTACCTGCCCTATCGTGAACCGGGCGGGCAGGCGTATCTCGAGACAGCACTCGAACGTGACCGGCTCGAGACGAGTCCTGAGCTTGCGGATGTCGCCGGATGTGACGCGGTTTTTATCGCAATCGGAACGCCGATCGACAAACATCGGAATCCGGACATCGACGGGTTACTCGATGTGGTCACGGAACTGGCCACACGGGTCGAGGGTCACGAACTCGTCATCCTGCGGTCGACGGTGTATCCGGGCACGACCGAGGCCGTCGCCGAAACACTCGAAGACAGCGGCCACACTGTCGGTGAAGACATCTTTTTGAGCGTCGCGCCGGAGCGGGTCGCACAGCACAGCGCAATCGAAGAACTCGTCACGCTCCCACAGCTGGTCGGGACCTTCGACGAGGAGAGCTACAACAGAACTGTCGCCGTCTTCGAAACGTTTCTCGAAACCACGTGTCTGTCGCTGACACCGACGGAAGCAGAGCTTGCAAAGCTTTTCACAAATGTCTGGCGGTATCTCACGTTCGCAGCTGCAAACGAGTTTTATCTGATCGCTGAATCGTTTAATACCCACCACGAGGTAAACGTCCATCGGATCCTCGACGCAGCGGGCTATGAGTATCCCCGGTTCGATGTTCCCTCGCCGGGGGCAAACGTTGGTGGTCCGTGTCTTACCAAGGATGGCTGGTTCCTCGTGGACAATATCCCGTACAACGAACTGGTCTCGGTGTCGTACCAGATCAACGAGGGGATGCCCGCCCAGATCGTCGAAACGATGGCCCGGAAACAACCGGATCCCGACGGGATAACCATTCTCGGAATGAGCTACAAACGAAACTCCGACGATGTCCGCAACTCGGTCGCGTTCCGGCTCCGGAAACATCTGGTCCGGAACGGATACAGATCGATCGTCGAAATCGAGCCAAACGTCGAGGGGTTCGACGACTGGGAACAGATGCACGGCAGTGACTGGGTAATCCTGATGACGCCACACGAGGAGTTTCGGAATCTCGCGGATATCTCCGAAGCTGTCGACAACGACGACTGCCTGTATGCGGATCTCTGGGGATTCTGGGAGACGATGCGGTATCAATCTGATAACGGGTACTTTTTTGGACGGGATATCGAAGAGTGCAGTCAGACTGGAGCCTTTAATCATGAACATTCTTGTCACTGGCAGTGAAGGATCGCTGATGCAGTGGACGATCAAACATCTGCTCGAACAGGGCCACGACGTACTCGGCGTCGATAACCACGCACGGTACGACGATTACGAGCACACCCGAGTCGTAGACAAGGGTGCGTACACATTCGAACAGGCAGATCTGACCGATTACCAGCGAGTGCTAACCCTCGTCGACCAGGTCGACACGGTAATCAACGCCGCCGGACTCATCTACGGCGTCAAGGGATTCCACGAAAATCCCGCTGCAATCCTGTCTAACGATGTCACTGTCCACCGGAATGTTCTGGAAGCGGCCCGTAACAGCGGTGTAGAGCGTGTCGTCTACATCTCTTCGTCGATGGTCTACGAACGCGACGACCCGCCACACGCCGAGGAAGATGTCTGGGAAAGTAAGATCCCCGCGACAGACTACGGGCTCTCGAAGGTCGTCGGCGAACGCTACAGCATGGCGTTTCAGACGCAGTACGACCTCTCTTATACAATCTGGCGACCTTTCAATATCATCACGCCGTACGAGTCAGCGGAAGACGAAGCCGGGATGAGCCACGTCTTTGCCGACTTCCTCAAAAAAGTGCTCGTCGAGAAGCAAAATCCAGTCGAGATATTCGGGAGCGGGGAGCAGATCCGCTGTTTCACGTGGATCGACGAGGTTGCGGAGGCAATTGCCACACACTCCGTTACCGAGACGACAGAAAACGAGGCGTACAACCTGGCGAATCCCGAACCAGTGACGATGAAAGAACTCGCTCGGCGGATATTCGAAAAAGGGCGGGAACGCGGTCTCGTCACCGGGGACAGTCTCTCCTTCGACCACCTGCCGGGGTACGACGATGATGTCAAAAAACGCATTCCGGAGGTCGAGAAAGCACGCAGGGAGATCGGCTGGGAGCCAGCGGTGACGCTGGATCCAGCACTCGACCGCTGTATCGACAACCTCGACGAACTCTACGAGGATGTCGATTGCTGATCTACGACGAGAACAACGTATGAGCGACGCAGACACAGAGTACGTTCTCGTCACCGAGTATTTTCACCCAGAAGTGGCGACGACCGGACAACTATTGACGGATCTCGCCGTGGGATTGACAGACCGTGGACTTGATGTCACTGTCTACACCGGACAGCCAAACTACCACAGCGGGACGACCGAGAAACAGCCTCGCATCTCCCGGCACCAGGGCGTACTCGTCAAGCGGATCCGCGCCCCACAGCTTCGACAGACATCACTCGCTCGGCGACTTTTCAATTGGAGCGTGTTCACGATGTGGATGTTCTTCCGATTACTCCTCTCACGAGGTGCCGACGAGCGCGAAATCATTTTTGTCTCGAACCCGCCCGTTCTCCCGGTCGTTCTCTGGCCTCTCTGCCGCCTCCGTGGCTGGGAGTACACGTACATCGTTCACGACGTGTACCCGGACGCGGCAGTCGAAGCCGGGTTTCTCTCGGAAGAGCATGCTCTGACGCGCCTGTGGCAGAAACTCCAACGAGGTGCACTTGCCGATGCGAACCACGTCGTTGCTCTCGGTCCTGCAATGCGTGACCGTATCCTCGAGCTTGGGGGCGAGCGACTTGACGCCGACACTGTCGAGGTTATCCACCACTGGGAAGACCCGTCGGTTATCCGGCCACTCCCCAAAGAAGAAAACCAGTTTGCACAGGAACACGACCTCGTCGACACGTTCACCGTACTATACTCCGGCAATATCGGCGTTAATCACGATCTTCGCACCCTGATTCAGGCCGCCGCTCGACTCGCGGACAGAAATATAAAATTTTTGATTATTGGCGACGGTGATAAAAAAGCGGAGGTTGTTCGCCAGGCCGAGCGACTCGGTGTTGGGGAGACCGTTACTTTTTTACCTTACCAGCCTTCCAAAAAACTACCAGAGACACTGACTGTTGGTGATGTGTCGGTTGTCTCGGTCTGCGATGGGATGAAAGGTGTCTGTGTCTCATCGAAACTGTACACGAGTCTGGCCGCAGGTGCACCTGTCCTGGTCATTTCTGATGCGAACGATGACGAACAGCAGATCGTCGAGAGACATGACGCAGGAATAGGAGTTACCTCTGGTGATGTCGATGGTGTTACTACGGCGATCGACACGTGGATGTCGAATCCTGAACTTGTGGACCGCCAAGGTTCGAACGCACGTCACGCACTCCAACAGCACTACAGGAAAGCACAATCAATCGATCAGTACTACGAACTGCTAACGGGCAACGCGCCGGAAACGACCGCATAACTACTGGGGCCAGCTATCCCCCCAGCGATCACCTGCGGGTCATACTGCCGGATGTCAGAAAATTAAAAATTCTCCCGCCCTGGGATGGCGGATATTTTAAAATAATTTACGGCCGGCAGTATCAGCCATGTCCCAAACGTTGTCTGTCTTCATATGGACGAAGGTGGCGACCACCAGTCCACATCAACTGTTATCGATCGGATCAAACTCATTCAAAATACATTTTCATCGCGTGAAGAATAATTCCGGTAGAGATGGCGAACGTCCCGACAATCATCAACAGTGCCGAGACTAGTGCGATGCCGAGCGGAGTCGTTCCGGTCTGCAGGAAGTTCTGCACACTCCAGTAGCCGAGCCCGATTCCAGTGATGATGACAACGTAACCCGGCATTGTCAGGAAAGCCAGCGGTCGCTCGCGTTCGATCGTCCGGAGGAGGTTAACCACCAGTATTACGCCGTGATGGAGTGAGTTGTAACTGTTTGCGTTGCCGACGCTGTAATCGACGGTGGTCTGTACCTCCATGATCTCAAGCTCTTCTAGTTGTGCGTGGTGGAGGATGTCCGTACTGGCACCCATACTGTCGTCGAGCCGGTCGGCCACAGCGAGCGACTCGATCGCTGTTCGATCGTAGGAGCGAAAGCCACACTGTGTATCCGTAATCCGCGACTGTGAACGGAGACGACCCATCGAAATGTTTGTGAGCATGTTCGTCACCGAGATACCGAACCGTCGGTACAGGGACAGATCTGTCTCTGTCTGTTCACCGAACCGACAGCCAACTGCAATGTTCGCTCCCGCCTCGTGTGTCTTTACGAACCGTGGAATATCCGCCGGGTCGTGCTGGCCGTCGCCGTCGAGAACAACGAGATGTTCTGCCCCGCTTCGATCAGCCGCTTCGAAAGCAGTCTGGAGTGTCACGCCGTAGCCACGGTTCTGTTCGTGTTGCACTACTGTTGCACCAGCAGTTCTGGCGTTGTGTGCGGTTTCATCGCTGCTCCCATCGTCGATGACGAGAATCGAATCAGCGTGTTCCCGCGCAGTTGCCACGACATCACCGATGGTTTCGGCTTCGTTGTAGGCGGGGATCGCAACGAGAAGCGTTGGCCGCGCGTCGAACAGTGTGTCGGTGACAGCGTCGGCTGCATATGTCTTTGATTCGTTCAATGCGTCGAGGCTCTGTTCGAACTGGAGTGGCTCGCTCGGCTCGTCGTGGATCACGATCCCAGGATAGCCGATCTTCCGTGCGACATCTGCGAGCCGCTGCTGTGGGTCTTGATCGTCGTCCGGCACAATCCTCGCGTCGAGTTGGCGGGCGAAAGCAAGCCCCTCGGCTTCTTCGCTCGCTGTTCCTGCGGTGACGAGCACGTCGTGACCACGGCGGTACGCCCGGAGGATCTGAGCGGCTGTCCCGTCACCGTCGCCCAGATCGACGACCAGACCAATCGCTGGCGTACTCGTCGCGTCCGGCCGACTCGGCGGCGCTTTGTCTTGTTCTATCTGTGACATAGGAGCGATAGAAGTGGGGCCGTTTTCTGTCGGCGCGTCGCGGCGATGATGGCCGCGCTACCGCTTTCAGGAGCGGCTTCCCTGCTGTGTGTGGTCGACTTTCTCATGATCTGTACTGGATTCTCGAACAACGTGATTGACGGGTGGTTACGCTACTTACCGTTCTCATAAGGAATATTCTTTGTGTATGTACGCTTGCGACTGGGTTCCGTTAGCTGCATCTCTGCTGCCCCGTTTTGTGGGCAAATCTCATCAACTAGCACAGGATATCAGTGAAGGGGTTGGATTAATAATAGCCCGTAAGCGAAACGGTCTTGATACAGACGGCATATAGTGGGGGTGTGACTGACGATCCGGACTTGACAGTGCACCAGGAAACAGTGACGTTCCTGGAGGAAAATCCCGACTGTGAGTCGGACCTAGAGACGCTGCTCGAAATCGATTCGGCGATGAACTCCTGGGAGTTCGACGACATCCCGCTCGATTCGGGTACCTTCGGCGAAATCGTCTCCCGTGGGATCGCAACGAGTGAGGGCGACGGCTATCGCCTCGCGGATTCGGACGCTGTGCGGGCCGCACTGGCCGGCGAAGCTGTCACGACGGTCGAGGAAAGCGAGAACGGCTCCAGGCGTGATATCGACGTACAGATTGATCGCAATGCAGCACTCGGACTCGTTGGGGCCTTACTGGTTGTTGTCACCGCTCGTGTCGTCCACATTCGGTCGGTCTTCTACGAAGGACGAGTCATCTCTCCCGGGAACGATCCGTACTTCTTTCGCTACTGGCAAGAACAGTTGCTGGCGGAGGCTAGCGGCCCGCACTCTCTGGGTGTGCTGGTGGATCCGCCCTGGAGCGGCGGGGATTTCAACCAGCGGCCATTGACTCACGCGACGAACTGGTGGTTCGCGGAGCTACTCGGCGGGAGCCAGTGGGCCGCCGATATGGTCACGGCCTGGCTTCCGCTCGTGTTTACGCTCGTGCTCGCGGTCGTCGTCTACTACATGACACTGTTGCTCACGAATGATGTCCGGGTCGGGATCGGGTCTGTGCTGGTGCTGGCACTGGCTCCGATCCATGCGACGTTCACTGGTGTTGGACTGTTGCACCATCGGTACAACCAGTATCTCTGGTTCGGCGTTATTTTGCTGGCAATCGTCTGGCTTGGGACCGACCTCAAGCGGCGTCGGATAGCAGTCGGCCCGACACAGGCAGTCAGCGGCCACGCTGCTGCGCGTAAATCCTGGTACGTTGCCGGAGTGCTCGCTGTTGCACTGGCCTTTTGGACCCACTCGTGGGGAGGCTCGCTCGAACTGTTCGGGGCGCTGGCAGTGTACGTCGCCTTGCGTGTCTGTCTGGATGTCCGCGAGGGGATTTCGCCCGGCCAGGCAAACCTGCCACTCGTCTCCGGCTTCATACTCGGTGGCATACTCGCTTTGGGTATGCATCTCGGCCTCGGGTGGCATGGTTTACCTGCACCGGCAACTGCGATCGGTATGTCGCTTTTCGCTGCGTTCATGATTGCTCTCGGCGAATACTGGCACCGACGTGACCGGTCAGTTCGATCGCTGCTCACAGTACAGGCAACACTCGGTGTTGTCGGTGCCGTTTCTGCCGCTTTCTTGTTCGTAACGACGACCGACATCGTTTCACGAATCGTTTCGTCTGACGCGCCTGACTGGCAGACGAGCATTCAAAGTGAGTCACTGTATGCCACAGAACAGTTCGTCCTTTTCGGTCCAGTTGTGCAGATAGGACTCGAGTTTTACCTCGCGTTGGCTGCGCTTGTCTGGTGTCTCCTGAGAGTGTACCGTGTATACGAACCGGGCTGGTTGTTGATCGCTGTGGTCTCGATTCATTATCTCGTCCTCTCGGGCATCATGCAGCGATTTGCCGGCCGACTCGTCATCGTCCTGGCAGTGCTGGCTGGGACCGGGATCGTTGCCGTCCTTGCCTGGATTGGACTCGTTTCCAGACTGGGAGTCGAGTCCGACGCTGACAGCAGCCCACCGACAGAGTCGCGACAAACGCTTGAGATCCCGACACCGAAACGCTCCGGGATAATACTTGCCGTCTCACTGGTGATCTTCGCACCGAGTCTGCTGTTTGTCCCGACATTGATGGTGGATACAACTCACGACCAGGCACACTTCGACGTGGCGGCGGAGATCGCAGATCACACGGAAACGTTCGATCGTGACACACCCGATGATCGTATCCTGGCACCCTGGGAGAACTATCGATACTACAACTACTTCACAAACGGAGACTCCGAATCCGAGCGGTTTGGTCGGTTCGGATACCAACGCCTGGGCGCGGAGCGAGATATCGACGATGAGTGGGCGCGCAGTCGGGGTGGGTATTACATCCAAACTGGTCTCGACATTCCCGCGGGTGAGTCGCTCGATCAACTCCCTGCCCTTGGGCCGATCGATTCCTACGAACACACCCAGTTGCTGTCTGTCGACGATGACGCTGGAATTGCGGCCTTCGCGCTCGTCTCCGGGACCACACTTGAAATCCACACTGACGACAACCGTGTCCAGCTTTCGACGACTGTCACCGTTTCGGACAGAACGTTTACGTACGAACGAACCGAATCGGCCGAGAACGGGACTGCCCACGTTACGGTCCCCTATCCTGGCACCTACGAGATCGACGGATCGACCGTGACGGTCGACGAATCTGATATCGAAACTGGACGAACGATCGTCGTCAATCAGTAGCGCTGGTGGGCTGATACTGACACGAGAGCAGTAGAGAGATGGGTCCGGAAAAGCGTTCACGTGGGTCATCGGCGGCTGTGGAGATCCGTTTCAGGCATCGACGTAAATACCACAGGAGGTAGTATTGCAGTCCCCGTCTTCTACATCATAGGCCTTTGTGAATCCCTCGAACGTTTGTGCAGTCATCGGCGCTTTCCCTCGAACTGTCATCATTGGCCGATCCTGGAGTTCTTCTGTCCAGATGTCGAACCTAACTTCCTGGGTGTACATGTGTTCTCTGTTGAGCATCATCGTCGATCTGTCGCCTTGGAAAAGACGATTCTCGTCGATGTTCAACCGGAATCGAGAAATACGGGGTGAATCCTCGGAACGATCCCATCGGAGCGGTGACCATCCATGCTGGTCACTGACAACGTCGAACTCTTCCGTAGAGTAAGTCAACGCGTGACTTACCATTGCCGCCTCTTGATCGGTGTATGCCAGACGCTCGGAAACTGGTGAGTCGTCGATTACTGGATCATCGACCGAACTGACTGGGCTCGCAGTCATAAAAACGGCGTACGGACCAGCTAGTAGGAGTACTATCGAAAACGCGACCGCATGAGATCGGTTAGAACCGACAATCGAGTAAAGCCCAACGAGCCCGACTCCTCCGAGAACCGCAAACAGGACATACAGATGTTTGAACCACCGAGTCGGCACTAGTGATGAGATTCCGATTACTGAACCAACAAACATCAATACAAGAATAGCGCCACTCATTCCACCGAGCAATATCCCGACGTTCATCTCCACGCGTTCGTTCGACACCCAGTAGAGGGTGCCGAAGACGGCGAAAAAGATCAACAATGCGAGACCCACAACATCGTAGTATCCCGAACCGGCCATCGGTCCCGGTGTAATGAAACCGAGTGAGCTGGGTTCGAGTTGGTCGCTACCTTCCAGCAAGTTTTCGAGACTGGTTTGAAAAGAGAAGAGTATCCATAGCAGAAACGACATATCGCCATCTCCATTCGTCAGTGCTGTAGAGAGCCAGTTGAACAGAAGCATAATTGTCGAGATGATGGCGATGTTGACAAGTCGTCTTACCGGACCCCACACAAACAGTCCGATCACACCGAAGGTGATGACACCAATCGCGACGATAAACATCGATCCGTGGTGGGTGAAGTTGAGTGCAAGCAATCCACATGCAAATATGAAAAAATATCGATTATCATCCCGTTTCATATACGAGACGAGTCCATAGATGATGAGTGTAAAAAAGAGCAATCCAAACTCTGTTGTGCCAAGCGAGAGGAGGCCACCGGTGGTGTGATCGCCGATTAGATACAAGAAACTGGCAAAAAGTCCAGCTCGCTGATTCCAGAACCGGGCGGCTAAATGATAGACAAAGAGAGTTGTTACGACAGTGATCGACACAGCCAGTGTGAAAAATATCGCACCCTCTCGAACGGGTATATCGAAAACAACCGACCCGATCGCTCCACTGACGTGAAAGAATGGTGCGAAGAGTTCTTTTGTACCAACGAGGGTTGTGAGCGTCCCTTCCGTCGCGATATTGTGGGTATGGCCATAGTGGTAGTGTGGATCCACACCGTAGGGGAGCGGATTTGCAAAATAGATGAGCATCCGATGAATGAGACCGGCCCCGAGGAGACCAGTGAGGATCAGACGTGCTCTCTCCACGAAGAGGATCAGACTCACAGGCAGGAGGTAGAGCCCGATCAACAGGACGTTGACTGCTGTCGATCGGGCGTATCCGTTGACAGCATAAAAAAGGAGCACTGCTCCAGCGAACAGGAACCATAGTGCTGCGAGTCCGGTGGTTAGTCGCTGTTCGGAAACGGTTATATTTCGGTGAAGCTGGTCGTTTGTCAGCTGTCCTGAATGATTCAATCGATACTGAAAGAGGGCAACGAGTGAGCCGGCAACCGCAGCGAGAGGGAGGAGTATGCTGTAGGGGTTTCGCATTCCCGCAGCGGGAACGAGTAGCGAGCCGGCCGCACCAATAAAAACAAGAATCGTAAGCAGCCGTGCATCCAGCGGCAGCCCACGAAATGAGCGGTCCGTTTCTGTCTCGGTCACCGTTACACTTGACCAGTGTAGCAGAGGGGATAATATACCCTTTTCGTCTGATACTGGTGGCTGTAGCGCTCTTTCGTTGAGCAGTGACAAACGTACATCTCCGAGCGCTCCCGATCCATGGTGATTGTTATGGCTGGGAGACGCTCGCGTCAGGACGGAGTCGACACACCCTCACGCACTATGACGCGAGTTGACTCAGATTCCCGCTAATGCACGGATATCGTTGATCGAAACCAGGCCCAGTAACAGTGTTGCACAGAACCAGACACCGACCCCGAAAAAGACCACACCGAGTAGCGAGAAGATCCCTGTCGCGTATCCGGAAAGTGCGACGATTGGAACGGTCATCAGGCCCGTCGTGAGTGCGGCATAACCGAACTGTTTCGAGAGCCATCCGACCCGAAGACCGAGTTCTGTGTGCATCACATACACGTTCAGCGCCGTGTACAAGAAAAACGCGATCACGGAAGCGACTGCAGCCCCGACGACACCAAAAAGCGGGATAAGAATGAGATTGAGAACGAAATTCAATGTTGCAGTAACGAGCTTGGCAATTGCGCGTTCGCGTGCGCGACCGAGATAATCAAGACCTTCGCCGGTGAGCTTTTCGACCGCTTTGAACAGGCTAAGAATGGCAAGAATCTGTAAGACAGCGATAGCACCGAGATACTCGGTCCCAAAAATCGTTCGCACAAGCGGGTCTGCAATCACCAACAGTCCGGTCGCGGCAGGCAAGTACACCAGTGCTCCACGAGCAAGCGCCTGTTCGTATATTTCCCGTGCAGCACCCTCGTCAGATCTGATGCGCTCTGCGCTGTAGGTCGGTGACAGTGCGAACCCCAGTGCAGACATCGGCTTGACGACGAAATTGATAATCTGTTCGCCGAGGGTGTAGTAAGCGACACCCACCGGTCCGATAAAGAATCCGATGAGAATTTTGTCAATCTGGTGGTTGAGTACGTGTGACCCCTGTGTTACCGCGATTGGGAGCGTGTATCTGGCGAGTCGTCGCCTGAGACCATCGCGTCGTGGCGCTGATTCGAGCCCCCGGAACTTGTATATATACAAGTATCCACTGCCAAGCACTCCGCCAAACAGAAAAGCAACCGAGTAGCCAACGAGTGCACCCACTGCGTCGAAGCCAAGCACAACGAGGCCGACTGCCAGTATCATCCGCGACACAGTGTGCAACATATCGATCGTCGATGCAACCTGAATCTCCTCGAAAGACTGGATCAGCAGCCGTGTATATATATAGCTGGTCCCGAACAGCAGGTACAGTACTCCGACCACCAGGAGGGAATCCAGGGCTGGCTCTCCGACTAACCGAGCGATCTGTGTCCGAAAGACGAGCAGTAGAATGATCGTTATCAGCGTTGAAATCCCGATCAACATCAGCGAGTACCGAACGATGTGGCGCACCTGACCCGGATCTCGCTCTTTGAACTCCGAGATGTACCTGGCTGTCGATCGATGGATACCGAACGTACTGACATTCTTCGAAAGCTCCAGTACGGCGATTGCCAAAAACAGTATTCCGTACGACTCCGCACCGAGCAACCGTGCGAGCAAAAAAATCAACAGTCCGCCGAACAACGCGCGGACCCCCTCTGCGGTGATCGCAAACCGAATACTCGACCGCAGACGGCGACCGATTGACATTATACAGTCCTGTCCCATCTTGCTATTCAACCTTTGGATCGCGCCGCGAGTCTTCGCGCCCGCTTTGTTCTCTCGGTGGCTTTATCAACCCGAAACGCGGCAGTCAAAAAGTATGAAGCATCCGTTCGTTGTGATTCTCGGTGCTGGCCGCCCGTTCGCTGGAACCGAACCGGCGGCGTTGAAACAGATCTCGGGAGACAAGCGTGTTCTCGGCTGGTTGCTCGAAGCGTTCTCCCAGGCGCTCCCGGAGCCGGAATTTCATTTTGTTGGTGGATATCGAATGGAAGAAATTGTCGATGCCTATACAGATATTCACTTCTCGCAGAACAACGACTGGGAGACGACTGGAACCGTTGCTTCGCTATTTACTGCCCCCCTCCCGGAAGACAGACCTGTCTATGTCTGTTATGCCGACACAGTGTTCGAACAGACCGCCGTCGAGGCACTCGAAGAGAGGACGTCTATCGCCATCGATCAGAGTTGGCAGACCCGCTATCACGACCGGTCCGAGGAGAGCCTCGACAGGGCGGAGAAAGTGATCCTCGATAACGGAGGGCTTTCCGACACCGGCTCCGAACTCAGTATCGACGAGGCGGACGGTGAGTTCACGGGATTACTTCGGTTGACACCCGAAGTAGTCGAGCGCGCACGCTCATTCTGGGAGTCTCGAACCCTCACTGACGAAGCAAACCTGCCGGATCTGCTCCGTGCCCTGAACGCTGCCGGGATCGAGATCAACGCCGTCGACATCGGCAACGAATGGGCCGAACTCGAAACCGTGGAAGATCTCTCCCGGTTCGTCCTCGACACGAAAGCGAACACGCTTCGCCGGCTGCAGTCGATGGTCACCGAGAGTACTATCCTTGATCAGCACACGTTCACTGTGCGTGACTGGCAGAATGATCCCGGTGCCATCTGCAAGACCGTTAGAGATACATTTGGCGGCGAGCCAGTCATCGTTCGGTCGAGCTCGCTGTCCGAGGATAGCTGGGATGAGTCCAATGCCGGCCGCTTCGAGAGCGTCCTTGACGTTCCCTCCGACAGTTCCACGAGGCTCTCCGAAGCCATCGAACAGGTAATCGACTCGTATCACGACGACAATCCGGAGAATCAGGTTCTCGTCCAGCCGATGATCGACGATGTCGACCAGAGCGGCGTCGTCATGACGCGCTCGCTGGATACTGCCAGCCCGTACTACGTTATCAACTATGACGCCACCACTGAAAGCACCGAGTCAGTAACCGATGGTACCGGTGAACACCTCCAGACGACAATCGTCCGGAAGGACATCGCAGACCAAGACAACAACGTGTTCGACGACCTGCCCTCCGACGAGGAGTGCCGCGCGCGCGCTCAGTATCCAACTGATCTCTCGCTCGAAGCTCTCGTCACCGCAGTGCGAGAACTCGAAGAGCTCATCGGCCACGACAGCCTCGACGTCGAGTTTACGATTGACAGTACCGACGATGTCTACGTGTTGCAGGCGCGCCCGATGACGATCGACCCAGCGGAGAACACTGTCGATGATCAGCAACTGTTCAAGACACTCGATCAGAGCCGAGCGGCGTTCGAAGCCTCGCAGGAATCGCCGCCGATGGTCTTCGGTGATCGCACCATTTATGGCGTGATGCCCGACTGGAATCCCGCCGAGATTATTGGCCGTCAGCCCCGACAGCTCGCTGCCTCACTGTACCGATATCTCATTATGAACGAAACATGGGCACAGCAGCGAGCAGAATATGGCTACCGGGATGTCAGACCACACCCGCTCATGAACAGTTTTGCTGGCCAGCCGTATGTCGACGTCCGCGCAGATTTCAATTCCTTCATCCCTGCCTCGGTGCCCGATAATCTGGCCGCCAAACTCGTGGAGTACTACCTCGACCGTCTGGAAGCTCATCCCGAGTACCACGACAAAGTCGAGTTCGATATTGTTCTCACGTGTCTCACGTTCGATTACGAGAATCAGATCGAACCGCTCCTCGAGGCGGGCTTCACGAAAGGCGAACTGGAACCGTTCCGCGAGGGACTATGCGAGATTACCAAGGAGGCGTTTCGGCGCATCGAAACTGGCAAAGATACGAAGAAAATCGAAACACTCGAATCCCGGTACGAGGAGATCATCAACGCCGACCTTCCGCCACTCACAAAAGCGTACTACCTTCTCGACGACTGTCGACGACTGGGAACACTGCCGTTCGCCCATCTCGCCAGAACAGCGTTCGTTGCCACGTCACTTCTCAGGTCACTCGAACGTATCGGTGTCCTGACTGCCCAGCAGCGCAGTACCTTTCAAAACTCGCTGAACACGGTCGCCCGGCAGTTCGAGCAGGATGGCTTCCACGTCAGCAAGAACGAGATGGACTGGGATGCGTTCGTCGCGACATATGGTCATCTCCGTCCGGGTACCTACGAGATCACCTCACCGGCCTATAGCCAGAACCCCGACGAGTACCTTCGGCCCATCGTCGAGAGCGGAACCGAACCGGAAACGTATCCGGATCCAATCGATGTCTGGGACGAGGAGACGAAACGCGACATCGAACAGGAACTCGATCGAATCGGGTTGCCAGCCGATGCTGACAGCTTTATCCATTTTCTCGTCGAAGCCATTGAGGGGCGCGAACACTCGAAGTTCGTGTTTTCGCGCAACTTGAGTGACGCACTCGAATGCATCGCCGAGTTTGGCGACCAGCACGACTTCTCGCGCGAAGAACTCTCTCACGTCTCGCTGGAGACGTTCTTCGAACTCACACTTGACCATCCACCCTCGGATATCGAGTCATGGCTCGGTGACCGCGTTCGGGAGGGACGTGAGAAGTACGCGATGACCACC
>LKMJ01000993.1_pt1 | contig 24007 bp, 21 predicted proteins | sample 643391 | NCBI WGS metagenome assembly LKMJ01 (sample SAMN04112250, study PRJNA286221) | soda lake metagenome | biome: soda lake; feature: Kulunda Steppe; material: water; isolation source: sample PL-Br10 brine of Picturesque Lake | place: Russia: Kulunda steppe | collected 2010-07
CCCGCCGCTATCAAGGAAAAATATCCTTTCTTACAGGAAATCGAATCCTCCGAAATCGATTACCTGCTCGAAGGATACCTGTTTCCCGATACTTATGAAGTATATGCCGATGCCGGTGTGCAAGAGATCGCCGAAATTATGCTGCGCCGGACCGCGCATGTTATTGAAGGAAAAAACGGCGCCCGTATTGGCGAGCAGGAATATTCTTTACACGAAATTTTGACCATTGCTTCCATGGTTGAACGGGAAGCGCGGGTTGATCACGAGCGCAGGCGCATAGCCGGTGTAATCTACAACCGGCTGGACATTGGCCAGCGCCTGCAAATTGATGCGACGATCCAGTATATTCTTGGGGAAACCAAAGAGTTCCTCACCTATGATGATCTCGAAGTCGAGTCGCCTTATAACACTTACTTAAATGACGGATTGCCGCCCGGACCGATTGCCGCCCCCGGCAAACCTTCGATCGAAGGCGCTTTTTATCCCGAAGATACGGATTATTTTTATTACAATTACAAGTACGATGACACCGGGGAACATTATTTTTCCCATACCTATCAAGAACACCGGGAAAATGTACGCCGGGCCAGGGAAAACAGGGAACAGTCAAGGTGATTAATATGGCGGAAAAGGAACCTGGAGTTTGTAAAAAAAATATCTGCATCTCGACCCTCGGCAAGTTTTATATCCTGCATGATAGTGAAATAATCTCTGCGAGCTCCAGCCGTTCCAAGCGGATGTGGGAAATATTTAAGTTTTTGATCTCGCACCGCGGCAAAGCCTTTTTCCCCGAGGTAATCCTCGATAAACTGTGGCCGGACAATGAATATAACGATCCCAACCTGGTCATGCGTGCCCAGATATTCAGGCTGCGGCAGGCGCTCAATTCAGCTCCGGGTAAACCAACCCTGGCTGCTAACATAGTTTTCAGCCAGGGCTGCTACAGCTGGGAAGACAAAACAGACTACTGGTTGGATTCGATCGAGTTTGAATCGCTGGCCGAAGAGGCCGGGTCCCTTTCGCAAAGTGATCGGGGCCAAGCGATTAACCTTTACCGCCGGGTGGCTGCACTTTATAAGGGCGAATACCTGCCTGAGCTGTCATTCAGTGAATGGCTTGAACCTATCCGCACCTATTACCACGAAATTTACCTCGACTGTGTGCTGAATCTGATTGATTTATTAAAAGCACAGGGGGATTATACCGAAATAATCAAAGTTTGCGAACAGGCTGCAGCGATCGACTATTTTGAAGAAAAAATTCATATAAAACTGATTGAAGCCTTGCTGGCCGACGAACAGACAACCCGCGCCCGCGCCCACTATAATGAAGTCACCACAGTTTTCTACCGGGAGATGGGCATTAAACCTTCCGAACATATGAAGAACCTCTATCGCCAGGTCGGTGTGGAGCGCGGGAACTTCGAGCTTGACCTGGCCACTATTCAGGAAGGATTGAAGGGCAAAGAAGCCGTTAACGGTGCTTATCTTTGTGATGCCGAATTGTTTCGCTATTTCTATAAACTGGAACGCCTGCGATTTGAACGAAACGGTAATTCGATCTTGCTCGGTTTGCTTACCCTTACCGCCGCTGGCTGTGCATTTCCGGATAAGAAAATATTAAAAGCGGTAATGCAAGATTTAGAAGGGGCTATTTTGGATTCTCTGCGCAAGGGAGATGTAGTCACCCGCTGGAACGAAGCCCAGTTTTTAATGCTGCTGCCGGGTCTGAACCGGGAACAGGCCGGCATGGTAATCGAACGCATTGTCAATAATTTTCACCGCAAGCACTCTCTACGCGGTCTGACCCTGCATCGAAAAATTGAATCACTAATGCCCCTGGAAGGCGATGCCCACTTTTCCTAAAACACCCCCCCTTTTATCTTACCCGGACTCTTTTTTCCTATTGGGCGAAGCAGATTGTTTTAACGAACTGCATTGAATGATCTCTCTGTATATATACCACCAGGTGGTTTTCAACCTTCTGATAATACCCCCCGCAATGTGGTGAGCATGGCGGGATTTTTTGTGCATTTTCAGCATTTAACTGCTGGTTCGCATGCTCAGGCAGATGGTTTATATGATCGGTTAAAAAAATTTAATCATTATTTCTTTTATAAAGTTAATCTTAGCTTTCTCGTAACTGGTTCGTAACGCTGTTTAAGTATACTAAACATAGTCAATTGAATTAGTAGACTATTAAGGATGATGTTATGAGCCGGGCCGCAAACCAAAAAAATTATCATAAAATCAGCGCTTCTGATTTCATTATCAGGGTAAAAAGTGGCCAGGGCGCAGCGATTAAAGGCAAAATCGAGCATATTAAAACCGGCCGTATCAGTTATTTTAACGACTTTCTAGAAATGCTGCTGATTATTCAAGATAAGCTTGATCAAAGGGGCTACCCCCAATGTGATACAGAAATGCGCCGGTTTTGCAGCAAGAAATAAGATTTTAATTTTTAAGGAGAAATACGGTGGGTTATAAACACGAAAATAATTTTACTCAAGATGAAGCAGAAAATGAAGATCTGGTCTTTTATTTAAGGATCCAGTACCGGCGCAATAGCAGCTGGCAGGGAACGATCCACTACTTAAACAGCAAAAAAACATGTATCTTCAGAAGTGTTCTGGAACTCGGTAATTTGTTACACGAAGCGAAATCCAAAACCACGGGTGAAAGCGAATTAAAAAGTCCGAAGAATAAGGGTTGGGAGGATAAAGACAGTGTATCCTAAAAAAATAAATCAAGCGCGTGAGGGAATAAAATGAACAAAACGCCACTAAACAAAACCAGAAGAATGCTCAGGACAAGCTGTATCGCCGGAACATTACTCTTATTGACGGTTGTAACCCTGGTTGTCGTAATCTCAATGATAGCTGGTTTAACTCATGCTTGGTTCACTGACAGCGTATCAATAGATCAAAACAAATTAATAGTAGACATTCCGGAACCGGGCACAGAGAGCGCCTGGGGCGGTGGTAACCCGGATAAGTATGGAGGCGATCCCGGAATTAAATGGGGTGTGAATCCAATGCAATATTATTTTTCATATGCGAAAGGAAGTGAAGTTGAGGAAGGCATAATATTTATTGGCGCTGATATAGAAATAATTGGTGAAATATTAGTTTGGGATTCTGAGAAAGATGGTAGTAATAAATTATATGTCAGGTTTACTATTACTGATAACGATTATGAAATCAATACAATTGATCTTTATGCCGGATTGGATGCACCAGAAGGAAACCCGGCCAGTTATGGAAATATGGTCACTTATGGACCCGGTATAACTGAGCACACATATGTGCTTAGCAGCATCGATGGCAAAGATTATAACGATGATGATGACATATCGCCGGGAGAACCTGTTTATATTACAGCGAAACTTGATGTTTTTAAATAATAAATATGCCTGAGGTTAATAAATAACTATTATAAGAAGGTGATGCGCATCATAAAAAATCATAATTTGTAAATTTAACTGTACTAAAGCTTGCGTGGTTTTTTAACCGATAAAGGCAAACCTGCCGCGAGACAGGGACGCAAAGCTAAAGGGTCTTCAATTAGCAAGACAGCCTGGCCGCCGATACTTAGCAAACATACATAAAAAATAATGGAGGACTGGGTAGAGATGAACAAAAAGATATTTTTAAGTCTGGCAATTATAACGATAGCCATAGCTGCTATGGGTGGAGGAACCATGGCCTGGTTTACAGATGAAGCAACGATCGATCAAAACATATTTGAAACAGGGACAGTTGAGTTGGATGCAACAGACGTATTTAATTATACGAACAACACTTTTCAAGACTGGAACCCCGGTGAGTGTGTAGATAAAGAAATTAAAATCAACTACACCGGTAGTAAAAACGCTTTTCTGCGCATGCAAATTACCGAAGAATGGAGCGGGATAACCGGAGGTTCAAGTGGTTTAAACGGTGTTTATACACAACGAAATGCGCCAAACGTTGATTGGGAAGGTTTCGAAGAGGATGATTGGGTCTATTATGGTGATTGGTGGTACTATGATGGTGAGGGTGAGATTAAGATCAATATCGGTGGCACAGATGTAGGCAATATAGTTGCCGGCATAGACGAAATTACCATCCTTACCAGGGTATGTCTGGATGGTGCCGAAACCGGCAATGACTTTCAGGATGCAGAGTATACAATCAATGCCACATTCCAGGCGATCCAGGCATCAAGTGCGGATCAATGGGACTGGGACAACGTTGATTTTGATACCGGTTTAGAATTAGATAACTAGAACTAAATACAAAAATGACCCTGAGTTAGATGGGCGGGATGGTAACGCCCGCCCCTTCAGGTTAAGAAGTTTGGAGCAAACGATAATGACAATAACAAGGTACAGCTCAAAAATGATTATCCTTGGCGCCCTGCTGGTAATACTCAGCCTGCTGCTGATGTTTCAACCGTTATTTACATGGGCCCAGGAATTAAACGAGGATCATCCCTGCCGGGTTTCTCTGGATCCGCCAGAAGGTTTGTTCGAGCTGGAGAATATGAACCCCGGCGACAGTTACACGCGGTCGGTTACAGTGACCAAAACCGGCACTTCTGATGCCGATCTCTACCTTACCTGGGACTGGGTTGACGGCAATCGAGAGTTGGGAGAGCCGGGAAGTCTTTTTGAGCAGCTGGAGCTGGTGATCAGTCATGCAGGCGAGGAACTATACCGCGGACCGATGGTCGGCGGACCGAGAGCCGGTGATCCGCCGTCTATCGAAGATGCGTTATACGTTATATTCCTGGAACATGGAGACGAAGTTAAATTAGATTTTACCGTGATTTTACCGGGTCCCACCACCGGTAACGAGTTTCAGAACTCAACCCTGGAGACAAAACTGGTGTTCTACACTATTTGTACCGAAGATCCGGGGACTCCGACCCCGCCCCCGGCTCCACCGGAAGAGGAACCGGAGGTGCCTGATGATGAAGAAATAATCACCCCGGAAGAACCCGAAGTTGTTCCCGTGGAACCGGATCAGCCCGAGGAAGAAGTAGTCGTTGATCCCGATGATCCCGAGGTAGTTCCCGTGGAACCGGATCAGCCCGAGGAAGACGAACCGGAACTTATAGTAGTTGAACCGGAACAACCCCGGGTAGAACCACCGCTGCCGCGAACCGGCGGAGCTTCGATCGCTATTTTAGTTATTGGAGCAATGCTCATTTTAGCCGGGGTAGTGTTGAAAAATAAAGCAAAGGTAGAAGGGTCGTTATAGTCAATAACCCGACTGATAGACTGAATGTTCAAAAATAGAAAAAATTGTATTGACAAATAAAAATAAATGCTGTATGTTTTGTTAATAGAACATGAATATTTAACCTGGACGACAAGGCAAACCTGTTGAAAAGCAGCGGCGCAAAGCCAAAGGGTCTAAAGCTCCCGGGGAGCCAAGATAGCCTGGCCGATCGAAACAGGTTATATTCTTATTTAAGCAGGTTTGACATGCTAAGAACGGGAGTGGGTGTGGTTGTATTTACTGCTTGTGGAAAACAACTTCATATTTTCCAAGGAAATAAAAAGTTTGTTGGAAAAAAATAATATTGACTGTGAAATTGTAAACTGTTCCTCCAGTGAAGTTTTATTAAACATAGCCGAAAAGCTTGTACCGGATATAGCGATTATTGATTTTGATTTCTCTTTTGATGATATCGATAATATCGTCAGGAAGCTTCGTCAATACAGCCCTGGAGCCGATATCTATGCTTTTATTGACAGCGGGCATTATGAAAAAATACAGCATGCTGTCGATTTGGGTATCGATGATTACATGGTTAAACCGCTGCAGCTTGAAGATGTAATGCTCAGAATCAAAATGGGTCTGCAGCGTAAAGGCATGCAGTTTGGGCAAGCGGCAGATGAAACAAAGGCTGAAGATGACGATAAGAGTAAGCTCCGTGAACGGGCAGATGAATTTGGGCACCAGTTTAAAGAAAGCGAATACCTGTCTCCGGATGCTGAAGAGATCGCAATAGACGCCGATCAGCGGGAAGAAACGAGTTATATAGAAATTGATTCATCAGAAGATGAATTAGCTTTTGAATCTTCCACCAGCCAGGAAGCAGTTGAAGAAGGCGGGGTAGATAAAACCGCTTCCGGTAAAGATCAGAAGGAACTAGCGGATACAGAACCACTGCCCCAGGCAGATCCATTTGATTACAGCGATTCACAATCCGAAAAACAACCATTTGGGGAATCCTTTGAGGGTTCCGATGATGTTTTCTCCGGTTTAACTGCAGACGAACCGGATAGCGAAAGCAAAAATTTCGATTTCTTTGACCAGGAGCAAGATCAAAGCTCTGCGCCGTTTGATCAAAAAAACGATGAGGTTTCACAGTTTTTTGATGACCCCGATTTTCAGCCCCCGCTAAACCAGGCAGATAATTTAACAGCTAAAGCTGACGAGCGGGGCATAACTGAAGATCCCTTTAACGAATCAAACCAGTTTGAGTTCGAAATGGGACCTGAAACGGGAAGTAAGATCGATCCGCAGGAAGAAAAAGAAGTTAGCCTTGATGATGATGAGCTGTTTGGGATTAAAGAAACAGACAGCAGCTTTGAAGACACCGGGTCGTCCGGCGCGAACGAAACAGACAGCAGCCTTGAAGACTCTGATCTGTTCGGAACGAACCATAACGCAAGAGCAGCCGACTCCACATCATTTGAAGAGCTCTTTGGCTCTAGATCCGGCCGGGATGAAAAGAGTAGTGAGTCGGCACCCAAGCCACCGTCAAAAAAAAATAAACAAGAAAATGTAAAAAAAAACTAAATTCTGAAGAATTATCGCAGGTTGAGCAGGCCGGTTTACCCCCGCTACCGGAAAACGATGAACTGTTCCCGACAGGCCGGGGTGAAAGCCCGCCTGAGCGGTTTAAAACAGGGAGCGGTGAGGAAAAAAACACAGGAAGCAAATTTTTAAGGGTTACCGGGAACATCGTAACCGCTTTACTGCTCATTATATTGATTACCATGTCATTTTTCTTGATTCAAAGCCGGATTAGGGGGAGTTCACCATCTATAGCCGGTTATCAGATGTATGTAGTTTTAAGCGGAAGCATGGAGCCAGCCCTTTATACCGGGAGCCTTGCTTTTGTCCGGCAGATCGAACCTGCTGATGTAGCCGGAGGCGACATCATTACTTTCAGCAGCCCAAATGATCCTGATCGCCTTACGACCCATCGTGTGGTCGGAATAAATGAAGATAATGGGCTTAGTTTTATTACCCGCGGCGATGCCAACGAGGTAAATGATCCCAACCCGGTGGCCGAAGAACAATTAGTCGGCAGGGTATCAGGATCAATCCCTTATCTCGGCTATGTTTTCGGTTTTGCCCAGACCAGGGAGGGTCTTTTCCTGCTGATATTTGTTCCCGGTTTGCTGATTTTGCTTTTTGAACTGCGGAAATTGGTTCTATATATGGTGGAAACAAAAAAAGAAAAATTTAATACTGCTGCAGACCGGGAAGTATAGCTTTCGTACCAACTGGCGATCTGCATTTTTTATAGTAGAGGTAAGAGCTTTTTGCAAGCGGTATCATTTTAACCGTAAGTGTGTTATAATTAGTTAAGAAGAATTATGTATAACCTGACCGACAATGGTAAACCTGTCGAAAGACAGGGGCACAAAGCCAAGGGTCTAAGGTTCCGTACAAGGAGCTAGGACAGCCCGGCTGCCGAAACAGGTTTTAATTGTTTCAATTTTTGTCGGTCCCTCTGAAGGAGGGACTTTTTAGTGAAGAAAAAAACAAATTGGTTTAGAAGCATAAGCGTTTGTTTGCTTATCGGGGCGGTGATGATCGGGGCCGGTTATTACCTGGTATCTGCTGAAAACGGCCTGCCGCCCACAATCGGCAGTGTAGAGGCTTCCCTGCATGAACAGGCCGATTTATTTGCTGCCGGGCCAGGCGATTCTAATGAGAACGCCGGGGAAAGAACCGGCGAAGAAACTGCGGCAGGAAACGAGATAGAAACTGAAGAAGAAGCCGGGGTACAAACTGAAGAATCCGGAGAAGAGGCCAATGATCAAGAAGGCGAGCATGCAGCAGAAAATGATGCAGGCAGTGGTTCTGCTGACGGCCATAGTGAACAGGCAGCCAGTGATCAAACGAGCACATCTGAAGACGGTAACGGTGCTGAAATAAATGAAGCACAGCCTGAAGCCACCGAAGAGCAAACTGCAAGCGAGCCGGTGGAAACAATTACTGAACAACCTACTGCTGATCCGGAACCTGAAGAAGAACCGGCAGACGAATCTGAAGAAGAACCGGCAGACGAACCGGAAGAAGAAACGGTATCTCCGGTTACTTATGCGTGGGGAACGCCCGGCAACTACACCTTCCGGATCGAGGTGCAAGTGACCAACCAGGGCAGTGCCAGTTCCCGTAATGTAAGAGTTTCAGTACCCATGCTTGAAAACAAGTCACCGTACCAAACGACTAATTTAAAATCAGTCAACTATAATGAAGTATCTTCTTCCGGCCGGGTCAGCACTTTTAATATCGGCGACCTGGAACCGGGAGAATCAAAGACAATCGTTGCTGATTTTAATATCGAGGTACAGCCGGTTTCCATTAATTCGACTAATGAAACTGTCGAAAAGGCTTATGAGGCTTATAAACAGTACGCCGGTAACGGCAACTGCCGCGAACTGGCCCGGGGATTTATCAATAAAAGCCGGGAAATGGGTCTGGACGCCCGGGAAGTTGTCGGTTTTGCCCGTCCGCAGCGCGGGGACATGACTTCCGGTTCACTGCAGGGCAGCCGCCACAGCTGGGCTGAATTTTATGTTGATGATCTCGGTTGGGTGCCTGTTGACCTGACTTTCCAATATTTTGGAGAATTGCCCCATACTTCGCATATCATTGAAGGATACGGCGACCAGTCAATTAAGGTAAATTATAACGGAGGCAGTCTCAGCGCAAGCTGGAGCAACTCCATATTGTAGCGGCGCTGCATCATTAAAGTATTTAAAAAGAAGTCTGCTTAAAAAAGACCCCGGTTTTTACCGCCGGGGTCTTTTCTGGTTGAAGGCTTAAAAAAATAGCGCTATAACACTTCTTTTCCCGGATATAAGCCGGTTTTAATTGCCTTGCGGCTAAATATTTTGTACTTGCGGCTAAATCTAGCAGTATTTTCAGAAGAATTCCTTTTAAAACAAAAAATTTCTGTTATAATAAGAAAAAGCGATATTCTTTAAGGGGGGCCGTCAATGCATGTGTTGTTGGTTGACTACAGCCTAATCTCTTCTGTGAATCTCCAGGAATTGATTGAGCAGTCGTCCGGTGATACAGATGTCATAAACTGCTTTTCTGCCGGCACTCTGCTTAATGTTGCCGAAAAGATTGCCCCCGATGTTATTATCGTCGATTTAGATTTAATCGAAGCTGACATCCCCGGTTTTTTTAAGACCTTGCGCAAAAAAAGCGGCGAGTCGCGTCTAGTGGCTCTTGCCGGTTCTGATTATTACCAGCAGTTGTCCACAGCGATTGATAGCGGCGGAATTGATGAATATATAGTCAAACCGATTCGCAGCGAAGATTTTATGGCCCGGATCAATATTGCCGCAAGAAGAAAAAAAACAGACGCCGGAGAATTATCCCCGTCAACACCAGAAAAAGAGGACGGTTATCGTATCGAAACGGATGATACAAGCAGTCCGGAAGCCTTAGAAGACTATTTTGCCCATGAATTGCTAGAAAAAGATCAGGAAAAAGAAACAGCCCGGTTTGACACCGGTTTTACTGAAGAGATCGAATCTGATTATAAACTGTTTGAACCCTCAGATGAGGATGATCAATTTTCATCTGAGGGCTTTGATTTAGTCGAGCCGGACGCCCAACCGGACCTGGAAGCAAAGCGGCAGTCTCCTGAAGAAGACTATTTTGCCGGGGATGATTTACCTTTAGATGGTAAGCCCGACGGTTTCAGAGAAGATGACCCGGAGAAACAGCCGCACCCGGCAGAAGATACGAAGCCCGCTGAAGAAGAAGCTGACATTTTTGATTTTGATGACATTGTCCCGGAAAGCGGGGCACATGAACGCTCTGATCAAGATGTCTTTGCTGAAAGCCCGGAAACAGATCACGGCTTATTCGACGAAACTCCCGCTGCGGAATCCAAAGAAACATTTGTTGATGAATTCGACGATATATTTGATCAGCAACCACCTGCAGATCTGCAGGATCAGCGCCAACCCGGGCCGGAAGAAGACCGGGTAAAGTCATTCGAGGAGATGATGACCAGCGAACCTGAAAATGGTTCACTGGAGGATTATCTGGATCAAGGGCCGGTTAAGCCCGGGCCGGGACCTGCTACTTTACGGCCGGCCGATGAGTTTCTCGAAAAACCACCTTCTGCGGACGATTCAAAACCATTTTCATCTGCCCCGGATAGAAAAGATGAGGATTATCACGATTTCTTTGATGATAACCTTTACCCGGACGGACAAACCGGCCGGGAAGAGCCCCGCGATCTGCCCGGTGACGCCCGGACAGAGGCAGGCAGCAGCGGCACAAAAATAGCAAGTTCGCTGCCTGGAAACTCCGCTGATGAATTTCTTTTCGGCGAAGAACGCGGGCCAAAGGCAAGCTACAGACAAGATGGGCCCGGTGATGCGGCCGGAGCTGACGAACAGGTAAAACCGCGTTCGGAGGGTAAAAAGCATAGAAGTTCTGGCGGCATTTTACCCCGGGCTGCCTCGATAATTGCCAATGTCTTTTTTGTTCTCCTTTTGCTGTTTATGGTCGGAGTTTCTTTTTTCTTGATTCAGGACCGCATTACCGGCGAAGCCCCGCAGGTAGCCGGCTACCAGATGCATATAATTCTCAGTGATCGGATGAGCCCGGAAATTGAAAGCGGCAGCCTTGCTTTTGCACGCCAGGTCGAAGCAGAGCAGATCGTAGTTGGCGATATTATCATATTTCGCAGCCCGGACGACGCCGAGACGCTGATTACCAACCGCGTGGTTGGTATAAATCGTGATGAGCAGCTGCAGTTTGTTACCGGGAGTGATGCTCACGAACTGGAGGATCCCGGCCCGGTTCCGGCCGAAAATGTGGTTGGCCGGGTGAGCGGTTCCGTTTCCTATATCGGGTATCTTTTAGATTATGCCCAGACCACCCAGGGCCTGATCTTGCTGATTTTTGTCCCCGGTATTTTAATTATCGTTTATGAAGTAAGTAAAATTATTAAATATATGACTGAGGGTGAAGGCGGCCGCAAGGGTAAAAAAAGCAAAAAGCACAACCGCCTGGCTGAAGAATAAAGTTAATCGCTGCCGGTCACCAGTAAACTGCGGGTCCAAAGCAAGCTGCAGCCTTTAAATTGTATCAAGGTAACCGGCAACAGTTAAAATAACGTTTTGACCGGTATTTTAATATTATTTAAGCGAAAGAAACCGGCGTGAAGCTGCCTGGCAGTTTTACCGCTGCCGGGGCGCGCTTGCGCCGAACAGGCGATCTGCGCCCCGGTGCGCACATTTTTATTTTAAGCTTTAAGAGTGATTAAAACGGCTTGAAGTATTTAATATCTTCAATGCCGCCCTGCCGTTCATTTTTCGGTTTAAACTCTGCTTTGACCGGCATGCCGATATGCACCGCTTCGGGCCGGCAGTCGCCCAGGCGGTGAATCAGCAGGCCATCGGCAATTTTCACAGCGGCGATGAGCGAAGATTTTTCTTTCGCTTCGCCGCTTTTAGTTTGGTGCACTTCCGTATAAGCATAAACGGTGCCTTCGTCGCCGACATCGACCCAATCTTTTTCTTCCAAACCGCTGAGGCAGCGTTCACAGTAAATACGGGCGGGAACATAGGTCAGATCACAGCCCGCGCATTTCGAGCCGAATATCCGGCCGTTTTCTTTTATTTCCTCAAAAAATCGCTGTCCCGCTACTCCGGCCGTATAGCTGTTTTTCACCGGAAACCCGATCAAACCGGGATCCCAGTAGCGGTTATCGATATTCCTGGTTATCCGCTGCAGTATGCCCATTTGTATCCCTCCACTAAATCGGTTTAAAATACTTGATATCGGTTATCGAACCGGTGCGCTCAGCCTCCGGCCTCCAGACTGCCTTGACCTTCATCCCGATCTTGATCTTGGCCGGTTTAACTTCACCGAGCAGGTGCATAATGCCCATTCCCGGCGAGGCGCCGTCAATTTCTATCACCGCCGGCAGGTGGGGGTCTTCACCTGCTTTAACCCGGCTGGCATCCCAGTGAACGTGGCAGATCGAAAAGGTGTTGATCACCCCGCTGTCATGAACGTAAACCCAGTCATTGACGGGAATAAAACAGAGCTCGCAGAACAGGCGCGGCGGCAGCACGATCCGCTTGCATTTTCGGCACCTGGTGGCAATGATATTGCCTTTTTTTAATTCGGCCAGGTAACGGTTAATAGCTACGCCGGTATCCCAGGCATAAGCGCAGTCTAAACTGTCTTTGGTCAGAAATATTTTTCCCGAACTGATATCTTTCTCCGAAAGAGCGGTCCCGCCGAATACTTTAACTACCTCGGACATATTAATAAAACCTCCTTTACTCTCGGATGCTAGCGATTTATATCCCCACCACCACTACCGAACTGACCTGCATCAAATCTCCCCAGGACTGGGCTACCCCCAGCTGCGGATTGCCCGGTACCTGGCGTTCATCTGCCTCCCCGCGCAGCTGCCAGAAAAGCTCACAAACCTTCATGGTGCCGGCGGCGGCGATCGGGTTGCCCACGCCGAGCAGGCCGCCGGAGGGGCACATTGGCAGGTTGCCATCGCGGTCAAAATGGCCGTCGCGTAAAAGTTCGACAGTCTTGCCCCGCGGCGAGAGCTGCAGGCCTTCCATGTGGTGCAGGGCCTTGTAGTCGAAAGGGTCGTACGGTTCGGCAATATTGATCTGCTTGGCCGGTTCTCTGATCCCGGCCATCTCATAGGCCATGCGGGCCGCCGTATCGGTATAGCGTGGATAGTAGAGATCACGGGTGGCCCAGTAGGCGGTGTCAAGGCTCCAGCCGACACCTTCTATCCAGACCGGTTTATCGGTCAGGCGCCTGGCTACCCGCTCGGAGGCGAGCAAAACCGCGGCTGCGCCGTCGGACACCGGGCTGACATCGAGCCGGCTGACCGGGTAAGCCATCATTTCAGAATTAACCACGTCTTCCACGGTAACCTGATCGGTAAACTGCGATGCCGGGTGTTTTAGTCCGTTCAGTTTATTATTAACCGCAACCAGGGCCATGTCTTCCTTGCTGTAACCGTAGCGCTCCATGTAGCGGTTCATCTCCAGGGCGAAAATCCAGAGCAGGTTGGGTTCAAGCGCCCTTTCGGTTATCGAATCGAAAATAGTTAAGAAAAAGGCCTGGGCATGAGGCATGGCGCTGGACATTTTTTCCTCACAGACTACCAGGCAGGTGTCAAAGAGACCGGAGGCGACATGGTGCCAGCCGTGGGCAATGGCATGAATACCGGTTCCGCCGCCGACATAAACGCGCATGGTCGGCTTGTTCCAGCCCCCGCAGCCATCAACCATATATTCCCCGTTCTGGTGCAGTCCGTCAAAGGCGTCCGGAGCGGTACCGTGGGCAACGCAGTCGACGTCATCAAGGGTAAGTCCGCAGCTGTCAAGCGTTGTTTTAGTCGCCTGGAAAGAAAGCTCTTTGGGCGTTTCCAGGGCCCGGCGCACAAACTTGGTCATGCCCGCTCCGACAATAGCTACTTTTCTCATTGTTCAACCCTCCGTTTAATTTAAGTTTTAGATCGTAGCGGCAATAATTTTTTAGGGCCTGGTGCTTAAAACCACGGCTGCTCCGGTCGCCGTGGGCACGCCGCGCCAGGCGAAAGACAGCCCGGTTTCTGCTTCCGGCAGCTGTCTCTTGCCTGCTTCTTTGCGCAGCTGCCGGACGGTTTCGGCTACCCGCTGCAGCCCGTTGGCTTCATGCAGGTAACCGCAGCCCAGGCTGCCTCCGGATACATTTACCGGAAAATCGCCGCCGGGGGCAAAACAGCCCAGCTCCAGCAGCTGTCCCGCTTCACCGGGTCCGCAAATATTGAGCGCTTCCAAATGCTGCAGTTCTTTGTAGGAGAAAGTATCGTCAATTTCGGCGAAGTCGATTTCGTGAAAAGGATTAGTTATTCCGGCCATCCGGTATGCTTTCTCGGCCGCCAGCTTGGCGTAACGGGCCGATCCCAGGCCTTCAAGCCGAGAATCGAGGTTCGGTGTATCGGTGGCCCAGCCGATACCATTGATCCAGATCGGTTTATCGGTCAGCTCCCAGGCCTTATCTTCTGAGGCCAAAAGGATCACGATCGATCCGTCCAGGTGGCCGCTCATATCGAAGATCCCCAGGGGAGCGCTTAAATAAGGCGCTGTGGTGATATCTTCCAGTTCAACTTTTGCTGCGTATACCGCACCGGGATTGTTCAGGGCGTTATACTTGTTTTTAACCACAACCGCTGCGCATTGCTCCCTGGTCGTGCCGGTTTCGTGCAGGTAGCGGTTCATTTCCAGCCCGGCGATAAAATAGGGGTTTTCATTAAACGGACGGATATAGGCCGGATCGGTGGCATAGCTGATCAAGTGTTCATGGTTCGACAGGTTGGAAACTTTCGAAAAGGACGATGCGGCGACTATGCTTTGCTGGCCGGTTTTGATCTGCATCATGGCCGAGGCCAAGCCCTGCAAGCTGTCCCCGGCAATGGAATGGACCGGCTTGAGCACCGCCCCGAGCTGGTCGGGAACATACTCGTCGGCAATGCTGATGCCCTCCATGAAGTCTTCCGAGGAGGCCACAAAAGAGTCGATCGACTGGGGATGAATACCCCCGGCGTCTTCATAGCACCTGGTCGCGGCTTCAAAGATCATCTCCCGGTAGGACAGATCCGGTGATGTGGTGCCGAAGCCGGAGTGACCAAGCCCCACAATGGCTACTCTTTTATTCATTACTGTTTAATCCCTCCTTAGAAAAGTAATAAAAAGAAAAGTAATAAAAAGAAAAGTAATAAAAAGAAATAAGAAGCGGCAGGTAAAAATGTCTGCAACCGCACGAGGAATAAAGCATTCAGAACCATATGTTTCCGGTTCAACAGCCCAGCTGCCTGGCAATAACCAGGCGCTGGATTTCCGAGGTGCCTTCCCCGATCTCGGTCAGCTTGGCGTCGCGCAGATAGCGCTCGACCGGGTAATCCTTCATATAGCCGTAACCGCCGAGGATCTGGATTGCTTCCAGCGCTGCTTTCACCGCCGTTTCCGAGGCATAAAGTTTAGCCATCGCCGATTCCTTGGTGAAAGGCAGCCCCTGGTCTTTTAACCATGCCGCGCGGTAAACGTTTAGCCGGGCCAGTTCAATGGTGGTGCTCATATTGGCCAGCTTGAACTGGATCGCCTGGAATTTCGAGATCGGCTGACCGAACTGCCGGCGCTCTTTGGCGTAGGTCAGGGCGGCATCTAAGGAGGCCTGGGCTATACCCACGGCCATGGCGCCGATGCTGATCCGGCCCCCGTCTAAAACCTGCATAAACTGCTTAAAACCCTCACCCCGCTTTCCCAGCAGGCTATCCTGTTCCAGCCGTAAATCATCCATAATTATTTCTGCCGTGTCCGATGCCCTCAGGCCCAGCTTATCGTAGGGGGAAGAGACCGAAAATCCGGCGCTTGTACGGGGGACGATAAAGGAACTGATCCCTTTTGTCCCCTGTCCCGGCTCGGTTACTGCGGTGATCACGGCCAGCCCGGCGTATGAGGCATTGGTAATAAAACACTTGCTGCCGTTGAGAACCCATTCACCATTTTTTATTACGGCGGTGGTTTTTGTCCCGGCGGCATCGGAGCCGGCATCCGGTTCGGTTAAGCCGAAGGCGGCCAGCATTTCACCGCGCGCACAGGGCACAACCCACCTATGTTTTTGCTCCTCGGTCCCGAACAGGTAGACGGGACCGGTACCGATCGAGCAGTGGGCCGCGTAAGTCAGCCCGGTCGAAGCACAGGCCCGCGATATTTCTTCAACCGCAATAGCATAAGGCAGGTAACCGTCCCCGGTGCCCCCGTATTCCTCGCTGAAAGGGAGGGCGAAAAGGTCCAGCTCAGCCATTTTTTCAATAATTTCGTGTGGAAAACGGCTTTCCCGGTCCAGGTCCGCGGCCAGCGGCGCCAGCTCGTTTTGCGCAAAATCGCGCGCCACCTGCTGGATCATCAACTGGCTTTCGCTCAGTGCAAAATCCATGCTTAAAGCCCTCCTCCCCGCAGGGCACTTTATTGAGCAAATTATTCCTTAAATGCCTCAACAAAGTAAGTAGCAAATATTGTGCCAATTTAATTCCAAGATTTGATCGAACAAAACCTGCAAACAAAGGACCGGTCCGGTTGATAAAAACGGAGCAAAAAATAAGTGTGTTTTATAGTGGACAATAAGAGGACATGTGTACGCATTAATATACACCGGTTGTATATTCTGGTATTACGCATTATTATTATCTCAATAGGAGGGGTTGTAAGTGGGTTATCCTTTATATTTAGTCGATGTATTTGCCGAAACCAAATACGCCGGCAACCAGCTGGCCGTAATCAGAAATGCGGCCGATTTAGCGGTTGCCGAGATGCAAAAAATCGCCCGGGAAATGAATTATTCCGAGACCGCCTTTATCCTTTCCGATCAGGCGCAAAACGGCGGTTACGACGTGCGCATATTTTCCCCTGGAGAAGAACTGCCCTTTGCCGGCCACCCCACCCTGGGGACCGCCTATGTTATCCAGCAGGCCGTGCTTGCAAAAAAGACCCCGGTGGTAAAACTAAACCTGCCGGTGGGCCAGATTGCGGTCAGCTTTAGCTACCGGAGCGGTGAAGCAGATATTTTGTGGATGAAACAGCTAGAGCCCCGTTTTGGCCGCTCGTTTAATGTTGAAGAAGTAGCCGCAGTCCTGAATATCGCCCCGGAGCTGATCGATCAAAACTATCCCCTGCAGGAGGTTTCCACCGGTCTGCCGTTTATTATCGTCCCTTTAAAAAGCCTCGCGGCGGTAAGGGCTTGCCTAATCGACAGTGCCGGTTACCTGAACCTGGTCGGAAACGCCGAAGCCAAATCGATCCTCGTTTTTGCCCCGGAAACCTACGATCCGGCCAACCAGCTTAACGCGCGCATGTTCGATCATTACCATGGCATTGCTGAAGATCCGGCCACCGGCAGCGCCAACGGATGCCTGGCCGCCTACCTGGTCAAACACCGCTACTACGCTGCAGCAAAGATTGATATCCGCGTCGAACAGGGCTGCGAAATCGGCCGGCCCTCACTGCTATTGCTCAAAGCAGAGCAAGAGGGGGAAAAAGGAGCAGTTTCTGTTTCCGTCGGGGGCCGGGTGATCCTGGTCGCCCGCGGCGAGCTGGTCTGATCCCGGGCTGCAACCTTTACCGGCTCATAATTGCTCGATCACCAACTCGCACACTTCAGCGGTACTGTAACCCATCGCCCCGGCCTGGAGTGATTTCAGCTTGCTGCTGCATACCGCCGCCACAGCTTTTTCAATACTTGCGGCTGCTTCGGGCTGACCCAAAAAATCAAGCATCATCGCCCCGGCGCAGATCGCAGCCAGCGGATTAATCACCCCTTTACCGGTGTACTTCGGGGCCGAACCGCAGATCGGCTCAAACATCGATACCTGCCCGGGATGGAGGTTGCCCCCGGCGGCGATACCCATCCCGCCCTGGATTATCGCTCCCAGGTCGGTAATAATATCGCCGAACATGTTGTCGGTGACGATAACATCGAACCATTCCGGGTTTTTGACCATCCACATGCAGATAGCGTCGACGTGGGCGTAGTCGCGCTCGATATCCGGGTAAAAAGGCCCCAGCTCTTCAAAGGCCCGCTCCCAGAGGTCGAAGGCGTAGGTCAAAACGTTGGTCTTGCCGCACAAGGTAAGCTTTTTTCGCTCCCGCTTGGCCCGGCAGTAGTCGAAGGCGTACCGCAGGCAGCGCTCCACCCCGAAACGGGTATTTACCGATTCCTGTACAGCCACTTCCCCGGCGGTGCCTTTACGCAGGAAACCGCCTGATCCGCAGTAAAGGCCTTCGGTGTTTTCGCGGACCACCACGAAATCTATCTCCTCCGGTCCCTTGTCCTTGATCGGGGTAAAGACGCCGGGAAAAAGTTTGACCGGGCGCAGGTTGATATACAGGTCCAGCGCAAAGCGCAGCCGGAGCAGCAGCCCTTTTTCTAAAATTCCCGGTTTAACCTCCGGGTGGCCGATCGCCCCCAAAAAAATGGCATCGAATTTTTTCAGCTCTTCCAGCACGCTGTCGGGCAAGATTTCGCCGCTGCGCCGGTACCTGTCCCCGCCCAGGTCGTAATTAACCGTTTCCAGTTTAAACCCGTACTTTTCCCGGACAGCTTCCAGGACCCGCAGGCCCGCTTCCACCTGCTCCGGGCCCGTGCCGTCGCCGGATATTACCGCAATTTTATACATTTGTTTTTACTCTCCTTTTAGCCGGTTGGTTTCTATAACTGTGAGTGCCTGTACCGGAGCAAAGCTGCCGGATTTTATTAATCATACCCCATAAGGCCCGGACTTGAAAAGAGAAAATTAGTGTTTACAGGCTTTTATAAGGCAGCGGGGATGAAAATTGGTACTGCAGAGACTATCAAAAGCAGCGCTGATATGTTACAGTTGTTGAAAGATGGTGCCGGTTGGCAGCGGTTCCTGTCAACCGCCTTTTAAACCCGATCTCAAGGATCATTGATTAGACGGAGGCAGTATATTTGCTTAAACTGTTAGCCCCGGATCAGCATTTAAATAATATTTTCGAGCTGGACGCAGATTACCTCCGGGCCCTGGGCATCGAAGGGATTATAACCGACATGGATAATACCCTGGTCCCCTGGAACGACCGCAATTTATCACCCCGCTTGGGGGAATGGTTTGCCATGCTGCGAAAAAGAGGTTTTAAGTTGTTTATTATCTCCAACAACAGCAAAGACAGCGGTGGGCAGCTTGCCGCTGAACTGGATATTCCCGCTATCTTCTACGCCGTGAAACCGGGAAAGCGCGCTTTCCGCCTCGCCCTTGAAAGTATGCAGCTTTCCGCCGGCCAGGTGGCCGTTATCGGCGACCAGGTTTTTACCGATGTCCTCGGCGGCAACCGCCTCGGCCTGCATACGATCCTGGTCACTCCTATTTCCGAAAAAGAGTTCATCTGGACCAGGCTGATGCGCATGCTCGAGCGGATGGTATTGAGCACAGGCGATGAAAAAAAAGGCAAAAAATGAATACGGCCTGTTTTGTCAGCCAGAATTAAGAAATCGCCTCCGTTTTTTTATGTTACTGGTTTTATCATAGCCACCGGTTTTAGCAGGAAATAATATAACTGTAACGAATTATGTAAAAGCAAAACAGCAAAACCGGAGCAAAACAGCTAAAACGCTTGCGGCGGTGATAAACAATTAGCAGTAATTTTCACATATATTAGAAAAAACCCTTGATTAAGACACAAAATGTGTTAAAATATATAATTAGTAGAACTTGTCATAAGCCTGACGAGAAGGGGCAAACCTTCCGAAAGGAAGAGGACGCAAAACCATGGGTCTTTAGCCTGAACGAGGTATGACTGCCAGGTTGCCGAAACAGGTGATTTTTATTTGTGATTAAAACTGCCCGGCGACCGGGTAAAGGAATTTTACCGGCACAAAACCTGCCTTTCTAGATTGCGAGGTGTTTTTCGATGCAAAACGATGATCCGGGTAAAGATCTCGATTTCAAAGCGATGCCGATATTTAAGAATAAACGGTTCATGATCATCGCCGGATCAATACTGCTCCTGGCTGTGGCCGGCGGCTTTCTAAGCATTATCATTACCGGTGATCGCGCCACAGACGGATCTGCTGCCACCGAAGCCGGTGACGATGAAACTGCTTTAAATGACTTCGCAGCAGCCGAAGAAGCAGAAGTGCTTCCCCAGCAGCGGCGCGAAGACGAAGAAGAAGACCGCGGCGATGATGATCAAGCCTGGACCATGTTTGATCCCTCGATTGATCCCTTTACCGACCCGATGCGTTTAACCGGAACCGCGACCGGCGGCCGCAGCGGAACCATGGCCATTATCGAGTCGAGCGGCACTTCCTATATTGTTGCTGAAAACGATTACGTCGATGACTTGTGGGCGGTTCGCGAGGTATGGGCCGACAGGGTCATCTTACGGGCGCACGACAAGGAAGTGACCCTCTACCTGGATCAACCGCCGGTGACCAGGTCTCTTGACCCCGATGACGGAGACGACCAGGGGGAGGATGAATAAATGAGAAGGAAACGCAAAAAAACTGTATCCTACAGCATCGACCGGCGCTTACTTTTCGGCGCTGTAATTTTCCTGGTCCTCGGTTTTGCCACCGTAAACTGCAATATCATGCCGGGCGGATACTTGGCAGGTGATCACGCCGTGACCGCGGCGCTTAAAGACGATGCGGCCGAAACTGACCTGGAAAGCGCTGAACCGCAAACAGGGCCGCAGGCAGAAGCAGGTGAAACAGAGACCCTTGATGATAAAATGTGGGCCGATGCTCCCGGTGTACCGGGCGAACCGCGGCCGCGCCCGACCAATGACACCCCGGATTATATTTCTCTTGATGTCCGTGACGCCGACTTGCGTGATGTTTTTTCCCTGATTGCCTATAAACTCGACGCAAATATTATTTATCTTGAAGAACCGACCACGATAACCATCAAAACTTCCGAACTTTCACCGATTACCACCCTCCAGACAGTATTACAGAAGGAAGGGCTCGATTATTTGACCGTCGGCCGCAACTATATCGTCGGCGAACGCGGCCGCTTATATGAAGACTTTGCCAACCGGATGTACTTAAGCCGCTTTAATCTCTTCTATGTCTCCCCCGAGGTGATGGAGGGATTTATTAGCGAATTAAACGTCCCGGTGGAAAGCCTGACCGTCGGTCCGAACCAGCAGTCCCTGTGGATGCAGGGCACACCGATGGCCCTGGGCAAGGCCCGGGAAGTGATCAACTCTTTGGATGTGATCGAAAATGCCGCTTTTGCTGAAGGCGGAAGCCGGCATATCCGCATGCCGGTATCCATCGCCACCGGAAATATGGCACAAGACGAGTTGCATAAACTGATCGATTTTCTAAGCATCTTGCTTGACGGTTTTCGGGACGAAAGAACCGATCTCGGCTGGGGCACCTGGGATCACCCCGGACCGGTTCCCCGCATCCATATGGATTGGAGCAGCCCGGTAATCAAGCCGCATGATATCAAGATGAAGATCACCCCCGATCTTGACCCCAATCCCGGTAGTTACCTTCATTACCTGGTCGCGGAAGGAACACCGGACAATATCGATCTGGTCAACCAGATGATCGAAGAAAAAAGAGGTACTCCCGGTTCGCCCCTGCATTTTGAAGGCGACCCGGATATACCGGAAGTGCCGGTTTTCCCCGATCCAAACGATAATAATGATAATGACATTAATGATAACGATAATGATATTGATAATAATGATAATAATAATGAGGCAGACAACCAGGGGCAGGGGGGCGAAACCGGACGGTCTTCGAACCCCACCCGGGCCTACCATGTCAGCTTAAACGCCGTTCCAACCGCAGGCGGCAGTTTAAGCGGCGGCGGCTCTTACCTCTCGGGCGCAAGTGTGAGTGTGACTGCCGTTCCGAACGAAGGCTATAAATTTATCCGCTGGATTGAAAACGGCGCGGAGCTAAGCACCAGCCGGTCTTATACATTTACCATCTATGATAACCGTAACCTGGAAGCCGTATTTTCAAAAACGGCGGCAAACGAGGAAACTGGCAAGAACGAGAAAGACGAGGCAGAAGAAAACGATTCTTTTGCCGCTGGAGAAGATAATTAATGCGCAGTGAAGAGGTTCAAAAATGAGTAAAGGCAATCCTTACCCGCTAAATATGGATCAAATGTTGACCATGGCGGTAGAAAAGAAGGCATCTGATGTCCATATAGTACCCATGGAACCGCCGATATTTCGCATCAATCGCGATATGGTCAAGCTTGATTACCCGGATTTAACGCCGGATAATGTAAAAGAACTGCTGGTTCAGATGGTCAAACCGCACCAGATCGAGAATTTTAAAAAAGATTTGGAACTTGATTTTTCTTACGCCATACCGGATGTGGCCCGCTTTCGGGGCAATGCCATGTTTCAACGGGGCACGGTTGCCGTGGCCATGCGGATTGTACCCTTTGAAATTCCTGAACTGGATAAACTTGGAGTCTTACCCGGGGTAAGAGAGCTGTGTTCCCTGCCCCGCGGGTTGGTATTGGTCACCGGTCCCACCGGCAGCGGTAAATCGACCACCCTGGCGGCGATGATCGATATCATCAACTCGGAACGCGAACTAAATATCGTTACCGTCGAAGATCCGATTGAATTTTTGCATTCGCACAAGAAATCGTCGGTGAAACAGCGTGAGGTCGGTTTCGATACCCGTACTTTTGCCGAAGCCCTGCGCCACGTCCTGCGTCACGACCCGGATGTGATCCTGATCGGGGAGATGCGCGACCTGGACAGTATCAGTATTGCCCTGACTGCGGCAGAAACCGGGCACCTTGTTTTTTCGACCCTGCATACCCAGACAGCGCCCTTAACCATCAACCGCATTGTCGATGTGTTCGCCGAACACCAGCGCGACCAGATTCGCCAGCAGTTAACCGGCTCCTTGCAGGCAGTGCTTTCCCAGCAGTTGATTCCTAACATCCAGGGCGACGGCCGGGTCATGGCCATGGAATATTTAAAGGCGAACAACGCCGTGCGGTCCATGATCCGCGAGGGAAAAGAGCATCAGCTTTATTCGGTCATGCAGGCCAGCAGCGCCACCGGGATGAAAACGATGGATCAATCCCTGGTCGAGCTAAGTGTCGCGGGAAAGATATCCCGCGCTGAAGCCCTTGGTAAGTGCATCGATCTAAAAGAGGTGGAAAGATTACTGCAGAGGCAGAGTTTTACAAGCGTTTAAAAAAAGGACCGGACAGGGAGTGTAGTATTTATGGGTTCTTTTTATTACGAAGCAATTAATAGAACCGGCGAGACCACGAAAGGCAAGCTTGAAGCAGACAACGAATCCGCCGCCGCTGAACGCCTGAGCGGTATGGATTTGATGGTCATGGACATAAAAGAGATCAAGCAGTCTTCGTTCAGCAGCTTGCTGCAGTCGGGCGGTAAAGTAAAGCTGGGTGATTTGAGCCTTTTCAGCCGCCAGCTGGCGGCAATGATCAGCTCGGGCATCCCGCTCACCCGGGCCCTTTTTACCCTGAGCAAGCAGGTGTCCAATCAAACTTTAAGCAAGGCTTTAACGGCAGTCGCCCAAAATGTTGAAGGCGGGGCCAGTTTAAGTGAAGCGTTAAAAGATTATCCGAAGATTTTTTCCAACCTGTATGTGAACATGGTCGAGGCTGGTGAAGCGGGCGGCACCCTGGAAAGCACCTTATCAAGGCTGTCGCTGCAGCTGCAGAAAGATAAAGATCTGCGGGACAATATTAAATCCGCCACTTTTTACCCGGTCGCTGTTTTTGTTTTTGCGATCATAATCTTTTTTGGAATGCTTTTTTTCCTGGTTCCGATTTTTGTCGGGTTTTTCCCCGAGGGCGCCGAGTTACCGCTGCCGACCCAGATAATTGTCAGTTTATCTGATCTTTTGCAAAACTATTGGTACATCGTGTTTCCGCTTCTTATTCTGGCAGCGTTTGGACTAAAGACTTATGCTACCAGCAAAAATGGTAAAAAACGGATCGATCGTATTACCTTCCGTATGCCAATTTTCGGGGATCTGATCCAAAAATCAGTTATCGCCAGCTTCGCGCGGACTTTCTCGACCATGCTTTCGACCGGTGTTCCGGTAGTGCAGGCGCTTGATGCTTCCGGTAAAGCATCGGGGAATACATTGGTTATGGAGGCTACGGCGGATGCCGGTGAAAAAATCCAGGAAGGCAGCAACGTGGCTAATCCCTTGGAAGAAAGCGGCGTATTCCCG
>LKMJ01000994.1_pt1 | contig 23999 bp, 20 predicted proteins | sample 643391 | NCBI WGS metagenome assembly LKMJ01 (sample SAMN04112250, study PRJNA286221) | soda lake metagenome | biome: soda lake; feature: Kulunda Steppe; material: water; isolation source: sample PL-Br10 brine of Picturesque Lake | place: Russia: Kulunda steppe | collected 2010-07
AGAAACGGTCGAAGCTATCAATAAAAAACTTGAGGAGGAAGGGATTGACTTCTCCGGTAAGTTCTGGACGGATAGCTGGAAACGTCGTATTGCGGATAGCTCGCCATTTGATGAGCGGGAGTTCGACGTAGAACCGGACCGCATCGATCCGAGAGACCTCATCCGAGCCCTTGACCCGGTGTTGCCTGAGAACAGATTGGTTGTGACTGATGGTGGGCATTTCATTAACTGGGTTCTTGACGGAATAACGATACCTAATGCTGGTGATTACATCTGGACGATTGACTTTGGTGCTATCGGAATTGGTGTGCCTATTGGTTTTGGTGCCGCTAACGCAGAACCGGATCGACAGACAGTACTGTTCACAGGCGACGCTGGCTTTATGATGTCTCAACCGGAGATGGATACCGCTGTTCGTCAGGAAATTCCAATTATTATTGTAGCGATGAACGACGACGCACTGGGCTCTGAGTACCAGCAACTTGCCGGTCGTGATATGTACACAGAAGCAGCCGTGGTAGAGTCACCTGACTTTGCGGATCTCGCAAATGGCTTCGGCGCTGAAGGGCACACAATCAGATCAGTTGAAGATATTGAGGCAATTAAAGATCGCATACGTGACCCACCTAACCACCCGATAGTACTGGATTGTAAAGTTGACCGGGATGTCCGACACCGCTTTTACGATACCGTCCACGAGTTCTGAGCCTACTAGTTCCCGAGATTTGTTTTGGCCCCGTTGTGTATGCTTCTAGCGTCTGAACACCTTACAAACCGATAGTTCGAGTAATACCTGGAAATTCAAGGTGCTGGCCTCGGCTTCAGGGACACGGTGAGACCGAGACCGTCGCTGTCGTTCGAGAGGCAGTCATTTCAAGAGATGGTATATGATTTGGTTAATCGAGCGCAGGTGTATCGGACTAACCAACGGTGCACTTATGAAGTCCCCAACCGTTGGTTAAGATATCCATGGGTAGTGACTACAACCCACCAACTCCGCCGACAGCGCTTCCAGCGAGTGTGAGCAGTTCGTTAGCCGAACTTGATGTTGATGACCTGAGGGAAGTAAGTCACTATGCTGATGCGCTCGCGGAGTACAAAGAGCGCGAACAACGCTTGCGTGAAGCCGAAGGTGATGCCGATGACGGGCCTGACCGTGACACTCCCGATGACGTCCCCTCGAAAGCGACACTGACTGTTAAAACAATCAACGATAACCGCTATTATTACTGGCAATGGCGAGAGGGAGAGAATATTAAATCGAAATACAAAGGTCCAGTCAATCCTGACCAGTAAGTCGTCTATCTATGGTTGCAGATTGTTTTAACCAACAATCTAACTCGTTTATTACCGTCAAATAATCTGGTAATCGGCCACCGACAGGATTTTTACTTAACGTTGCAACTTTCTGTATGAAGCGGGAATTCTTCGATATAGGATAATCGCAGTTTCCCGCTTCATCTTTCTAGTTATGAGGGCTCAATCCAGTCTTGTCCTGTGATTCATCAAACCCACCAATTTACGTAAGAAAAGGGTGTTAACCAACATTCTTCAGTAACCTTACCAGTTGTTGGTTAAGATGGAGTGATTACCTCAGAGAGTCCGAATAAACGAACGTCATCCCGCTTTTCGGCGATGTGTGTTAGATCGTCAGTGTATCCAGAACGGCTAAACAAGACGTACAGCGGTTCCTCATCCGACGGTTGTTTTGACCACCGTACTTCTGCTATCGTCCGTTCCAGGTCGGATAACACGCCTTCACTGACAGGTTTGGAGGTGAACTTACACTCTCCAGCGACGAGTCCTTCATCAGTCAATCCAAGGATATCCAGTTCGTGTTCTTTGAACCACCACTGCCCAATATCACGGAATTGTCGGTCGATGAGAGTTGTAACCGCTGCCTGACAGAGGCGTTCAAACAGCGGACTCACGTAATCCGCGAGCTCAGGCACGACGACCTCTTCATACGCCTCCTCACCGACCAAGCGAAGCTGGTCTTGATTTCCGTAAACGAATCGGAACCAGAACCGGAACAGCGGGGCAGCAATCCGATATCGCCCACGTTTCGACGAGGTTGGCGATTCGGTCACAGGGATATGTCGCTCAACGAGGCGGAGCCGACGCAGCTTCTGAAGATACGTACTGAGTGAGCCCGAGTCGACGCCAGCCATCCCTGCAATTTCGTTTGGCGTGCGCCGACCGTGGGCAAGTGCGCGAAGGATGCTGAAATACGTATTCGGCTGTCGAAGTTCCGTTCTGAGCAGGAATTCTGGCTCAGAATACAGTAGCCCACGTTCCGACAGAAGTGACTGCTGGACGTTCTCACTCAAATTCCGATCCGGGTCCATGGTCTGGAGATAATACGGTGTCCCGCCGTAAATCGACCACGCGATAATAGCGGTTTCAGGGTCATAGTTAGGAAAGAACTGGCATGCATCACTGACCGAGAGCGGTTTCAGGTCAATCGTTGCGGTGCGCCGCCCATACAATGGCGCGCTTCCAGAGAGAACCTTGTCCTCCATGACGCTAATCGAGGAGCCAACGAGAACGAGCGTCATACCAGTTTCCTGTAACTCCATGTCCCAGACTCGTTGTAATCGGGACGGAAGCGACTTTTCTTCTTCGATAAGGAAGGGAAATTCATCAATAACGACGACGGCGTCTTCCTCGCCGAGTGCACCGAGGAGTGCCTCCCAGTCTCGACGGACGTTGCGTAGCGACGGAAACTGTGCAGTCGCTGTGTCCACAAATTGTTCAAGCTGGTTTTGTGCGGTGGATTCTACTGCCTGGTAGTACACTGCATCGTCTCGGTCAGCGATAGATTGTCGGGTCAACTCGCTCTTTCCCAGACGGCGTCGTCCATAAAGCACGACGAAAGCTGCCCTCTCGGACTGGTAGCAGTCCGCGAGTTGCTCGAGTTCAGCTTCTCGATTAACGAATTGCTCCATACGCTCAATTGTATCCGCCGGTAAATAGAATTCACGATTTTAGAAATCGTAATTTTAGAAATCGTAATTTCTTTATTTTGTTGAAGATGTCGACTTCAAAAGGACTGGATAGAGATGGGAATACTAGCAGACCCTTTCTGGACTGAAAAGGGCCGATGAACAATTCCTATAGATTCAGCGTTTGGACAAGCCAGCATGTCCCGGAGTCTCTAATATGTCGCCGGAGCTGGTCAACGGGAACATGAGTATCGAATCAGACAGAAACAGTGGGATTCAACGGTTTACGATTCGAATTGTAAAAGAACGTCACGCTGTTTTACCTGGATTTTGAGAGTGACTCAGTGAGCAGTTCGAGAGAGTGATACACTTCTCACCTCCTGCGTCAAAAAAGCCGCAACGAACGAAGTTGCGGTGAAACGTTAGTCGTCCGTGGCTGCAATGAAACTCGTCAGTGAAGGTAGAGTTTCTTCGTCATCTTCTTCCTCTTCCTCTTCCTCCTCTGCATCCGTTCCGCCAGCACCTCGCCTGTATTCGGCGTCAAGGACAGTGACAAACTCGAAGTCGGCGTCCTCAATTTCCTCATCGTTGTCGTCTTCGTCGTCGAGGTCGTTGTCCTCATCTTCTTCATCATCCTCGTCTTCTTCATCATCTGCGACATCGTTCTCGTCTTCTTCATCATCTGCGACATCGTTCTCATCTTCCTGGTCATCTTCTTCATCAGTAGCGAAGTAGCCGAGAGCGAATCCGCTGTAGACAGATCCTGCGGCCAGTGAGATTTGGGCTTCCTGCATACCCTCCTCGTCCTCTTCCGCTGGATCATCTTCGTCATCTTCGTCAGTCACGTCGTTGTCGTCATCGTCATCATTGTCGTTTTCGTCGTCGACATCGTTTTCATCATCGTCCACGTCGTTGTCTTCGTCGTCGTTGACGTCATTTTCGTCATTCTCGTCTTCTTCGTCTTCATCCTGGAGGTCGTTCTCTTCGTCTTCCATTTCTTCTTCGACTGTCATCACTTCCAGCGTATCGACATCGGGAACCGCATGGAATATCCGAATTCTGGACCGGCCCTGCTGCTCTTCGTCGTCCATATCATTATCGTCGACATCGTTTTCATCATTGTCGTTTTCGTCGTCGACATCGTTTTCATCATTGTCGTTTTCGTCGTCGACATCGTTTTCATCCTCGTCCTCTTCTTCATCGTCATCTACGTCGTTCTCTTCGTCGTCTTCCTCGATGCCGTTTTCGTCGTCTTCTCCTGGGGGAGTGAGATCGTCTTCAAGTAGGTCGACTCTGAATGCCTGGTCTTGGTCGTCATCGAGGTCATTCTCGTCATCTTCGTCCACATCATTTTCGTCGTCAACATCGTTATCGTCCTCAGCGTCGTTGTCATCGTTGTCGTTTTCGTCGTTGACATCGTTTTCATCATCGTCAACGCCATTGTCTTCGTCATCATCGACATCATTTTCGTCATCTACATCGTTCTCTTCGTCGTCGACTTCTGACTCACGGAATTCGAGCATCTGGTCGCCTGCGTCGATATCGACGTACTCGTATTCACCAAAGGATAACTCGACGAGCGGTCCGTTATCAGCACCGTTTTCGTTATTGTCGTTTTCGTCGTTGTCATCAACGCCGTTTTCGTCTTCGTCGTCATCAAGGTCGTTTTCGTCCTCAGGTTCGCCGTTCTCAATATCTTCGGGATCTTCAATCTGGGCGAGCTCACCGTACGCGACTGCGGTGTAAGTAGTCTGGTCCTCTAGTTCCACCTCTTGGTCGAAAACGACCTGCTCTTCATCATTTTCTTCAACAAGCCGCTCGAGGGGACTGAGGTCTCCCCCCGCGACGATACGGACTCGATACGTGCCCGCTTCGACCTCCTCATAGTTACTTACTTCTCGGAATTCGACCCCCTCAACAGCGGGGTCTTCGCCCTCAAGGTCGTTGTCGTCATCTACGTCGTTTTCATCGTCGTCATCTACGTCATTTTCATCGTCGTCCAAGCCGTTGTCATCATCATCGTCATCTACGTCGTTATCGTCCTCTTCGTCGTCGGCAACTCCGTTTTCGTCGTCTTCTTCGTCCTCGTCAACTTCGGTAAGATACACGTCTACGGCTGGTGCATCCGGAGATGCGTGAACAACGCGGATTGCGGTCGGGAAATGTCCACCCTGTCCGTTCTCTTGGTTGTCCTGGGCCAGCGTCCCTGTCGCAAAGGCTGTACCACCAATACTTGCGACTCCGACTGCGCTTGCTCCTTGCATCAGTCGTCGTCGTGTGATGTTAGTTTCAACCACGAAGGGTGAAATGGACTCTGCGGGCTTTGTTAAGCACAACTCAAAAAAGCCAGCTCTCAAGTTGTGTAAGCATATAAACAGTCGGTTGCCTACGAAGAAAGTGTAACCTCACCCTGTAATCTTTGTTCTCATAATCCTGTTTCTGATAAAAACAACCGTTGCTGACGAGCAATTCCATAATCTGAAACCGTTAGAACAACCAGAGCTTATCGCTCTGTTGCCCGAAGTAAGTAAAAGATTTGAGTATTATAAATCGCCGTACTGGAATCAATTGGGGTATCGAAGGTAGCCGTTTATATTTTAAAAGCTACATATAAATTCTATTATAAGTTGGTGCGAAACAGAGAAGCAAAATCTTGTGACTTTTTAAACGGGCTAGTCTTCCACGTGTGAACCAGGATTGTCCGTAGTCGACTCACTGTCCGAAACCATCCCTTCTGCAGAAACAGTTCGAATCGTCTCGTGAATGCCCAGAACAAGCGCCGGCACGACAATCATGAACAGATGCTCTTCAATTGGGATACCGAACAGGTCGTAGCCAGTCCGCATCGTGATTGCGAAGACTCCTACCTCCAGCGTGTACCAGTCCCAGACGTAGGCGATAGGATATACTGCAGCGATAGTGTATGCTGCACTACGAAGTGCGTTAGCATAGTACAGCAGGCTGAATGCAATAGCACCAAAGACAATCTCGGTTGCGAGATACGTATACGGTCCCATCATCGTGATATCCGGGAGTGTACTACCGGACAGTGGACGGAACCAGACAGCCACGAACAGCACTGCCAGAAAAACGTATGCTCCCCGAATCAACAACATCGTTGCTATCGTCGGTTCAGCACGAATCGCAATCAGTACAATCGTTGCAAAGGCAAGGCCGGCAAGTGGGGATGATGGTGGAAAGAAGCCACCTATCGTTCCCCAGAGTACACCCACAAGACCAAGGAACATGAGCGCGGCAGCCACCCTCCGTCCCGGCCAGGGACCGAGCAGCACGGAGACAGTCCGCTTGTCAATCGAACGGTCGTAGTCGTAATCCTGCTCGTCGTCAATTATTTTGACTCCGGCCAGAGTTACCAGAAAAATCAGGGCGAATCCAATTGCAGTCGGACTGAGAGTCGTCGTCTGGACGTAGAATCCGCCGAGGATTGCAAGGGCAATTCCGGTTGGATAGCCGAGGGTCGTTGTGACTGGGTTCGTATCTAACTGTGGTGCGTGAAAATATCCGATAAACCAGGTGGGGAGTGTGATGAGTGCCGCTCCTGGCCCCACAGTAACCCCGAGCAAGAGGGTACAGGCCGCGAAGCCAATCGTTGCCCCAGCCAGTGCGAAACGACAGCCGCGAATAGACATCGGGTGGTCATCGTCCTCTCCTCGCTGATAGAAGTCCACATAGCCGTCTTTGACGTGGGCAGTGTACACCGCAAAAAACATCGCGGTCATGTGTAGTACGCCAGTGGCAATGGTGAACTCGCTGGCAACAGCAGCACCGAACCAGGAAGCGGCAAGCGGTGGCAGCATAAATACCGGATGCACTTGCGAGAGTAGTGCACTGATATCGGCCCTGATACCGCTTTTATGTCGAGCGATAGCCATGATTGGGCGGGTAAGTGACCGTGGTAATCACGGTCAGTAAATAAACAAACGGTGACTATTCATGGTAGTATTCAGATACCCCTGGGTCCATGTGAAGTTGGACAATTTGAGCCTGTTGTCAGCAGTTTCTACTCGATGGTATTAGAATAATACTATAATTGATAGTTAGAGACTTGTTTAGTATGACTATTATTTTTTGGAAGGAAATTGATTTCCATGAATTTAGTTTTCGACATAGGGTCAATATCATATACATGAATCCATCATCGGATATGATTTATCCATATAGCGCACAATCGACAACTCTATATATTTCACATAATTGAGCAAAAAATGTATACATAATACCCGATTATTGCCTTTCAACTTTGTATGAAGATATTTGTTCACTTCTGGTTGACCTCACGTTTGAGTCAACACCAGTCACTGGTGAGCCGGACCATCACCTCGTTGACCGAAACGTGGTGCGGACGCCTTCAATTTTCAGGATACAAGATGGTATTGTGAATCAAATTGTGGGCGAAATAATGAAGCCAATATTCACCTGATTAATCAATAAAACAGCTATTATATTTATTTGATAAATAAGTAGTATTGAAAATATTATGCTTCAATAGACTTTGTTCGCGTGCCAAGCGTGATAGACAAATAATTTACAACACTATTTCTGTAAAATGAGTGTATACCTGGACTATCTTCCAATCTTTTCGATGCGTACGTGAGATTCATTTAGCATCTGGGTATCTTCGGGAAGGAGTGCAGCAACAACCGCTGGGGCGTAATCCGCGAGATACTCGATGAGAAGTGCAATCCGTTCAGCATCGATTGCCTCCAGGGAGTCCAACAGAAGGAAGGGCACACTCTCGTATACTTCGTGGACGAGATAACCGGCGAGTGCGAACACAATACCCACTACCTCACGCTCGCTTTCACTGAGATGGTCGAGTCTATCTTCGTAGGTAACTCCATCCTCAGAGGTACGAACGATGTGGAGCACAAACGAGGTGTTTTGGTCTTGGCTTGTGCTGGCAGCTTCGACACCCTGGTGTTCGATCCAAACGCGGTCCAAATTTTCATACTCCAATAGACTGACTAGCGACTCCATGTGTTCGTTAAACGCCTCAATGGCCTCCTTTTCGAGCCGGGTTATTCGGGTCCGCATTTCAGTAAGTTGCTCTGAGACTTGCTCGCGTTGGTGGTTTAGTTCGTCTATCCGGTCTGATTTCGTCTCTAGTTCTTCTATCTCTTCGGTCACTGATTCGAGTTCACGATTCAACCGTTTGATTTCAACTTCCTTCTCGTTGACTGATTTATGCAGTTCAAGCACGCGACTTTCCGAAACACCCTCAAGTCGTTCTGCCAGACCTTCCAACTCATCTATTCTGTCCTCCAGTTTCGCCTTCTTGTTTTCCAGTTCCTGGATAGTTTCTTCACGGCTTTCAATATCTTCTTCGAGATTGGTGACCCGTTCGGCTAACGTTTCACGTTTCCTTTGAGCGTTTTCGAGCTCATCTCGCTTGTCGATTAGCTCATCAATTTTGTCCTCGAGTTGATTCCGTTCTTGACGCTGAGATTGGCTTAGCTCTCGAAGCTGCTCCAGCATTCCATCGAGTTCTGTCTCAGCAACCGTCGACCCACAGGTCCAGCACGTAGCCTCGCTGTCCCCCAGAAGTTTGTCAGTGATCGGGCCCTCATCGTCTTCCGAGAAGAGTTCCCCGAGTACACCTTCACCACTGAGCATTTCTTCGTTGAACTGGATAATACGGTGTAGTTTGGAAACTCGGGTATCGTGAACTCGCTTCTGTTGACGTAATTGTTCGATTTCCGTATCAATTTCTTTGAGTCTCTGGTCCGATGTATCAATACTGTCTTCTTGTTCGCTCCTTACGTTCTCAAGTTCTTCGCGGGAAGTCGCAAGCGCCTCCTGTTCTGTTTCGAGTTGGTACTGGACAGTCTCAAGTTCACTCCGCATCTGATTGAGTTCACTCAGTGTTTCCTCTAGCTGTTCTTGCTCTTCCTGTCTATCCGCAACAGTCCCGTCGGCAGAATCAAGAGCCGACCTGGCCTCAGCTAACTCCTCGCGTGTCTCTTTAAGTTTGTCAGTAAGGTCATTCCGTTTTTCCAACAATGTGGGGAGTTTTTCCCGCTCGTTCTCCAGCGTCTCTATTTCGTCGTCGATTCCTTTGCGCTCTTGTTGCAGGTCAAGAATTTGCCGTTCGATTTCGTCAGTGTCAACCGGTCGCATAATGACGTCTCGGAGCTCCCTTTTAGCGGTGACTGCCTGCCGAACTTCGTTCGACTCCAGAAGAAATGCAAACAGGTCAGCCTCCGTCGTTTCCGACAGATACGGATCACCGCCAAACCGAACGGTTCCGTTTTCGCGTTTCAACGTTCGAGTGAATGTTTCACCATCCATATCAAGTTCAACGTATCCCTCGTCCCGGTCGCGCTTGAGTGTGACATTGTCGCTACCGAGTACGGCCATAATTGCCTGGAGAAAAGAGGTTCGATTGGTCGCATTCCGCCCTTTCAGCAGGTTGATTCCTTTTTCTAAACTAACTGTTGCCGAATCAATTCCTCCGATCCCTTTTGCAGTAATCGTAATATTATCAGAAAGTTGTTTAGGATTAGTCATTAACAGTTACTTAGACAGAGTCCTGATAAATGTACGGGTACTCCGGTATACTTACGTTACATCAATCAATCCGTACATTTGCTCACACGCACGAACAGTCCCAATATGAGCACCAATTTAATAAGGAGATGATAGTGGCAATGGTTACTTTAGCTGGATGAGACGGGTAAACCGCCCGGCAGTGACTAATTATTAGTACAAGACGTTCCTGTAAATAGTATGGAAACAGAGAACCAGTCCGCTCGGAGGAAACCTTGCTGCAAGGTCGGTCAGGTTCTTCGGAATTACGGCCTTGAAGCCCTCGATGCTGAGTTTGTTCGCCGGTGGACGGAACAGGACAGCGAGTCTGCAAGTCTCCGGGAACTGAAGAGAGACCTCAACCGCGAACTCCTGCAGTCGGCACTCACTGACGCAGGCGTTCATTTGGTTGAAGGGGAAGCCGAGAATCTTCGGCGTGTCCTACGGTCATCAGATGTGAGTGAGAGTCAACGAGTCGAGGTACGCCGACGGCTAGAAAATGACGGCGTAGATGTGGAACAACTTCTTGATGATTTCGTCTCCCACCAGACCATCTATAACCATCTCCGAAACTGTCAGGACGCTACGGCCCCAGAAGGCAAGTCGGACAGTGAACGGCTCTCACAGGCGAGAGAAACAGTATTCGGCCTCCAGAATAGAACGGAGATTGTGACTGCAAAGACACTTTCACAACTGGGTGCAAACGACCTCATCTCACCCGCAGATTTCGACATTGTCGTTGACATCCAGGCGATCTGTAATGAGTGTGGTCGCTCAAACGATATCAGCGACCTCTTCACTGACGGTGGGTGTCACTGTCAAAAAGAACATTGAAAAAGTAGTCAAGGTACAGTTCGGATTCCTTCTGATTGCCACCAATTAATGTATAATAAGATACTGATTCTTGCCAGTTGTTACACCATTGGTTTCTTTCTCAGGAACAGGATGTGAAGCCCAAATCAGAGGACTAATATAGCGTAACTTACCAGAGAATATGGTAGGGTTATGCAAATAATCAGCGGCCTCGGTCTTGTGGTTCTTCTCATCGTAACAGTAGGTATCGGGATACTCCTGCACGAACTCTCTCACGCAGTTGTGCTTCAATTTTTCGGGATTCCGTACGAAATCGAATGGTTTCCAGAGGCTGGAGGGTCCACTCACCTCAGTGCAGGTATTCTCGGGACGTGGGCCAGGGTTACACCCCAAAAAATCCCACATACTGCACCAATCTGGGGAGTTCGACTCTCTGCAATTGCACCCTTTGTACTTCTGCTCCCGTTTGTGCTAGTTATCATTGGCATCTTTCCCGACCCTCTGGACGCAGGCAACGAGTTCACTGCTATCACTATTGCGTGGCTCGGCTGTGCACTACCAAGCCCGCAGGATTTCTCCGTTTTCTGGTACGCAGACTGTGCTCTCAGTGAAGATGCAACTGGTGAACCAATGAGTAAACAATGAAAGAGGAGGCCACACATAGCCAGGTTTTCGGATACGCAGTATCACGACAATCACACCGATGACAACGAGAGTCTGGACTTTGCTCTCTGACTGACAGTCACATATATCTGAGCAGTAAACTGGCTCATCCGGGTTTTTCAGTAAAGTAAGTCACATTGATTTCCCTCCTGCCGGTCGAAAGTAGAACTTACATCGGTGCAATGTGGCGAGCGAAGGTACATGAGGAAATGAAGTAATTCAGTACTAGGCTGTGTACGACGTACGTTATTTATCAATCCCAAATCGTGAACCTACCCACGTACCGAGTGTCAGTCCGTAGACAACGTGACTAATGTGAAAAACCAGCCGTTCATCTTTCTCTGTATCAGTGCCTAAGATACGGTCGAGGACAACCTGACTGCCAAAAATGGAGAGGAGAGACCCATATACGGTCCCAAGCACTGCACCCTTCGTTCCAGCAACCTCCTCCGAATCTCCCTGTCCTGGTGTGAGTATGGCGAAGATGATACCGCTCATAACCCCATAGAGGAGGTGCAAAACGAGAGCGATAACGGGATAGTCTTCCGGGTCTCCCGAACCAACGTATTTTGACCAGAAGTCTGCTGTCGGGGGGAGTGACTTGTTCGTTGGCATCCTGAATACCGTCATCGAAAGGGTTGAGACGAGGCCTCCGATAGCTCCGTATATTACTGCGTCGACAAGCGTTGAACTGGTTTTGTAGTCTCTGGAGTGTTGTTTCTGGCGGTCAGTACGCGACAAATCTTCTCCGGAGCGACCTGATTTGGAAATGGGTCTGGGAAGTCTCAAAACATTTCTGTTAACAGTTGAAGATATATACAAGTTGTTACCCTGTTACAGGACAGGATTCCTGCCAGAAATGACCCCACTCAGACACCGTCCGGTTTTCCCATGAGCGACATCCAGAAGTCTAAATTCGTGTTCCTACCCAAATTGGCTGGACAGTATTTATTTATATATTGTGTGCAAAAAAGTAACCGTGTCCAGAGGATTTGGTGAGGTCAGCCATCTACAGGAAGCGATTCCTGACTGGATAGCCGTTATTATCGGACTTCTCACCCAATTGGGAGACCCATGGTTTTTGATACTAATTCTGGCGATACTGTACTGGAGCAAACCAGCACTGCAGGAGGACGCGTTGCTTGTCATGGGAATGTATGTTGCTGGTCTTGGCCTGTACCGGTATCTCAAGTTCATTTTCGAACTCCCAAGACCTGAGGAACCACTTCTCGACCCTGCGTTTGTTCCCTGGATTATCCGACCACTGTATGAAGCGACAGCATTCGCTTCATCATATGGGTTTCCGAGCGGGCACGCGACCAGTGCGACAATCGTCTATGTTGGACTTGCGACGGTTCTTACCGCTGGAACCGCTAAGGGACGCTATGCAGCGGCAATCGGTCTGGTTGGATTGATTGGCTTTACCAGAATTGCACTGGGAGTTCACTTTTTCGTCGATATTGTGGTTGGTGTTGCACTCGGCGGATTGGTCGTGGTGGTCACATTCTATGGACTTCGGTTCATTCCGTTCGACCGTGTGACTGCAGTGCTTGCTTTTGCTATTGTGACGAGTGCTCTCTATCTGTTCAAAAGTGAGGCACACCCCGAGGCTGTCCACGCCTTTGGCCTTGCGCTTGGACTGTTCGCTGGCTGGCAAGTCGTCGTCCTTGCCCGGCAGCTTGTCGGATACAAACCCTCTGGATGGAGTATGCTGATTGCAGCCCGTGGTGGACTTGCCAGCGTTATTTTCGTGCTGTTTGTCGGTGTCCTCGGGTGGTTTTCAGTGATCGGAGGCGAGCCATTCCCATTGGGCTCAGTAACAGGTATCGGCGCTGCAGTTGCGGTTATCTTGCCGATTGCACGATACTCTTCGCGTGTCACTACCATCTGTTCGTGGGGGATACTATGGGCCAGTTCAATGCTCAAAACAGTTCGTGTGAGTGCTCAACGCGTACTCTCTTACTTTCGGTTTTGACATTGGTCTGAAATTGGCGAGAACAGTTCAATCTTCGAACCAGGTGGTTACAAAAGACACCGTAGCCCTCATCTCATTCGCAGGGGTTCCTGAATAGTTCTACTGAGGCGACTTCAGGCGTGGTTTCGATAGTTGCCACGGTGTTTCTGATGTGGAAACCGAAATATACGATGTGGAAACCGAAATATACGATGTGGAATGCGAGAACAGAGGTGGGCGTGAGATCGCCAATTCGGTAAGTCGAATCTTGTCGTCAGTGACCGTTTCGATGCGATCATGCTGTAGCTCATACTCTTCGTCTACGTCACCCCATCCGAGTTTCGAGCTAATCGCATCGATAAGTCTCGGGTCCGGGTCCACAAATGCTGTGTTGTCGTGTGTACCTTGGTGACCATACCTATTTTGTCTCCCCGAGAGTTGACTACGTGCTTTCCTTCACCCCTGTCGGTTAGATTTGTCTCTGCCATTGCAGACTGGTGTTGTGCTTTCGGGCGCTTTGTTATAGAATGGGAACTCTCCGCACAGCGTCTTAAGTTCGCAGTACTCTGCCTGTAGTATATGTAAATTCGCCGAGATTCTCGTGAGTTTTTAATAATTATCGGTCCAGCGGGAGTGATTTCCGCTGATTTCTTTTCCTCAAGCAGTACATAGCAAAGCTGAGCTCCCGCATCAAATATGTCACGTGTAACAATACCTGTGCGACTGTTAGAGGAAGTATGGTTATAGTTGAATCACTGGTGGCAGGCGGGCAAGTATCGGCATTACAGTTACTCCAGTTGCCCCTGCAGTTTTCTGGAGGTTTCATCGAGTTAGCAATCGTGTTTTTCGTCCTTGCAATAGTCGCCGCCGCAGTCGGTGCTAGCGGCGTCGCCGGCATGAGTATGACTATCGCAAAGTGGTTCGTCATTCTCTTTCTAGTGCTGGCGGTCATCTCAATCATACTGTAATAGCTCGAATCATCCTTTTTTGGAAACTACCTCACAGTGTATCCGAGACTGTTCTCCGATCAGAGCTATCTATGTCATATGGGATTAGTCCGTATTACGGAGAAATAGCTGAATCTTGGCTCGGAGTGGAGTCTGACCAGAGTGGCATGGACTCTGTCACGCGGGCAGTGAAGAGCCTGACATTCATAATTACTCATACGGTCGTTCGTGACTCTTTACCGCCATGTTGCTCCAAGATACAACATAAAGGCCCTCAGACGCCGAGATTTGTGACGTGGTCACGAAAATAATCACGAACGACCGTATCAATTACCGTCGGTGACGCCAGAACTCGCGGAAGGAAGTATCTTGATGTGACGGATGGTTCGTCCCGGTAGTTCACCCACAAGGAGTTTTCAGTCCTTCTATCAGGACGGAATATTTACAGTGGTATGTTCGCGAATAATTGGCTTCGTCGCAGGCTGCTGATTGTAATCGCCTTTTTCTTTTACTCATTGGAATACGATGTATCGTATGAATATTCCTCGGGCATTTTTCCTGTTACTGATTACTATTCTTCTGGTGCTTTCTATAGCGATGGTGTTACCGTTTCTTCAGTATTTTCTCCTGAGTCTCCTGCTCGCGTATCTTCTCATGCCGATTCAGGACCGACTCGAAAAACGAGTTAGTCCAAAGATAGCTGCTGGCAGCATCGTTCTGTTTGCATCGGTCGTGATTATCATACCGCTGGTCTACGTTTTTCGTCTGGCAGTGAGCGAGTTAACTACACTTGTTGAAGATATCCGTACAGGTGATATAACCCTGAGCGAACCCGAGAATTATATTGAAGACGTTCTCGGCATCGAGGTCGACCTGTTTTCCTGGCTACAGATAGTATCTGAGGAAGTTGAGATGGGCGATGTTTTAGGAATAGCGGATACACTCGTACACCTGCTCATCGGTATCGGCCTGACAGTGTTCTTGTTATATTATTTTTTGAAAGATGGTGATAAATTCATGGCGTGGTTCCGTCAGACGGTTCCACTCTCTGACGACGTCCAAGACCGTATCTACCGGGAATCGGACCAAATTATGAAAGCAGTGCTGATAGGACACATTTTTGTCGCAATAATACAGGGCGTACTCGCAGGTGTCGGTCTGGTAGTGACAGGAATTCCAAATCCAGTCCTGTGGACTGTGGTTATGGTTGTTCTGTCGCTGTTACCACTCGTCGGCTCGTTTCTCGTCTGGGGTCCCGCAGTCATCTATCTCTTTATCGGAGGGCAAACTGTGTTGGCAGTGTTTCTGGCCCTATGGGGAATTATTGTCGTGGGTGTTTCCGACGATTATCTCCGTCCCATTATTGTCGACCGATATGCTGAGGTCAATCCAAGCGTCATCATCATCGGTGTTCTTGGAGGTATTTTCGTCTTCGGGGTTATGGGCATCTTCTTTGGGCCCCTCATTATCGGTATTCTCCGAATGACCCTGGATATATTCCGCGAAGAGTTTGTCAATGATGACGAAAACCTTGCAGGAAGTAGCTGAGCCACAGTCGAGAAACTGTCGCGTTTGAACGGTATCAGAACGACTCCTGATTGCGGACTCAGTAGCAGTATCCCATCGTTATTGAGAGCTGGACGGGTCCGTCTGTCCCATCCACCCAAACAACTCGGCTTCACGTTCGGTTCTGATATGCTCGTAGTTCGTTTGGTCTACGAGGTTCTTCTATCGGTGCAAGTCCTTCTTGCAATTACAACGTTTCGTATGGCCGACTATCTATGTGGGATTTTGCCCGTCACTCGCGTCCTGGCTAGCTCGCGTGTGTCACCACCGGGAGCAAACTTTTCCCACCAAATTTGAATGGTTCCGCGTTGTCGTGCAAGTCGAACACTGTCGGTGCAACTCGATTGTGTGCAGGAGTTCGTCGTATCGGCTGCGGACACCAATTCAATCGGTTTGAAAGCAGTTCGTATATTTATAATAGTTGGTTTTGGCGGCAACTGTCTGCGGATGAACACTCTTATTCAGTAGGTTCTTCGGGTAACTGGACAGTCATTACTGGGACGGGAGATTTTTTGACCGTTTCCTCTGCAACACTGCTGAGAACAACATCCTTGAGTCCAGTTCGACCGTCTGTTCCCATGACAATCAGGTCAATTTCGGTCTCCTCTGCGTATCCCATTATCGCTTGTTCTACAGAGCCGGACTGAACCGACGTAGTCACAGAGACATTGTTTGCCTTCGCTTTCTTTGCGGCTTCTTCAGTCGCTTCCACCGCCAGTTCTTCTGAATCGCTTCTGAGCTGGTCCCGCTTTGCGGAGCCGGCTCCTTCATCTACAGACATCGCATGAATCGTCCCGTCGAATTCGTGTGCTATCGCGATGGCGTGGTCAAGTGCCAGTTGTGCTTCGTCGCTTCCATCGGTTGGAAAGAGAATGTCTCGGTACCTCTGATTGACTGTTCGACTATCTGACGGTGGTTTTTCAGCAGTCATGGATTATCCCAGCACATCTTACCGTTCCAACAGGTAAAAAACAACTGCCGATTGGAAAACCAAACTGTATGGAAGTGAACCGGTATCAAGGGTCAACACCGTCACATAGCGGCAATTCACAGGATTGGCGCTGGAATGTATCCTTTTTATTTGGATAGTTACCAGAGTATACGTGGTATTCAGAGTTTAGTTACTGAAAAGCAACGCGATGGTACTATCGATGTTCGCCTGGAAAATCAACTTGACTACGCGCATACTGGTGGGTTGCCTCGGAGCAGTTCGCCTGCGTTGAGCGGTCTGGCCCCGAATGATCACATGTTATCTCCGATGTCAAATATTCGTGGGGAACTGACGCGTTAACTAGTGTTTGAGGAGGTGTCACTGGATTCCTCAAAGGGAGCCTCTGAAACCTGTGCTTCGCTCTCGAAATCGATGAAAAGCGGCACGATTGCGCCAAGAATAACCCCGTAGAGCAGATGGCCGGTGAGATTTGGAGCAGAGACCAGCGGGAACGCATCCTCGACGCCCCCGATTGTCGTTACTACCATAACCAGGAGTCCGGTAAAAAAGACCCAGATAAAGAGACCGTATACAACCCCCGCACCCATAATCCGTTTATTAAGGTTCAGTCGGTCGAGAAATGAAGTATCTACATCTGCCGTCAGGATTCCCAGCATTAGATTACGAGTGATAATGAACCCGAACATGATACCGAGTATAACTCCGTGTGTCATGTGAAACATCCACCCTGATAGTCCACTTCCCTCAAATCTATACATCTGTGGAATTATCTCAGTGACGAGTCTGGGCTCAACTAACCAGAGCAGTATACTGAATACTGCTGCACCGACAAAGCCACCGATAGCGCCACCAACAATCCAGTTTAGGCGGCCGCCAACACCTGCATTTGCCACTGGTTCAGTCTGGGAACTCATTGATATTGATACTATGATAACAGATAGCAAAAGGGTTTGGACGAGCCGAATGGTGGTGTCTAGGTAGTAGCATTGTGCATTTCAGCGGAGGTTTATATCCACGATTCAGATATGCATTCTTTGAAGCGAGGGGAGGAGTGTCTAACGAGGAAATTCGTCGAAAAAACGAATCCTACGTTGGTAAGATAGCAGGAGTCGAGCGAGTCGATCCTGCCGCCAACTCCTCGACGTCGGTGCGAAGTCGCTGGGCCTGTTCGAGCCGGAGATTTTGTGCCTCCGTTTCGCTGAGGGTCTGTGGACCACGAAGCTGCGGTGAGAGAGGATAATACTTCGAGAGATCAAATCCCATCTTCCGAAGATAATTTCTGACCTCGACAGCCTGCAGACCGGACTCGATTGCTTGTCGACTGAGTTTCCGAAGCTCCTGAAACTCGGGGACACGAATGCATTCCTTCCCAACACCCGAAGAACCGTGGACTATCGGTTTTGTCCCCGACTGTGCCACCAGCGACCCGACATCGATCGCCAGTTGTACGATCTGGCTTGGCAAAGCTGAATCCGGGGCACGCCACTCGACGGTCGGTTGGCACTCACGGAGGCGGACAGGGTTCAACACTGTATCCTGGGGAGTGAAGAGCTCTTCAACTGTCGCGACTGAGACATCCTGCTCCCTGGCCAGTTGTTTGAACGCTTCGAACATGTGGTCAACCCGCTCTTCCCACTCTTCGAGGCTATCAGCGTAGTCCCATAAATCACAGTAGCCACGAAACTCGGGGCCGCATTTCTTTCTATAGGCACGTGCCCGTGAGGAGTCTTCATTACGTTCCCCGCAGTAGTACGGCGAGGAACTAACCAACGTCAGTGCCGGATCGAGCGCTGTCAACAGATTGAGCTGACCCAAAACGTTGTCTTTCTCGAAATGCATATGCGTCCCGGCGCAGTTCTTCGCGCTCTTTATGCCCCCTCCATAGATTGTCTCGAAGAGCCGGCCTCGTTCGCAGTTTGCTGGGGCTTCCGAATCCGTCAGGGGCGTTCCCAGCGGGACAAGCTGTTTGCCTTCGGCATCCGCAGCCTGTATCGCTGTCCCAAGTACCTCCTGAAGATCACGCCTCAAGCCGAGTTCAGTATCGTGTGGTTCAGTCTGTATTTCTACGAGAGGGTCGATGAATTCAGGCTCTATTCGTTCGTGCGCGTTGGTGATTTCCTGTCCATCACACAGTTTTCCCAATTGATTTATAACCCACAGTTCCAGTTCGATACCGGTTTTAATATCACACATTATTATACGTGAATCAGATTGGCCTGGTCAGAGATTTCTTCCACGGAACTAACCCCATCTGTTTCTTCTGCGTTGTAGTCGATGAGACCAAGTTCCGCCATCATCGGCAGGTGGTGGTGGTACAGCATCGTATGGATTTGCGTTATCGAGTCCTCCGAAACTGCCTTCATATCTTCGTTCGCCTCCAGAACAGCCACCTCTCGTGCCAGGGTTCGTACTTCCATAGGCAGCGATTCCCGCTTCAGCGCGTAGAGAATCTGTCGACGTCGTTCGTTCGACAGGGCTTTGAGTACGTCATCCAGTTGCCTTTCGTCGCCAGTAATCAGCAACTCACCGTCGTCGCTGTTAATGCTGACTTGCACCTGCATTGTGTTGCTGGTCATTATGTCTCTCCGGGCGACAGTATCAGCGGAGACTGAATGAACTCAATGTCTAATATAGTTGGGTCGGTCCCCGATGTACCGAGATCTATGTGACGTTTATGCCGATTCTGCGGCCATAGTTCCGCAGGTGACGAAAAATCCCATCAATCTCAGCTTGCAAACAATACCACTAGCGTGTAACGAGGGTTTATTTGGCTCTGTGACCACTATGTTGTATGACCGGTCGAGGTGATTGCACAGCTGATGGGCTGCAGGACCAGGGAGACAGGCCATACCTCCCGGAACGAACAGACGACTGGAGCAACGAACCAGGACCGAACCGATATTCTCACCCGGGCGCGTCTGGATATGAAGGGACGATGAGCGATGGTGATGACGAACCCAAGGATATCCTGCTGGTAGAAGATAATCCAGGGGACGTCCGCCTGACAGAAGAAGCGTTCAAAGAGGGAAAGTTCAATACCACATTACACGTCACGACAGACGGTATCGAAGCGCTCGATTTCCTCTTACAGCGCAACAAATACACCGAAGCACCGCGTCCGGATATCGTTCTGCTTGATCTCAACCTTCCGAGGCTAAATGGTGACAAACTCCTCAATAAAATTCGCGCAGATTCAACACTCAGATGCCTTCCGATTATCATTTTTTCGGGCTCATCAGCCAAAGAAGAGATCACCAAATCCTATCAACTACAGGCAAATGCATTTCTCACCAAACCAGTCAATCCAGTAGAATTCATTGAGACCATCAAATCATTCCAGCAGTTTTGGCTTTCCAACGTTCAGCTACCATCATGTGAGAGACAATGATATTCGAGAAAAAACCCCACATCCTGTTAATTGAAGATAACCCCGGTGACGTACGATTGATCGAGGAGATGGTTCGAGATTCCGAGCACCTCCTGCAACTCGTCGACGTCGACAAATCTGACACCAGCCATCTACAGCTCCATCACGAACGGGACCTGTCGGCGGGGTTAGAACATCTCGAAATAAACGAGATTGATCTTGTATTGCTTGATCTGAATCTGCCCGACAGCAACGGGATAGATACGCTAAACTCCGTGTCCGAGGCTACCGAAATGCTCCCTATCGTCGTACTAACCGGACTCGATGATCGGCAACTCGGCATCGACTCTATCAAACAGGGCGCACAGGATTATCTCGTAAAAGACGAAGTGACGGGTGATACGCTGCTCTGGACGGTTCACCGGGCACTCGAGCGGAATCGAATGCAGCGCAATGAAATCCGACGCCGGGAGCAATTAAAGATTCTCCACGACCTCAACAAAATTGCTCACGATATCATCCATATTGTTATTACAAACTCGACGCGAGAGGATATCGAGCATGAAATCTGCGACCGGCTTGCCGCATCGGATGCCTATCGGTTTGCCTGGATAGGCGAAGTACAGCGAGGAAGCAATCAGGTCAAACCACGGGTTGCGGCGGGCGTTGATGAAAGCTATCTCGAATCGATTTTGCTCACTGTCGACGATACTGAGACTGGGCGAGGGCCAACTGGCAAAGCTGTTCAGACGCGAGAGGTACAGGTCGTTCAGAATATCCAGACGAATCCAGAGTACGAACCATGGCGAGAGCAGGCGGAAAAATATGGATATCGGGCATCGATAGCAATTCCAATCACCTATGAGGGAGTTCTGTACGGTGTTTTGAACATCTATTCAGGCACGAAGAACGTGTTTTCTGAACCAGAACAGGAAATTTTCACTCGTCTCGGCGACAGCATCGGCCACGCAATCTCAGCTATCGAGCGAAAAAAGGCACTGGTAAGTGATGTCGCTCTTGAACTCGAATTTCAGGTGGACGGAATCTTTGAGGACCTGGTTGCGTTCACTTCAGTTCAGTCAGGGGAGATTCGATTCGAGAATGTGTTAGAATTTGATAACGCTGTTTATGGATATGGGATTGCATCAGGTTTTTCTGAAGCGGAGTTTCGTGAGATAGTCGATGAGACAGACTCCGTGTACGACTATCGCTATCTGACGACTAACTCGGAGGCCACCGAATTCAATTTCGAGATCGCACTGGCAGCCGTTCGTCCGCTGTTCAAAGCAGCGACAGTCCACGGTGGACAAATTCAAGGGTTGACCATTTCCGATAAAGAGATTCGAGTCATTATGGAATTTCCGGGAGGAAACGACACCCATGAGATGGTGGAATTAGTTCAAGACCACATCCCGAGCGTGACTCTCGTCTCGAAGCGAACGAGACAGCGGTCTGCGGACCACGGAGTCCCAGAGCCATTACTGGAAAACCTCACCGAAAAACAACGCGAAGCGATTGAAAAAGCGTACACAGCAGGATACTTTAATTGGCCACGAACAACCAACGCTGGCGAAATAGCCGAGCGACTGGGAGTCAGTTCAGCGACATTCACCCAGCATCTCAGAACTGCCGAACGAAAAATCTTCGATTGCATGTTCGACGAACAGTCGACTGACGAGAGTGATACCAACCGGGTGGCGCCTTCCAATGAGTAAGTGGATTGAGCTTCGTTGTATTTTCAGCCACCTGTGGGATGTCTTTTCGGAAGGCTCAACAAGAGTTCTTCGAGGTCGTTTGCCGCCGTTGCATGTCGCCCAGCCGAATGGTAAACCGTCTAGCGAACATACTATAGTTGGGAGGCTGTCAGGACGATACGCCTGTGGACGTGAGCTGTTATGAATCAGCCGATAGTGATACTGGGACGTTTTCTTTCCTTTGTTGGTCCGAGACGCGTTATCGGAGTTCTTGGTGTGCTGTACGTAATGCTTGCTGTCTGGAACGCACTCATGGATTTTTCCCAGGGTGTATCAATCGAGAGCATCCTTATTACAACGTTTTTGATCGCCACTCCAGGCTTTTTTCTTCTGTATGGTACTCACTGGATTTCGGAAAGCAATATTGACACCGAATTCTACTCACTCGCCGCTATCTGGATTCTCACCGGAATGGGCGCGCTGGCAAGCGTATTTTTAATCTACCACTTGCAACCAGGAGAGAGTATTTCAAGGCCATTAACGTCACTACATATTCTGCTGGGACTGAGCAGTGTTGCAGGACTTGCTGTGGGTATCTACGATGGAATAGGAAAAACCCAGACCCGTCAGCTTGAACAACGGACGGAAGCTCTCGAAAGCGTACAACTAGAACTCGAAAAGACGGTGAACAACTACAGACAGGCAAACGAACGCCTCCAACACTACAAAAAGTACACAGATAATATATTAGATGCAATCGACGATATCCTCTACGTAATCGACAGGGACGGTATGATTAAACGGTGGAATGAGAGCCTCTGTAAGGTGACTGGCTATTCGGATGATGAAATATCGTCGATGAAAGCAGTGGAGTTGTTCGAGACAGACGACCAGGAGACTATCGCAGAGGCAATCGATAGCGGATTCGTAAGCGGGACCGCACGCCTAGAAATGAGACTCCGTACCAAGGACGGAAACAATATCCCGTACGAATTTGTCGCTTCAACGCTCACAGACCCGGACGGCCTGACGGTACTGGGAGGAATCGGTCGTGATATATCAGAGAACAAATCACACGAACGAAAACTAAAACAGCGGGCCCGACAGCAAGAGGTCATATCCGAGCTTGGCCAACTCGCTCTCGACATCGCCGATCTCGACGAACTCATGTACGAAGCAGTTCGTCAGGTCGCAGACGTTCTGGAAAACGAGTACTGTAAAGTGCTCGCTCTCGACACTGAAAGTGAAGAACTCCTTCTCCGGCAGGGTGTCGGGTGGAAGGACGGGTACGTTGGTGAGGCTATGGTATCTGCCGTCGAAGCGAACTCGCAGGCTGCCTACACACTAGAGAACGACCACCCTATCGTCGTCGATGACCTCACGGCCGAACACAGATTTAACGGCCCGGAGATACTGACGGACCACGATGTCATAAGCGGAATCAGCACTATCATTGGACCCTTCGATGAACCGTGGGGTATTCTGGGCACCCACGATACTCGAATCCGAACCTTCACTGAAGAGGACGTAAATTTCGTCCAGAGCGTTGCCAACATCCTCGCGGAGGCAATCGAACGCCACCGGTATCGCCGTACTCTCGAACAATCGAATACTGCTCTGGAAAAATCCAACGAAAGGTTAGAACAATTCGCATATGCGGCTTCACATGACCTGCAAGAACCCCTTCGGATGGTTTCGTCCTATCTACAGCTCATTGAACGCCGATATGGTGACGAACTCGACGAGGAGGGCCTGGAATTTCTCGAATTCGCCGTGGATGGTGCCGACCGGATGCGTTCGATGGTCGAGGGACTTCTCGATTACTCCCGTGTAGAAACGCAGGGCGAGCCGTTTGAACGAGTGGCTTTAGCGGCTATTCTAGAAGAGGTCATAACAGACCTTCAACTCACAATCGATGCTAACGATGCGACCATCGAGTTCGAATCACTCCCAGTTGTCAAGGGGGACCCCAATCAGTTACGACAGGTATTCCAGAATTTGCTGGCAAACGCAATTGATTACAGTGGTAAGAACTCACCCTACGTTCGAATTTCAAGTCGACGCGATGGCGATGATTGGATTGTCTCCGTTCATGACGAAGGGCTCGGAATCGCCCATAGGGACCAAGACCGTATCTTCGAGGTATTCCAGCGAGGAATCAATAGCAGCCAGTGTAACGGCACCGGGGTCGGTCTCGCGCTGTGTAAACGGATTATTGAGCGCCACGAAGGAGACATTTGGATTGATTCTGAACCCGGTGAAGGAACCACGGTATCAGTTACTCTCAGGGCGGTAGCTGAAAACGAGGCATGACCGGTCAGATGGCAATTCGCCGGAGAGGACGCAATTTGTCTGGTTAGCAGTTTGGCTTCGGGCAAATCCAAAGCCTTCCTCCCAGATTGCCTCGCAAAAAAACCAGAGCAACTGGGGCCTCGTTACCAGAAACTCCTATCGAAAGAAGATTAAGCGGTATTATGTTTCAATCGAAAATGGCCCCACAGTGTTCGTCTGCCGGGCGACGGTTGCCAGTCTGAGCATATAGGACGTCAGGA
>LKMJ01000995.1_pt1 | contig 23989 bp, 26 predicted proteins | sample 643391 | NCBI WGS metagenome assembly LKMJ01 (sample SAMN04112250, study PRJNA286221) | soda lake metagenome | biome: soda lake; feature: Kulunda Steppe; material: water; isolation source: sample PL-Br10 brine of Picturesque Lake | place: Russia: Kulunda steppe | collected 2010-07
AGGAGGAGGAGGAGGAGGAGGAGGAGGAGGAGGGGTCCAGTATTGGGGGGGGACTTCAGTGATGAGGATGAGAGTAGAGCATGGCATGGAGGATGCTGAACTGCATTAATTGATAAGAATTTCCTTTGTGATCGATGCACAAACGCAGCAACACAGGACAGGAGAGTGTCCTTGAGCGGGGGCGTGGCTGCCAACCTTACCCCCTGTTATCTCAAATTCAATCCATATCAAAGACAGTACTTTGTCCACAATACGAATTTCACTCATTTAGCAAAAAAATCGATAACATACGCTGTTTACATCTCTGACCACCACATAGGCATTGTGTGTGTGTGTGTGTGTCTGGGGGGAGGGGTGAAGGTGGCCTCTAGGCAGCGTTAGGCTGGCACCATCACCACCAATCACACCACCACACTGCCATCACCGCCGTCATCGCCACACTGCCATCACCACCGTCACCACTGTTGCCGCCATCACCCAACTCCTACCACTCACCCCCTTTGCCGCTTGTGCGTCAGCCACAATAATCACGCTGCGTGCCCGCTTGCGCTTGTGCAGGTGCTCAGCTTCGGGTCATGCGACACCGAAATTGCATTCCTGCCGGAGTCGGCCATTCCCAAAGAGTTTGAGCAGATGATCGAGGAGAAGAGCGTGGAGGAAGCGGCGCGCAGCATGGCGGAGGGGGAGCGCCCTGGAGGTGGTGCTTCTACGTCGGCTGCAGTCCAGCCACCACCCGCGAACAGTGAGGATGCGTGGTGCAGGGCTGTAAGCGTGCCACATTGATGTAGAGAGTTGCTCATTGCCCATGTACTTATTGATTTTTTGAATTATGCCGCTGGCCAGCCGTCGGCTGCCGCATACCAGCTGTATACAAGCCATCTGCCACAGACCTGCTGCTAGCTTAGTGCTCCAGTTCGCGCCCTGTGCTTTTCATTTGTGCTTTGCAGTTGAGCCCTAGCCTAGGACAGAGGTTTGCCTGATTTTGGTGTTGGTGGACCTCCTCAATCTCAGCTGACCATACTAACTTGCCTGATGTCTTGCTGTAATCATCGTACGTATAACTGCAGTTTATTCTGTACCTGTCACCCTAGCACCCTCAAGAGCCATGGCCTTGTGGTGGCCCCATGGCGCTGTCCAGGCTTCACAACCTATCACCGTTTGATGACGTACCTGCCTTATTGCGATGGCCTTACAATCTTTGTGTGCCTGTAAATGCGTGCAGCCCCAAGCGCCCAGCAGCCAACAGGGGTGCCAGCTTTGGCGTCTCAACCGCTGCCCCAGCCTGCACCAGCCCCAGCAGCGCGTGAACCACCAGCGCCCTCGGGCGACGAAGCCAAGCTCACACAGCTCATGGGCCTAGGTTACACGAGGGTAAGTGTGCATACAGGGTGTGCTGTGGGCATGCAGGGTATGCCGTGGGCATGCAGGGTGTGTGCGCACATAGGGTGTGCATCAAGCAGTGTGCTGCAAGGGTGCACGCAGGGTGCGCGCCAGGGAGAGTGGGTATGCAGTGTGTGACTAAGGGAGAGTGGGCACGCAGGGTGTGCAGGGTGGCCTGGGAAGGCAGGCGGCGCTGAGGCCTCAGTTCTTTTAGGTTTGGGGGTATGCAAGGGTGTGCTGCGGGAGCCAGCGCTCCGTTGGCTCCAGCTGCCATGTCAGCTTGCAAGGCAGCGGCTGGCGGGCTGTGGGTGCAGACAACTTGGCCCATACATGTGGGCTCATCAAGGACATTGGTGATGCTTCAGGAGTGCTTTGTGCTGACAATGCTGCAAGCATACAAGGTGAGTTGAGTTTGTATGTGTGTATCTGTGGATTAGATTGATCTGTCAGTGATGGTGATTTGGTGCGATAATGTCAACCTACCAGCTCACACCTCCCAAGCTTAATTTGTTTTTAGTGACTGCGTGTGCTTGATGCAGGACCAGGCGGCACAGGCGCTGCGTGCAGCAGGAGGGAATGTTGAGGGTGCAGCTGCATACTTGACGTTTGGGCCAGATGCCATGCTCTAACCAGGTTCTCGGAAGGCACTATACGTGTCCACAAGAGTGGCGTGGCACCCCAAGGTATTGGCAGCAGCATTCCCTCAGCCTGACATGTCGGATCCAGTCAACACTGCTCAGATGCTTGGACTAAATGTAAGCCAGAGAAGGTAGCCAGGGATGCTTGCTGCTTTGATGTCCTGCACAGCCAAGTTCACGGAGCTGTATCCTGCTCAACCAAGCTGGTCACAGCATGTGATACTCTGGGGTGTATCGTGGATGAGTATGAACTAGAGTGAATACGAAACAAAATTCAGGAAGTATAGTTTCTTGTACAGAACTACTATACAGTGTCCAGGGATACTTTTTGTATTCAGAACAGTGAGGGAAATTTTGGCATCATCATGTGCCGCTTTATTCTCCCTTCAAAGGTAGAAGTTACTTTCCACACTTTCCAGAAAGACAGGTGCGAGCAAACATCTAGAGGTCAAGGACTACTTTTTCGAGTTGAGAAGGCCTGTCTTGTTTTGGGAAGCTCTAGTGGGCTGTACAAAAAGAGTGACCAAAAAGAGTATTTAAGGCCGTGTGCTGCAGGCGGCGCCTTCCTGTTAGCCAGCTTGGCAGGGCTTCGCTTTGCAGCTTTTGTTAGGGCGCCTTGGAAAAACTCTGTGCAGCAAAGTTGGCAGTAGCACACGAGCCTGTATCCTGACACAGCCATGCATGCTCATGGCAGCACATCAAGCGCAATAATTTTGAAAGAGATCAGCAAAGGCTCTCTGGCAAGTTGTTTGGTCCATTTGGATGCTGGCAGCACTGATCATCTGGCCCAACAAAACCTTCAAATTCCTGAGCATGCTAATCATAGGACTATACCCAGCTGGCTTTTGGAAGCTCGTTTATCTGCAAGAGATAAATTCACCTCTACTAGAGGGACTAGTAGTCGCCCTGATGCCATTTTGGTCACTCTTTACCCACTAGAAAATTAAAATCGCCAACCACTCCTCATTTGCACCAGGTGTCACACCAAAGACTAGTGAGCAAAGATGAACGCAGAGTTCATATGCTCAATGTCGACATGTTGAACATGAGGGAGATACACCTCGTTGAGGTTAATACTGTGAAGATACACGGCCTGGACACACATTAAAGGCCTCTAGAAGACAACATGAGGTTCTTTGTAAGCGCTTGAGGCCAAAAAAATTGTCCTTCACACCACACTTCTTGGTGTGGGAGGCTCTATCTATCCCTCACACACTTTGAATCATCTCAGAGAGCTCGGCCTTGATACACAAAAAGCCCAAAAGACTGCCCTCAAATTACATGCTCATTCTGTGCTCTATGCGCACAAAGTGACAACAACTAGACGCGCTCTTGAAAAATTCAGATGCTCTTAAGGTCTTGGTCTGAAGCAGGGGGCGGCTTGTCACCCTCCAGATCCTCACTAGTCCTTCCTTCTCCCCGGTGGAGGAGACTCACCGTGACGGCTCTCTGGGCCAATGTGTCTCTTTTTCCTCATTGATGTAGGGAGTGGTTTCACTGCCTGCGTAGTTTTTCTCTCTTTGAGGCCTGGGAACTCTGAATCTTAAATATGGGATGAACAGGCACAAGAAAAGTTGATCCGTCCCACTGGCAGGAGGTCCCAGGTCTCGGCGTTCAGTGCAGCAAGCACTGCATTTACAGCCTCCACACTTCCATGCCCAAGGGCAAGTACCCTACTGCTCCCTGTCAAGTGCTAGCATCTTGTTGCTGTCCATCACTGCCTCTACTGCCGCGTCACTCTCAAGCAGCCCGCAGTCCAAGATGGTCACTGGTTGTGCGGGAGTGCCGCCTGTAGACCCTACGGCTTCAACGCGCCGCACGATATCCATGCCCGCAAGCACGCGCCCGAACACCACATGGCGGCCATTGAGGTGGGGCGCAGGGCCAAACAGGATATAGAACTGCAAGAGACAAACGCACACAGACAGGTCGGGCTCCGCCACTGCCAGACCTGGCCCGACCAGGCTTCATCGCATGCTTGTACAAGCATGTATGCAGTGTACATGCACACGCTCCTGAATATATGAGCATGCAAGCGCCCATGCATTGAATGATTTTGTTCAAATGCGTGGATGGCACACACACACGGCAGAGGAGGTAAGGCACATTTGCACATCACAGCATCAGCCTCGACCCACTGAGGCATGAGCAATTTTCAGGGAGCTGATGCAGAGCAGGCACAGACTGCAAGCTATCCCGAGCCAAGGGCTACTGTGGCAGTAGTGTAGAATGCAAGGCCAGCTGTCACCATCTGCCCCCGTACGCACCTGGGAACTGTTGGTGTTTGGCCCCGCGTTTGCGCACGCGACAAAACCTGCCTCTTCGTGCTTCACACCAAAGTTCTCGTCATCAAAAGCGGGCCCATAGATGGATTCCCCACCTGTCCCGTTGCCCTCAGTGATGTCCCCTCCCTGCAAAGGCCACGGAGGGGAAAGTAAAGCACAATTCACGCTATTTGATGGCCGGCCCATAGACGGTCTCCCCATCGGTGACGGTGCTCCTGGTGATGACCCTCACCTGCGCAGTCCAGAGGAAAATAAAGTGAGCTGCTGGGAGCTGAACAACCGGCAGCAAGCAGTGGCGGTGATGCCGGTCATAAAGGAACCCCACTTGGTCTGAGGCAGACACACAGGCCCGCTGCATTCTGTGATGTCCCCTCTCTGCGGAGGTCAAGGCTCTGACACACAGGCCACGCACTCGTGCGCCGTGCCCAGGGTATGCAGGGGCCATGCCATGCAAGCGTGCACAGTCATTTGTATGCAGTGTAGTGCTCAAGAGCCGCGCCGTGCACGTGTGCGAGGTCATGTGCACAGTGCCCAGACGCACACAGAGCACATCCCTTCCCTGAAGCTGCCAGAGGAAATTTACTTGGTGGACTGTGGGACAGTGCTGTGGCCTTCGTTGGGAGAGACTGGGGTGATTGGCAGTTGCTGCCCCACCCGTCTGCTGGGGCAAGAGGCCATGGAACGCACGCCCTCCTGTGCTGTCACAGTGCCCGTGAGATGTAACAGGTGGTGCATGGGGGCAGCCTCCTTCTGGTCTTGAAATCCTGTTCAGTGAGTTCCCTCCCCAAGACAGTCAGCGACCATCTCAGCCGATGGCCAGAGACCCCAAAATTGGGGAGGTGCCAATGGCTATCCTGGATGTAGGCATGGGGCACGCGGGTGCTGCGTACCTGCACCATTAAGCCAAAATTGTGTGGCAAAGCGGGCGGGGAGAAAATGCGGGTGCTGCGCACCTGCATCATGAAGCCGGGGATGATGCGGTGGAAGGGGCTGCCCTTGAAGTGCAGTGGCTTGCCCAGGGCGCCCATGCCCTTCTCGCCCGTGCAGAGAGCCTTGAAGTTGGCGACGGTGAGGGGCACGGCGTTGCCAAACAGCCCGATGGCCACTCTGCCCAGCACCTGCTCGCCCACCTGCACCTCCAAGAACACCCTGCACACGCAGCGTGCGCAGGCACTAACACATGAGGCGTGCGCGTGTGGGCTAGTGCACGTAGACGCTGGTGTCTACAGGTGTGCCCTGTGTGTGCACGGTGTTCTGCACGTGTGCCCTGTGTGTGCACGGTGTTCTGCGCGTGTGCCCTGTGTGTGCACGGAGTTCTGCATGTGTGCCCTGTGTGTGCACGGTGTTCTGCATGTATGCCCTGTGTGTGCACGGTGTTCTGCATGTGTGCCCTGTGTGTACATGGTGTTCTGCATGTGTGCCCTGTGTACACACGCCTCGCTGTGGGTTTGATGTGCAACCGTTCACCACAAAATGGAGCACCCATGCGGATGGCGCGTTGCCTCGCCATGCGTTTCGAGGAAAGCGCGCAGCTACCAGGTCAGCACATGTGCAAGCTCCCCTGGCCAGTCCTCGGCTGCCAGGTCAGCAGGTGCGTGGGCGCCACCCACCTGTCAGTCACTGTCAGGTCTGCCCTGTCTGACTCCAGTAGAGCCTCCCAGTTGTTGTAGCCCATGGCTTTCTTGGCAAGCGTGAGGTCTATGTGCTTGCCCTCGGGCGAGTCACCCCCCTCCAGCGTCCAGAAGCAGGCATCGATGTTCACCTCCCCCTGCGCGTGATGCAGGGCAGTGTGCTGAATGCGCGGGCGCATGGCGGACAGTGGCGCACGGCAAAGCATGCATGGCGACGCATGGCGAATGCGTGGCGACGCAGGCACAAGCGTTTGGACTGCGAGCGCGTGATGCCTGCTCACCATGCCCTGCATCTGCGCCAGCGGTTTGGATCCCTAGTGGGTAAGTCAGCTGCCAAGGAACCAACTAGCTTCCCACAGGCCCTGGAGGCAGTGCCCGCTGGAGCAGCCTCTAATGAGGTTGCCTGCTGGGCGCCTAGAGCCACAAGTCACTGCCTCCAGCAAGTTTTTTGCTTTTGGCGCCATGTTGGCGCATCATTATTCTTTCTCGGACACTCCCTTTCCTCGTGCATGTTGGCGCCTTCCTAGATCAAGGTTTGTATTACATGCCTGACAGGCTTCAGCGAAGCTGCCCTAAATTGGCGGACGCAGCAATGTAACCTTACCTTCAGCAAGGGACTGCCTCCAAACAGTCACAGCCCTCAGCAAGTCACAGAGTCACAGCCTGCAAGACTACACACCCTTCATGGCTGGCACAGCTTTACAATACAGGGAGAGCTGTTCAAAAGTTCCATCGCTCTCACCCTAGAAGTATGACACCCTCAGGTGCCAAGGTGCAGCCTCAGGTGCCAAGGTGTATGACACCCTCAGGTGCCAAGGTGCCAAGGTGCCAAGGTGCCAAGGTGCTAAGGTGTATGACACCCTCAGGTGCAAAGGTGTATGACACCCTCAGGTGCCAGGGTGCCAAGGTGCTAAGGTGTATGACACCCTCAGGTGCCAAGGTGTATGACACCCTCAGGTGCCAAGGTGCACCCTCAGGTGCCAAGGTGCCAAGGTGCTAAGGTGTATGACACCCTCAGGTGCAAAGGTGTATGACACCCTCAGTTGCCAGGGTGCCAAGGTGTATGACACCCTCAGGTGCCAAGGTGCAGCCTGCCCCCCCTGGAGACCTCTACCGGCTGCAACCCTTGCATCTGGCTACGCAAGCAGCAACCAACCGCATGTGCTGCGAGCAGCTGCCCCAAACTACAGGCTCGAGAGAGTGTAAGGGCTTGCAGCACTTGCATCCCTAGTCGTGACTCACAGCGTCAGCAAGGCTGCCTTCCAAGATCGGCTGCCCATTCAGGCGCAGGCTCAGCCGCTTAACGTGGACTTCCAGGTCCACATCCCTGCCGCGCACGTGCTCTGGCACGGGCACCTGGCAAATGGGCGCACACAGTCGGCAGCATCAGCGGCTATTGGTCAAAAATGGCGTCACAAAGCAGGAGTGCAAGCAGTTGGACTGGGCCCTGGAGGGACCTGCAGGCAGCAGCACCAGGCGCGTCCATGCTCCATGGCAAGGTATTCTGGGGCACATTGGCCATGTTTACGTTTACAAAGAGGCACATGAGCAGTACAACTTCCATGCTTCCCAAAAGGAAAGCTAGGCTCTCAAAAGGATTGCCACACACCAAATCTGTCTGAGTGAAATCTGATCGACCTGTCTTTCAAGATGGGACTGGTTATGGGAAATTCTGCCTGTTCACGCACGATCTAAATCACGCTCTGCCACCATAAGTGCCAGTAATAGCCATAGGCCTCGTGCAGAAGGTACAACGATGTGTAAGATTTGTCATATATGCAAACACGAAGAACCAGACGGATAGCTGGAACGCATGATGCCACAGGCTCTTAACAGCGGTACAGGCAAACAGGATGAGAATGAGGGGAGGCGGATGAACAGCTGTTCAGACACTCATTCAGTGCAACCCAGGCTCATCTGGCTTGCTGAAGGTTTTGAGTTCCAGCTCTACACAGGCTCGGAAGATGTGCAGAAGCGCACTGCGCAGCAGGGTGATCACCTAGTACTAATGCTAATCATGCTGTGCTCCTTAATTTCCGCACAACTCGGCACATTTGCCCAAAGATACTCGTTGGTAGCATTCATACCTTGATCAACACATCATCCGTTGTCTGGGACCATGTGGGCGTGTAGCCCTCGGCTGCCTTCAGCAGGGCCTGAGCCTTGAAATTCTTGCGGCCTCTATAACCTGCAGCTATCCCTCTACTCCTTGGCAGTGATGATGAATTAGCATGCGCCTGGGCCAGCTTGGAGGTGCTTGCAAGCCTAGATGAGAGGACTCGGGAGCTTTGCATCATCACCATTCGGCTATGAATTTCCTTTAATTTTAGAAGTATCGGTGGGTGATTATTGGTTCTAGATATTTCTGCAAATGACAGCTTTAAATTACGATAAAGTACATGAGAAACATGAATACCTGGTATGCATGCCAATAATGATGGTGGACCACCTCGACAGGAACAGAGCAGCAAGAGTCCTATGCTTAAAGGAACCTTTCTTTGCAATCCAACACAGGCATACACTCCCAGAATGAAGTTAGCAGATATTTAGGCTTCCATCTAGCTTAAAAAGCAACAAAAAACACTCTCCAGATCAAACTAGAGTAGCTAGCTAGCTCACTTCCAGCGCAAATGTGTGTTTCTCTTCCTGCCAGACCTGCTCGCCACCCTCTTGGAGCCACAAATTCCTGCCAGACAGAGGCGAACAAGAAGCATGCAATGATTGAAAACTAGCCTTGTGAGTTGCAAGTGACCTGCAAGTGCCAGAAGAAAGTGCGCACTGGGCATCTGAAATTATTGAACAGCTGTAGATTGAACTCAATTTTTCACAAAGGAAAGTTTCCTGCATGTCAAAACAGGCAAAACAAAATAAATCAAATAAATCAAAATCAATAAATCAAAAGCAAGTGAAAAAAGATACCGGCATGCCAGGTGAAGGAGCGCATGCTTGCAGGATATGGATGGAAAGTGTAGTCCATCAGACAACAGCTCAGCACCCTTGAACCAAAGCCCACAGTTTGGGCCCCAAGTGGTGCAGCCAAAAGAACCCCAGGCTCCTGTTGGAGGCACAGATGCACTCCAGACCAGTAAGGGCACCACCCCCATGTACCGGATTACACCTGGCCTACGGGCTCCTCCTCCTCCTTCTCCTCCTCCAATTTCCTCTCCCTAGTTTTAACATTTATTGATATGTTCTTTATGCCAATCAAGCCTGAATTAGTGCTCAGCTCCTAGTTTGCGCACGGGAACTTCATCGTATCTGTTTTCCCGCTCGTGCCAGACCAGACATTAAGAGTCCAAAGCACCACAGGTATCAAACAAGAGGAGGTCTTCTAGTTCCTAGCTTGATCACCTTTCACGCAGCTCGCCAGTCTTGTCTTCCCAGATAACCAAGACTGTCTGACTCCTTGTACCGTAAGGCCCAAACTGCAAACACAAGGCATGCACATGAAACACCACGCAGGATGATTTTTAGTCTGAGAAAAGAACAAGCGGCTGGTAAGGTTGCTGATCGGTGAGCCAGTGGATGCTAGATGGATTGCTCATCAGATGGTATGTCAACAGATATATCGCTCTAGCTAGATCTTGTGTGGAGATCAGGCAGGAATACTGTATAGTGTTATGTTAAATCACAGCAGCTGTTTTCTATGACTGACCCATGTCAATGCCCAAGACAAAAATGCTTCACACCTTTTAATAAAATATCCCTCCTTACAGTGATCAGGCTTAGAGTTTGCAGCAGTTAAGAAGCCGGCAGGCTGGTCAAGGCCTCCTTGTGTCAAGGCTTTGTGTAACCAAAGTCACAGACTTGGGCGGCAAAGGATCAGCCCCGCCTCCCCATAGTGTGTGCTGAAAAGGACAACATTGTGAAGCTGGCACCGACACTCTACAACGGCACACTAGAAACGCTGAGAGCGAAGGTATGGCCAGCAGTTGCACCCACCCTTGATGGCACAGGGCTGATGAATCTGGCGCTGGCCACAAACTCATAGTGCTCATCGGCATTCAACCCCTTAACATGTGCCTTGTTGCCATCAGAGCTTTGGGCCAGCGACTCTGCCACTTGGCTGGCAGAGCCGTGTACCCCTTCAGACACAAGGTGTAAGGACACAGGGGTTGTGTCTGCTCCTAAAGCCGCTGCACTAGACCCTGCTCTTGCTGAGTCGCTGCCTTCTTGCTCCTGCTGAGCAGTGAGGGGGCTTTGGGGGGCGAGGCGCTCGTCTTTGTGTGGGTCGCTCAAGAGGTCACCGAACAGGGCATCCCAAGGGAGGGACTGCCGCACACCTAGGACAAAATATAACAGGCAGTGCAGCAGGTTTGGCAGCTGGGAAGGGGTCAAATTCAAACTGGCAGTGAGGCAGATTTTGCGGCAGGGAGGAGCCAAAGTCACACAGGCAGTGAGGCAGGAAAGGGGTAACTCCGAGGACTTGCGACGCAATTGCACATTTTGGAGGAATCATCATCCTCTGGTTTGGCATCGAAGACGACATCGATAATTGGTTAATAGACATGATGATGTCCGCCAACAGCACAGTCTTAAAGAGATTCAATTTGATCCTAAATTATGCTTCGTGGCAACCAGAAACAAAGCTCAAGCCTTCTACACAGCACAAGCCCAAAAGATTTAGGCAATGGCACCAGGTGCAAACAGCAACCATCCCGTGCGCAGAGCTTAAGGTTAACAGACGATGAAGATAAGCGAACGTGCACCCAAGGTGCAGCACATGCATGTATCAAATGTTCGTAACAAATCCTCACGGCACAAGTATGTGTACAGTGTGTATATGCATGTACTCATGCATGTACATGCAAGCCAAGCTCACGCCACAAACAACCAACAAACTAGAGAAGTGTCGGATAAGCACCTGCAGGACCATTTTTGGAGTAATCCTCATATGAGCGTAGTATCTTGTCGGCGATGGAAATGCCGCTCTGAACCTTTGACCATTCATTTAAACGGCCGTTGCTCAGTCCTGTTCACACACAAAGCACGCAGTGATGACAAAGCGCCTTTATGTGAGTATGACCACTTGAAGCAACAGCCCTGTACGACATCTCAGAGCAAGCAGCCTGTAGCAGGGCAAAGCTGACAGACTTGCAAAAAATTAGATTACAGAGGCAATCACTCAAAAAATCAAGACAACAAATCCAATTCACCAAGGTAAATAAAACTATTGTCAGTTAAGAGCAAAAAAAATGGCATGGGCGAACGCTAATGGACAGTCAAAAGGTCGAAGCAAATGTGAAGCCTGACCTGTAAAGGTCCCTTGTGAGCAATTGTAACGCCTTCTTTCCTTGGCTAAAAGGGTCAATTTGACGAATTGACTCCGTTGGCAATCTCAAGTACAGACAAATGCATCAACCAATTTGCTCCAAAGTCTCATGTGTGTGGGCGTCCTAGTCATTGTCCTTGTATTTGCAGCAAACTCACCGTAAAGCTTGCCAGCCTCCAAAGGGATGACAACAGGTAGGCACTCCCCCCCTGGTACTGCACCACATGAAGCTTTCTGCACGTCATCTTGGGCTTGGATGCCAGGCAGAGTGTGTAGATTGTTTGTGTAGGCTTGAGTGTTGCTGATGAAGTCTACACACACCAGGTTGAAGCCGTGGTACTTGCTCACGTCGAGACTCTGCACAGGAGCGTGTGGGTCATGGGCACATGAGCAAGCTCAGACGCATTGCGCTTGTGCAACTGTTAATCGTAAACGTCTCCCAATCACAAAGGATTCTTTGTGGATGCTGCAAACAGAATGTGATGCTCAAGAAAAGCATGGCACCTTGCCTGCAATAGCTAGCTGCTTAGCGAGCTACTTGCATACAGGTCTACAGCCAGCAAGCCATGCAAGGCAGCACATGGAAAGAAAGAAAGCTGATGCTGGTACTATAAGCAGGAAGAGATGCACAAACATGGCATGGAAAGATAACTTGTATAGAAGAGGGGCCCACCTTTATGTAGGCTTCAGGGCTCAGTTCAGAGTTCAAGAAGTCTGTGACAAGCTGACCGCGGCTCGCATAAGTATCACGTTGGGCTTCGTCAGGGGGAGGATCCTTCTGCACTTTTGAAAGCATGTCAGTGCCAAGAATGGGCTTGAAAAAGCACCCTTGTCCTGTGTATGGAAGCCATTGCCGCTGTGATGCTTGGAAAGCAATTGGAGCCAGAGGGGAGTGCCATGGCTGACCTCATTTTGCTAAACAGTGGCAAAAGGGAGCCATGGTGTAGGCAGATATATGCGTGATTGCAAAAACATGTCAAAACAAGCAATTTAAGTATTTGTTAAATGGGGCGCATCCAGCACAAATCCAAGCCTATGAATATAGTGTGCAGGACAACAGCATTGTTAGGTTTTGCAGGGTATGGGCATGTGCCCATGACCCTGAAGGACACGTGCTTGCAGCTTCTGCAGGAAAGATCTGCTCACTGATGCTGAAAGTGCTTACCGCGCGCAAATTAGTGAGGAATGCGATCCTCCCAGATTTTACACTCAGCCCCAGCCAGGTGCCTGGTGTGGAGCGGATGCGCAGAGAGGTGGCATATGAATGGAAAGGAATTGAACAAAAGCACGGCATAGAGCTGTCCCACTGAGGTTGCGCACACACTCCAGCAGGATAGCAATAGGGCCCACCATTTGCCATTTCGTCTCTTCCCGCCAGGATGTGCGGAAAGTCATGCCAGAAGTGGGCCGGAGAGGCTGGCCTGCTCATGTGCAGGACAGGGGGTGTGAACATCAGGCTGGGAATGAGGCAACATGCATAGCTCAAGAGAATCCTGTGTGCTGACACAGCAGATCCGCGGATCCAGGCAACGAAACCAAGATCTCAAGAGGGTTTAGCGAGTAGTATTGACACCAGTGGAGCAAACCTGAGGATATACTCATCCCTGTTGAAAGCCAAAAAGAATCCCCACTCAAAATGTGCCCAGAATGCGATGCACATAACATGAAATTGAACTAAAAACAATTCCAAACATCCTTTGGCATATGGTGCTCGAGACTATAGACCGATACGGCCTGTTTCCAACCGATCCCAGTGAGAAGGGGTCTTAAGAAAAAAGTTCAATTTAGAACTGTTATTTAAAAACCCTTACTAACTAACCGTTTTCTCTTCTCCTTGCTCATTCCGAGCCGGATAAAAAGGATCATTGCCAAAAGATAATAGAATAGCTTCTCAGTTCCTCCCACCCACGGGGAATCAAACACCGGTCCCTTATTTTTAACGATCCTCCGTGGGTGGGTGATACACAATTTCATCAATTTGATACACACACACTATGAGGTGACACTTAAAGTCCATAATTTGCGTGCTCAGATACAACTCTAGCTGGTCTGATAACGGGATCAAACCGACTCTTCCTTCTCACCTCCAACAAAATATCCCTAACCATCTTTTGCGCACTCTTTCCAGACTCAGCCTCTCTGGTTACAACCTGAATGTCAAGCGGCTCCGACAACAACAGTGCAGAGTTCCTTACGAGCTTAGGATCTGCAGTAAATGAAACTGGCACTATGTGCAAAATGAAGACCATGTACTTTTAGACTGCCCAAGTACAGACTTGACAGAATTGCGCATCAAGCACCACCACCTTTTCTACACCCTCTCTAGCAACCCAACAGGCTTAGAGACTTTGTTAGCCAAGCAAACATTAAAGGCCTGGAATGCTGTGCGTAGATTTCAGAACACCACCTTGCTTGCCTTTTAATGGTTTGGGTTGCAGGCCTGTTTTGCTTAATTAAGCTGCCCTCGTTCGGCAGGTACAGCTTTGATCAAATACTTCACGAGCTGACTCAATCAATGTCCAGGTCACAATGCAGCACAGATCTGGCACTGCACTTATAAGGTGTGACAAGAGTTTACAGCTGGTGCAGCCAGGCTCAAGCCCACCATAAGTACAGGCTTACCATAAATAAAGGCTGTCACGGTGGCAGATAGAATTGATATCAAAAACAATGGAGCATTTTTATTTTGACTACATCAGTGCTGAGGATGTGAACTTGCTTGACTTGAAGCAGACGTGCAATACACTCATTTTCATTCCTGAGACTTGGATATATTTTGTCGGGCAGGCAGTGACCAGCAAGCCCTCCAGTCAACTTATCTGGCTGAAGGTCTAGACCCATTGTAAACTAATTAATATAAGTGCAGACGCAAGCAGCGCTGTCTGAAGGTGACGGCCCCTCAGTCTGAAAACAAAGGGCTTACTGTTGAAAAGAAAAGAAAAGAACGACTACGCCAACAAGCACTGTTGACCCTAACTTACTAACTTTGTTTAACCTAGATCGAACTGAAATGTCTTGGCATTGACAAGAAAAAACGTTGACAAGTAAAACAAGCTTTTACCCCGGGCAAAAAAAGGCAAGGTTTCTTTAATCCTATAACACTCCACTGTGAGTTCCAAAATACTAGAAGAATCTCAATGTGGTTGCATGCACCATCCGAGCGCCACTGCTCAGCATGGGCCCCACAAAGGTAAGATAAGGTTACTTAGCTGTACCTGCCGAACAAGGGCAGCTTAGCCGAGCCTATAAGGCCTGCAACCTGAACCTCAAACCAGAAAGGAAAGGTTGAGGGACAAGAAATATTAAACTACAGGAAAAATAGGCCAGCGTGCCCCACAAGGGGTCGCATGTCCAGCACAGTAGGGTTGTCCCACTGACGAAAGAGCTGGCCCGGTCCTTCTTTTGCAGCACACCAGTTGCCGCACAAGAGCTCGAAAGTACGAGCCATTACAGCCTGAACTTATGTCTTGCCCACTCTGGGGTGTCCCGGCTACTGAGCCACAGTGCAACATCCACACGTCTGCTCCTGTCCTTGAGCTTGAAATCTGGCGCTTTGGGGTTGCTTTTGCTTGCACGGTTGTCAAACCACATCTCTGGATTGCTGGCTACCAGGCGCCACTTCTCCTCTGGTCTCCAGCTTGGAACCTGTCATGCACAAGTGGCAGTCCAAACAACAACAATGCTTGCTCAACTGCCCTACACCACCAAACCAACAACACTAGCATGCCCCTCTCTCTGGAACGTTCAACAGATTTGCCAGGCAATTTCATCCATTGTAAGCTTGCAACACAATCAATATCATGCTTTCTGCACTCGTGTATTCCAGGCATAACAGCTGCTTGTCCACAACAGCCGAGGCCCCTCGTGGACTGGCATGCCCGTGCATACAAAATCAGTCAGCCAACTGCATCAACCACCCATGCTCACTTACACGCGCGCGCACTCACACACACACACACACACACACACACACACACACCAATGCTGTGCACAGTCCAACAGAGCAGCACCAGACAACCACACAGCTATGCCAGGGACATGCATGTGCACCTGTGAAATGTCGATCTCCTCTTCATCCTGTGAGTCTGGTTTCCGCTGAGGGGAGGGCGGGGAGGGCGCAGGCGCGGGGGCTGCTTGGGACCTGGCAAGTCACAAAACACACGTAGCAAAGCATCGGCACATTCTTCTCGCCTTCACAGCGCTCGTGCATGCCTCTTGGCGTTACCTTGCCTTGCCTGGCTCAGCAGCACATCCAAACTGCTTGCAGCGGCAACAAGCAAGGTTGAAGCACACCACAGCAGGGGCACAGCGCATGCATCGCCGCAGGGGCACAGAGCATGCCTCACAGTGCATCACTGTGCATCACAGTGTGTGCATCACGGCAGCAGGGGCGCAGTGGATGAATCATCGCAGCAGGGGCACCATGCATGCACAAAATGGACGGATGCCCAATGCAGTGCAGCATCAGCAGGCCCTCCTTTCCAGCGCTGCTCATTCCATTGCACGCCAGCTGGTCAGCTGGGTCTGCTCAATGTGCACGCCATGCAGGCGCGCCTTGGCTCACACACACACACACACACACACACACACACACATACACACACACATACACACACACACACGCAGGCATCACGATGCGCCCTGGCTTCCATGCGCTGAGAATCTCAGTTACCCGGGCAACTTGTCCAGAATCACAACAACTCGTGGCCGTGGCAACCCACCGGGGCGCAGGCTGAGCTGCCGGGGCGGGCGCAGCTGCCTGATGTGGGGGCGAAGGCGAGGCTTCCGGCGCCTGAGGCGGAGGCTGATGTGCTGCTGGCTGCGCCGGTTTCAGTGAGGCCCTGGCAATGCGCTGGCGGGGCAGGGGCCGTGCGGGCACTGACGGCTGCTGGGTCCGCGCCTGTGGGGGCTGCTGGGATGGAGGCGGGGAGGGAGAGGGGGTTACTCTAAGCGGGGCCTCGCCTGGCGCCGCTGCGGTGAGGGTTGACACTGAAGCAAGGGCAGCAGCAGGTGGGGGGGGCGGGGAGGGGGAGGGGGTTGCTCTAGGCGGGGCCTTGCCTGGCGCCGCTCCTGAGGAAGGTGGCACTGACGCAGGGGCAGCAGCAGGTGGTGGGGGTGCAGCTGATGCGGCGGGCGCCGTGGACCGAGGGCGCGCCTGCGCCGTAGCGCGGTTCCGGGTCTGTGCTGCATCGGGCTGCGCTGTGGTTGTTGCCCGCCGGTGATCCAGGGGGGGCTGCTTAAATCTTTGCGCCTCCACCACTACCTTGGCCAGCGGCACCACGCCATTCTGCTTGACACCCTCAACCACACGGAACAGGCCCTGAAATAGGGTGCAAGGGCACAACACGCTCTAACCATAGACCCGCAGCATGCCTGCCTGCTCCTGTGCTGGGCACCTGCAGCGGATGCTCACAGCACAGGAGTTATGCGCTAAGAATGAGATGCGGTGACTGGGACAAAGGCAAGGGGCTGCTAGCTGCGCGCCTGTGTCTTTCTGGATGAAGCCTGGATCACACCCTGCGCTAAGCTCCCTGCACCAAGCTCCCTGCACCTGGCGCACGTGTTCAGTATATATGCTAACCTGGTGCACAACACTCATGAGCTGCAGGCTCAAGCAAGCGCGCTGGGCATGGCAGTTGGTTTTTAAAAGCAGCTCCACAACCTCTTACTCCAATTGAGTTGTTTGAGCTGCAACGCACGCATGCATATGTTTCTGCCAACCAGTAAGACAGACGATGCAACAAGGTCGGAAAGGAGCCAGCAAAACCTGACGCGCATGCAGGAATTCCTTTGTGCAGGCCTACATCTAGGAGGAAACTACTGGTCGCTTGTCTGACGGGGGAAGCATGGGCAGTGCAGAGCCCATAGAAAAAGCCCTCAAGACAAGAAAGGCTGTTCCAATCAATCACGGAGGAGTCTGCATCCTGAAACGTCTACATGCGGCATGTAACATGCCCCTCCTAAAAGTATGCATGCGTGCCCCTCCTCCTCACGCGCACCTCCACATACAGCAACTCTCCGACATGCTCTGTCCCTCCAAATCTCTCGCGAGCCTCCTTCACCTCCTCATCACCCACCACCTGCACCCAGTAACTGCAAGCACCGAGGGTACGCACTGGCTACTGCACACAAACATTGCGGCAGGAACCTCAGCGCTCACATAGCTGCAAGGCACACTGTCAGTGCGGCAAACGAATCAGGAGGTGTTCCTTACACATATCCTCAGCAAGCATAGCGCTGTCTTGATGTGTGCGCATGTGCACATCGCACATCCTTGGCAAGCGAAGCGCTGCCTTGGCATGTGCAGGCATGTGCGTAAATGTATACTGCCAGTGCAAGCCCAGGGAGAGGTGATGTAAGCAAGCTTGCGCAGGCCAAGGACTTAATGCACAGGTGTTCATGGTTCAATAAGTACCTCATGCTTGCATAGCAGCAACACGGGAAGTAGCAACAGATTCAAGCTTCCTTGCAGAATAGATTGTAGTCCACAATATACCACGGCTTGGTTGCCTGACTAAGCTCATGTCTAGAGCATGCACGCAAAACTTTCAGCTGCCGTACGCTTTGCAGGTTGAAGATGCGTGCAGAGTTTCGCCCTGCTCCATGCAGACTGCATACACTCACGTGTCTATGTCTTCATCTTTCTTCTTGGGGACCTTTAATGGCAAGTATGCAAAGTCGCCACAGAAGCTGTGGTTAATCTGCAAGGTCCCACTGATCTCGCCAGACACATTTATCTGCAACCAAAGGCGATGGGCAGGACCCACTTGTTACTGAGCACTTCATCCACATTTCTTCAACATCCACACCTTTCAGGAGTCCATCGGCACAGAGAGAATGGAGAGCACGGAGGGTGCCCCCTAGAGATGGGCTCGCTTTGATTTCGGACGAGCCCTTATCCCATCCTGAGCAGCTCACCTTTCTCATGAACTTGTGTGCATCGTCGTCAAATGTCACATCAGGCCACACTTTGCTGTGCTTATGTGACTGTTCTCCATGTCCGGCTGATGCACTGGCAGTGCCTCGGGCAGGTGGGAGGACTGGTGTTGTGGGGGCCGCATGCTGACTCAGGACCCTTCTCATCAAGACCCCTCCCACATATTGATGAGTTTGCAGAGGCACCCATGTGTGGGCACTAGGCAGCACGAGGCTGCCTCGAGAAAGCATGTCACGCCACAAGAGTCTGCCTAAAATGGAAAAATGCATCAACCAGAATTCATCATAAGAAAGAAGGAGTGATTGGGTTCGGCATTGGGCCGAAATTATCTAGGCCATGATCTAGGGCTTAGCAATTGTCGATAATTTCCTGATGAGATGCTAGCCCTGCCTGTCCTGCTAAGCCTTTGGTGTTTGCTGCAGAATCCATCGCTCCTGTGTGCTGCAGAGCTTGTCATCCCAGGCGACTTGACCTCCTTATTGTCCTCAGAGGGGTAAGGGATCTCAGCCGCACGTTACTGTAGCTGAAAAAGCTTTCTCAACCACCAGGTTGTCCCTCAAACTTGCAGGCAAACGTTACTCTTCCATGCCCAGCCAAGGTGTGAACCTCAAGTGCAATGGCACTTGCTGAATTTCATGCTGTTTCCGCGTGCACCTCAGCTTTTGTGCCTGTGCACACCTTAATCGTGTGTGTGTTTGTCCCAGCACTATGTGCATTTGTTTTGACCCAATGAAATTGATCCAACATTCTCTCTGATTTGCGCACAAGTTGCCGACGTTCATACCTTTGTAAACACTTTTGTCTGCAAGACGCGCACAAAACGCTGCTCATGCACAGGGATGACTACTTTCAGCTCAGCCAACATTTTGTGACGCAGATCAACAGCGCATTCTGGTAGGTTGTACCTGCCTTCTTGATCATCCTCCTTGAACCTCCGTGCTTAAAAAGTTGTGGAGCAGAGCTGGAGCATGCGCACGAGGAGTGCGCGGGCACATGGAGCTACACATGTTTTAACCTCCCTTATGCAGTGGTGTGGCTTCGAGTGCAACCGTGCTGAATGCCCTCGAGGTTCCGAGGCCGCTGCAGGACCCCAAGTCAGAGCTCAATTCCACCCGCTACGCCTACTTCACACAGGCAAGGTTTCTTATCAGGTGCTCCTGCTGCTCAGGAAGCAACGGGTATAAATTGTCCCTCGCTGCAGTACCTTTGAGCTTCAGGCGAGCCAGATGCTGTGCGGGTCTGCAGGTGTTGCGATGCAGACGATGTGTTTGTCATCCTCATCTCAAACTCAGTATTCTCACTGATATTTGCAGCTGCCTGGTGCACGCAAAAGACATTTTTGCCTGGTCAGCCCTCATGACAAGCCTGGTTACATGCTGCTACTGTGTAAGGCCATTGCAGCCTGCGCCGAATTGCTACAATCGTGCACATACACAAGAACAAGCTGCTGCATTGGAATAGCGTGCACAGAAAGCTAACCTGATTTGTTGCGGGGCAAAACGGTACTCCTGAAGACTGGAGGACTAACTGCCCCACATGCTCACGTGAATGCCAAACATTTCAGGAGCGTGTGTTTTTCCTGGGCTTAATTCACATTTAATCTTCCTGGTTCCACCTTTGCAGCAAAACATCTTCAACAAGAAGACAGAATCAATTGTTCCAAAGGCCCAGATTTTAGAAGAGGTGAGGTCTATGTTCGGTGCAATTCAGAATTGGACGGATACTGTAATGCATCAACTGCTGCCCCCCCTTGACCAAGGGCAGCTTGCTATGTTGCTTTTCACTTGCTCACGCTTTCAAGTACCAGCATGACACAACCTTGATTGCTAAAGGAATTCAAAATATGACTTGCCAAAGGACATGCGCGCCTTTCCAGGCACCAAGGACCAGCACTGCCTTGCCAAAGTGGGCAGGATGACTGCATGTGGACATGGAGCTGCTGCATGCCTGTGAGTGATCTGTAAAGGAACCGTGCTTATTGGCTTTGCCCTGCATGCTTACAGGGGCTGTCACTAGAAGACCTCGCAGTGTTCCTATCTGCACATGAGGATGTGGGCAGTGCATACCTACACTCGTTTGCCAACAACGTCACCCTGGAGATCTTCCGGCACGCCATTGTCCAAGGCCTCGCAGCCCCAGACACCTTTGTGATCGTCAACTTCAACAGGGATGCCTTGAACGTGTGTTGGCGCGAGAGTGCCCCTGCGTCTTTGCCAGTTAGAGTATGCTGTTGACTTCCATTCAGTGCGTACTGGTGTCCTGTTCTTGTACCAAAAGCATTGCAGGCCCTGGAGGGGGCCCAGTCCCCTACTTCTGCCCTAAATGCTCATGGGTTGTGCTTGCATGCTAGACTACTAGCTGGGGCATGACCTTGCATTTACAGACAGAGGGTGTATGTGGTACGTCTGGACAACAAGGATGCTGTTGCACCTGCCGAACACTCCAGAGCAGACCATGGAGTATTGCATGGCTGCGAACAACAAGGCAGGGCCCCAGGTACTCTGTACGTGCTCTTAACCTCTGAGCTGCAGGTATAATTAATGTGCTCCTCGCTTGTATGCTGCAGGAGCCTGGGGGCGGTCACCACTCTCCAGTTGCAGCGTTCAATGCGGAAGCAGACTCGGTGCTGGTGTTGGACGTATCGCGATACAAGTGAGTCCTGCATGCTGATGTTAGATGTGCTCGCGCATTGTCTGCCTGTGATCATCTTGGTCATTGACTGTTGGCCATGGCCAGGCTTTTGGGTGCAGGACATGGGGCTCATGTTGATGGATGGGTGACTGAGAGTGGGTGAAAAGCAAACAGAGCACCCAGCACATGGCGTGAGCATGCGTGCAGTCACCTCAAGCTAAGTAGTACGCGCAGTGCAGAGCTCAAGGGCTGATTTTGATCCGTGCATGTGCGCACCAGTGACGACATTGTGGCTGTGTTGCCGTGCTTCTGCAGGTACACAGCCTGGTGGGGGCTAGCACTAACCCTAACCTCAAGAGCTCAAGGGCTGATTTTTGGTCCGTACACTCTGGTGACAGCCATGTGGTTGTGTTGCCGTGCTCCTGCAGGTACACAGCCTGGTGGGTGCCAGTACCCCGTCTGTATGCAGCTACTCTGGCCAATGACGGCCACATGCCCCGGGGCCTAGTCCTGGCATGGAGGTGGAGCTCATGGCCGGACGGGGCCCCATCCAAGCGTGTGTTTGCCACGCACCTGGGCAATCCAGAGAGCCAGGTGTGCAGCAACCACATGGAGCCACTTGCCCGTGAGCAGACTGCTGTACCTGTGCTTGCCTATGCAGACGTGCAGGTGTTGCACAGGGCCTGGTTCACATCCGTCCTGCTGCTTGAATAGGAGAGGGACTCAAGCATTAATAGCTTTGAGTTTGTGGCTGTCTGGGGGCTTGGTCACATCCACCCAGCATGCACTCCATGGTTGCATTAGATATGTCGTGCACACCGTGGTTGCATGAGATATGTAGTGCATATGTGCCTGTGCCTTTGAAAAAAATGTACAGAGGCTGTGGCAAGGTGATCTGCCATAAAACTTTTGGATTGAAGCCATAAGGAGTGCCAGGCATTCCATCATGTTGCCAGGTAATGAGCGGTTGAGCTGCGTATCAGCTCACACCTGCTCGAAAATGGGCAGTCCAATCTTTGTATCTGCTCCTGCTGGTATCTGGCCAGCTGTGTGCAGGTATGGATGTCTGAGCTCACCTCAACCTTATCCAACCCCACATGCAGCACGCACCTTGGAATTTAGCCATTTTTCTTTTCTCCAAATCCTTTAGGTGACCTCATTGCTCCCCAGCCTCGTCATCGGGCAACTTTGTGTTGCGATCTTGATTATAACGTGACCTTTTTGTTGTTTGCTCAGGCCGACCTGGAGCCTTGGGAGCTGCCTGGTGCAGACAATGGGAGGCCATGGGTAGCACCCTGGGTCCATTCCCCGGACGGTGGCTCCTGGGAGGCTTCTTCAGATGGCAGCACGGGGGGTATGTCTGTGGTTGTGGTGGTAGTGGTTGCGCTCCTTGCAGCACTTTTGGGTGTAACAGTGGGGCTGGCGGTGGGGCGAGGGGGGCTTGGCAGCTTCCGCTGGAGCAGGGATGTGTGGGAGTGGGCAAGAGGGAGCAGGGGGGGATGGGGCCCAATAAAGGGAGGGGGTCATGAAACCGGCCAGGGTTTGGAGCTGGAGGACTTGCAGCCTTGGGAGCGGGGGAGCGCTGCGCCGATGACACGCACAGCTGATGCAGTGTGAGCCACTGGCAAGCATGCGAGCGTGCATGAGGAGTTGTGAGTTGGCATGGCATGATCTCTGATTGGCTTGGCCTATGGAGCGCAGTGGAAGTGTGTGCCTTCGAAAGTCCGAGCATTTTCTGCACAGGACATCTTTGATGTATCCATCTTTGAATGAGTGTGCCATTTTGTTTGCAAGGAAAGCACCAAGGAAGCATCAGTTTAGAGCTTGTAAGATTATGTACATTGGTGGCATGGGGATGTTGCTGTGCGTACAGTTATGCCATGTAATTTGTGTGGCTCAATTGCTGTGTACAAAAGCTGGAACAATTCATGTGCATTAAGTCATCATTCAGGCAAACAATTGTCCCTGTCATCCTTGAGGCTCCAAAGCAAGCCTTCATTTGTCTTCTCATTACTGTCATTTTATTTTGATCATCTGTGGTATCATGCATTTATTTCAAGCTGACAATACCCGTGTTTGGTCTGAACAAGCTTATGGGCATAGTGCACAGAATGAGCATGGAGCTTGAGAGCAAGTTTCTTGACTCTTTGATAGTCAAGGCCGAGACTCTTCAGAGGAGCCAAAGTGTGAGGAATGTAAATTACACCCCCTACACCTAAGAGAATGACATGAAGAACATGGTCTCCTGCAATACTGCGTCTAAGGTGACCATGCTGAGCATAGGCAGCTTGGAGCTGCTGCTCAGGGCGAGTGTCTTCACAGTACTTGATCTCAATGAGATGGGTGGTACAACGCTTCCAAGGGAGGTTCTCGGCCAGTATGTCTAGGCCAGTAAGCTGTGGCTGGTGATGGGGGTCTACCTCCAGCTGCGGTGGCTGCTGCTAAAGAACCCTGCCCCCTACCCAAAACCACCCTCCTTCCACTTCTTAAAGTAAGGCCTTGATCATTGGGATGGTTCTGTTGATTTTGGGAATTGATTTTGCATGTTTTCTTTGGGGTCACTAAAATGGCGAGAAGTGAGTCTGTCTCTTTGATTGTGGTAAATTAGCAAAGATCCAAGCCGGAGGATCTCTGAACTCTGCTGTACACAGGTATTTGAAAATTTTGCATACGATGCTTGTCAGCACTGCCCACATCTGTGGATACAAGACAGGATCCTAGGGAACCTTTACTTATGGCTTTTGTCATAAGTCTGCCTGCGATATTATGGCGTTTGGTCACCATGTTTCTAATGATGGGATGCTGGCACCCTGAGAGGATGTGAAGTGCACTGTCTTGGCAAGAGCAGATGGGGCAACTAAAGCTGTTGGACTGCCTGAAACGGACAGCGTGCTTTTGGTGTAGATTGTGCCAGGCCGGTATTTAATCATTCTCTTTTTCCTTTTGAGAGATGCCAGGTATAGACCAGAAAGCATTGCTGATTTTGCTGTGGGCACTCTTTTTCTTGATCGAATTCTGGTAGTAGGGGTAGTAGCTGGTATCAATTTGTTCGTTGCCTACTAGGCCAACTAGTAGTTTGTGGACCTTATGTAAATACAATATTTGTGTTTTTGTGCATCACACACCACAATGTCTAAGAGGAAAGGAGGGAAGACTTTGCACATCATGCATCACATTTGAGAAGGATACCTAGACCAGGAAAGGTCATAACTTGC
>LKMJ01000996.1_pt1 | contig 23986 bp, 23 predicted proteins | sample 643391 | NCBI WGS metagenome assembly LKMJ01 (sample SAMN04112250, study PRJNA286221) | soda lake metagenome | biome: soda lake; feature: Kulunda Steppe; material: water; isolation source: sample PL-Br10 brine of Picturesque Lake | place: Russia: Kulunda steppe | collected 2010-07
GGAGAGGAGGGGGGGGGGAAAGGCTGCAAGCAGCGACAAAGAAGTGGGTGATGGAAGGAGACACCACCCTTATTGATCAAGCATAAGGATATGAGTACCGCGCGTGAAGTGAGGCGAACTTGGCAGACGGGAGTGATGGAGTGACGGGCTGTGGCGGCAGAACATGCTCACCCAGTATGCGTGCCTCTGGCAGGCAGCAGTGTGACAGAATGGTGTGTGTGTGCGTGTGTGTGTGTGTGTGCTCATTGGGGCCACTGATTATCTTTGTGAGACTGGTGGGGCTGTGAAGGGGGCCTGTGGGATCAAGCAGCTTGAGCAGATACCGCATGCTCACAAGAGGTGCTGCTCACGTGCAGCCTTCCACCAGGTGGCCCTCCCTCCGTACCCAACCTTTCTGCATGCTTCGCGCACGCGTGCATTCTTGCATACAGGCGGAGGCTGTGAAGGCGCTACTTGCGCACCGCCTATCTCCAGACGACCCGCTGTCTGCAATGCACGAGTGGGACGACATTCTCAGTGGCAAGCATCCGCTGTGGGATGGCGTGTCAGAGCCCTACAAGCAGGTGCTCTGACTGCGGAGGCAGGGGGTGCTGTGGGCTGAATCGGACGGAGGTGGTGCAGACAAGGTGGCGCAGCGAAGAGGTGTCACGGTGCACAGAAGAGGTGGTGCAGAGAAGAGGTGGTGCAATAGGGATGGCTTTTACTTCCCAAGTAGAGGCCAGGCCAGGGGCAGTTTAAGTATTCATTGGGGTTAGTGTCAGCCAGATGAGCTGACTGCTGGGAAGGGGCAGGCAGGCTGCTCGCTCCGCCAGCTGCAGGCTGCGCAGGAGTGGCCGTTAACTGGGTCAGGTTGTAGTGGTGCAAAAGTGGAGGGCTGCCTGTGTGGCTGCAGGGACGCTAGTGGCGGTGGTGCACAGGCTGCAGCAAGATTCGCAGGCTTGCATGGGCTGCAGAAAGGTGCATGATGCTGCACCAGCTGAGGCTGGCCTACCGCAGCAGAAGCAAAGAGTGCCGGCCTACACATCAGCGGGCATGCACACAGAGAGCTTGAGCTCCTGCAGCAAGGGGCAATGTGCCAGGGCGCGGGCCCAACCAGCTGCTGCGAAGGGAAGGTGCTGCGTTTGAAGCCCATCTTTTGGCGCTGCCTTGTCCATCAAAAGGGCCCGTTCGTTTGGTTAGGTTACAAAGCTGTACCTGCCAAACGAGGGCAGCTTAGAAGGGCCCGTTCCAGCATCACACCTGACCGTGCCGCTGTTGCAGGTGATCCGGTCGCTGCTGATTCATTTTGAGAAGAAGCGGAAGAAGCGCGGCAAGGAACACAGCAGACGGAAGGGCGGCCATGGTGATGGCGGCATGCAGGAGGGCTTCAATTTCCAGAACGGCAGCATAGGTGAGCACAGCTCATTGCGCACGGCAGAGTCTCCCATTCGCCCCAGATGATTTGGGGCTGGATCGAGGGGTCCACTAGTCCTGTGTGTGTGCATATCATTTGCCACCATACTAAGCCAAATCATGCTCGAGTTGACAGATGTGGGGTTGCAATCCATGCCTTAACAAAAGCAACCAACAGGTGTGTGGTTGCAATCCTGTTTCAATGAAAGCAGGCTGCTTGAGAGCGTGCACGCATACGAGTGCGCAAGCAGGCACAAACAGATGCATGCTCCCACATGCTAACACGCGCGCACATGAGCTCATGCACGCAGGCACATGCAAGCATGCTAACACACACGCGCACATGTGCTCTCACACAGGTGCACTTGTGCTGCACTGCTCAGTCTGGCCGCAGCACTCACAAGTGCCTTTGGTGTAGGCACACTCATCGCAGGGATTGCGTGCTGTGGAGCACTGAGCCACCGCAGATCATGCATGCTGCATGGCTAGCACGCATCGACATCGTGCCTGCCTCATTCACATCACACGCCGGGGCCGCGACCCCCCCCTCCGCTCGCGCTATTCCTTGGAGCAGCCCCCTCACCAGCACATGTGGATGCACCTTCCACTGCCCACAGCCCTCTCCGGTCTTTGAGCGTTGTTTTACCCTCTCTGGATTTTGAGTGCTGTCTTGCCCTCTCCGGTCTTTGAGTGTTGTTCTGCTCACAGCCCTCTCCGGTCTTGAGTGTTCTATTGGTCCCAGTGGCCGCCACCTCCCAGCCCCCTGCGCATTACTGCAGGCAACTTTTTCTTCGCTGGCTCGCGCACTTTCTTTGGGTCACTGGAAGCCGCCATCTTTCAGTTCTCAAGAGTTGCGCGCATCCCGGAGGGATCGCTTGTCCTGCCGGCCATCCGCACAGAGGTGTGACACTGAGCGCGCGCACGTGTAATTCCCTAAACCTGTGGGTGAAGGTGTAGGTGTGGGTGTGGTATGTGTTTTTGTGTCCGTGTCTTTGTGGTCTTTGTGTATTTGTGTCCCTGTGAATGTCTGTGCCTGTGTGTGTACATGAGGAGTGTGTTTATGGGTGTGCGCATATGTGTGCGTGCTTGTGTCCGTGGGTTTGCGCGCGTGTGTGTGCGTGGGGGTATGCAATTGTGTGTGTGTGCGTGCGCAAGGGGTGTGTGAGTCTTGGCCCTTGCAGACAGTGTTGGCCCCTGAGAAGAGGCCTTGGTGCATCAGCTGCTTCTCGCTCAAGTCAGGCAGCTATGGAAGGAAGCCCCTCCAACTGCCCTTGCTGGTCGAAGACATAAGAAGAGAAACCACAGGTTGCTTTCAGTTTCAATTAGCAAGGTCCCACAGACTGATGAGAATGCAGTGAGGCTTCACAAGCTACCTGCAATTGATTATAGGTACAGATACAGCAGGGTGCTGGGTCACTGAGCCCAAGGCCACAGAGTGCAGGGTCACTGAGCGCAGGGCTACAGAGTGGCGGGCCAAATGAGTGCCATTGGTCCCAGCTGCAGGAGCGAATAAGGCTGGGCGCTGAGCTGGAAGATGGCACGGTCATCAAAGGACAGAACGAGATTTCACACCCCTGTGCTGTTGGTGAGTGCTTGTGCAAGTACCAATCGCCCCTGCTGCATGTGCTGGTGCCACCAGCGGTGTTCAAAAACTTGGGTTGTGCGCATGTGGGATTAGGTAGGTCAGCTTGCCCTGATGTGTGGGTACTAAAGTAGAGCAGCGTGCCCTGACGTGTGGGTTTTAGAGTAGAGCAGTGTGCCTTGATATGTGGGTATAAAAGTAGAGCAGCGTGCCCTGATGCATGGGTATCAAAGTAGAGCAGCGTGCCCTGATGTGTGGGTATCAAAGTAGAGCAGCGTGCCCTGATGTGTGGGTATCAAAGTCGTGCAGCATGCCCTGATGTGTGGATATCAAAATATTGCAGGCATGTCCAGGTGCTTGTGTATGCATTTAAATGGAGCAGCATGTCCAGGAGCACCCTGATTTGTGCTCCTGCACATGAACACCCTGTACATGTGTACCCTGTACATGCGCTGTTACTTGTGGTGCGGATTTGAGACCATGATGCTGCGGCACTTCCAAGACTGCCCGAGCTAGCATATGGTTACACGCAGGCAATGCTTTATTTATGCCGACTCGCAAATGTGTGTGCTTGAATGAGGTACAGGGTAAGGGTTGAGGGAGTTAGGTTTTATGATAATCCCTAGGAGTCTCTTGTCTTGGCATCTTATTGTGTGGATTACTTGCTCAAACTTGCATCCTCTGGTGCACGCGTATGTGCTTGAAAACAAAAAAGACTATCCGTTCAAAACCTCTTCTCAGGGTCCAACACTGTATGCAAGGGCCCGGACTTGCACCCCCCCCTGCCCTCCCCCTTGCGGCGCGTGTTCTACTTGTCAAGTGGGGGAGGGCACAGCCAAGAGCGTGAGGTGCTGCCCAGGGCAAACCCGCGTGCAGTTGCAGGTGGGTGGCAGAGGGCGCTAACGATGGTGACTGTGCTTCTCTTGCTTACCATAACACTTGCGGTGCTAACGGGCATTACTGTGCGGGCTCGATGGTATGTCCTTGTACTGCTCTGCTGGCGTGCTGCCGTCTACGGGCAAAGGCTGCACACCAGCACCTGCCAGCTAAAGTAAAGCCGCATGCTGGTGACATGACCGGTAAGACCAGCTTTGTAAGCTCATGCAAGCTGTCAGGGGTATCCAGTGGTGAACGGCAGTGGTTGCTGAGAAGGCAAAGGGTGTTGTGGCTGTGTGTGGCTGCTACAGTTGGTGCAGACCTCTGGCTGTGCTGTTCAACACAGCCTGCGAGTGAATGAATAGACTGCATCATAGAAACAGCCCCGTGCTCCATGCTCATGACAGCTCTGTGCACAATACAGTCTACAGGTAGACTGCAACGTAAAGACAGCTCGCCGCCTCTATGCAAAAGGCCATATGGCTGGCAAATGTTTTAAAGGATCCAAGTCATTTCCTTGCAGTACACCTTCTGTTACCTGGTCCAGGTGTGCTGCTGGGATTCAAAAATCCAATCATCTTGTGTCGCTTCTCCAAAGGGCATGCTGCTAGACAAGTGTCGGAACGAAGAGGCGTGGGTCCATAACCTGCAATGAAGTAATCATCAAACTTGTGCAGTTGATGGCATCAATGAGGGTAACATACCCACAGTATACTTCTGTGCACGCTGTAGGGTACTAAAGAAGGCCCTCTTGACCTTTTATGATGTTGCAGGTTTTGAACCTGATTGTCGTTCTTGAACAGTTCCAAGACCTGCTTGCTCTCAATAGACATGTCAAGGACACAAGGATGTGTACACCTCTGCCCTACTCATCCCTGTGGCCCTAATAGCAAAAGGCAGAGACAGGGGCAACTGCCAGCGCCCCCCACTTGTGCTCATGTTCGTCTTGCATGATGCAGAGATAGAGAAGGCAGATGCGGTGATATACGGCATGGGTAGCCTTTACACCAGCATCTGCCCCATTGTGTGTCTAGAGGGGATGGGCGAAGCTATTGCTGCCCGCCCTGTGCCCAAGGTGCGTAAATGGTGCATGGCATTGGATATTGGTGTTGTGACATGGTGCCAATGGATGGTGGTGTGTCTGTGCTTAAAAATGTGTGGTGCACTGTGGATGCGTCGATGATGGTCTCTGGGTGAAAATACTCTTACAGGTCGTGTGACGGTGCAAGAAAGGACTGCATGGCAGAAAGTTCACTCACGCACAGGCGACGGCACTTATGACAATTGGAGCAACTTCTGGCATTGAGAGGTGTATCAAGCTGGATTGATCCAAGACGTTGCAATGTGGAACATGCTGATATTGGAACATTCCATCATGTCACCACCTACAACGTGTTTGCCAACTAATACCTTCTCAATCAGTTGTCTTTGCTCTTGCTGCTCTGCTGTCAAAGTTCCCTCAGCCGCCATCCTCTGCACTGTTGTAGGTTCTTCCTGTTCTTCCTGCACGCCCTTGGCTACATGATTGCCGGTGTCTACGTTGCCCTTTCTGTCTACCACTGCATGCCTTCACGGGCGCTGAATGCGTGTGCCCGTGCAGCTGCTGAATGCCCTTGAAGCTGCTACGCGCTTGTGCAGGTCTTGCTGCTAAACGGCAACCAGGACCGGGAGACCTCTAGAGCAGGGACGCACAGAGGGCCAATGACGGCCTCTGATGTTGTGCAAGCGGTGGGTTTGCTTTCATTTTTCATAAGAAGAAAAATGGTGCCGTTACAGCACTGCTGTAGAAATTGGCACTGGCAGTGGCAGCCTCTGGAGCTGGTGGTACAAATGGTGGAAGCCCCCTAAGCTGGCGGGGGTTGGTGCAGCAAAGAGAATGCTGCTGTAAAAGACTCCTCTGGCGTGAAAGCCACTAAAAAAGGTTGTGTGCCGGGCGGTGGGATTGGCGCAGCATGTAGGCGATGGTGCAGCGTAATAGATGGTGCTGTAGGAGATAATGCTTGCAGTGAGAACCTCGTCTCGCACAGGCTTGAGGTGGCATTAGAAGACACAATTGCTTGCGGCGAAAGCCCCAAATCTTGGACAGGCGGTTGTAGACAAAGAGAGAGCACAGGTGCGCTGGCAGTGGATGGTGCCAAGCCAAGCATAGAAAAAATAAGCACTGTCACAAATAAATCAGGATCCAAGTAAGGGCCGTGATCAGGAGGGAGATGGAGGGAGATTGGCAGGGCTATCATAAGGAGATGGAGGTGCAAGGCCAGGAAGGAGGCTCTTCATCAAGTAGCCTCCTTGCAAACCAGGGGTGTGCATGTGTGTTCATGCAGCAGCAGAGGCAGCCCCTCTTGGATGGAGCAGCCAATTTTCAGGTCTTCCTCTCTTGTTGGTGTCCAGTTGCAGACACAGATCCTGCTTATCCCAGGTGCTAGCTTGGAGTGCTTAGCCCAGCTGTGTTTGCTGCCAGAGAGCTGAGCCTAGCTGCGCCTGCTTTTGCCCGCAATGGCAGGAGCCAGCACCTTGTCTACCAAGCTCTGACCCGCGCGTTTGGAGCGCTCGCGCAGGTGTGCGACGCCTCGAACCGGAAATACGGCCGCCGGGGCTTGAGGAGGCTGGGCCACCCCCCGTCTACATACGTCACGGGCCTGCTGGTGCCCAGGGCTGGGGAGATAGAGGTGGACTTGGAGGTGAGCTGTGGAGCCGTGCCTGCACAAAAGTTGTTTGTGCCCAGGGTTGGGTGTGCCCAGGGTTGGGTGTGCCCAAGGCTGGGGAGGTAGAGGTGGACTCGGAGATGAGCCTTGGAGCCATGCCTGCACAAAGTCATACGTGTCCGGGGTTGTGTGTGCCCAGGTTAGGCTAGGTTACATAGCTGTATCTGCCAAACAAGGGCAGCTGAGCTGAAGCCTTAAAGGCCTGCAACTAGGACCAAATCTATTATCTAAGGCGCTCATATCAGAAGAAAGGTAGCGCCAGATTTTGGTGAAAAACGACAAGCGAAGAGTAAAACTAGAAGGCGCTTGAAGGAAAGTTCAGGGAAAGATGTGTGCCTAGGCTTGCGTGTGCCCAGGGCTGGGTGTGCCCAGGGCTGGGTGTGCCCAGGGCTGGGGAGATAGAGATTGGCTCAGAGGTGAGAGTGTGTGCCCAGGGGTCGCATGTGTCCAGGGTTGTGTGTGTCCAGGGCTGGGTAGATAGAGGTGGACTTGCAGCAAAGCTGTGGACTCGTGCCTTACTGTGACTTGAGAAGACGCCTGGCGGCTATTCTTCAGGCTTGCAAGGGCACATCATCTGGCCATGCACGGGAGCATAGCCAAGCTGGTCTTGTGAGCGAGCAGGGCCGAGCAGGCCTTGCTTGGGATGGGACACATTTGTTTCTCAGGGGGTTTGGGCCGAGCCAGCCGAACACTGGGGCATGGCATATGGTTGTCCCTAGGCATCAAGCTCGTTCTTTCTTTCTATCTTTCTTTTTTCCTTCTTTTCTTTATTGTTCTTCCAGGCGGTCTTGCACAGGGGCCTCTGCATGCTCTGTGTGCCCCAAGCATCGAGCTCGCTCTTTTAGGCCAGTCTTGCACAGGGTCCTTCCCATGCCCTGCGCAATAGCTCAGTCCCGGCGGGATCTAGCTCAAGGCACAAAGGAGCAGACCTTCCTGCCGTGCACACAAGTTACTTGGATTGCAGCCTGCGGCATTCCCAAAAGGACGCTTTTTGCAACGTGAATACATGTGTGCACGCACATGTGCGCACACGCTTAACGCAGTCTGACTGCATGTGTGCACATGCGTGCGCGGATGCATGCGCAATGGTCCCTGTGCTGCATGCCTTTGGTTGATCCCCATGTCAGACAGAGTGATCCTTGCTGTACCTATGCGCGAGCGTCTGCACGCAGGCCTTGGACGCGATGGGCGTGCGCCACGTGGTTGAGGTGCCCTCCATCATCGGAGAGAACGGGTCGGTCATGTTCCACCCCACATCCCTAGTTGCATCAATCCACACCATCTTGGAACTGCTGCTGCAGTCTGATCACAGCACCCAGCAGTCATAAAGACAAGTCTACCAAAGACAGGTACTGCAGTACGGCTCACTGTATGAGAGCGTGAGGGATACAGAACAAGAGATCCGGACCTTGCAGGGGCCTGACGCCAGAGCAGCCCGCGGCGCAAAGGGTTCTGTGAGGTTGTGCAGTGTGCCCGTGACCTGGTTTTGACGCAGCAAAGGCCATGCAGAGTACCCCCTCCTTGACACGCATGGGTTGCATGCCTCTCTTGCACCAGGCACCCCTTCATGCAGCAATTAATTTTTTTGGCTTCTAGGATTGTGCTTACTTGTATCTTAAGTCGGGCTTTGTTGCCTGCAACTGGCAGTTGAACCTCATGTTCAGGACTCTGCCCATTGCATTCCAGTGTGTAAATGCGCAGGTGCAATTTAATGCATATTCCCTTTCTTAGGATTTAGGGTTTAACTCTGAACCCTTGACTTAATTCCCGTGTTCAATGTCCGTTTGTGTAAATGGTTTGTATTCACTGTATTGGAAAATAGGAGTTTTTCTGAAGCAGGCCTTTCCCATCTGGCAGCCAACAGGCTCTGTGACTGTAGGTGCAAGGCAGTGGAGAAGGCATTCTGAATGCCAAAGAGTCTGCAAAATTTGTGAACATATTGCTAGTGAAGCGCATGTCTCTGTCTGTGATGAGCTTCTTAGGGAGCCCAAACAAGGAAACCACCCTGTCTGCAAATATGTGGGCTGCATCCACTGAGGATACCTCTGTGGTTGTGGGAGCAAAGCGCACAAATTTTGAGAGCTTTTTTTTAGAGCCTTGAGAGCCAAATTGTAAAAAGGGAGAGCTCCGTCTTGGATACCGCGCTTGCCAATTGACAGGGATATGTATCGTTACAGTGACCCTCTCCATATGTAAAAATGGGTAGAATACAGTAAGTAATACAGAAAGTTCACTAAGTAAACTTACTGCTAGGTTTTAAATAACGGCTGTTTCTGATTGAGATATTATGCCAGGCATCTAGATACAGCATGTATGATCTGTCATGCCAGATTGTGTCGTTGCCAAATCTTGTAAATTAAGTCTACATGTCAATCCTGCAGAATTATGGGCGTTGCTCCGCCGGCTGGACAACTGTGATCTGCTTGTAGATCACCTGCCCAGCCTGGCCCACATAGTAGGCTCCTTGCTGCCTCTCCTCAGCGCGCACAGTGCAGTGATTGAGAAGGCCAGCTGTTGCCAGGCATCCCTCTCCATGAGCAAGCGCTCATGGTGGAGAGCTGCTGCCATCTTGCGCCGCCAGGCCTGCCACACCAGGGCCATGCCCCCAGAATGGGTCGGCGTAAAGTGGCGGTGCTGCAGCCCACCCGTACGCCCAGCCGGGCATGCGGTGTGACGGTGGCACTAAAGGCTGGATTTTTGTCTGGGCGTTTCAAGGTGTGGTCTATCATAGGATCAATATCTGCCAGATTGCCAGTGGCAAATGGTGCAACCTCGTGAGCCTCTGCACACTTGCAATATTTCAAATTTCACAAGTTCAAATAATAGAAGTTGTATTAGACACGTGCATGACCAGATTAGTGTAGAAGTAATGCCCAGAGAGACTGAATGGAAATTCACGTCCACGGTGAAGTCCCTGTAGCAAAGGACGGGAACAAAGCATGGAAATTTGGCTTGTCACTGTGACAGTGCCTTTGATCAAATCTGCAGATGCTCTTCCTTCCTTTTGCACACAGATTAGAGCAATCTCACAGAGCTCTTCACGACTGCAATCATACTCCACCCAATGCTCCTCTCCCACGATGGTTTGGCTGCCACGCCGTTTGTCCCCTTCAGAGTCAAGCTTCTACTCCTCCGTGCCGGAGAGACTCTGCATCTTTGCTAATGGTAGTCCTCTTTGTGTTGTCCAGACAACACTATTTGTAGAGATGGATTACAAGGGTTCACAGCTTAAAGGGTTTACAACTTGAAGAAAAGGTCTTCAGTCAAGAAGTGCGGCTGCTAACCTGCACATACAAAGCAAAAAGTGCACGCAGGAAGAAAAGAAAAGAAATACTACGCAGGCGGTTGAGCACCTCCCCGGATCAATTAAGGAAAGAGAGGCACATGAAGGAAGAAATAAAACTTCCTGTTGTTTTGGGCTCAGGAGCAACATATTGTGGAAACCTGTGGGAGGAAAGGTTTAAGGTTCTAAGGCTGCCAGCAGTGTACCTGCCAAACGAGGGCAGCTAAGCCAGATGAAAGCCTGCATTGAGGTATGAACCCCGAACCTACAGGTTGCGAGGTTGGACTGTGGGAAGAAACAGAGATGCATAAGTCCTGCGGAGAGAAACTATGTGTGGATGGATACAGTGGAAAAGGACGTTCTGCTCATAACGGAGGAGATGGATTCCCAAAGCTAGGTACCTCAGTTCTTGCTCAGCCAGAAATACATGTTATTAATTCACCAACTCCAATTTGACTTATTTACCACTGATTATAAATCATTGTGACAGCTTACTCAATGAGTGACATCACAGCTGCATGATTGTAGCAGCTGTAATACATCTTGGAGCTAACAGCACAGAAGCCTTCTAGGGGATTAACATAATTAATGTTATAACTTATAATATGCAAATGTCAGAAGTGCATTGCAGTACCTGATTTGCCTAAGAGAACAATATTACGAATTGCGAGCCAAACCCCCCCCCATTGGTTCTACGTATGATTATGCTTCACACGAAATGAGAGCATCAAAGGGGAAACCGACCTTGTGCTTATGATCCGCTTGCTACACACTGAAGGAAATTTTGTCAATGGTTATGCCGCATAACTTATGCGATTCAGCAAGTTTGTAAGCGTCTATTTTTTATGAAATTATGAAATTGCTATGAGGCTGTGAATATCCCCCCTCAGCGTTGAAAAGCACAGCTTCCTTAATTCCTCCACCTCAAGTGCTGCCCCTCTGCATCTAAAGTTACATACAAAGATGTATGCCATCGTGGACGTCACCTGGTTCCAGCAAGATCCCCATCTCAAGTAGATGGGTATAAGGTGTGAAGGCGCAGACCTTATGAATTAAGGTGTGAATATTCATGTGTGCTGACATACATAGCTAGGTAACCCTTATTATACCTACACCAAAAAAACTTATTATACCTACACAAAAAAAACAACGGTATGAGAAAAAATTAAGGCTGTAAGTCAGGCAGGCTTAACCTGAGCTGTGTCTTGAGTGTTATTTTGATTGAAATGTCAGAAACCTCCTGGCTGGGTGAAAATGCGGTTGAAGCGGTTGAGATCAACCCTGCAGTTGAAATGGCAATTTCAACCACTTTAAAGCACACTTCGACCACAAACCGTTCTGAAAAGTCTGATGATACTGTTTTAAGCCCCTGTCCATACATTTTTGGTAGGCCATCCATGTCTGTTTATGTCAGAGTGCCTTCCTTGCATTCAACTTCAAAGGCTATCACCAAATACTGTCGCTATGATGAACATAGTGATTGGCAAAAAGTTCAAGATCTACCTGTCCATCCATAGGAGTCTTTTCAAATGACTGAGAGGATTTCTCTAGACAGTAAGGCTAATTCTAAGCAAAAAAATTTTAATAACGATGTCTCTAGGCTAGCAGACACCACAAAGCTTGAGCTTTGCATGTGAATTGAGCTCACTTCAGTTGGGCCTAAGTTTAAGTCATGCCATTGCATGGCCATGCACAAGGTGCCCATGACAACATACTAGCCTACTGAGTACAGGTAAAAATGGTGTCACTATCACTAGCTAGACTTGCGCTGCCAGTAATCGAATACTACGAGTACTACTATAAACATCATGTCACACGGTGTAGGTTTATCACTGAACACGGCATGCTTAAACCTGCACTGTAGAGTTATGGCATGCTTAAGTAGCATGCCAGCCATTAAGATGGACATAATGTTGGTGATTTTATGGTAGAGATCATTGTGCCGCTGAGAAAGAACAACACAGTCTGATTAACCTAATGCTAGGCAATGCAGGTAAGAGACAAGGGGCCTCCAAAGAAATCCTGGCTATAAGGAAAGGAAAGGAAAGGAAAGGAACAAATATATATTTCTGAAGGAGCACTCAAAATCTTGGCATTAAAAAAACACTGTTCTTAACGTGGACTAAATTTTGCCAATTGCAAATTTTGCACAATTGCATGCACTACTTCAGCTTAATCCAGAAGGCAGGTGAACAAGGATTTCCTCGAACAATTTATATAGAAGAGGAGTCAATCCAAGCCTTGAGCGTTTAAAAAGTGTGGTTGACAGCAGTTGAAATGAACTGTACTGGACTGTCCAGGCCACGGTCGAAAAGTGTGGTTGAAAGCAATTGAAATAAAACGCAGTGGATCAGCCAAACACATCGGTCAGAAATTGTGGTTCAGGGTTGCATGCTACGGTCTTTCTAAGGCTACTGCTGTAGCACAGTCGTGAGGTGTGCAAAACTGCTTCTATACTTCTGCAAACAAGAATCTCGACGCTATTTAACTGCGAAAATGTTATATAGCATTAAGAAGTATTTCAAAAACATCCAGGAGGTGCCAGAGGCTCAAGCTGGCCGCTACTGCTATGGCTACCGCTACAGCTACGCTACAAAATGGTGACCGTAGCACCGTAGCTTGCAACCTTGGTTGAAGAGGCTGTAAGCAACCGTGCGGTTGCAAGAGATCTTATGTGCGGTTGATAATTTTCAACCAGTACAAGCAGTTGTGGTAAAGATAATTTGACCGCTCTGCAGCCGCGATTGCTTTCGACCGCAACAACCGCACTTCAACCGAGTCTGGAAATGTCTAAAGGATTTCCTTTCTTCCCTAACTCAATTAACCCAAACACTCAACCCAAAACTTGGAAACTTCTACCCTGACTCAGGGCTTTTGTGGCTGGCCAACACATGTACACACACTGCCACAGACTCGTATATTCTTGACCTGGTGTTCACCAACTGGACCTTGGAGCATTCAAATCAAGCTTCAAGCAGAGTAGACTCCTGGGCTTCTTCAGGCGCTGGGTGAGGACCAAGAAGATATTGAGAGACCTTGCAAGGTCAATTGATACAGCTTGGTCAGTGATACGCCGCTTCAGCAGAATATGCATGTATTTTGGTAATTTCTGCTTGAAGAACATTTAAACCTGTTGAAAAAACAATTGGGTTGCGTTAGCTGTTTTGCTGTCCATTTATGTAGTCTGGAGGCATGGGATCTGTATCTTTGTTACCTTACTGCCTGCCTGCATGCACATTCCTTTGTCTGATTATGTTCCATGCACATTGCATCTGGTGCTTATTGACTGGCTGTGACCACACAAGCATTGGTTCCTTGTCTCCCTCAGTGTCCACAAGCACAGGAACTGCAGTCCAAAATGGCCTTCCCTCCTTCTTATCACTCCTTCTGTCAAGGCCCTAAGCCCATTTCATGAAACAAATAAGGGTTAGAACTTGAGCATTGCTTCTGCTCTGCTTTGCAGACAAATGACATACTCAGCTGGTGGCTGGAAAAGAGCCTGTAACGGGTTATGTACAAAAGCAGTCGGCTGTCGAGAATCATTGATTTTGATTTGTTTTTATGGGCCTCACACCGCTACAGAGCCTCACTCCTGGGTCAGGAGCAGGTGGGTTGCTTAATGATTTGGAAAGGTTTTGATGGTTGCAGCAAATTGAGAGAAGAAGATGGGGCATGCAGAACCTGATAAATGAGTGGTTTTTTTGGCCTTGGTGTTTTTACCACATGCTTCAAAATATTATTATCATCATCTTTATTCTTAACATCATGCTGATGAGATTTTCATGCAGTACTATGCACATGCTGATCCAGTGGGTGCTCGAGCACTCAACGCAGATTTCATGATTTGTCGGAGAATTGTCTGTGCTTATATTGAGGAGCTGGATTGAAGATGATTCTGTCTAATGTCTTACAGTTGCATCAGTCTTTGCTATCCAGTGTTGTATGGACAAACGCTATAAGTAGTGGAATCAAAAGGCAGCAACTTTGATAGATTGTTATGTCTCAGCTCCTGATCTTTGTTCTTGCGCAAGGAAATGAGCCAAGAAATCAGCAGCTGGTCAATTGGCAGCAATTGCTGAGATAATAACCAGTGATTGCTTGTATCAGGCAAGATCCATTTATCATGCGTACCAGTGATACATGAGGTAAAGATCAGAAATCAGCATTTCAAAATATTTTCAGCCAATATTTCAGAAATATTTTCAGCCAATTACTTGGGGTTGTTGGTTTTCAGCATGGCTCTAATTACCTGTAATTTATGCATGTATGCACAAGCTAATCAGTTGCTCAGCAACTAGCAGCAATTACTCAGCCATGTACCAGTGGTCACGAGTATTGGGTCGACCCCCAATTACTGGTAATGTAACCAGGGACTTCAATATAACCAGTGATTACTCAGCCAATTACCATTGATAACTTGTGATCAACCAGATTTGTATGACCAGTGGTCAATAAGGGAATGAGCAAGGTAATCAGCTAGATAGCACCTAGGGACCTCAACTAGGCAAATCAACATGGTTAGACTTAATAGCATTGGTGAGGCCAAATACCATTGGTTTCCAGAAATGGGTCAAACCCTGATTACCGGTAATCGATTAAGAAATCCATTGAGTGACCACAGCTGCCCTGTAGGAAATGCTGATAACTTGGCCAGCTACCTGTGATGGTAATTACCAGAAATTGTGGTTACCTGCTCGATTATGTAGTCTAGTGATGAAAAACAACATTTGGTGGGGGTGCGGATACCTGTGCGGAGGGATAGAGGACACGTGCGGAGGGGTCAAGAGATGCACATTTAAGAGGCAGGAAATTTTCTTCTTTCCCTTGTTTTGCACACTCACCAGACGCAAAGGTGCTTTAAGTGAAAAGCAAACAATTAAGGGTTAATCAATTAATTAATTAATCGATGTGCAAAGGATCTACAATATCTCGCCAGATTAGTGCAGCACCAGATTTGTGCTGCATTTGCATGCACAGTCGGTTGTGGTAGTTGACTTGGTATTTATGGCTTGTTTTGCCTGCATTATTTGATTGCTTTGAACCTCCGAAGTAGCTTGTCTGCCTTCTACTTTGTCACACTTAGTGCTAGAGGTATGATATGCTGTGCCAAGCTTGACGCGACTTAGGATGTTACGATTCCTGACGCAATGCTTAAGCCTCCTCCACATCCACTCATTAAGAGCGCGCCTAAAATGCCCAAACACCAAGATTATCCAAAAAGGAACTGACTCATCTCTTACGAAAAGCCCCAGGTCTATCACAAATTGTGATTCACAATAGCTCCTAGCTTCACAGCGCTCAGAAACAAAAACTCAAGAATGAAGGTTCCATACTGGCGAGTGTGGGCCAACACTGATGGTAGTTGCCAAACTAACAGAAGTCAACAATGTATTGGAGCAGGTCCCCTGGTGTTATGATGTTGGTTGCAAACCGATCGAGTGTCAGCAGTCATGTGTTAATTTCACTTCTAACCATTTATTGTGGTCTAGATCCAGACCACAGTTAGATCCAACTGACCTAATGGCATCTCAGTATGGCTTTTGTAAGAAGTACCTACGACTCTTGAAATTTCAATTTCCTTTAAAGGGTAGTGTGCAAATACTATTTGGCAAATAGGCTTTATAACAGACCTGGCTCTCCAGCAAACTTTTAAGTTCTTCTATGTTGCTCAGATGCTCTCTGTAATTGTGGTCATGGTTGGTTGCTTATCATCGCAATATTTTGCTACAGTGAGGCACACTTTCCAATGGTGAGGTGCACTTTCCAATGTGAGGGGCCAAGACGATGAATCCTGTTTGCTGGAACATGCTGGTAACCAGTGGGTTAGATGAATATGGCAAATGTCTTGACCGATAAGCAAAGCATTTGCCTAGAGGTTTGGTAGGAGCCAGCGAGGAAGTATTTTGTTTGACATGCAAGGAATTACAAGACGATCTTGCTTGGCCAATCTGGATTCATTCAAATATCCACTCATACTGATGGCTTTGATGCTAAGCCTAGATGCGATATTGCGTCTCGCATTGAATTGTGCATGGTTAGGTGTAAGCAACCAGACAGTAAGTGAACCTGGTCATTGGCTTGCTGACAAAGAGAGCAATTACCGTTGGGAGCCCTGCTGTATCTATGGGCCAGATTCTCAGGGCAGAGCGTGCCCGTTCTGTCATGACATTGATTTTTGATGCCAGTATGCCCATGTGCTCCTATGTTTGCCCATGTGCTCCTTCAGCCTGTCTTTGGTATGTTGAAGGGGGGAGAGTGTAGGCGCATGAGATGATGAGGAGTTTGCTGCATTCTCTACTGCACACCCATACCATCTGGTGTGAGTGGAGGAATGGGAACATTGCCTGCTGCTGTGGACAGCTGTATGTTCTGCAACTGCATCAGCACACACAATGCCTATTTTGCCCAAGTGGGCCTTGAGTTTGTGCAAGTGCATCAGAGTGTCAGAGTCTTCATTCATTTCAACAATATCCTGGGCACAAAAAAGAAGCCCAAGAAGCAAGACACCAAGAATAGAAAAATTGTTTGGCACCAGGAGGAGTAGGCACAAGTACAGCCCCAAAAAGAGAAGCGCACATTGGATTGAGTTTGTGTAGCCCCAAAGCACAGGGCAATGAGCACTCAGACAGCACAAGGTTTGGCTCCTTTGTAATCCAATTGATGTACAGCCCCAAATCATTTGGGGCATGATGCCTTCACCACAACTGTTCAGCCCCCAAAGTACTCCTTTAACTCAAGAAAAATTTGTTTGGAACCTGAAGGATAAAAGGCACATTTGAGCTGGCTCCTGGGCTGCAATTCTTGACTTCCACATGATTGATGGATGTGCCGCTGGTTGGGAATAACAATGGGAATAACAATGCAGTCCTAGACCCTAGGCAAAGGATGGTAGACTGGCGCTGACGCTGGGGGACCCCATCCCCTCTGCACCCTGCCCTACTTCTAAATGCATACCTGGGCTGGACAATGGGTAATTCTACTCTTTTAAGGAATTTTTTCTACTGGTACTGCATCTGGGTAACTAGAAGTGAGCCTTTACTTAATTGGGAAGCAGCGGGGGAAAAGCTATCCAGGGGTGGCTCTGTTGTTGAACCTTCCGGGATCTGTGCAGCCACTAGGCGTATGGCAGATACTTCACCAACCCCGTTGTGGCTTCAATCTGTGTCCAAGTCACTTTGGGAGACTGCTGCTGGCCAACTAGATGCACAACATGAGGCCTGGTAAAACTCCAACATCCCAGACACCTCACCCAAGTTGAAGGAACAGAAAGGCATATGCTACTTAAACTTTAAGTTAAAGGGTCAGTTTGTAGAGGCCCTAGCATGGTTTCAAAGCATTGGTTTGCAAGAATTAAAAACAAGAGCAGACGTAGAATTGCTATGAGCAAAGCAGCGCGCCTTTTTTTGCCAACAAGCCTTTCTGCTAGATGCCCGTCATACTTCTGGCTCGAGGGCGCCCTCTGAGCAGCTTTAAGCCGCTTGCACCCGTGCCCGGCACTAGTTTGGTTGCATACCTGTTTGCCAAGGTGTTTTAACCCTTGGGGAAATTGGCACAGCAGTGCAGTCCATTAAATAATTGTGCACATGTGAGCTGTCACGACAAATTGTAGTCTGCGATGCATCATATGAATCATAGTCAGGGTGCCTGAGTAGTTGGAGGGGGTTATGTTTGAGGTGTTTTTCCTAGTTTCTCTCTTTTAAATCCCCCTTACGTCCTCGGATTTAGCCTTTCCTGTGGCTGGGCGAGAGCACCTCTTCGTTTCCCCTTGTAACACGAACCTGGTGAGTCTGCGGTCTGAGTCGGCAGAAGGCATGCGGCGACTGAGGGGCGTGGATGGGTGGCAGCAGCATCATGGTACCCTTGCGCCCTGGCGAAGTGAACAACTATGGCCGTACCACAATTTGATGTCCCTTGATGCATGGATTCTGCACTCTGGATATGCCAAAAGCCTACATTTGGTGCAACATCCGAGAATTGAACTCGGGTCTTGTCCATGGCTGCGACATATTCTACCACTAGAAGCGGGCAGCGGTTCGGATGATTTTCCCGCTGCGATGCCGGCACAGCGCAGACGGGATGGACATAGCTTGGGAGAAGCTGCTGCCCAAATGACCTATCAGATAAGAGTGTTGGGCAGGGGCAAGAGTAGAAATCGTTGCCTGGAGATATCTGTGCAGATTTGTGCAAGAAATGGTGAAGATTCTTGTTCAGTTCTTTTGCGAGCTAAACAAAATGGAGCCAAACGCATCAAAAAAGACACCCTGAACCCAACATACACTACTGTGTCTAGTCCCATTGCCTTTAAAACCACATCATCGCTCCGTACCATCATGTCTAAGCGCGCGGGACGCCCACTAGTGTTGTACTACACAGTGATCAGAGTTGTGCAAATACGGCTCTCTCTCTCTCTCTGTGTCTCTCTGGGCATTACTTCTTAACTAATCTAGTCATGCAGAGGCCCAATAGATATATTGCAGACGTGCAGAGGCTCACGAGGTTGCAGCGTGCAGAGGCGTGCTTGCAAAAGCTGGTCTCGTCATGTTGTCCCTAGAAAGCGCTTAAGCAGTCTGAGTACAAAGGCCAAATGCCAGTCCAATGACAACAAAACACACAACAGGCATGGACCATGCTCCGCAATCAACCAGTCCTTGGATACACCACAGCCAGACAGCTCCGATCTGTGTATCGATACACTGCGCTTCTGAACACTCAGCTTCAATCCTGCTTTTTTCTTGCTTTATTTTGCTGAATGTGGGGCGATGTGGCTTGTGTATCTGAGACGGTAATTTGGCGTGACAGTGCTGTCCAGGCTCTAGCCTGTCTGAGCTCAGACGTCCACACAACGCAACACAAGTTTTGTACGCAGTAATTTGCGCATACTGATTCTGACCTTGATCAGGAGGCTCCTGATCAGGAGGCTCCTGACAGGATCTGAATAACCTCATTGTTGCAGACGACCTCAGCCAACAATCCTTCATCGTGCACCGTGCACAGGCATACCGGTAACGCCAGAAGCACACTAGAACGCTTTGCAGGCTTCATGGATGACATCACACAAGTTAAGCTTGTAAATTTTAAATTGTATGTTGCCGCTTCCGCACCACCAGACTATGATGGCAGTGCTGCATACAAAGCAGTCCTATTTTCACAACCGGACGGATGATATAATGCCCAATCCCAGCAGTAACTGTGGTTTGGCAACCCAACAAATAGACTTTGGTGATCTCAGATCACTGATCTGCAAAGAAAGATGTACTAACCAACGACTTAGTCGGTTAGGGTTAAAATCAGGAGCGAACAATAGATGTACACTTGTTATCGTCACTATTGACAGCTTTGGGGGGCCCAAGAACAGGTGGAAACAGTGAAGGTGTGCGAGCTTGTTGACCCCTGTCGCCGAGGCTTTAGCATTTGGCACATATCCTCATCCTGCTCCTGCCCCACTGTCGCCCCTTCCTTCCCAACCAGGACACACCGTGATGCGATGAATACTGGCTGGGACCTTGGACCACCGCGCGCGCACATTGGAAACGATGCAGTCTCCGCCTGCCTGGCTCAGCGTCGTGTGCGGGAATGTCGTTGGCAATCTAAACGTATCAACGGGCAGGATACACAGGGATGCGCAGGTGGGTGAGGGAGGGGGGAATCGGGTCCCGACGGGGGTTGGATAGGATAAATCCTGCACCCCGCAGAACCTCTCCTTTCCCCTGTCGCCGGATGGCGTAGGCACCAGCATTCTGTCCTTCCAAAAGGCTCCCTAGGATCATTTCCTGCTCCTTTGCAAGCACGACGTGAGCGGGTTCCACCAACTGGTTTTTCACGCTACCAAAGGAGGACCGTGCTGTTTCGTTCATCCTTCTGGTGCGCGTCGTGTTTGAGGGTGCAGCGCTAGATAGGACTGGTGCATCGTAGGGTCAGGGAGACCCAACATGCTTGCAAGATTTGGCAACGCGTGAATGATGATGCAAGCACAATGCCTCCTGCCCGGTGTCACACACTTATGCAGGTCTACACTCCCACAGAGTTTGAGAAGCTTGGCGGGTGAGCAGCTATAGACGTAGTGATGATCCCTCTTGCGCACATGACTGTGCGCGCTTCCTGTGCTTGCGTCTGCCTCACAAGCTCAATCTGGCTATGCCCTGCCTCAGGCAGACTCAGCAATTGCCAAGACCATCGCAAGTGCGGGAGCATGCACCTGCAGCCTCACACAGCCCTCCCACTGGCAGTCACTGGTGGCACCCTTTGTTGTGCTTGCAGGCGAGGAGCTGCAAAGAAATGGAAGCAGAGCATCAGACTGTTGGAGCGCGACGACCTCGGCGCGCCCTGCCATAACACAACTGCCCTTGGGGACTGGCTGTTTCAGAACAATCTTGAGATCCGGGCCAACATGTTGAATGTGGCCAACCTGGCCACTCCCAGCCCTGCTGCAGGGGGTGGGATAATTGAGATGCAAGCCCAGGCACATTCAATGGTGCCATGCACTTTTGCTGGCATCAACGTGCATGCTGTGGCGGCGGCGGCGGCAGCAGCTGTGGCAACAGTCCCAGCATGGGAAACTGAAGGGCAAGGGTCCCAGGTAATGTCGGGGGGGGTATGTGGTGGTATGTTTACAGGAGGGGCATTAAAGAGTCACATTAACCTCAAGTGCGGAGGTTTTCCTGGATGAATCAAGACTGGTGTAAGTGCAATCTGAGTCGGCTTGTCTGCGTGATCATCTGTGACGTAAGATGCTCCCCTGTGTGGCATACCCTCTCCCAGGACTCCAGTCAGTCCTTGCCGGGTGGCACGGCTGCCTGGCGCGCAGTGCATTGGTTTTCCAATTGGCCAAGTGATTGTGCCTGTTAATTGATTAGGCATGTAATCTGGTGCGCGCACGCATGGTGTGTGCAGGGAAATGATTTGGTGCATGTACATGTGTCTCAGACGCGCTTTGGGATAAGCCTTAGCTCCGGCAAGTGGTGCCATTCAGTTGCCTACCTCATACGTCCCCTGCTGCCCCCTGCTTCCTGCAGCCCCCCCCGGCCAGTGCACAGCACCACATGCAGCGCCTGCAAGAGGAGCGCCTTGCGGCCTTGCAAGCCTACCTCGAGGGCACACCCATCCCACGTACATCCCCTGCCCTTGAGGAGCTGAGCAGGGAGGTGGCCGACCTTAGGGTCTGTGGCTGTGTTGTGGACCTGCGCCAGCTATACATGGCGGTGAGTGCATTATGAGTTCAGGCACCCCTTGGTGGGGCTGTCAAGGAGAGGAGCGCACGCATTGTTATGGTTGGACACTGATGCATGTTCTTACAGAGAGTGTGGGAGGAAGAGGGTCGGTTGTGGGCATGGATGTGGGTGGGGTTTCTGCATGTCTGTCTGCCTGTCACAGGCAGGCCGTCTCTGTGTGATTTGTGCATTGGCGGCTGGTAAGAAATCAAACACAAAAACAACGCATTCTCGCGACAAGCCGATTTGGAAGAGCAAACCCATGCTAGGTCTTTAGTGCATCGGTTCCAGGACAATTCAGGACCTCCCATGCATCATCTTGAGCTTACTCTGGTGGCAGAGCAAGCCTTGAACTTCTCTGTGCACTCACCTTCCGCCTGGAAGCAAACAGCGGGGTATGCGTGGGAGCCAGTGTTGCTGCAAGCATGTGGGAGCATTTGGCGAACTCTCAATTTGAGCCGAGCTGAGGACAGGCTGCTCATGTATGCCGGCAGCTTTGAAGTGGTGTGCAAGCGTCCATGCCAATGCTTGCAGGGCAGCGGTCGCTCTTTGGCCGACATACCTGCTTGCTGGGTCTCCTTGCCACGCTGGTACTGGGTTGTTGAGCTGGTTGACAGGCTGAGCACGGCTGGCTTCAGTGACTGCACGGCTGGCTTCAGTGACTCCCCAAGCTCACTACAATACTGGCATGCTGCGCCTTATCCTGTATGGGCTCAGGTGCGGGCAGCGGGCGGCTACCAGGCAGTGGAGGGCAGCCGTGGCTGGATGCAGGTCGTCCTTAAGTGCGTGCAGCAGCTGCCAGCGGACATCCAGGGCCCTGGTCTCGGCAGCAGCAGCTCCCTCATAGCCAACAGCAGCGGCCACAATAATTGGGCAAATAAAGGCGTCCAGGACAGCAGCAGCACACCCAGCAGCAACGCCAGCAGCAGCGACGCGGGGGAAGGCAGCAGCAGCAACATCAACAACAGGAACAGCAGCAGCAGGCATCCCTTGGCGCGGCCCGGCTGGGCGTCTGCAAGTGCAAATGGCAGCTGCAACGCCATCGAGGGGGCCCGTACAACAGACCTACGACCAGCCTGCATGCCCCAGCTCGACCCCACCCGCCGCAGCAGGGACGGCGGCGCTGCCGCTGAGGGCCAGCCTGCCCTGGGTGTGGCCGCCTGCCTGCCTGCTGATGAGGGTGTGGCGGCGTTCGCGAGCGAGGAGGTGCTGAGTGCCGGCCTGCAGGCGGTGTACAAGCGGTTCCTGCTGCGCCTGGAGCGCAAGGAGGCAGCACTGCTGCACTGCGGCCTGGGCGGCATCACTGTCGCCCCGCTTGTGCAGCTGCAGCTGCTGCGGCCAGAGGCGGCAGCAGCGCACCGCGCCACTGCGGGCGCGCTAGGTGCCGCCACCTCTGTCCCTGTGCGAGCAGCTGGTGCGCCTGTGCGGCAGCCTGCTGAGGCAGAAGACGCCAAGCAGGCAGTGGTGGCTGCAGCAGTGCATGAGCGCAGCTCCAGCTGCAGCGGGCGCTCGCTGCCTGAGATGCCCCACAGCCGGAACTCCCCGGACTGCGCGCCCACAGCCCGCCCTCTGGCGTCCGCCTTTGCTGCACTGCAGCTGCCCCCGCACCTGCAGCCTTTCTCTGTGCGCCGCACATTGTCTGGGCCGAGGGGCGGCCGGTTCAGCGGTACTGGCAGGCGCATGAGCGCACGGAGGCGGGGCGGCGACAGCAGCAGCCCCCCTGCGCCGGGGGAGGATGCCGAGGCGACGGCCAGCCTCGGCGCGGCAGAGACGGGCAGTCCTCGGGGCACGCTGGGCAGGGCGGGCAGCCAGCTGCTGCAGCAGGTGGGCTGACAGTGCATGCTGCTTTCGCAGAGGGGCGCAAGGATTGTGTGTTTGCTCACAATGGCGGATAGGGTGTGTGTGTGCCCCAGGGCCCCTTGATGGGCTGGACAGGGTTGGATGCTGCTCGCAAAGCTCTTGCGATAAGGGATGTGCAGGCGTGCTCAGCCTTAGTGTGCTGAACCATGCCAGATCCAGCATCCATCATTCCCTCATGCACAAACGCGCACAAGCACAAGCACAAGCGCATGCGCGCGCGCACACAGGCACAGGCACATGTCCCAGGCGCTGGCACAGGCACACACACAGCCATGAACAGCAGCAGCAGCAACAGCAGCAGCAGCAGGAACAGTTCCAACACTTGCAACATGCTGGCTTGCAGGCGGCCGCGCTCAGCCTGTGCAGCGCAGGCGGCAGCAGGGAGCTGCGCACGCCCGGTTGCTTGAGCCGCGGCGTGCACAGGAGTGTGGATGGCATGCACGATGGTGGTGTTGGCGGGGGGGATGGCCAGAATGCTGTGCGTGTGCCCAAGCGCAGCTGGGAGGAGCTGCACGGGTGCGGCGGAGAGGGGCCTGCAGGGACTGGGGAGGGGGGGGCAAGAGGCAGGGGCGCAGTGAGGGCTGGGAACGAATGGGAGGATATCCTGAAGCGAGGCCAAGGCACGCAACACATGTTCACACCAGATGGTGGCCTGGAAGCAGCGGCAGGGGAGGGAGCGACAGGCGTCGCTGGGGATGCCGGCTTGTGCCGGGCGGCGCCCCGCTGCATGCTGTCGCTCAATGCCACAGCAAATAAGCAGGTGCGCAGGATGCACAGGTGCGCACCGCTGCTACAGCGTGTGCATGCGTGCAGGTGTGCGTGTTTATGTGTGGGGGTGTGGGGGTGGGTGGGTGTGCACAAGTGCAGGTGTGCGTATGAATAAGCTAAGGTGTGAGTGTGGGTGTATGTGCACACATGCATGTGTGTGTGTACATGTGCATGTGTGCACGTGTACATGCATGTGTCTTATGGTCCAAGCGCTGTCTGGTGTCCCTGCGAGCAGCACGTGCCATATCTCTACTTTTGGCGGGCCTGGATTCCCTAGTGGCTTGCGCCGAACTGCATACACGCATGTACGCCC
>LKMJ01000997.1_pt1 | contig 23974 bp, 39 predicted proteins | sample 643391 | NCBI WGS metagenome assembly LKMJ01 (sample SAMN04112250, study PRJNA286221) | soda lake metagenome | biome: soda lake; feature: Kulunda Steppe; material: water; isolation source: sample PL-Br10 brine of Picturesque Lake | place: Russia: Kulunda steppe | collected 2010-07
CTCTCTCTCTCTCTCTCTCTCTCTCTCTCTCTCTGTCTGCCTGTCTGTCTGTCTGTCTGTCTGACTGTCTGTCTGTCTTTCTCTCCTGCTGTGTCTGCAAGAGGGCTCTCTTACTTGGTGCTGTGCTGCCAAAGCAATGGGCAGTTGTAACACGTCCCAAGCACTTTAGGCCTCTCACAAGGCCTTGCACTGGTACACTGTTGCCGTGTCCTGCCAAGCTCTGCTATGCTCTGCTGCCATGCACCCACACCCTGCTGGGGCCGCAGAAGCACAAGTCAGAGCTTGCTCGACATGCCGCACTGTGGATTCCACAATGTGGAACCCGCTGTGTTCAAATGAGTCGTGCCCTTCTTTAGGTGGGCAGATCAGCGTGCTTTGTTCCTTGGTGGCAGCTCTTTCCTGCACAAGAGCTTGTCCGCGCTTCCTGTTATCTCCTTTCCCCTTCACCCCACTCTTGCGGCTTCCCAAGGCTGATCCATCTGCTGACGCTTTGCTCGCGCCCTTGAGTAAAGCAAGCGCAGCCACAGGGATCGTGCCACATGTTTGTCACGGCTAACAGCTGTTCTCAGCTCTGCCCTGGACCGTCGTTGCCCACTGACCAACCTTCCCCACTCAGCGGCTGCTTGCCACAAAAACGGCCCTCATCCTGCAGCGGAAGTTGACCTCCCTGCGGCTGCGGACTTCCTGTGGGACTGGCCGCAACACTGCATACCCGGCAGTGGCGTACCACACAGCGGCAGCAGTCTCCTAGCCAGTCATGCGCCAGCTGGTGGTGGCCGCGCACAGGACCAGGCAATGGCCATTCGTGTTCTAGATGGTAAGGCTCATACTCCTGGCAGCACGAATGACATGCCCTGCAGCAGTGGCAGGGACAGTGTGAGCCGGCAAGGGGTCACGCAGGCCTTGCAAGCCTCCTCCTCCAGCAGCCAACACCTTGAGCCGGTGCAAGATGCAGCAGGGGTTACGCTCCCGCAGCATGGCCGGAGTCAGCCAGCAGGGCAGCAGCAGTATGGGGTCCGTCGGCCTTTGAGAAGGCTGCTGGCGCTGGATGGTGTGCAAGACCCCGGTGGGTGCTGTGCTTCTGGTGGGTGCTGGGGCCAAGGCCATGCTCTCTGTCACGTATGCACTTCCTGTGCTCAATGTGCGCACAGGTGCGATGCAAGCCTTGATTGTGCGCACATTGACACTTATAGCATGGGCGTGCACGCACCTTCATAGGATAAGCCAACAGCTCGGGTGCAGTCTTGCACAGCATACATGTCTGGACACGCTGCAGCAAGTCCCTTCACGCCCTTTGCTGTTATTACAGTGCTCACCGCTGCACTGCCATGGTGCACACTCCAGTACTTCAGTGCTGCCACCTGCTGCCATCGTTTGAATTATTCTCATCAAGCACCCTTTTCTTTGCTTACAGGCAACTTGGGCACATTGATGCGCAGGTGAGCCGGCTTGAGCATTGTGCGTGAATGCTTGTAGGTCAGTGCTGCCAACAATGATGAAAAGGATGGGGGTCAGCAGCTCTTGCCCAGCTTTTAGGCTCCCAAGACCACTAAGTCTCCACCATTCAGCACCCTTGCTGGCCCTGCATGCAGTTATAAGCACAGTCATGCAGATCTCTAGGCAACAAGAGGCGTCTGCTGCCCTCACTCTGTGCGCACGCGCCCCACACCTGCAGCGCCCTCGCATTTGGCTGGGATGGCGTGTTCCTGCTGCACGGCTGCTGCAGCCCGTTCAATGACAAGGCCATTAAGTCCAGCCGGGGCGCGGTTCTGCGCATGGCCATTGCCTCAGGCAGCTTGGACGACCTGATGCAGGCAAGACTTTCCCCAGGCCCGTGCCTGCCAAGCTTCTGGACCTTCCTGCCTGCTTTGTGAAAAGCCCATTTGTGACGCTCAATCATGGGGCGGCAGGGGCTGCCAGCCAGCCGGACTGTGACCTTGGAGCCCCACGGCACTGTACCCGAGGATGGCTTCTTTCGGTGCTGCGTTTGTAAGGTGTTGTGATTTGAAGTCTGCATAGGCTGCTCTTGTACTTGAGCCCTGTCTTGTCCAAAGCTCAGTCAAGTATCTCCAAGTGTGGACCTCGAGTGCACAGTCTGAGACATCTATTTGGCAAAGACACAGAACAGCGCTTTGTAGGCTGCTCTTGCGCTTGAGCCCTGAAGAGGAGCGAAAGCGAGTCCTTAGCCCCCTGACTGCCAGTGGTGGATGTGCCCCTGCATGAATGCTGCTTGATTTGGCGCCCAGAACAGTTGAGACAGACTTGAATAGGCCCGCACCACTTGTTCCTAAATTGCCGTGCCCCCAGGTAGCAAAACATCACCAGCTGCGCTTGATAGCAGCAGATCCCGAGCCCCCCACAACGCAGCAGGCCCCAGCAGATGACCATGGTGGCCCCTCAAGCCCAGGCGTCCATGACCGGCCTAACCAGCCAGCCGGCTCAGCAGGCGGCTCGGATGGCGTTTGCCTGGTGCTAGGCAGTGAGGGGCAAGGTCTGAGCGAGGCTGCATCTGCCGTCTGCACCCCAGTGGCCATCCCAATGGCCGGCAGCATGGAGTCGTTGAACGTAGGCATTGCAGGGGGGATCCTCATGTGGGCACTGAGCGAAGGAGGCGCGTCAAAGCTGCTCTCCCGATTACATAGCCTGGATCTACTCACTCGTTAGCCACCCGTGTCTTGTCTTGCCTACATCCTTTACCTTTTAAAAACATTGCCGGAATCAGGTGCGCTTCCATGTATGTACAGCACTGTACATACTTGGTGCCCTGGATTTCACAATGGAAATTCAGTTGTCACAACCAGCTGAAGAAAGTTGTCCTTCACACCATTCTTCTTGGTGTGGGAGGCTCTATCTATACCTCACACACTTAGAATCACCTTAGAGAGCTCGGCCTTGATACACGAAAAGCCCATAAGACTGCCCTCAAATTACATGCTCATTCTGTGCTCTATGCACATAAACTGTCAACTACTAGACAAGCTCATGAAAAATCTGGTTGCTCTCAAGGTCTTGATCTGGAGCAGGGGGCGGCTTGTCACCCTCCAGATCCTCACTAGTTTTTCCATCTCCCTTGTGGAGGAGACTCACGGCTCTTTGGGCCAACGTGTCTCCTTTTCCTTAATTGATGTAGGGAGTGGTTCCACTACCTACGTGGTTAGTTAGTTAGTTAGTTAGTTAGTTAGTTACAAGACACGAGCGGACACAGCAATGTCCTTAAGGCAGGCAAGGCAGAAGAGCTGAAAAACGCTAGGAAAAGGAGAACTGCCAGAAAAGCCAACTAGCTAAGGGGTCGTCCCCAAGGCTACGAGGACAGCTCAGGCTTGGGGGCCATATGTAGTTTTCCTCTTTTAAACCCCTTGTAATTGGTCACCTGACCTAGCAGGCCGAGAGAGTCACCAGCCAGGAATCCACCTTAGGAATGGCTTTTATTTCTGCATGAGTGCTTGGATCCGATCAGTAAGTCACTGTACTACAGTCTGTAGTACCCAAGGCAGATTACCACCTTGTTTCTTTTGCCCTTGCTTAATTGTTTGTTATTCGTTGTAGGATCGAGCCCCTGTTTTGCAGGTACAGCTGTGTAGCCCTCCTCATTTTAACGCCTTCACACATGCCTTCAAGACCCAAAGTTCAAATTGTATTTAAGGATGATGATTATCAGAGGTGTAAGCATCACTGGCCAGTGCACAACCATGATAGCTTGGTGGCACCCTACTAGGGTATAGTATACACCAGAACACAAATGTTTTCAGAAGCTGTGTGCCGCTGACGTAGTATTAAATGGCTAACGCTAGGAGTCAGTGCAAAGTCAAAAAAGGGGCTCACTCTGTGGAGCTTTCGAGAGACTTTCGAAACCTGAATTTACAAGGTGACTTACTAACTAGTAGTTAGGGGTTACAAGCTGACTTGGGGGTTAACCGCCAGCCAGGTCGTTAGGCTGATTGGTTTGTTGCTGGTCTTCGCCAGCCAAAAAATAGTCCATAATGTCCGAAATGAAATGGCAGAGTCTAGGTGGTTAAGGCGTAACACAAATCTGAGCCGTTCAGAAACAACGCCCTGCAACAGAATAAAATACAAATCAATTTCCTCAGGGGTTTCACACCAAAAGAAAAGAAAAAGAAAATAAAAGAAAAACTACGCAAGCAGCAATAAGTGGGCTACAAAAAAATTATGAGTCATGGTACAAGCTCAGCCTTCAGGACTAGGGGCAGACTATGAATGACGCCTCCTCTGCATCGGCCCTGCTCCTACGTGGAGCAGAGTATACTGCCTGCCTGTTGCCTGTCTGCACCGCCCCAGGAACAGCTGCTGGCTGCACCTCGCGTGGCTGCTGGCTTGTGACTGATGCCTTGCTCATTCCTCCTCCCTTGCCTTGCGTCTGTTTGTATCTTGCTGCAGCCAGTGCAGCTGCACGCAAGCGGCTCGATGTGGCGTTCAATTCCAGGTAGTTGCCACTACCATCATCATGGTCTGCTGATTGCGCATGCGTCCCTGTCCTTCCGCTCCCTTGGCTGGCAAGCGTTCCCTCCTGGGTTCCGGAAGCAAGATTGGAGGGCAGATCCTGCTGCCCCTGCTGCTGCTGCTGCTGCTGCGGGGAAGCCTCTGCCTCCAAAGTACTGTCGCGTAATGTGTCTGTTGGTGGCTGGGCACGGCGTGGCTGTGGGATAGCAGCAGAGACACTGGGAGGGATGGGGGCTTGACCAAGCAGCGGGTTCAGCCTTTGCTGCTGCTGGTGGTGCTGTTGCAGCCCTGGTATCATAGTGGCTGTGCTACCCGTTGAGCTGGAGGCAGATTGGCTGCTGGAGCTTGGCATTGCAGTGTCGCTGCGGGCTTTGCGCATGCTGTATTCTTTTGACCGCACCCACTGCGTGCAACAGACGCCCAAAAGGAAATTGCGGTCATGTTCCAAAGCAAATGGCAACATCTCCCACACTCCTCTGCCTTACTTGGGTGTTATGGAAGTCTCACTGTCCACTGTTAAAATATTTTTACGCGTCAAGATCACGTTCAAAAATGAGAGTAACTCATATCCAATGCAAAGCATTTCTGTTCTAATTCCACACAGTAAATATGGCAGATGGAGCCAGTTGAGCGGCCCGATACACTGCTCAAAATAGACAGCCTAAGAGCAACCACCCACTGCAACATTGTCATGCGTGCACACACAACACACCTGCTTGACAGAATTCGGAACGACCTCAAGCTTGACGAGGCTGTTGCCATTTGCAGTATCTGCAACAGAGCAATCGAGGTGACAGGCAAGTCAGCATTGGTGCACGCACAGGTGACATAATGCAGCATTGAGGCTACCATGAGGAAATGGACTCCAGGCAGCAAATGCAGTAATCATACACAACTGATTAATCATCTTATTTTGATTTGCTGTGTCGCCGCCGCCGCCGCCGCTGCTGCTGAAAATGGCGATGACGTATAGGAAAAACTGCAGTGGAACTAGGGCAGGTGTAGGCTGCAGCATAAAGAAAAGGGCAATTGCTGGCAGCAGCTTGGACCAGGCGCCCATGCACGGGCATGGATGATCAAGGCTGAACCTATGAACAGGGGGCAGCGCTTTTTGTGGCATCTTCTTCAATTTATAAAGTGCAAGTACCATCCACAAAAAATGTATAAAATATCGCCCTGCGCTACGAGCAAATCCCTTAAAAGGCCTGGTATAATTCAGTTTGCATAGCACTTTTTCACTGGCACTTTTTCCTTCAATTTTAAAGAGCACCAAGCACTAAAATAGAAAGGCTTTATTGCCAAACTAGCTAGTGATGGAGCAAAATTAGGGTAAGTTGTGCCTAAACATGAGGCATAGCAGCATGCTAACAAGGGAAGGCTGAACATAAGAAGCACACAAGCAAGCAGGGGCTTATTGTGCCATAGGATGATTTGAGTGATTGGAGATTGTGCACTGCACACAATTATGCACGAATGCAGAGCACCAAGTCCGATCACGCCATGTGTAAAATGTTATTATGCAAGCCAGAACAGGTGCCTCAATGTACTAGTCATAGGAAGTCCAGAAAGTTTTTTGGGGAATGCATGGGCAGCTCCAGCAAGCAAACTTTTAGGATTTATTTGTCAGTCATAGGTTAACACATGCTTTGTAGCAAAGAGACGTCCAAGTGTAGGCATGGCATTGATCCCGATAAGAAGGCGCACCTGCTTTCCTGAAATGCGTAGCTGCAGGCCTTCTGGCATTGCCCAAAGCATACCCATCCATGACATCATTGACCTGTCAAATGCAAAGCCAGCTTGGCGCAGTTAGAGCCATGCCCATTCTGTCCAGTAACAGGGATGGCAAGGGGACGTTTTGCAACCGTCTTCATTCACCCATTTGGTATCTAGCCTCGGCCGTCTTCATTCACCCAACCAGTACCTAGCCTCTGCCGTCTTCATTCACCCAATCAGTATCTAGCCTCTGCCAATAATTTCAGGAGACAATTGTGCTTATTGACAAACAAATGTCAAGTATGGCGGATTGAAGGGCTTCACCTTGGGCCAGCTACACTGAAAAGCCACGAATGAAGCTCCCAGTAGACACAGTGGCACACGCTGGACCGACACAAAGCGTCTCTATTTTTTATGAGGGCAAGAGAGTAGCCTGCGCTAAAACGTGATTGAGTTCGACTTGGGAAAACGCTCCAGCTAGACAGCTGCACTTAGTACAGTTGTTTTGTTGTCAGGGCTACTCAATTCAAACACGACAGACAAGCAAGCTCAACCTCAAGTGTGTGTTCCTGGTAGTTCAATTGTCTTTTAATTTCAAGGATTTATCAAGTTGCTGATTAAGATGCTGCATGTCAGAAGGCAAAGTTGGGCTGACAGATATAAAGACCCGGGCTGGGCTTCCTTCTTACCTGTGTCCTGATACGGGGTAGCTCATGCAGTAGCCTCCTACGCAGGCTGACCAGCTCAGCAAGCTGCTCACGACTCACACCTGGCAGAAAGAGTGAAAACATGATCTGTTGACTTCAGGGTCATGACTGGACGTATACCTAAAACTGTACCTAATTAAAGAAGAAAAAATTAGGGTATAAGCTCAGGCCCATTGTGGGTATCCTTCTGCGCATTCCCTGCCTAGATGTCCCCCAGCTAGCATCTGCACTAACATCAATAATTGGGTGTTTCAGGAAATATGCTGTTCGCGAGGTGCCAATTGGGAGCCTTTTGCAGTTCTTTATTAGCCATGTTTCTTATGCCCTTTCCCCAGTTCAAGCACCCAGACAGCCGAATAACTTGTCTTGGTGTTGTGCATTCATGATGTAGGGATAGTTGTACATTATAAATAAAGTGATAAGACCCAGCGATAGGCGAGACCCTTGTATTCAGCCAGCCCTGGGAATTTATCTACTAAATGGGCTGCTGGTTAGACATCAATCAGATTCAAAAGGGTGCAATGAGCCGGTTTGAACAGGGGTAGATTATGGCCTTGCCAGTCCATCCCAGCCCATTCTCAGGGATTGAAGCAGCTATCAAGTCAGGGCTAGTGGAGCTGACAATGGGAAAATGGCTACATGGCAGGCTGGGGTTGGCGGCAACAGAGAAAAGTTGATTAGCATGGGAGTGCACACTCATAGAGCTGCGTTGCGCATCAAGCTTTGACGCAGCGCAGTTGGTGTACACGTCAGGCAAAGATGCCTGCCAACAGGCACAGCCGATGGGAAGGGAACAGCAGTATTGCGCAGCAGCTACAGCTGTCAGCTTTGTATCTTGGAGTGGCTGTGTACCTGCATTATTTTGCAAGGTTTCGACAAAATTGGGCAAAGCCGAGGCGGCCTTAGAGCTCCATGGAAGTGGCTTAAAGATGCCTTTCTGGGGTTTTAAGCTTGAATACATTAAATTGCCCATATTCTCAAAGACACAGGAGTGGGCACAGAGCAACGTGTGCAATCCTGCGTCCTGGCCATAGCACATTTGCGGGAGTGTCATGCAATACTTAAGCACTGTCACACGATAAGGCCAGGAAATAAAGGGCTAAAGAAGTTCCTTTACAGCCAAAATACGGTATTCTGATATCCATATATTTTTTCAGAGGATGAAGTCTGGGCATGCTCCTTTTCTGATGCAAATTGTATTTTTATCATAGAACTAGGCTACTGGCGGAATTTGGGGTGAAATGGACGCCCCTGGTGGCCTGGGAGGGTGCTCAGCCTCTGTTTTTGGCCTATTTTGGCATAAACACAGCCCACTTATGCCCTCATTTCGACCCAACCACACGTCTTTTTACCCCCAAAACACCATCAATATACTTCTTTTATGTTGCTAATTGACATTGGATATGAACTGAGGTTTGGAGGGGGTCGGATTTTGACCCATTTTGGCACCCCTTTTGCTGCTTTTTTCTAAGGGAAATGACCCAAAATGCACAACTCAACAACCACCGAGTGGATTCAATCCAATTCTTTTGCAATGATGTTCATTTATTACAAGAGCACCAAAACACCAAAAATCATGTGATTGGTGCAGTGACTGATCTGGTGTGGACATCTGGCTGTGAAAAGTAGGGTTCACGCTGTGGCCCATTAGGCATGGGCCCCCTGATGGGGCCCTTTCAAGCTCAAGTGCTGTGAAGAGCTTGCAAGCAGGGCTACCATCTAATACTAAGCTTGAAAAGGCCCCGTCAGGGGGCCCATGCCCTGGGAGCATGCCAAAACCATACCCATTTTGGGCCTCAGATAACCCCCTCTGATATTTTTTGTTATCCTATGGAGCATGCCAGTCGTTACAGTTTGCCTCTGTCAAATGTAAGATGTGCACTAAACCCTATCTGTATGAATACCAGCTTGCATGTAGTTGTATGCCGGCATTGTGCAGTAAGCACTTGCAGTTGGCTGCGCATCCTAAGTCAATTTGCATCAACATGTCTAAACCAATGAGCAAACCTTTGCGATGCTTGCACGACTCGTGAACAGTAGGCAAACTACCTTAAGGCATGGTTCAACAACCGTACATAAACCGAGCGAGCCAACGCTTTCCAGCACTCACCATCCAACATCCCCACATTTTCGTCATAGAGCGCCAATCGTGCTGCGGCACCTAAGCTCTTTGTGCTGCTGCTGCTGAGCCGTCTGGCTGCCTGAGTGGCCTTGGGCCCCAAGAGTGCTTGCATCTGCCTGTACGCCTTTAGAGCTGCAAAATAGTCTCCACATACATCCTGGACACAAGCAAGGGCAAAGGAAAGAAGAGCGGAGCCAGCACAACCCATGTTGCACGTGATGTTCAAATAGCAGTTTGAAATAGCAGTTTGGCAGCACATGCAGTTCAAAACAGGGCATAGGTACCTACTAATTGGCATATTGGCAACGCCCTGATGCTGAAGTCCCCAGCCCATGCAATGACATGAGAGACATCCATACAGGTGATGGTATATGCTGCTGGGTTGCGCACGCATGCCCCTTAGTAGTATACGCCATGAACATGAGCATTTGAAGAATAGAACGTTGTATTCTCCATGTTAGCCACGCACCAACAGCACATCCTCCGCATTGTTCTGGCTGGACGGATTGGTTGGCTGGTTGGTTGGTCGGAAGGCAGAGGTAACTGAGCTTGGCTTGCACAGGCTGCTTCCCATACCACGCCTCAGGTTGGAGGTTCGGCTCCTGGAAACTTGTGCAAGGCAAGGAGTGTGGTGCCCTTGATGAGGGAACCCCCCTCCCTTTCCCCTTATGGGAAAGCTTGCCACAGTCCCCAGCACCATAATGTCTAATTTAAATTATATTTCAGGACTTCCGGGTTAAATGAATTAATCAGCAAGGTTTGATTAGGTCTTTCTGTTGGCCGTGTAGTTTCTTCTTTATTTCCTATCCCCTATCTTTACCCCATAACTAGTGATCTACCCTCGTTATTGTCTTTTTGGACCAGAGGCCCCTGGGCCTGTGTATTCTGAATACAGGCGCATAATTTTGGAAATGCGGAAATCCTAAGTTTAAGCCTGAGCAAAGCCTTTATTCCTAAGCTCGACACCTTGAGAAAGGAGTTCCTCAGGAGCACGGAGGTGGTCGGCGCGTGGCCTGGGGTGCAGATTTGCCCCGGGAGCGGCAAAGTTTTTGTTCGAAAGCCCACAAACAAATGAGGGCCCTGGTGCTCGGCGGCAACTGATGCCCTGGGGACACAGAGGGCGCACCCAGCCTCACCCGTGGCTTTGCTCGGGGAAGGCAGCAAGGTTGGCAGGCATTTCATCCTCAAGCATGCAGCCGGCACCCACACCAATCACCAGACTCTAATCTGCCAGTCCCACCCTGGTGTAGAGCACACCCTGGCGTAGAGCGCAAGGCCGTTGTTGATCTGGCAAGCACAGCAGGCGCAGGAAGTGTGTCTTCCCTCAAACAACAAAGACAGATACCTGTCACACCTATGCAGTTGAACTTAGCTCTAGTCATTTGTTCTCATGCCAGACCACCATGGGACTCACATTTGTACCAGCTTCAAAAATCTAACCTCCCTTTATCAATCTGCTCGCTTTCAAGGGCATGGGTGCCATTGCCTGCTGCATCTTGTTGAGGATTCTGAGCAGTGCTAGCTGATGAAGGCTTGTAGAGCCAAATAACACAAATGAGAACATCAACTGGGATGCCCAAGGCAGGCACAAAGTACTTTGTGTGAATTGTGAAGGACGTTCATCTGCTACCTTTGAGCTTAGACACATATCGCGATGTTTAGAAAATGCTGATTCAAGCAAAAAAATCTTATAGTGAATGGTGCAGATTTCTGCACCCGAAAGTTCTGCGCCAGAAAGGGTGCGCCTTGTATTATTTTGGTCATCGCCCAAAGTATAATTACACAGGACCTGATCAAAAATGAATTTGAAGCCCATTGAGTGCAAGCATTGTAAGTCATCTCTAGAGGGTGCTACTTCTTATCCCCGAAGCCCTCATAGCTGAGCGTACCCTCCAGCTTCTTTGCTTCACTCATCTTTCGGACAGCCTGCAAGAAGAGAAGTTGACATAGGCATAAAGCTGGAGAGAAGGCTAGGCATGTGTGTTCAAACATCACAAAAAAAATGCTGTGTATTTGTACTGGCTCATGTCAAGCCATTCCCCCGAGCTGTTCTTAGACAGGGTCAGGCCTACAATAGCTCTTAGCTTCATCAAAAGCACCAAGATATCACTTGGTGTCAAGCTCCTCCTGGCAAGGGGCTGCTGCATGGAGGGGCTGCATCCCATGTATTAGCAGAAAAAAGTCGAGCATTCTTAGAAAGCGCAAAGCCTAAAATGCAGGCAACCTCATGATGAGGGGCAACCGAACTGGCACAAAAGACGAACTGTGATAGGATAGGCAGTAACGATGAAATTTAATGAGGCAGATTGTCCACCACATCCCTAGTTTTAGCTTCACAGATACTCAGGAGTGCCTGCTAACCTTCATGAAGTCTTCTTGAACGACGTAGTCGCGTTCATCGCGAATCGCAAACATGCCTGCCTCAGTGCAGATGTTCCGCAAGTCAGCACCATTGAAGTTCTCTCCAAGCTGAAGCATGGCAGACCGGGCAAGGAAGTGATGTGAGCAAAATAGTAGACAAGGTGCACTCCGCAAGCAGGAGTGCCTGTTCATCAAACCAAGCTGCACACATGCTCATGTGAAGCACTCTGGCCTTGAGCACAATTGGAAGCCTCCATGGCGTGGATATGGATCAGGCGCGCAAGCCTAGCAAATCTGTTTTGTTATTCACACCCTCTGGTGTGTGAGAATGCTGGCAAAAAGCACAGCACTGATCTTGCCCCATAGGAGGCGTGCCACTTCCATCCCATGAGCCTACCTTGACAACGGCTTCATAATCAATGTCCCCATGCTTGGACAGCTTTTGTGCGTGGATCTTCAAGATCTCCATGCGCGCTGCAAGTTGGATGCAGCAGCAGTACAGCGCTCATGACACGCACGCAATCACCTCCTGTTACTGTTGCTGGAGTTGTGGCCCTCACTGCCATGGCAACACTGGATATAAAGGAGACCAGCTGTTCTCATTTGGTTTGCTGCCCCAACTGCAGCGCCTCTGCTGTATTTTGCAGCCGCATGCAGGCTGATAATTTATGGTAGCATGCCATTGAATGAACACTGAATACATCGGGTAGCGGCTCACCATTCTCATTGGGTAAGGGAATTTCAATCTTGCGATCCAACCGGCCTGGCCGTAACAGTGCTGGGTCTAGTACATCTGGTCTATTTGTAGCCATGATCATCTTGACCTGCAGGAAAGGGCACAAGCAGGTGTGTATCATACTGTGATCATACTCAGCTCTGCAATGACAGGCGCGCTGCCCCTAAATTGACTTCCACAGGCGCGTGCCTGTGTGCAGTGCCCAGACCCGAACCATGCCGTACATCGGTGCACACAAGGCTTCCAGCATCGTTCTTATTTAACTCGTTGCTGAGCAGTGAGTAGGAATATCCGACCTGGGAGGGCCATGAGGGTTCATGGACCCACCTTGCCCACTATGTCAAATCCGTCTAGCTGGCTAAGCAACTCCATCAGTGTCCGCTGGATCTCTCTATCTGCACTTGTGCCTTCACTGAACCGCCGACCGCCAATGGCATCAATCTCGTCCATGAAGATGACGCATGGCTGGTGCTCCTTGGCATACCTTAAAAAACAGGGGCACAGAGCAACTAAGCAACAGGGTCATGGACAGCATGCGCATGCGCGTGTGTAGTCAGGTTCGCGCTTTTCAGCGCACCCGTACATCTTGAAGACAGAACAAGCAAACACATGCTTGCCTCTGCCATTGTCAGCACGTAACAGATTGCTGATTCCTCTCATTCAGGTGCTTTGCTTCATACCCCAGAAGTTGCTGGTGGACTAACGAACTGATGCCCTGCCATTGAAAAGCCAGATCTGAATGCTTTAGGCACTTTTGCATCCGAGACCATTCAGGACTGGCTAAGCATGCCAATTGAATGGCACTTCTGCATCCGAGACCATTCAGGACTGGCTAAGCATGCCAATTGAATTTGGCGAAACAAGAGGTGCCTTTGAAGACAGTTGCTGTTTCGCCAGATGACAGTTGCTGTTGGGGCTTTGTCAAATTCTCCACACGTCCTCGGCAGGGACTCTAGTTCAGATGAGGGCACAAATGTGACATTTCAGTATGACCATACATTGGCATCAAGTGTGACAATGTCAGTGCCAAACTCACCCGAACATTTCTCTAATGATACGTGCACTCTCTCCAATGTACTTGTCTACGATGGCACTGGCTACCACCTACGCAGGGGTCGAAGATGGTTGATGCAAAATTGGAGCGGGGATGAACACAGTAAGAACATATTACAATTCAAGGTGCGCGAGTTACAAATTAGCAAGCAATCTGTGAGCAGACAACGTGAGAATGCTCTGGGCTGTTTAACGTGCACTGGGGTTGATAGAACTCAAGACCATGGATGCCAGTCTAGCGTGCACTGCAGCATCAGCTTGTGCACGCGTGCGCGCATGCACACGTACAGGACAGTCATGATACACACCTTCAGGAAGTTGGCCTCGATGTTACAAGCGATAGCCTTTGCCAGCAGCGTCTTGCCAGTACCTGGGGGCCCGTATAAAAGTACACCTGCGCATTGCAGTTAGCGAGCTAGATGCTTCAGAGGCTAAGGCATGAACAGAATGGCCTGAAGAGCGTTCCACGTCCAAGTGCAACGGGCATGGCCACAGGTGCGCAGAAGCAGAGGGAGGTGCTGCAGCCTTTCCCCGCTCCGTCCTTCCCCTTGCTCGCCACTCTGGTCAGGGGCAACAGCAGCAAACAATGAGCAAGGCAGGTGCAAGGGCATGCGGGTCGTCCGGGGGACAGGGCGCCAGCAGTTGGGTTTGGGCTTGCTGCCCTGCAGCCACGCTGCCCAGCCTGCTGCCCTGCCTTGCGGCCACGCTGCCCTGCCTTGCAGCCACGCAGCCCAGTCTGCTGCCCTGCCTTGCAACCACGCAGCCCAGCCTGCCGCCCTGCCTACCTTTTGGGGGCTTAATGCCCACGCGGAGGAAGAGCTCTGGGTTCATCAGGGGCAGCTCAATGCTCTCGCGCAGCTCCCGGATCTGCTCCCCGAGCCCGCCGATGGAGGAGTAGTCCACCTTGCCTGGGTCCTCGTTGACCATGTTGAACACCATAGGGTCCACCTGCATGCACACGCACGCCCATGCACATCATTCTTGCTGATGCACTTTTGGCTGCCAAGCCACAGCGGCCTCGTTTGCTGGTGCGCATTGAACATGGAGCAGGGCCTGGAGTGTGCATGGGCGTTCTCGCCCAGTTTTGCTGCCCGGCATGCGCTGACAGACCGTCACCCTACAGGCTCTGGGGTATCCAGTTGTTTGGGGCAAGCCTGAATGCAAAGCCTGACGGCTACCTTGCTTGCACTGGCTGGCTAGGTGCTCCTTGGGTGCAGAACATGGGCAAGACCAGACAAGCACGCAGCTTGTGCAGAGCAGAGAGATATCCCTGTTTTCCTCGTGCTATCCAGACCACCTGACTCGAGACACATCAAGGATCCAGCATGTCAGAGAAGCGCCCTCTTTCAGACGAGACTGCAAGGGTCAATTCGCATGTTCCCACACTAGCATTCACACTCATTGGAGTGCATGCTCACATGCAAGCATAAGTTTGTGTTTTCACACATGCGCTTGCCTTGAAAACATTCAGGCCTAGCTGCATGCACTCCTAGAAAGACAAAAGAAAGAAGGCAGATGAACATGCTGCAGTTTAATGCAGGTGCATACAAGGAATGCCATCTATCGGTTTCCCATGACCCATGGCTTGTTTGTTTGCCCAATAATTGTGTACATTTACGTCCACTTTGTTGGCAAAGCAGACACCTTGCCCACATGTCCCAGTCAAGCGCATGGCATATTTCATATCCATGGTTTGGACCATTTCATGCCCTGACCGTGATCACTATCATTGGTTTCCCGTCCTTGTCTGTAATTTGCCGCATGTGCTCCTGTTGCAGAAGGGGGGTGCACTGACTCCGGGAGAGCGTGCCCTGACAGCTTCGGTTCCGCCTCGCTCAATGCCTCCCTGCCAGAACAAACCACTTCCGCACTTAATGCCTTCAACAACGCTGTGCCGCCAGAGACACTTCCATGCTCTGATCAATCTCTAAGGTAGGGCAACAGCAGCAGCAGCAGCAGCTGCAGCAGCATCAGCCAATGTGCACACCTCTCTTGGCAGGGCCCTCATGATGGTGAGCGTGGTCATGTCCAGGGTGACGCGCGTATTGGTGACGAGCTTGGACTTGTCTACTCTGTTCCGGCAGCCCACAACATAGCGAGGGCCGCTGCTCGCCTTGACGATGACTGCAAGGCGGAGAGGGGGGTGGGTGCAAGGGGGACTGACCGGAGGACTGGAAAGGAAGGGCTGTTGCTTTCCAGAGGCCAGGGAGCTGAAACCATAACAGAACAGATGTAGCCAGCACACAACGCTTCAGAGACTACTTACAGCGCTCGTCGTCCAGCTGCCTCAGCACTTCTCCGATAATCTGGCCCACGCTCTGCAGCGCCTGTAGATCGCCCTCCGTCTTGTCGAACTCCTTCTTGAGCTCCTTCACCGACTGGCGCAGCGTCTTCACCTTGCCCTCTACCTCCTTGTGCCTGAGCAGCTTCTCCCTGAAGTCAGCCAACGCCTTGGCTTTTGCTTCATCCATTTTCCTCACGCTTTCCAGGTCGCTTAACGGACCCGGTCAAGTTGTTTTTAAATTTTACATAGACCGGGAAGAATGGGTCTAAGCTTGATCATACGATCAAAAGTATAACTCAGCTACTTACCAGTTTGCACTAGCAGCTATATAAATATAAACCTCAATCCAGAGATCTGCCCCTCCTGCCCCTTCCGCCTGTTGGCGGCTGCCTCTCCTGCCTGTATGCGTACAGCTCCAAAGCAGGGCCAATCCAGTCTGCATCCCGCCAGCGCTTGTATGAAGCTGAGTCAGGCCCTTCCAGCCAGCGGATCCCGAAGAGGCTTTTGCCCAAGGAAGTGCGGTCCACCTGAAACCCACATCAAATCGGAAGGGGGGGATCTGGCGTTCTGGACCCATGTCAGGCTCAAGGCATACCAAGGCGTCCTGCAGCACAGCAGTCAAGCCCACCAAGACAAAAGACAACGTGTGCCAGTAACAAGCCATTACAGGCGCAGTAGGCCAAACATTTGAGGCAAGCCGCATAAGGTGCTTGTATAGGCGATCTTTGGACACAACACCCCACTTGTCCCACCCCCCGATCTAGATCAGATGCCCTTGACAATCAATAGGAAGCACACAAGTTTCAGCCCACATTGATCACAGCTGTCCAGCCAGATGTTGGACAGGAAGTTTAAACAGGAAGGCTGATCAGGAAAGACGAGCAAGCAAGCGCATGAGTGCACAGCACACCCGCCCCACCGCAACCTAGCAAGACTTGGTCACGGAGCTTGCCAGCGCAGTCCCCTGCAGCCTCTTGTGCTGCCTTACTCGAGAACTGAACCTCGTGGCGCGCGCAACCCACCTTCTCTCCCTGCGCTTGGGCCTGCGTGAGTTCGTGCTCGATGGTGCTGACCAGGACACCAGCCCAGTCAGGTGGCGGGTGCAACTCAAGCACAGCTACGCTGTATGCCAGGCCGTCCAGGTTGCGGCGATGCATTTGGGGCAGGTGGGGGAGGCTGGCCTCTGCAAGGGTGGCAGGGTTCAATTCAGGGACACTGCCGTGAGGCTGACAGGCACGCCTGGTCTTTGAGCGGCGTCCATGTGTGCCCGAGCAGCGAATACAGCCAGGGCTAGGAGTGGATTGAAGCAAGCACGGCTGAGACACCTGTATGGTGCAGGATGCGCGCCGCCAACCCGCTGGTTGTGTTCTTTGGCTTGCCCTGGCTGCTGCAGAGCAGCCAGGATGTGCTCGCGGCGATGACACACATGCACTTTAAATTTCACGCACATCTCGTCAGGATGCACACAGGACTCGAGGGCTCGGACCAACACACCATGCCAAAGAATGGAGCCCTTTTGTGTCAAGGCGTTGCACAGAGCCCATGTGGAGTACACGCACTGAGCGACCCACAAGCCTGGAGCAGAGGCTGCGCACAGCACACCAAGCTGCACGCGCCCCAAGCACAAGCCTCTGGACCGCCACCCACCAAAGAATGCACGCATCCAGTCGGCGGGGGGCCGCACGTGCAGCACCGCCAGCCCCGAGAGCAGGCCCTCGAAGATGAGGCCACACTTGCCGCTGATGCGGCGATCGGCAGGGCCGGCGGCTGCGGCGGGCACCCCGGATGCCCTTGAGGTGAGGCTGGCTGCGCTGCTGCCCGCGCCCTGCCAGCGGGTCAGCAGCGGCTGCGTGGCTCTGAAGAAGGCAGCCATCCAGCGCTGCGTGCAGTAAAGGGCAGGCATGCCTGACGTTTGGGCTACCGAGTCGGTTGGAAGGATTGATTAGCGCTGCGGCCGCTTTTGGGGGCATCTCAGCTGGGACACCACATGCGTGCCTTAGGCGGCTGGTTACACTCTTGGCTGGTTGCACCCTGCAGGGTTTGTTAATCCCCAAAGAGAAAGCATGGACTGGGGGATTGATTGCCTCGGTGCCTGGCACCCAGCATGGCAATTGGGAGGGAGAGTATGAATTGGGGGATTGATTGCCTCGGTGCCTGGCACCCAGCATGGCAATTGGGAGGGAGAGCATGAATTGGGGGATTGATTGCCTCGGTGCCTGGCACCCAGCATGGCAATTGGGAGGGAGAGCATGAATTGGGGGATTGATTGCCTCGGTGCCTGGCACCCAGCATGGTAGTGCGGAGGGCAGGCACATCAAATGCATGCAGGATCAAGGCAGGTGCCGGGCTTTGGAGGGATTGTCACACCCTGCTTCTAGCCCCTACAGAGACGCAAGTACCTGAACACTACACACCAAGCCCCTGCCTATGTCTGACACCTGCGTCACACACGAGCGAGCACGCGGAAGCTGCAAGCTGCAACCACACCTTGCTAGGGGCGACCTCCAGCGCTGCGAGGCAGGCCAAGATCCTTGAATAGCCCTGCAGGCTCAGCATAGGCCCCTCTTTGCCTTCGCCCAGCCACCTCTGCTCCTTGGCAAGCCTGCAACAAAGGAGCAGGGCAGCAAGCCACTCAGCTGTCACTTGGAACCAAGCAGGCATGGCTCTGCCAAAGGGAGGGGTGCTATACATGGTGCAATCCAGGATGGCAGCAAGTTTGGTTGCACACAACATGCTTCTGGCACGTGCACACTGTGTGTGCGTTTGTGTGTGTGTATGTGTGTGTATGCGTGTGTATGTGTGTGTGAGCGTGCAAAGGTGTGTGTGCCTAGGAGTCTGTGCTCTGCACTGGCGGTGCAAGCTCTGTACCAGCCTACCTGCGAGCTGAGGTCCCCTGGGATGGCAGCGCATGTGTTTGTTCGTGATTTCCTTCACGATCAGCGATGACATAGAGCATGATGCGGCCAATCACCTGTCAGTATGAGCATGTGTGCAAGCAAGGCCGACCTGACTGGGGAGCTTTCTCTTCTTGAATTTGCATCACTTGCACAGAATACAGACGGATGTGGTAACTAATGAAGACTCACACACATGCACATCCATATTCCGAGCGCCGTTGAGTTACAATCTCCCCTTGTGGAAGCACACAAATACGGCAGCCAGCAGGAGAGTGGATGCAGGGCAACAATTGAGGTTTTGCTGAGCGCTGCTTGGGTCACACACCTTGAGGTACACAGACAGCCAGTTGGAGGGAGGCTGGTGGCCTATCCTGACGGCAGCAGACAGCACGCACACGAGCTCCTGAGGCCTGCGCGCACATGTACATTTGAGATGCATATGAATGCAGGCTTTGGATCCAAGTGAACACACATAGAACTCGGCTATGCACAGTTGCACAAGTACATATTCAACGGAATGCACATAAGCTCCTGTGGCCTGCGTGCAAACAGGCGCATCAGTCCTTGATGAGCAGCCTTTTCTATTTGTCCATGCACATCCACATCTGGTACTTGCTTGCTTCCTCCATAGCAGGGATTCAGCCAAAAGCAGAGCTAACACTGATCCAGTGCAGCATTGCCAAAAAGCTCTCGTGCTCACTTGAACTGGCTGAGCTTATAGAAGGAGACGCCCCAGAACAGGTCCATCCAAGCGTACTCCGGCACAAACCTCAGGCGTCCCAGCGCAATCAGCAAGTTTGTGAGCTCCTGCGCATACCAGGCAGCATAACAACAGCAAGGGCAGTGTGTGTAAGCATGTTGTATGTGTGTATGCGCGGGTTGGCACATCTAGCTAGTAAGAGCGAAGCCACGTACAGCGCAGCAAACACCTGCAATCTCTTCCTAACCCAAATACCACATGAATCGTGTGCCACGCAACACCCATAGATAAAACAAACATCATCAAGTCAAGGCATAGCGTATTCGTTTGTTGGTCCCACAGCTTAATTACACAGGCAAGCTTTCTGTACCTACTTACCACACAAAGGACGTGCAAAAGGACGCATCTCTGCATCCACACCCACTCAGGACTCATGTGTGTCTTTCACATACACACATATATAAGCAAATACTTGGGGTTTCTGGAAACTGTATGTGGAACTTTAAAGAATTATATACCATGTGTGTACCCGTATATACCCGGAAACCGTAGAAATCGTACATACTCAAATCCCCTAATCCCCCAATCAGACACCCATGGGGTTCCATAGCTCTCAGAGCAGGGAGCACAAATAATTACTCTTTTCCAATTCAAGAGTCCACTGAGAGCAGTTGCCTGTCAGAGTTTGAAAAGAACCAAGTGCAGCATCAACTCGTGATTGCATACTCAAAAGTACTGCAGCCTTGTGCAAACAGGTTATTATTAAGTCAAAGTCTCATTCTATTCCCTGCACAATGCAGTGCACATCACTGACATCCTCTCTTTTTCAACCCTCCGCCTCTTGCTCATCTTCAGTCACTATGACTGCAAGGGACAGAGCAACCTCCTCATCTGCCCCTGTGCCCCCGCTGTCGCTGCTGCTGAGGATAAAAGACAGCTTCTTGGCCCGCTCCAAGGCCAAACAATCCTTGATCTTGCTGGAAATGTTGCCGGAGAGCAACTAGCTGCGCTTAAAGGAGCAGCTGGTGACATAGAAGCTAAGCAGCCTCCCAGCTGCTGCTGCCATGAGGGTGAAGAAGGGGCGCATGTGGATCAGCCACAAGGCACGGCGAGAGTCTGCGTCACAGGCTACACGCCCACTCTCGAGCGTGTCGTGCTCATTAAGACCTTCAAACACACATCAGCAAGGCTGGGGGGCACAGCCCGCATGCGCAGCCGCCCAAACTCTGCCGAGGCTGTATCCCTTACTCCCTCCCCCTGTCCCAGCCTGACAAAGGCTTTCTTGGCATCAATCATCAACTTTCCCTTGCAATCTGCAAGAGTGCAGAAAGGGAGCACCCATTCTCCAGGGCCATCACCACATTTAATGCACTTCACCATGAGCTTCAACCTGCCAACCACTGGCACAAGCACAGGCACCTAAGTCTTCCAGCAGAGGGCACACTGCTTGCCGCCAAGTGTGCTGCAGTGTGCTGCATCCCCAACTGGCGCTTGGTTGCATGGACTTCCTGCTCTGCTGCCTGCTTATATGTCTCTTCAGTCTGCTGCTCATGCAGATGCTGTCAAGCCCGCTGCTGTTGCTGCAGTCCCTGACTCCTCTCTGCTCCCATCCCCCTCTGCTCTTTGCACACTGCTTTCTTCATTCATTGCATAATTAAGCTATTAGTAACCCGATCAATAAGAAAAAACACCCTCGGAGAGTCAACGGGGAATGGTACAGATGTCCACAGAACCACTCATCTTAATGTTATAAATACCCGTACATTTACGGTTTATGACTGTATAAAAACGCAGCAAGCCGTATGTACGGTTTGGGCGACGGGTTGTATATCTTGCCCCCTTCTGTATACCTACGGCATATACTGTATGGTTAAATATAATCATACGGTACTCAGCAACCCTAGAAATACTGTACCTGCTACTATGCATGTATTTGAAATACGCACACTTAGCACACACGTGCCTCTCTCCTCGGCACTGCCTCCTTTGCGGGTGTGCACACCATCCCAGGGCTGCCTGTGGAGCTCTCTCGTGCACGCGCATCTGCATGACCCTACGTACCTGCAGCCCATGGTCTACCTGGCCACCCACATGCCCCCCCCACACCCATGCAGCCAACTCATCTCCATTGGACCGGCTCACGCACCTGCACGCCTGGTCCACTCACCTGCACGCCCCCCTCCTCCTTCCACCTACACACCCAACACACAAGCGGCTCACACACACATACCTGCGGCCCGTAGTCAGCCAAGCCACCCTCGAAGGCGGCCACAAGCATCATCTCTAGCCACTCTGCAGGTGGCCTGAGGCCCAGGGTGCTTACAGCCCACAGCATCAGACTGCAGGCGCGGCCGTCAAACTCAAATGCCTGCAGCATCGTGTGAGAGGAGGCGCAAGGTGCAGCAGCGGCACATGTACATGGCGCAGCTAGAGGATGGTAGGCGTGGGAGCACACGCCCGCACGGACGCAGCACATGGGCGGTGCATGTGCAAGCACACAAAGTAAGAAGCTGCGCAATGAGCCGAGCGGAGGACAGCCAGCCGGAGCAGAGGGGACCAAGAGGAAGCTGCGCAACAGGTTGGGAGTGGGATGTTCCATTGATGTGAATGGGCAGCTTGCCCCGCTTCCCTGTCTGTGCAAGACCCTTGGAATTGAGGCTCCATGGACCAGAGATCCTAAATCTGTGTATCTTCTTTTCATCTTCAAGCACCATTGCCCGCCTGGCGCCATTGCCCGCATGCGCAGTAAGGCTAGGCCCCAGCCAGGGTCAGGTGATTGGGGTCAAGTGAGCAGGGTCCGGAGATAAGAGCCTGGTGATCAGGGTCGGGTGATCGGGGTCAAGTGAGCAGGGTCCGCTCACGAGGGTCTGGTGATCAGGGTCTAGTAACCGGGTTTATGTGACCATGCAGATTTTCCCATTGGTAGCTGACAGGAGTCTAATAATGACTATTGATCAAAGTCAGTGACTGGGTGAAGGCTAGGCTGGTGGAAGCTGACTAGGTGGACAATGCTTGACACAACAGGGAGAGCTAGAAATCATCCCTGCCCCCAGGATGAGCACCAGGCACCCTGTACCATGAAGCTCCTCAGTGCTGGAGGTCCATCCCCTCCACCTTGTCCCCAGTGTGAGCACCAGGCACCCTGTACCCTCAAGCTCCTCAGTGCTGGAGGTCTGCCGCTCTCTGCTTTGTCCCCAGTTGGCCCATCGCAGGAAAAAGTGAGGGGCTCTCATGCAGCCAGCGCAGCAATTGCACAACCCATGGGCATAAACGCGTGCAGGCTGCAGCATGTGGCTTTCAATGTGTGCAGCGGCAATCACAAGGAGGGAGGGAGGGAGGGAGGGCGGGAAGGATGAATGGAGTGGACATAAGAGAGACAGGGATGAAGGAAGGGAGGGAGAGGACTCAAGAGAGACAAGGATGAAGGGAGGGAGGGAGAGGACTCGAGAGACAAGGATGAAGGGAGGGAGGGAGAGGACTCAAGAGAGACAAGGATGAAGGGAGGGAGGGAGAGGGCTCAAGAGAGACAAGGATGAAGGGAAGGGAGGGAGAGGACTCAAGAGGGACACCGGCAATTGTGCCCTTTTGTATCAATGCTGAGCAGAACCTACCTGCAGCTCAGTCTGTTGAAACACCCTGGCTGCCCATGCCGCCGATGGCCGCCAGCGCAACTTGGCCAGCGCCCACAGCAAGCGCGCTACATGGCGTGGCTCCGCACCAGGCAGCGCATGCAGGGCAGCTGCAAGGTAGCAGTCCATCCACTACACACAGCACACGCGCACAGGTTGGCATGTCGTGAAATCGGAGCGCACTGAAGCCTGTGTGTGCTTCTGTGTGTTCCTCTCTGCCTATGCACTTGCGTGCAAGCGCGAGCACTTTTGGATCAGCACACCTACGATGCACTCTTCTATTTGGCATCTCAAGGAGGTGTGGTGAATGCGCATGAGTGCCATGAGCGCGCATGCTGCAGGAGAGGGACATGAGGTGAAGATGGTGGCAAGGACAATGCATGGGTGATGTTGGCTTAGCAAGCAGCTCGCGTGTGTCCCTGGAGCCCTTTGACGGCTCAAGCTGCAGCATCACGATATTAAAAAACTGGACAAAAATGACTCTCATTTGCCAAAGCTCCAGGCTGCTGCAGCAGTTACAATTGCAGCTTGGCACAGGCAAATGGCAGCAGCAAGCTGGCAGCAGACATCAAGGAGGCAGCGTACATGCGCGCCACAAGGTCCTAAGAGGCCTGCTGCGCAAGGGAGGTGGGCGCGCACCTGCGTGGAGGGGCGGACCTCGCGCACCGCCAGCGACCACAAAATGGTGGACAGGTCAAAGGCGTTCGCGCGGTGCATGCGGGCCTGGCAGGCATCACAGTACGCCTGCGGGGTGCATGCATGGGGGGTAGAGGGAGGGCACAGCAGCGCGTCATGCGCAACTCTGGAGGAGGCTGCACGCAGCGCCTGGGCCTGGCGCGTGGACCCTCTTGACGGCATCTGCCCAACACACTTGGCCCTCTTTGGCGTGTTTGTGGCAGCAAGTGGCAAGGTGGGCGCAGGGGCCCTGCTCAGGGGCTCCAGTTGGCTGTGCTGCGTGCCAGCTCCAGAGACCTACTGCCCCCTATGCCGAAGCCAGTGCAAGCGCTGGAGGAGCACGCCAGGCTGGCTGTCCAGCCAGGGCAACCACATGTGCAACCGACGTCCTACGTGCCAGCATCAAATCAAGCTGGAGGAGCACGCCAGGCTGGTAGTCCAGCCAGGGCAACCACATGTGCAGCCCATGCCTTGCCGGGGGCGGTGCTGCTCTAGGTGTGGCCGGCCTGTTCACCGGCCAGTTCACCGGCCTGTCCCAGGCAAGGCCGGCTAAACGGTAGCTGTGCATGCTGCTGCCCCCCCCCCCTCTCTCTCTCTCTCTCTCTCTCTGTCTCTCTTCTCTCTCTCTCTCTCTCTCTC
>LKMJ01000998.1_pt1 | contig 23971 bp, 33 predicted proteins | sample 643391 | NCBI WGS metagenome assembly LKMJ01 (sample SAMN04112250, study PRJNA286221) | soda lake metagenome | biome: soda lake; feature: Kulunda Steppe; material: water; isolation source: sample PL-Br10 brine of Picturesque Lake | place: Russia: Kulunda steppe | collected 2010-07
CACACCTGCGGCTGCTTGCCGGCCACCATGTGCCCCGCCACTCCATGTCTGAAGCTGTCCAGCGCACGCACAATGTGGTCAGCGCCTGGATGCACCGGCCGCTGCGGCGGCGGCTGTGGCAAGGGCTTCCTGGCGGTGGGCAGGCAACCTGCAGAGGTGGCGCCTGGCTGTGCGGCGGGCGGGCTGCTGCAGCTGCATGCGGGGCGCCCAGCCGCTGCGTCTGTCGCCTCAGTCAAGCGCTGCAGCAGAGCAGCCTCATGGGCCAAGATACATGCGTGCTCCGGGTTCGAGGGACTCGACACCTGTGTAAAGTGCCGTGCGTGGTGGTGTCTTGGGGTGCGTTGTGGGGTGTGATGGCACATGCATGCACCAGTGAGCAGGCCACAAAGCTCTAGGCTGGAGCATCCCTCACATTCACCACCTGCTGTGTGGTGCAACCCGAGCCATCTTCCTTACACCTCCTGCCGCGTGCATGCCCTGTCACAATGAGCCCTCGCCACAAATGAGCAACAAGCAGCGACTCCGGCCCGTCAGCAAAAGCAGCCTCTGACAGCAAAAGCTATCTGCAGAGGCAGCAACGTGCATGAGGCAACGGCATGCCCTGTTTTGCTTCAAAAGCGCATTAAAGGCTCATCACCATCTGTAACTGCTTGACTGAATGCCCCCGCCTGACGCTCTGCATGCAATCATTTTGCACGCATGGACTGATCACTGTACTCAAGCCGCTACCTCCAGCAAGTGGTGATGCAAGGCAACAGTATGTTCTCAATCGAGGACGGGCGGCTGTAGGTTGTGATTGCATAAGGTCTTACTAGCAGTAAGAGCAACAGACTTTCGGACTAACCTGCAGCCCACTCAGGGCTGGTCTACCCTCCTCATAGGTCATGCAGGCAATACAATGCGCTAGACAAGCACACACACACACACACACACTTGCACACACACACACACTTGCACACACACACACACACACTTGAATTTGTACACGCGTGGCCCTGAGGCAAAATCTCCAGCTGGCTGCACAATCCACCTGGCGCATGGCCATGCCCCTGCCAGTACCCTGGTCGCCCCATCTTAGGTGAGGTCAGTAAGGCGCACTCTTTCCACAAGCAGCCTGAGAGAGCAAGTCACACGCCTGGCTCATATGGCGGTATGATCGGCTGCAACCTGACGGCAACCGCCAGCTACATGTGACGATCCTTTCGCTGGACCACACAGACTACAGTGCTGCTGCCTCTGGCGCACCTTGATGACAGCTGCCTGCTGCGTGCGGCGATCCTTGCTGAGCCACACAGAGGATAGATCGCTGAAGCCCAGCAAGGACTGCAGCATGTACTGACCGCCTTTGAGTTTGGAGCCCACAGTCACACCACGCACACGCTCTGCACAAAGGAGGTGTGGCCGGACCGTGCTTGCACACACGTGTGCAGGTAATTTGGATGAACAATGGTGACGAAACCATGCATGAGCGCTGGCGCATGCGTTACTTGTTCCGTGCAGGCCAAGTTGCATGTGCATATGTGTGTGCGACTGCATATGCATACGTGTTTGCGTTTGTGTGCGTGTGTGTGAATGTGTGTGTGTGCGCGTGTGTGTACGTGTGTGTGCGTGAGCGTGTGCGTGTGCGTGTGTGCGTGTGCGTGTGCGTGTGCGTGTGCGTGTGCACGTGTGCATGTGCGCGTGGGGGGGTAGGGGGTGCGCGTGTGCGTGTGCGTGTGCGCGTGCGGGCGTGCGGGCGTGTGTGTTTGTGTGCGTGCGTGTGTGTGTGTGTGTGTGTGTGTGTGTGTGTGTGCGTGCGCGCGCACATTCAAGTGTACTGGGTGCACGCATGTTTGTACATGAATATGTTAATGTGAGAGAGGGAGAGAGAGAGAGAGAGAGAAAGAGAGAGAGAGAGAAAGAAAATTTGTACATGGGCATTCTTAATGCTGCTGGCCCAACAGACTCACCAGTTTCTCTCAACAATGTTTTCTTATCGATTCCCATTCTGTTGATAGGTTTTCACTCAATATCCTCCAAAGATCAGCCGCATGAAGCCATAGCAGAACGAAACAATGGAAGAGAATGGGCTGCAACAGCGAATACACAATGGTACGCATGTGTGATCGAATGGAATAAATTCGATTTACTGTAATTCGATGTGATAAATTGGATGACTAGCCTTCCTCTCGCTTTGTTGCTTGCTTCCACAGGGCAGAGCTGCATTCAAGCAACACGGGCCTTCAAAAATGGTGAACAAGTTTGTGCTTTCCGAGCCCGGGCGCGGCACACGCAACCTACGATGTACACTTGCCAGGTGGATGCCTCAGGGCGAGCAACCAGAAGATTTGGGGTGCTATCTTGATGCATTGGGTTACGCGGTCGCATTCCAGAAATGTATGGAACATGAAACAGAGATTGTTGAGCATGTGGAGAAGCTAAGAGAGTGGGTCACATCAAATGTCAAGGCTTGTTACTAATGTATGCTGAAGCGGACGGAAATGCAGGTCAGCAGAGATGAGCACATTGAACTTGAGCCTCAGGTGCTGCAGTTCACAAATCACAGCTGTCAACCTTCTGTCTTCTTCGACACGGATGCCATGAAAGTGATTGCGCTCAAGGACCTGCAAGTAGGGGACGAGGTGCGCCGGAGGCAAGCCTGGAACCATCGTGGATAACAGTACTCCCTGAGTAATGACAGGTTATAAGATCATGAGTAGATTGCAGGCAGTACGAACCGAAAGCTTTCATTCACGTGACCAGTCTAGCTCCCGTCTAGTTCCCATCTAGTTCCCGTCTGGTTCCCATCTAGTTATCTTCATTCAAGAATTGTTATTCTTTCATAGGTGGTCAAGTTGAACAGCAACCGTCCCTTCAAGTCCACCTGCCAGCTTTATTCGGCTTGTGCTGATCAGCACAGCTGCTCATGAGCACAGAGGGCCTGCTACAAGCAAAGGCCCTGTAGAAAATTGATAGATTTATGCAACTGCAGACCTCCTCAGGAGCTTCACATGGACTTTTTCCTTAACACAATGCAGGTCACCTTCTTTTACCCATCTACCGAGCTTTCTATGGCTGTGCCTTTTTCATGCAAGTGTGGTGATCCACATTGCCTCGGCACCATTTCAGGTAGCCAAGCCTGATGGTAGACCAGAAGTGTACCACACACAGAATGTGCTCTTGAAGGTGCATGTTGCATGAGGAGCAGGTCCCAACACAGCATGGTTGCATCACCTCAGAGCATCCCTTCGTCCGCCTCTGTGTGTCACTCAGGTGCTACTCAATTGGACAAGACTGTACTTGGTAGATATAAGCTAAACAGACATGTCACAGCTGCATTGGCCCATGTATCAGCTACCTCAGTCACAGCTTGAATGGGCTTGCATGTCTGACAATGGCAATGCTACTTGCACTTCCCAGAATATTCAATTCAGTTAGTCATAGTTTATGATACTAGTCCCAGAGGTCTGACGTGCGAGGCTGTGAGATGCTGCGATGCATTCCTATTTTTCCAGATCAAAGGTTATTTGTGGTAACATAAGGAGCACCTCCAAGGGATGTTGCTTCAGGCTCATAATCCCCGAACCAAACATCTTGCAAAAGCTGCAGAACTTGAGCCCATTGATTTGAGTCATTTGGTTAAAGACGTCAGAGAGGCACTTGGAGCTTTGGGCACCATTTGCAGGCGGTAACCCCAGAAAGTGCAGCAGCAAACGCTTAACCTAAGATCAGTGGTGTGCTCTTCCTCTAGACAGGGCTTGGGCTGCACATTCTCCCTACATACATACCTCCCAAAAAAGAAAAGAAAACACCTGAGAAAACACCCACAAGGGATACCCCTGATATTCCCAAAATACATGTTCCTTGACCTTTCTAGAGATGTTGTCCGTTGTCGGGCTTGTTTCAGACTTGTGTGTATGCGAAATAATTACATATACACCCTCCGCTTTGAGACAGCAACTTTTAATTCCAGTTCTTCCCCTGACTGAAACTTATGTGAGGCTGATGATACAAGTGTTTACGAGAAAAAGCCTTCAGTCAAGAAGTGCGACTGCTAGCCTGAGCTCATAAAAAATCAATGAGTGCATGAAGGAAGTAATAAAAGCTTATTGCTATTCTGGCTCAGAAAAGCAGACATATAGTGGAAACCTATGGGGATGACAGAGATGCAAAAGTCCTGCAGAGAGGGACCATGTGTGGATGGATGCAGTGAAAAAGGATATACTGCTCATCTTATACGACATTAGCGATGCACAAGTCACAAGTAGGGGGGGTACTGTGAGTCCAGGTCAATGTTTCAACTGAAATTGCAACTCGCGAGTTAAGATCGTTGGGTGTAGGCACTAAGTCTGAAGCTCGCCACACTGCAGATAACGTGATGTAATTAACATCCTGAACATGTATCTGGGTTTGATGTATGGCGTACGAGTGACCAGGGCCCTCCAAGAAAGAGTCTTTTTAGGGAGGACGCACCATTGATGATAAATGGAGTGCTTGCTGTTGCGTTCTTGTGAATGCGTATCAGAGAAAGGTGCCCAATGATCCAAGTGTCCAGGCCTGAGGTCAACACTAAATGACCGAGATCAATGGGCCGGCCCGGACTCACACGTAACAATCATTGCCAACCTTACAACATGGTTAACCTACCTTATGTGAGACTGATGATACCAACCAAAATGAACAGCATGTCCTTTTCCTCTGCACATCCCCACTCGTGGTCTCTTTCTGCAGGAATCATGCTCAGTTGTTCCCGAAGACACTATTGCTTGATGTCTGCCTTTTCTTACCAGGGCAATACGGCAATACCAGGATAAGCAATCGGATTAATAGCTGGGAATCCGACCATAAAGCGAGTCGGATTACCTACTGGAAAACCGCCAGGAAATCGGGCGGCAAGGCTTTCAAATTGTAACGGTAAACGACTCTGCAGATCATTTTTGAAATTTAAGAATGAATTTGGGTCAGAAAACCGGGCAGAAAGGCCAGAAAGTGGCTTGGAAATGGGCAGGAGTGAACTGGTGTCTGGAAAGCCTGGAAATTGGACAAGAGAACCTGGTGGGCCAGCCAGCCAGAAAGTCCCAGTGATCAGCCAGAAACCCAGCCGGTAAGCTTCTGCGCAGAGTAATGCAGAAAGAGGGCCTGGCATTACTAGAACTCCTGGCGGGCCAGCCAGCCAGAATGTCCTAGTAATCCAAAAACCCAGCCGGTAAATGTGAGCGCAGAGTGATGCAGAAACTTTCTCTTGGAGAGGACCTGCCATTACTAGAAAGCCTGGCAGACCAGCTTGCCAGAAAGATGCAGCCTGAGGTGAGGAGATCTGAGATGTGTTGGCAATCAAAAACCTGAATCAGAATTTGATTATTAAGCTTGAAGTTGCATTAGTTGAACGTCATAGCTTGTCCTGCTATGGGTTTATAAGCTGTGGTGACGGCGACTTGGGTACTTAATATAATCTATGGACTGTGTGAAATGATTGTGGCATGCAAACTCTTTCTCTTCAAGTCAATTTAATCTGTTGGTTTTTAGCAGAACATGAGGGTATTGCCTGTTGAGAATTTGGTGCATTTGAGCCATTTCATGACCACCTATATTTCCGGAAAGGTGGCCGGAATTACCAGGGGTATTTTGCTCGCAAGTAGGGCATGGCTAAGATGTTTGCCAGCTTGCTGCTGTTTTATGACTAGATGCATTTCTGGTAAGGTGGCAGGCACTACCAGGCCTCCGTGATTACCAGGGCATTACTAATGAGTCACAAAAGAAGCCTAGGAAATCCGGCGTGTTCCATCAACTTATGGGTTTCATGAAAGGGGGCAGGCATTACCAGGCCATCACGATAACCAGGGCGTTACTAGTGATCTGTGTAGAAAGCCTGGACTTTCTGACATATTCCATCACTGGCTGGATTTTTAGAAAGAGGGGCAGGCATAACTAGGCCACCACGATTACTAGGGCATTTCTAGTGGTCCGGGAAATTTCGGGCTTAAAAGCCTGGGATAGCTCATTGTAAGGACCCTGACCCCCTACCTACGACAGGGCAAAGAGATGGACAATCCCATACAAAAATGGCTGCTTGCAGTATAAAAAATGTTGGGGGTCAGGATCACCACTCCTTCTTGGTGTATCATGCGAGAATGTGGTCTGGAGCCCTGAAATTCGATTAGTCTCGAGCAGCAAAGCGGTTTTACAACTCCTTGCAACAGCACCACAATGAAAATGATATTGCATGCCTACGTACGGCTCAGCTTGGGGGCTGCAGATTGTTGGTCCTCCCATATTCTTTCAGCAATGGAGGGCCTGGCACACTCCCACACTTTCAAACAAAACGTCCTGAACTGTGAACCCATTGAACTTTCGATTGTTGCGGACCTCAGAACCAGGCATCTGCTTTACTAGGAGCCTTTCTTCAGCGTACATCCGAGAGAGCGTGATAGTTAACGGTTGACTTACCGCCAGTGGTGCGCTCCACCTTCAAAAAGGGCCCTGGTTACGCATTCTCCTTACCCACTTCCCAGATACATGTTCCTTGACCTTCCTGTTATCATTTGCAGCGTTACCCGACTCATACTCCGTGTTCACATTCTTTGCTATGAGACAGCTACTTGGAATCACCACTTCGGATCACATGTCTTCCATAACGTGCGACCGTTGTGAGGCTTATGATTTTAGTCAGGATGAGCAACATGTTATCTTCCAGTGTGTTCCTCTCTCCGCAGAAAATTTGCTCTTCTATTCACTCAGACAGGATCTCATGTTGTGTCTGCTTTCTTAAACCAGAACAACAATAAACTTCCTTTCTTCCTGCATGAATTACATGCTTTTTACGAGCAGCCATTTTATCTGATGCAGACTTTGACACAGCTTTGCTTTTGTACAGCTATGTAACCCTTACATCACTGGGGTTGCAATCTCTGCCAGCTGTTTCTAATCGCTTAGAGGAAAGGAAGACTGTGCAATCCGGGATTGACCTGGTGGCATAAATTATGAAAGAGGCATTCATCCAATATTTCTATCGCATGCACCTGTGAGTGGAGGGAAACACGCATATGGAAAAAGCAGAAACTCAAAGAAAAGGGAGGCGTCCTCATGAGCAAGGCGCCGTCAGAGCAAGCATATGCCTAACTTCTTCTAGATAAGTATATGTTTCTGGTGCACAGGGTGGGATTGTGTACGCAACATGAGTGCCAAGCACACAGCCAAGTCGGTTGCTGACGAGAAAACAAGACACCTGCTTTACACATCAAGAGGACTCAGCTTGGAAGCATACAAGCCAGATGCCAAAGCAGCTCGCATTCGGAGTTTGAGGTAACCCAAGAGAACGAGCTCTCTTGATCTGCAAGACAGCCTGAGAGGCGGAGAGGTCCTGAGGCAGGCTTCCTGGCCCAGGCCCCAATTGATGCAACAATCAGCGCCTAGGTGCATGGAAGCACAGAGGAATGGCTGCACACAACCCCCACCATTCATTAATAGGGACTGACTGTTGAGCATAAGGGTGGGGCTATTGAGCACAAGGGTGGCAAGAAGGGGAGGCTCCTTCTATCAGGACACCTGCTTTTGTTCTGCCTTCAGCCTCCCCCCGCCAACTAGTCAGGGCGCTGCAAACACACAACGCCAACACTAAACCGCATTCCTGCATGCGGTGTCCGAATTACCTCTCCCCTTTGCCTGGGACTACGCATATGCAACAATTCATATTTTTCAAAGGTAGTGTAGCACGCAAGCATGTGCCATGGCACGCACATGCCATGCAATGAGCCCCCCACGCAATGAGCTCCTAAGCACCAGCTTGTAAGATCATTCCTGAGTGCCATGCAGCATGGCATGGGCAAACCTATCTGGTGCGCATCACGTGCGCGCTGAATGCTTGAGGACTGAACCATGCACCACCAGATGCAAACGAGCGTGCTTCTACTCGGGCGGAGGTGTTGCCCCATAGCTGCTGAGCTCCTTCACCAGCACAAGCAGTTGCTTGATGATCTGGGGCTTTGAGTGCTTGGCCATGAGCAAGCGAGCCTGAGGGCAGCAGAGGGTCAAGGAAGGTTGCACCCTCTGTGAGTGCCAATCACTCTGAGGGTAAAGGAAGTCCGTACTCTCTGAGAGTGCAAGTGCGCTGCACTGGCCGGCATAAGCCACTCACTAGATAAGCAGTACCAAGTCAATGCAGCAGTGCGTGGAGGTCCACGTGGGTGCATGCGTGGGACCGCTCCACAGCACACCGTGTTCAGTATCAGCTTGACACCCTGCAGCGTTGGCCGATCCCGGGCTCACCAGCCATGACAGATTTGCTATGCTGTGCCCAAAGCAAGGTCAACCAGACGCCCACGCTCAGCTTGCGCATGGCAGGCACGCGCACACACACGCACATGCACGCACGCATGCACGTACATGCGAAAAAACACATAGACATGCACACGTACACAGTCCTAGCTCCATTGCACAGCCCATGGGGGGTGCCGTGTAAGTGACACGGGCGCAAGCCTGAGATTTCCCTGGGACATCAAATGAGCGACACTCATGCGCCGCACACCAAAAGATAAGGAAAGTGGGAAGGGGGAATCGTGTGTGCCCCTGCTGTCCATGCAGCTCGCCAAAGTGACGAAGGGCTGGTGGCCACACATCGCCAGCAAAACAAGTGACACTGGATGCCACAGGAAAGGAGACGCTTCTTCCTTTGAGCCAGGCGGCGCAGCCAGTACGTAAGGAGAGTTCTGTCTGAACCATGTCTCAGGGCCACACACCTGCTCCCTGGTGTCGGCCGCTGTGCCGTCAACCAAGAACTCGAAGATGTAGTCATCCTCGTCTGAGGCCGACGCAAACTCATCTATCTTGACTGTTCCGGTCACCTGGAGGGCACCGCAGCGTGCAGCAGGCACTTCAGGGAGCACATATGAGAGGGGGGGCCCCTAGGTGTGTGCCAGGAAGCCACTCACTTGCACAGGCCCTAACCCCAATACGGAACTTGTACCCCAAGCCTTCTGGCACAAGGAATACTCATGTGCGAGGAGAAGTACAACCGTTAGAACAAGGAATTGGCAGTTTAGGAAGCACAATTGCGCTCTAACTGCAACATAGACATCCACTTGGGCACACTCAAGGACATTCATGGCCACATACCCTTGGCAAAACATAACCTGGCTCTTTGCTCTTTTCAGAGCACCCACACAAAACGTCGAGCCACAACAGGGCACAGGCATCTCGTGTACTTAAGCCAAATCACCCTGCAAAAAGACAACGTGGTGTGTTCTGAGCCCTACCCCTGCCCACTCTCACTGTGCCCCACCTTCGTAACCCTGTCTTACCCCCACCATCACTGCCTGCGAGCTGCCCTTGTCCACTCCCACCGCCTGTGCAGCCTCACCACCTCTTTCACCCCTCTCACCATCTCTTCGCTGCCTGCAAGCTGCCCTTCCCAAGCGAGCGTGAGCTTCAGGTCATAAATGGCGAGGAGCTTGTTCCCTTTTCTCACATTGAGCGAGGCCTGCACAATGACAGGGGCAGCAAGGATGACATCTGGACCTAGTAATGTCAGAAGCCTTTTCATTTGGATGCTTGGATTAACAAACACACTGATTTCTCAAAGCAGTCATGGCTATCTCACCGGCTGTCAAGCAGCGCCACGTGCATCCAGGGGCATGAAGCGCTCACGCACCCTTCCCAGCATGCAATGCATTCGCAGTGCACGGGTACACAATGCGCAAGTGATTTTGATTGCAGATAATCAACACTTTTCAGGCTGGATGTGCTCAAACAGCAAACTTACATCGCCCGAGGTTTCTTTCAGGGATGAGATCTTGAAGCTGCCTGGCTTGCCCCCAAGGTCCAGTGTCAAGTCGCTGAACAGCTCGCCGAGCCGCTCATGCACCTTATTCTTAATAGACCTCTCCTCCCAGTGCCATTGATTCACATTCCTGCCATCTGCCCTGTGGTGGAGGTGAGCAAGGAGGGGGGAAGGGCAGAGGATGCAAGTGAGTTCGTGCCGTACGACGAATGGCAGGCCAGGGTAAGGGTGGAGCCAGTAATATGATAACCTTCACAGCATCTTCCCTCAACAGCGTACGTGCACATGCATGCTGGACGGGCATGCTCGCCTGTCTCCTGCTGTTCTAATGGAGACTCATACCTTTGCTCCACCAACCACCGAGGATCCCGCTGATCCCATGTGGCCATTCTACACTTCTGGAAAAGGTGCTGCAGCAGGGAAGTCCTCCTCTGGCAACCTGTCTCCTAGCACAGCGAGCGCAAGTCGAGATAAACCTGCACCGCAAAAGCGCATGCATGATGCTGAGTTGGCAGGTATAGACGAACAAGGAAAAGTTAGGCCCTGTGGGACTTATTGGAATTCAGAGCTCAGGTTCCTACCTACCTCCTTGGCTGGACCTGTGCTCTAGGCTGCTCAAGAGCCTTCCAGAGCCCGCGTGACCTGCAAGACGTCACTCCCACCTCGCTTTTGTTCAAATTAGAATTTATTAACCGGCAAATTACACCACCTCTGCTCGCTGCCCAAGAAATAAAGCAAGAGATCAGAGATTCAGAGATTCAAAAATAAAGGACACAATGGATTTATTGGATCAGCATCTTCTGTGTATGTTGGCCAGTAATGTCGATATTGCGAGTCTGCTTAGATTGCGAGTCACCAGCAAGAGCCTTTCCTCCACACTCTCACAAAACCCGCACCTGTGGAGCAGAGCTGTACAGAATAGTGGAATGAAGCCCGAGGCCTTGCTCGAGTTCCTATGTGGAGGCAGCTGCAGAACCCTCGTGCTGGCGCGGTGCGAGCATGCTGATATTACCCACTGCCAAGTAGACATTAGGGAGGGCCAAATTATAGGATGATCTAATACTTTACAGGCCGAGGATGTGCTAGCCTGCAGCGCTGACGGCCTTTGAGGTTGAGATCTTCAGATCATCAATCACATCAAAACGTAGCCATTGGCGACCAGCTGCTTATTACATGATCGTGCACTGCTGACAGAACAATTAACAATCCCAAGCTTGTGAGTACTAGACGTGCTCCAAATGTGCCAATCTGCCAAGCAGGCAGCCAGCTGGCTGTAGTATTGTCGCAGCACATGGGCAGCTGGCTATGGATACGGCTTGGCACTATAGCCGCAACAGACGGGCGCACTGTTTGCTGCAGGCCTTTAAAATTTGGCGTTGCAATCCTACGCAGGAGCGACAAACACATCGTGGAAGACATGCATGGAGAGGAGCAGGCAGACATGCGACAAGAGGAGCAGCGGTCACGGTTTGAGCGTGGCCTCAGGTGAGGGTTTTGAAATTGTATGGCTGTGAAAGTCGTATAAAATGCATCATAGATTTGAATTCTAATATGCATGTCATATGGTACTTCTAGCTTAGAAGTTGACCTCAACCGCCAGCGCCGCGTACAAGTGCAATATATACTCAATCAGGAATACCATGGGACTTTGGATCCCACTCCTGAGTTTCAAATATTTGCACCTTAGAATTTGACAAGCCAAAAAAGCCCTTTTTTCTTTGGTAGCTATGGCAGAAAGTGTATGCAGTGTGCGCCATGATTGGTATGGATGTGTGAGTGACGTGCAAACGTGCCTGGCATGGCCAGGTATTGTGACCCGCACCCACAAACCCAAGGCAGCCGTGCCTTTCGCCTGGCCAGCATGTTACCTAGGCTCCAGGTGAGTGCCACACTGCATTGGCAGCCCTACACTGACAGTGGTCTTGGGATGCAGTTGGGTGGTCCTTTCCAGGTCCCAACTTGAATGTGTAAAAGCTTGAAGCCACTTACTCGACGAGTGTAAGGCACTGTGGAATGCATTTAAGCACATGCATTTTGAAGACAAACATAAGAGAGACTCTTTTTGAACACAAGAGCAATCACGCCACTGCCGCCTGGCAAGCCGGTGGTGCATCTGCATCAGTAGTGCTATTGCATGGATGCATATGGGATGGGTTTTGTCCTGGATCCGCCTGTAGTCCCTTAGGATGGAAGTATGTCCAGGTTCCAGGAAAAGTTGGTTGCAGGAAAATTTTGGGTTATGTGTTCTTTACCGTCATGCTTCACTTTAAGCAATTTCAAGAGGCAAAAATTGAATGACCATAGCTTCCAAGGAGCTGTAATTATGAGCCCCATCTCATGCCATACATTTGCACTTCGTATTTTGCATCATATTTTATTATTCATGTATTTGATCATTGCTCCTGTATTGCTTGAGGGCAGCTGCCGCCACCAATACCTTGAGGATGCATGTGCGGATGCATATGAGGAGGGTGCATGTGAGGATGCATGTGAGGATGCATATGTACGCTTGCGTGTGCCCTGCTCATACTGCACCAAGAATAAGGTGCGTCCAATGCAGCACAAGTGCAAATAATTGCGCTGATCCCAGGATCTGTCAGTTGATGAGGGCACCAGCTGCGTGGGTGGAATGACCGATGGGCTTGCAACTGCCATCGGCAAGTGCTGCCCAGACCTGCGCAAGCTGGAGGTGCGTGGTTCACAATGGTTGTGGGAATGTTTGTGATTGTGTGTCCATGTATGTTTGTGTGCATGGACCCACGCACATTCAAGGCAGCAGTTGTCACACCTTATACAGATCAAGGTGATATTTGGATGTATTTTTGAATGAGTGTGCACACTATGTGATGCGTCACGTGCCACATTCCACATTCCACATATCACATGCCATGTGTTACATGCCACATGCCACATGCCACATGCGTCACTCCGTGTTGGTCAGAACTCTGTGCTCTGGGCACAGTCCTGCTTGCACTGTGCTCCTGGACCGAATGCAGAGCAAGATGTGACCACAGGAGGTCTGTTGTGTAGGATGTCTTCCTTGGCAGGGGCCGCTGACGTAATCAGTTGTGCCCAAAGTGAAGGACACTTCCTCAGATCAAGGTTGCTTGCAATGGATGCTTTGCTTAGAATTGCCGGCCATGTTGACCTGCAACAATGCCATGCAGTAGGCACACAAAAGATGCAGCTTGTGCCGCATTTAGAGCACAGGGAGTGCAGGACACCCGTGCCACACACTAGATCATTTTTGATCCATGATCTGATAATTTGTGGGCCACATATTATTCCTGTCCTTGCAGAGGTCAGCCTGTGCAAGCCCAACTGGTTATAATACCTGCAGGCTGCCAGGCAGATTGCATGCTTGCGCGCGCACACACGCACACACGCGCACAGACACCTCAAGGAAGCACTTCGTGGCATAGCACGCAGGTGTCCTTTGCGAGGGGCCCGGTGCTGGGGCTGCCTGCGGAGCGCTTCACCGATGATGGCCTCATTACCCTTGCAAAGGGCTGCCCGCGCTTACAAGTGGGTCCTCATGCATGTCAAGGCTGTGCCAGCCATGATGGTGGGACCTGTGGCACTGCCCATGCCAGCAGCATTGGCAGTGCAGGGCAAACGGAGCCCCGTCTTGCCCGCAGGCGCGGCGTGCTTGCATCCGTGTGACTGCAGTGCCAACCCCCGCTGCACCACCCCCTCCCCCACCTTTTTATGGCCCCAATCCACGGCTTGTTTGCACCGCCAAGAACTCAGCAATGCCGCAAAAAGGGCACAAGCGCACCCTCTTTGTCCGCTGCGCCGGTCGGTGCACCGTTGGCCGTTCCTGGCTCCGCACGCCGGCAGTACGCGGCAGCTCAGAACTCACAACTCAACTTGGGGCTCCTCAGCGGTGTCAGGGCTCCTCGTCGGTGTCTGTCGGCAGGACGCCCCTTCATGTTGCTTGCAATCGCAGTGTGCAAGCTTAAGTTGAAGGATATCACCAAGGGACACCCTTGTGCAATTTTGCATGCGTCCATGCGACACAAGTCTGCTTGCTGCCGTTGCATCCATCCATATCCGTCCATATCCGTCCATTTCCGTCCATGTGACTCAAGCCTGCCTGCAGCTGTTGCATCCTAGACAAGAGTGGGGCCGCCATTGCCTTGCTGATGCCTCTCTTTTGGTGGCGTCTCAGGGGATGGCTCCCCTGAACTCATTATCTCTTCCAAGTCTCCTCAACCTCTGCGGCTCTAGGGGCGCCTGTGAATCATTTTGCTTGCAATTGACTACGTTTGTATGTGGTTGACTGCGATTGCCCATGATTGGCTGCATCTGCCCGTGATTAGCAGTGTTTGCCCGTGATTGGCTGTGCTTGCCCGTGATTGGCCTCGTTTTCCATGGCAGCTGGGACATGACGCACGGGGAACCGGGGGTCCTGCGTACACAAGAGTCAGGGCACCATATGCACACCATGGACCAGCCTGGCATGGTGTCAAGGAGATCACCTCAGGCCACATGCTACCCACAGCATTACTGGCCGCCATATGCTCGCCATGGAGCAGCCTGGCATGTTGTCAGGGACATCACCTCGGGCCCCCAGTGCCGGCTTCCGCTCATATGCCTGGAGAGGGGGTGGTTTGCCGGCAATGCAGTGGCCTCGGGAGTGCGGAGCAATGCAGTGGCAATACAGTGGCTTTGGGAGTGCAGAGCAGTGCCCTTAGCCTTTCAGACCTTGCAAGCCAAAACCAGAAGTGAGGAGCTCATGGAGCTTACCCCCTCTCACCGAGCAATAGAGCGCAGGATGCGACTGCAAGCATGATAAGATGATTGCATGGCTACTAAGACTGCTCCTCATTTGCTGACGCTAGGTCAAGGATCTACACTTTTATGATGTCAGGTCAAATTGATTGTCTGTAGGTCCTCAAGCTACACAATTGTGCAGCCATCAGTGACCGCTCAATGTATGCAGTGGCGGCTCATTGCACAATGCTACAGGCAAGTGCCACAGTCAAATATGGACCTCATTTTGTTGCAGCAGGTTAAAGTTGCAGCAGGTGGGGATCAGGTCCAAGGGCAATCAAAGGATGAAGGCCTCCCTTTAAGAGAATCTGAGCTGGGTTGACACTGCTACATGAGCAGCACTTAGCTTGTAGATCATGCAACAGCAGCGCACACATGGCATGACCTGAAAGGAGCAATGAATGCGTGGGTGTGATGATCAGAGGTAGCACGTAAGCGGCACGCCCTGGAATGATTTGCAACTGATCAGTGTGCTGTGCACCTGGTCTTGCACTCCAGCCACAACACCCTGGCCTGCGCGCTAGGCACAATTCACCAAGCAGGGTGAATCAGGCTGTGCAGGCCCCTCTGCAAAGTGCATGCCCTGGCAGCGCACTGTGGCAGCTTCTTTGCTGGAATTAACTTAGGATCTTGGTGCTCCTCCTGTCTGGATCTAGAGTGGGGAGCCAAGGATGCTCAACATATTTGCGGGCTGTCATCTTCAAGAAAAATTTGGCTTGTCAGCACCTTGTTGTTTTTGTTTGTTAGTGTTGCACTGCTGATGATATAAGCTAGGTTGTGGTAACACTGTGTGCAAAGCATATGCTGTGTGCGGTGGGCACTGTGCAATGCTGTGTGCAATGCTGTGTGCGATGCTGTGTGCAGTAGTCACTGTGCAATGCTGTGTGCAATGGACGCTGTGCAGGAGTTGGACCTCCGCGGGTTCTCGGAGCGTCTTGGGGATTGGGGCCTCTCCGTGCTCCTTGCCTCTGCTGCCCCTCATATGACCAAGGTGCATGGATGAGAGTGGTAACTCCCACATTTAGTGGCACTCAAACGAGGGCGTCTTGAGAGGAATTACGGGTCAATTTGCATGGCTGTGGATTTGCCGCAGGCTGTCAATGCCCAGCGTGGCACAGCCCTCTGGCATGCCCCAATAAAGCCCAACTTCTGGCTTCTGCACTCTGGCTAGCACAAGCGTCACAAGCTGCTTTCTCACCAAATGAGCACACCTGACCTACACCACCCGGAGGGCATGCTCTGATTCCGTTTCTATGTATGTCAACCAGGGTCATGCATTTATGGGATGCCTTCTCACCCGCTCATACTCGCTCATAAAATGTGGTGCGCGCCACGTCTGGTGTACATTTGCATACCCCCCCTTGCTGGTGACTCTCATGCTTTGGACAAAGCTGTGCATCAGTTCCGCGGCAATTTGCAGCTCCACCTCTCCAGTAAGATGCTCAAGGCCACAGATGCACTCATGGAGGTGAGTGGTCTCTTACGTCTTGTGGCACCGCTGCATGCGTTGCATGCGTCGTCTTCAGCAAGGAAGCTGCTTTTTAGATCTCAATGCTGCACAGCAGCACGCATTGTCCTCAGCAAAGAAGCTGTGTTACAGAGCTCAATGCTGCACAGCAGCCCACGTGGTCTTCAGTAAGGAAGTATGCGACATGAACCACATGACCCACAGAGCTCTGGAACGTGCAGGAGCACATTTACAAGTGGACATGCCCACATGCCTACTCATTTTTGAAGAAGCACCCACAAACCTGTGTGTGCACGCATGCTTGCACTCACGATTTCAATCATTGCTACCTTGCCCATGATGATGTGTGAGCGCACGCCTGCAGTCTGCTCAGAGGCTGGCGCACCAGCCAGGAACCACCTGTGGGCCCTTCCAAAACACACACATGATGGCTTCCTCCATCTCTGCCATCCGTCGTTCACACGAAGACGTGTCGAGCCAGTATCTCCACAGCCATCCAAGCTTCCATTTCTACGCCCCACAGCAGCAGCCCCGGCATCAGCAGCCGCCCCAGTATCAACTGCAGCAACCCCAGCAGCAACAACGGCAGCAGCAGCAACCTTGCACACATGCGCATGCCAGCTCTCTCCCTCAACAACCCTCAGCCCCTCCTCAGTGCCACAGGCAAACACACACACCACAGTCTGCCTCAAGCTGGGTAGGCTACCCAAAGCTGAGCAGCCTGAAACTCAGCCAATCTGCAACCGATCGCTCGCTGGCTGCACTTGCTGCCCTGCCAGCAGCAGAGGGCGGCATGCACTTCCAGCCAAGCGTCCAGCAAGGTGAGGAGGGGACAAGGGGAAACCTTGCAGAGAAGGGGTGTACACTTCCAACAGCAAGCTCAGCTAGGTGAGGGTGGCGTGCGCCTGCAGCAGAGTAGGCCAGATTAAGTGTGAGGGGCCATTGCTTAAATACTGTGACCCCCTTTGCTTTTGGGATTCAGGGATGAACAAAGTTTGCACAGCATCTGCACTGGATGGAGTGTGTGGCCCAAGGGAATGTAAAATGGAGATGTTTTAGGTCAGAATGACACAGATATGTGCAGGTGTCTGTGGATGCATTGGTGACATCGAGGCTGGGACAATGCAGAGTTCAACCAGCTTCAGCCACTGTGCTTTGCAGCAAGCACTAACAGAAATGCAACTCATGCACAAACATGAACCCTGGTGGTCCTTCACTCACTATAAATCATGCTCAAGAGCAGCTGAGGCAGCATGAGCCCCTGCACTTTGCGCTTGCTAGTGCTGGGTTAGGTTGGACAGCCTGTCCACCTTTATCTGTTCAACATAGTGGTGCAGCCGTAGATTTAGCTATTGTAGATGCTTCCTGAATTCGAGCCCATCACAAAAGTCACACCACCAAAAGCCGTGTGCATATTCAGGTGCCTTGCTTTTCCCTTCGCTACAAGAGCTGCATGCGGGCAAGTGCGAGGGCATGACAGCTGCGGGGGTCGAGCACCTCATACGGTCTGACAGGTAACCAGCCTTGTACATTTCCTGCATCATTTGATTTGACGTGAACTGTCCAAACATTGTATGTTTTGTTCTGAATGTTGATGCTCATCTTCTGAAAAGCAGCACTACACCAATTCACAATCCACGCTTCCAAATCAATCCACATCCATCCAAACGTGAAGAATAGTCAAGTGCAAGTTGTATATTCCCAGATATAGCCATCACACATATCATTTCAAACTTCTCACCCTTGCGGTACTGCAGACCAGTCTGCTCTTTCTCACTTTGCCGTGCTTGACATTAGCCCCACCTTGATCCCTTGTTACCCAAAGCGTGAGTTCACTTTCATCCAGAGAATTGTGTTTCCCAATGGGACGTGCAGGTGCCCCAACTTGAGAACCCTTGTCCTGCCCAGCAATTTGGCCTCACAACTACCAGAGCAGATGGCGATACAGGAGCGCACGTACTTGCAGTTGAGCATGCGGCCACTGAGCAGCAAGAGAGGCACAAAGACTGAAGTGCTTTTGAAGAAGATGTGATTGCCTGCTAACTGTGATTAAGGGAAGCATACTTTCAGCGCAGTGCCATCCGATGTATGTAGCATGTGGTTTATTCACAAAACCTGGCCAGTTACGGATTTCAAATCAAATGTGAATGCTCTTGTTGGACTGTGGCGTGAGGCAGTGCGCTTAAGTAGCTAGCTGTAGTGGGCCATTGAAAAGGAACTTTGGCCGTTGATCCATCGTGCCTGTTCAAAGCATCTTTATAAAAGCGCTGTCTAAGCAGGCAAGCACGATGCTATGGAGTAAAATTCGGTCTTTTGCTCATGCATCTTCATCTGCCCACGGCCGCCCATCCTGGAAGGCACTGTGATTGTATCATGAATTGGTCACAGGCACTCATACAATTTTGCTTTGCATCTTACTGTTATGGTTGGTTTTTGTTGTACCAGTTCTGTTTTGTGAAAGGCAAGCACTTTCTACGTAATACTCTTGCTTTCTATGTGAGGAGTGGAAGTGCTTTGGGATCAAAGGAAATGCCAATCATACGGCGTGTATCACATGGGTGATTCTTAGGAACTAAGCAGCTTCCTGTTGGCCATTCATTGCAGCAAGCAATTGTTTGTACTCTGGCCTTGCCAGAGCCATTTGTTGGCACAAGACTTAGGTTGCACCATCAGGTAATGCACCTTGTGCCCTTATGCAAGTTTGCAGTGCGAGGACAAGTCATTGAGGCTGACAAGCTGCGGGATCATCCCGTGCATACAGGAGAATGAGTGCCTCTCATCGTGCTGTACGCACGGGATGATCCCGCAGCTCATCGGCCCAAATGACTTGTCCTTGTACTGCAAGAAGCATAAGGGCAAAAGGTGCCAGGGGTTGCATGTTGCCCGATGCAAAACTTCAGTGGATGCATTTGATCAGGTCATGAGCACCGAGGCGTGAGAGAGTATGAGAACATAATATGAGGGAGTTGCAGATCCTGAAGCCCTGCAGGCGCATCAGGTGCCATGGGCTCGTGATGGTAAGCAAAGCCCAACTTGTTATGGCATGGATCAGCCTTGTTTAAGAATCTTGAATCAAGATGGCGCACGAGACACAATAGCGTCCAAGCGTTGCATGTGGTCAAACCTTGAAGCTTCACCCAGTTTGCGTGTGCATGCTCAAAGACAAGTACATACATGCTCACACGCATGCGCTCGCGCGCACGGTCACGACACGCGTGCACGCTTGCGCTCGCGCGCACACACAGGCACATATGTACACCTGCACACACGCACCTGTGCTCGCGCGCCCCTGCGCTCATATTACCCATTCCTCCGTACAGGAACGCACGTACACACACGCAAGTGCGCTTGGCACAGACACAAACGAGCACGCGCTCCACAAGAAACACGTACCCTTACACACTCAAGCAGCCCCAGTCCCATGCGCCCTGGAATTTTTTGGTACTTGTGACACAGTGCCAAGAAGTGCAGTCATGCATCATCTGGCCAGGCGGACGTGCTGGCCACCAACAGCAGGGTGTTCAAGGCAGCCTGCAGTGGAGAGATGAGGTTGTCCCTCCCCCTGATGCCCGCAACAGCGTGCGTGGTGGTTCGCATGGCCCGGGGGGGAGGCCGATTAGACGCTGGGTGATGAGGCGCTTGGCCTGTTGGGGAGCTCCAGCATGTGCCTGTCTTGGGGGGGAGGGCCCCAGCTCTGCCAGCCCACCCCCTGCCCAACTGTGGCACTGCCCTGCCCCATACCCTGCTGCGCTGCCCCATACCCTGCTGCGCTGCCCCATACCCTGTTGTGCTACCCCATACCCTGCTGCGCTGCCCCATACTCAGCTGCGCTGCCCGGTTTTCTGCTCCAACTCTCCCACTGGCCTCTGGGTGCTGTGGCGCAATGCATGTTTAGCAAGGGGTAGTGGTGGCGGCACCCACACTGATAAGCCTGCCGTGCAACTTGTGGCCTGAGACAGGGCTGGTGGGTAGGCCGACGTACTGGCTGCCGGACACATAAGTGCTAGGCACACAGGGGCAGGGTGAGGGCGGGCAAGGGTGTCGTTAGAGGGTGGGGCTTGCAAGCCATGCAATCAGTTGATAGCAGACAGAGCTGCTATCAAGCGCCACCCTCTAACGACACCCATGCCCAGCGACAGAGACGGTGCGCCCACCTGCAGCCAGTGAGGGTTTGTCGTGCATGTGCGTGTCAGTTGCAAGTCCAAGACCTGCGCACCCACTTTGGATGTTGAGCACAAACAGGCCAGGGCGCTGCATGGTTAACGCAATGTCCCGGGCTGACAACATTCCAAAAAGCACTTCTTCAGGAGACGTGTACGGCACTCTTACAACCATTAAGGTAACATCAGGAGGTAGTGTTGGCATGCATTGATGTACACGTTCTTTATTCCTGACTGGTATGGGGTCACACGCACTCCCTGGTTGAGAGGCAGGTGGCAATGGTATCCTTGTGCTGCAAAAGGGGTTCCTGTGTCAACAGTAGGCCGCTGTGCGATCTGGAGCGCTCTTGGCAAAGGCCCAGTAAGGCGTAGGCCCAGCAGCAGGTGGTCATGGGGCAGCGCACTAACTGTTAGGAGCGGGGGGGCGTCTTCTAGGCATGCCTGGGGAGCATAGGGGTTGCGCATCCGCGGAATGCGACCATCAACCCCTATGCTCCCCTGACGTGCCTAGGAGACGTCCCCCCTCCCTGGAATGGTTGTCAATTCCAGGAAGGCGGCTGTGGCACTATGCGCTGGGTCGCATCAAGTGTATGCGCATAGGGTTGCCGACAGCTTGAGAGGTGGCGTCCATGGCACACCTACCAGGGGGGTGATATTGTAGCACGTGGACGGTGTCGTGTCGTGGAGAATGAGAGGAAGTCCCCCTCTGAACAGTGCTTGATGCATGGCTTGATGTCCCTATTCTTGATGCAGAGTATCTAGGGGGTTACTATCTGCTTTGCACGCGCTCCTGACGTGTTTTATAAACCACTCATGGATTGAGACAGAACAATCCAATGCTAAATTACCCCCAAATTACCAACAGTGTGCCACCCTAATGATTTACTCAACTCGATTTATTCAAAGCTGAGGCTGAATGCCGCAATCCAGGTTCTTATGGCCCTTTTAACCCGGGGAATAGATTTTGATACTTATTATGGCATTGCCAAGTAGGAATAAGTAGAGAAGCTCAGAGCCCGCCCCCCCCGGAAACTGATTTTCCATTGTGTTTCAACTTGAAGTGACTATTGTCCATGTCTTCAAAAATAGTTGTGATCTGGCAAACTATAAACCCTAGGCTTGAATTTTCGGTCTGACAGATGCATGGCATTCCAACATTCAATGCCACTAAAACCATTGGTCACCCAAATGATATATTCAACCTGCCTTCAAATTCTAAAAAGAAAAGTAAAAGACTACGCAAACAAGGTAACCCCTGTTTGCGTGAATTAAGAAAGTCAAGTTAAGTTACAATGGGTTTAGACCTTCTGCAAGATGGGTTTACTGCTGGGCTTGCTGGACACTGCCAGCCCGACAAAAAATATCCACAGTCTCAGAAAGAAAAAGGAATGATTTGTATGTCTTCTTCAAGAGAAACAATTTCACATCCTCAGCTCCAATTTTGTCAAAACAAAAAGCACCCGTGTCTCCAATGAAAGCCCTACCAGTACGATCAGCGAATTATTCTTTGAATCTCCTACTTGAATAGCAAATTTCTAAGCAAGGGCATAAAGAAAGGACATGCTTTCGTCCTGGGCGTCATGCAAGTCACATTTGTCACAGAGCCTATTGTGGATTTGCCAACAACCGGTTTCAACTCTCAGGGCATGGGAACGTAACAAAACGCGCAATGTTCTGAAGCACATGCCTACTTAGTTCCAGCTCCAGATACCTAGGCAACAAATGGGAAGGGCCCCGTACATTGCTTAGTTTGAAAGGCAAGGCCATCCATGCATGATAAGTAGCCAGTTTTTGAGCGTGTGTCCTAGGACCATCCAACGCCCTCCATACCGCACGCAAGCGCTCACGCAAATCCACCACAAAGTATTGTAGGGGAAGGGGATGTGCAGCCTTAACACAATTGGTATATGTATCTGCTGCACGTAGACCCACACAAGCCTCTATGAACTTCACAGTCCAACACTTTTTGTAGGAAGCACCTAGAGAAATATTCGCATGCAAAATCTCTGGAGCAATCCACTATTCCCGCTAAGCAGAGAGTTGGAAAAACTTGGCAGCAGCGCGGAACCAATAAAACTGCAAAGGCTCCTGGTCACATTCTCGCAACACAGCCCAGTTGACTGTGGACCTTTTCACACAAAGCACACCTTTGCGAAAGCACAGATGCGCAGTTTGAAGGGGGCTGTCAAACTCACTGCCCTGCTTCATGAACCGTGTTCCCCAGATCTGGCAAGCATACATATTGGCGGGAATAGAATCACATTTTGCCAACTAAACGAGAGCATGTGGCCTGTCATTCACATGATGCTCTTGCACAAATTGCCTAATTCTGTGACAACCAGCCATGAAAGGACCAAGCATATGCTCAGCAGATTTGGCAATGTTATGTGTCCTATAGAAAACCATGCTTGGGTATTTGAATGAATCCTTGCTGGCTAGCGAAGCACCCCCCACACTGAAAGCAGGGACGTTGAAGCCATGAGAGTAAAAATGGACAACTTCAGACTTAGCGGTACTGATGGTTAACCCTTTCCTCCTGGCATACACTCCAAACAATTGAGCATGGTTCGCAATTAAACAGGCCTATTTGCAGTTAGGCACAAGTCATCTGCATAAAGCATGTGGGTGACCCGTACAATGCTAGAGCCAGTGATTGCTCCTTCTACACCCTCCGCAATGCGGTCAATATCATTAAAGAATTTAGGAATTAAGGAAGATGTTTACAGCTGGTGCAAGCACCAGGCAAACCTCCACCATCAAACTAGGAATAAGGTCAGGAGGGTTTTGAAAAGAACCATACCTTCTTTCCTTGATGTTTTTCAACCTCCTACTTTTATTTATGATCTTTGTTGCGTTTTGAATAGAATGAGTGTTAAGATCGAGAGGAAGTTTTCTTACTCTACACCGGTCTAAGCCAAGCTTAGTGAGGGGTATTCAGTATGACATTTATAGATGGTCCCCATCACTCCAATCAGGATCATCCCACTGATTATGATATGTAGGCTTACTTTGTGGCATTGCTGTGCAAGGGCGTGTTTCAATCCAATGTGCTGTTCAGTTGCTCTTGCTGGCTGTTGCTCTGGTCGTGTGCCATCACAATATTTGACTTCAATATGGTGAACATCCCAGCGCAAAGGGTGTGTAGCCTGTATGTCTTTTTTCTTTATTTTCTTTTTTTGGCTTTTTTATGGCCATTTTTCGTTCCAATTGGCAGTATGCAAATAGCATCTGGTCTTGAGCAGGATCGAAGTTCGTCTGCTGAAAGGTTTGCCATGAGCCATTGGGGTAAAGCCCTGTTGGCTACATGTGCCGGCAAGACCAAATTTTGTTGAGCCATCCGTGTTTCACCCCCAATATCTATGAAAATGATGTTTCCTCCAAAATTGCCTTTGTCAAAGGTTTTGATGATGAGCCTGGAAGCAATGTTATGTTTTTCAGTCACCATTTTTTGAATTGAAGCACTCTGACAGCCAGAAAGCATATGGATTTTGCTGTCTGGCTGATGACACCACAGACAAGATGAGCTAGTGGCCCTGCCGTAGAGGTGGGCCATTTTCTGAGTGTAAAGAGTACCTGTTCTAAATTTCATGACATTCCTTTTCTGCGATACATTGATTCTTGTATTGCTCCAAAACGAATAGCTAGTTGTAAGATTCACGGAGGTGAGCAGTCTCTTCCAATCTTTAGGTGCCCTTAGGAGGTCCCTTCTCTTTGCTTTCCTTGGTGCAAGCTCTTAGCCGTAGTGGTAGCTGAGCCTGAGCCGGCCTGCCCGCGGGCCAACTGGTAGCCCAAGCCTGAGCTGTCCTCGTAGCC
>LKMJ01000999.1_pt1 | contig 23945 bp, 24 predicted proteins | sample 643391 | NCBI WGS metagenome assembly LKMJ01 (sample SAMN04112250, study PRJNA286221) | soda lake metagenome | biome: soda lake; feature: Kulunda Steppe; material: water; isolation source: sample PL-Br10 brine of Picturesque Lake | place: Russia: Kulunda steppe | collected 2010-07
AGAATTTGTATTAATAAACAACTACCTAAACCAGATATTATTGCATGCTTATTCAGTATATTGGACGAACAGTGAAACATTAGATGTGTGTATAGAGGCATATTCGTAAGCAGTGTTGAACATCACGTAGTATTCGAAACAACCCTCCTCGGACAACCGGCCTCCTGCTGCTTTCGTGATAGGTTCGTCGCCTTGAGTGTCAGTATAGCCGCCAAGCGGTTTGATACGCCCATAGACCGAACGGTCAGTGTATGGCATTACTCAAATCAGATACCGACCCACTCGAAGAGACAACACAGAAAACGACAGGAGAGACCGCCCAGCAAAGTCCCGAGGCTCGAGGGGCAGACCTGGCGTTGATTGCCTCTGGGGCATCGGTGTTGTTGGCCTGGCACCAGTTTTATTTCAAGGGTAACAAGACCCGTGGGCTGTTTATTGGACTGTGGCCGCCGACCATTTTGGCGTTTGGAAGTTATCTCAACCAGCAGGCGATTCTCGATACACTCGAAGAATCGCTTTTGAGTGCTCCCGGTGGCTTCGAGTCGCTCCGGAAACTGATTGGTGAGTAAGCCGACGTACCCGGTGACAAACTGGACTACTGCTGGCAGAAAGACCGTACTGATAGAAAGCGTTTTCCGCGACGGCTGTGAGTTGTCAAACATATGCGGTCTGTCGTCCTCTCAGTCGTCCTTATGATGCTCCTGTGTCTCGGAGCCACGCCTGTTGTCGCCACCGGGACCGTCGCCGAAGCCGAGGGACTCACCGACAGCACACCGACGGCGACGGCACTCGACTCACCCACCCAGCAGCCGCTGTCAGCGCTGAGTTCGGACGCAGACGACATGCCGATGACGACGTTTACGGTCAATCTTCGGTCGAATCAGGACGCCGAGTGGGTTGTGACAATTGAGTACGACCTACAGACAGAAAGCGAACAAACAGCCTTCGAAGCGACAGCACAAGAGTTCGAAGACGGAACCGCTCCAGACGGTGGGCTGTCGGTTGAGGTATACGAGAATATGGCCGGCTTTGCCAGCGAGGAGACTGACCGTGAGATGGCAATCGAGGACGTCGAACGCACAGCCAGCCTCGAGGGAACCACCGGCACGCTCAGACTCGCGTTTACCTGGCGTGCGTTTCTCGAAGAGGACGGTGAACAACTGATTTTCAATGATGCGCTGCAGTCTCCTGATGACGGCACGTGGTTGACCTCACTCGAGGAAAACCAAGCACTCGAGATTACGACACCACGCGGGTATGCAATTACGAGTGCAAACGTCGGTTTTACTGATAACACAGTGACAATCGAAGGCCCGTATACGTTTGATCAAGACGACCACGTTCGGATTACACTCGAGCCCTCGGCGTTCGGCGGCACCGCCTGGGAGCTGTTGGGTGCTGCAGTCGTTGTCGCTGCAGCGATTATCGGTGGTGCGTTCCTGTTGCGTCGGCGCGAGAACACGCCAACAGAACCCACACAGACGACCACCACAACAGAGACAACAGCACAGCCTTCAGAACCACCCGAAGCCGAACCACCCGAAGCCAAACGGGCCGAAGACCTGTCGCTTTTGGCCGACGACGAACAGGTACTACGGCTGCTCGAGCGCAACGACGGGCGAATGCGACAGGCCAAGATCGTCTCTGAGACCAACTGGTCGGACGCCAAAGTCTCACAGTTGCTGTCGTCAATGGCTGACGACGGCCAGATCACAAAGCTTCGAATCGGCCGCGAAAACCTGATTTCGCTGCCGGATGTCGATGCACTCGATGGGTCGAAACACGACAACGAGTAGCCCTGGATACGGTTCCGTCACCTACTTGCGCTGAGAGTACCTATCGGAAGCTAATGGAGTATCTGGAGCGTCGGGTTGGATTAGTCAACAATCGGCTCGAGTCAGTAATCGAGTCGGCCGACCCCGACGAACTGTCGGGCCAACTCGAAGACGTCGTCCTTGCCGGCGGCAAGCGCGTCCGACCTGCAGTGACGCTGTTGGTCTGTGAGTCGCTGGGCGGCGATCCAAACGACGCCGTCGAGTTTGCTGCTGGGATCGAACTCGTTCACAACGCCTCGTTGGTGATCGACGACATCATCGACCGCTCGGCGGTTCGCCGCGGCACGCCAAGTGCGTGGGCCGCCCACGGCTATGGATCGGCGATCATCGCCAGCGATGGACTGCTGGGCGAGGCGTTCGGGCTGTTTTTGGGCAACCCACAGGCCATGGAAATCGTCGCCGAATCGATGGTCGAACTCGGCGAGGGCGAGGCTACCGAACTGGTCGATCGTCCATCGAACGAAGCCGAGTATATGACTCTCGCACGGCGGAAAACCGGCGCGCTGTTTCGGGCTGCAGCCGAACTCGGCGCGGTCGCTGGTGAGGCAGACGCCGCCACCGTCGAGGCCTTCGGTGAGTATGCCGAACGGGTCGGCGTCGCCTTCCAGATCCGAGATGACGTACTCGATGCGACCGCCGACGCCGATGCACTCGGTAAACCTGCGGGCCACGACGAGACGATGGATCGGCCATCGTTAGTACAGATAACCGATCTCAGTCCCGATGAGGGCGACCAGCGAGCCCGCGAGCAGTCGAACCTCGCCCTCGAGGCGCTCGACAGAACCGGCGTCGATGACACGGATGCGAAAGCCTATCTGCGGGATCTCGCCGAGTTCATCGTCGTGCGGCAAAAATAGCCGTCTCACTCGAGACGAACCGGGAAGACATATGCAGACTGCTGTGTATTTGTTTACAGTTGGCTATCGGCATATTCATCATTGCACAACAGTGAGTACCGAAGTATGAACAGAGCACAGAAGGCCGCCCTCCAACTGCAGGCTGTGGCGGTACTCCGGATGCTCAAAGCAAGCCGAACCTACGAAGAGCTGTCGGCCGAAACAGGGCTCCCAGCCGGAGATCTCAACCGATATGTCAACGGTCACGTCCTGCCGGGCGTAGACCGTGCCCAGGAGGTTGTCGAAGCGGTCGGCCGCGAGATGCTGGCCGACGAGTTGGGCCGACGCGTTCGATTTGACGACGAGGGGTACGTTGATAACTCTGGGGTCGTCTTCGATCAGTCGTTTCTGGATCTGGTCGCGCCCGTGGCTGCCAACAGCTTCGGCTTCGAACGACCCGATGTGGTGTTGACCGCAGCCACTGACGGCATTACGATCGGTGCGGCGATGGCCTCGTATTTCGATGCCCGACTGGCGTATGCCAAAAAATCCAAAGAAACCGCCGTCGAGGAGTTCATCGAATCCCGCCAGCGACTTGCCTCAGGTATCGAACTAACCTACTATCTACCGGCCTGTGCACTCGAGTCTGGCGAGTCGGTGTTGATTGTCGATGATCTGATTCGGTCGGGCGAGACCCAAGAGCTGCTGTTGGATATCGCCCAACAGGCCGATGCGTCTGTCGTCGGCGTCTTTGCGCTGATCGCTGTGGGCAACCGTGGGATGTCTCGGGCTCGAGAACAGACTGACACACCGGTCGGTGCGCTATCGACTCTCGAGTAGCAACCACACGACGAACCGTCGAGTTGAGCCACGGCGCAATAACGAACCCTTTTGAGCTGTTTCGGTAAACGAATCGTATGGATCGGCTTCACGAATCGCTCCACGAGGCTCCGATTATCGACAAAGGCGGCTATGAGTACGTCGTCCATCCAATCAGCAACGGCGTACCAATGCTTGAACCGGCCTTACTCAGAGAGGTTGTTGTCACGATCATGCAGTCGGTCGATCTCGATGTTGATAAGATCGTTGCGCCCGAGGCGATGGGAATTCATCTCGCTACTGCGCTGTCATTGCAGACGGACATCCCGCTGGTTGTCATTCGTAAACGCGCCTACGGACTGCCAGAGGAGATGCCGCTGCACAAAACAACCGGCTACTCGGAATCCGAGATGTACATCAACGACGTCGAGGCCGGCGACCGGCTGTTGATCGTCGACGACCTGTTGTCGACGGGTGGGACGCTGGCGGCGATCTGCGATGCGCTCGATTCGATTGGTGCCGAAATCGCCGACATCGCGGTTGTGATCGAAAAGAACGGCCCCTCTGCGATGGACAAAACCGACCACGGGGTGACGAGCCTCGTCGAGATTGAAGTCGAAAACAGCGAAGTAACGATTCTGTGAACGTTAGATATCGTCGTCGCCGTCGATGTTGTCGACAATAAATGAGTCCGATTCGAACATCAGCTGTTCGTCGCTCCAGTCGTCGTACTCGGTGCCGCCCCAGACAATCTCGTCTCCGTCGCCAGCCATCATGTCCTCACGGATCTCCATGACCTCTTCAACGACGTCCTCGGGAACCTCTGGGCCGGGGTCGCTGATGTCGATAGCACCGTCTTCGAAACCAAGCAGGGTGATGCCACCTTCCCACGTTCCTTCGCTAGCGCGTTCGATAATGTCCATGTAGACGACTTCCCAGTTGAACACGGGTGTCATGAGATAGTTATCACCGGCGATATCGGCGGCAGACTCCGCATAGCCGGTTGCCCAAATGTCGTTACTCGCGGCCGTCTCAAGTGCCGACGGCGAATCTTGGTGTTGGGCCATCACGTCGACGTCCTCGTCGCTGATCAGCGTCTCGGCGTTTTCGCCCTCTGTGGCTGGATCGTACCAGTCGTTGGTCCACTGAACGTGGACGGTCGCTTCGTCGTTAGCAGCCTCAACACCCAGTGCGAAGGCGTTGATATCGTGGTAGACGGTTGCGACCGGGTTGGCCGCAACATACCCGATACTATTGGTTTCTGTGACCATTCCGGCGGCATAGCCGACCAGATAGCGAGCCTGATACAGTTTCTCGTAGAACGCGCCGTAGTTCTCACCGGCATCAAGTCCGGCGGCGACCTCAAAGGCAGTGTCAGGATACTGCTCGGAGGCTGACGACATTGGATCAGTAAAGCCGGAACTAAGGGCAAAAACCACGTCGTAACCCTCTTCGGCGTACTGGCTGGCGGTCTGTTCAACATTGCCCGCATCAACGCTTTCGACGTAGGTGCTGGCGAAATCGTCCAACTGATCGACGGTCGCCTGGCGGCCCGAATCGTGTGAGGAAGTCCAGCCGGCATCGTCGGCTTCGGCAAAGTAAATCCACGCTGCTGAGGAGGCAGCCTCCTCGGGAGTTGGCCCAGCGGCCTCGTCGTCGCTCAGACAGCCAGCGGCCCCAGCCACCGACAGTGCGCCGGCGGCCGCAAGCGCTTGGCGGCGCGAGAGTGTCGGTTCAACTGAACTATGGTTTGTTTCAGACATTCGGGTGTATACTACCAACAATTCCACTTAAAGAATCCTATCTTTCCGTCCATCCAAATCTATCAGCGCGTCTGACCGACACGTGTGTGATCGAACGGTGGAATCAAAACAGGTGGCGATCGCCGCCAGCACTCGAAGGTGCGTTCGGCTCGAGTGAGGACTACTCGCGGTCGTAGCTTTTCAGCAGCCCAGAGGGTGCACCCAACTCGTTGCGGTTGGTCTGCCGCATGACATACCACAGCACCGCAATGGTCAGCAGGTAGGGGTAGGTGTTCATCACCTGTGGGTTCAACAGGAACTGGAGCATCGACTCCAAGGCACTGATACCGACGAGATCAACAACGTACTCCCGAACCGTACTCGAGCGGAACGACAGGGCGTCGATGGCCGCAAAAAAGTATGCACCGCCCAAAAGCGGGATGATTCGCCACTGGGCGAAAATGACGAGTGCGACAGCGATCCAACCGCGACCTGCAGTCATCTCAACACCCCAGAAGTTGGTAAATGCCAACGAAAGCTGTGCGCCGGCCGCACCAGCCAGTGCGCCGCCGATCAGTACACAGGCGTACTGGATGTAGAACACTGGAACTCCGGCAGTGTCGGCCGTTTCGGGGTCTTCGCCGACCGCGGTGATTTCAGCACCAATGTTCGTCCGAAACAGCACATACCAGACAACCGGTACTAACAACAACGACAGGTAATCGAGGGCAGTGATCGAAAACAGCGCGGTGCCCAACACCGGAATCTCGACCAGTCCAGGAATTGCGATCCGCTGGAAGCCCTCGATAGACTGACCAACGTAGCCGCGGCCAAAGTAGGTCGTCAATCCGACACCCAAGAGTGTAAGCATGATGCCGCTGATCACCTGGTCGGCTTTCAGCGAGATACACAACACCGCATGAACAAGCGCCAGAGCCATCCCTGCGAGAATGCCGACACCGAAGCCAATCCAGATACTACCGGTGAGGATTGCGGCCGCAAACCCACCAAGCGCGCCGGCAAGCATCATCCCTTCGACACCAAGGTTCAGCACGCCGCTCCGTTCGGCGATGAGCTCACCCATCGCTGCCAACAACAGTGGAGTGGCAAGCCGAACCGTCGACTCGAGGGTTGCCGCAAAGAGACTCATGGTGAACCTCCTGTCTGTGGGTCAGCCTCAGCATCCGACCTGCGCCACCGAACGCTGATATGGTGGTCTTTGAGGTACTCAGCGGTGAGCAAAAACAGGATCGTCAGCGCGACGATCACATCAATCAACGCGCTGGGAACGTTCTGAGTGACCGCAATCGTCGTCCCGCCTGCGGTCAGGACGCCGAAAAACAGGGCGGCAAGCAACACCTGTCCAACCCCGTTTCGGCCCAAAAGCGCAATCGCGACCGCCGTAAAGCCATAGCCAGGCGAAAAGTCCTCGAACAGCCGGCCGTGGACGCCGGCGACCTCGACGATGCCAGCGACGCCGGCCAGCAGCCCACCGATAACGAACACCGTAATATAGGTCGTATAGGTGCTGATACCGGCCTGCATGGCGGCTGCGGGGTTCGAGCCAATAAAGACGATCTCATAGCCCAGACGAGTGTGGTTCAACAGAATGTAGCTGACAGCCGCAATGATGAGGATCAGTCCGACGCCGACGTGGAGTCGAGGAGTGAGCACCGATGGAAGTTGGGCCGCATCTGGCAGCCGTTCGGTCGCTGACTGACCGCTCAAGCCCTGCAGCGGCCCGCGCAACAGATAGCCGGTGAACGTCGTCGCTGTAAACGTGAGCATGAGCGACGAGATGATCTCGTTGACATCGTGTTCGGCCCGCAGATAGCCCGGAATCGCCCCGTACAACGCACCAGCAGTGCCGGCTGCGACCATCATGAGCGGCACCAACAGCAACGCCGGAAGCTCAACATACAGGGCGATAGCTGTGCCGACCACTGCGCCGACAAACAGTTGACCTTCTGCACCGATGTTCCACAATCCAGCTTTCAGCGGAAGATAGACCGCAAGTCCAGCCAAAAAAAGCGGCAGCGCGGTCGTCAACACATCGGCAAAGCCGCTGACTGTCGACGGTTGGCTAATGAATAGCTCCCAGTAGACCGAAATCGGATTGATGTTAAGCCACAACAGCGGAACCGACGCGACGAGCAATGCCGCAAGAATCGTTCCCAACGGTGCGGCATACGCAAGCCACGGTGGAACCTCCGTTCGGTTTTTGACGACGAGTTCCGGGCTCATTGTACCTCTTGGGGGATGTGGTCGTCCGTTGTTGGTGCTGAACCAGTAGACATGTAGACGCCAAGTTCCCACTTGTTGGTCGCCGCCGGCGTCGTCTCATGGACGAACGTCCCGTCGTACAACACGAGAATCCGGTCGCTTAGATCCAAAATCTCATCGAGATCTTCCGAAATAAGAACGACACCGGTGCCGTCCCGTTGCTGTTCGAGTAGCTGTTCGCGGATATGTTCGATCGCTCCAATATCGACTCCTCGAGTCGGCTGATTGGCGACCAACAGCGTCGGCCCACCGAGGAGTTCACGGCCCAAAATCAGCTTCTGGAGGTTCCCGCCCGACAGCGTGCCCGCCGGCGTTCGGGTGACATCGGTGACACCCCGAACGTCAAAGCGTTCGACGAGGCGGTCTGCGTACGATTCAAGCCCGTCGTAGTCCAGAAACAACCTACTGGAGTCAGTTTCGCCGTTACGATAGACTTTGACCCCGGCGTTGTGCATAACGCTTAAGTCTTCAGCACAGCCGTGGGTATACCGGTCTTCCGGAATAAACGAGACGCCCGAATCGATGATCTCCCGTGGAGATGCGCCGGTCAGATCCTCGCCATCGACACTGAGTTGCCCCGACTCGAGAGGTCGGTAGCCGATCAGACACTCGGCCAACTCACGCTGGCCGTTGCCGCTGACACCTGCGATACCGACGATTTCGCCGGCTTCGACCGAGAGATCAACGCCCTCGAGGCTGAGAAGTCCCCGATCATCGCGTGCCTTCAGACCGGTTGCCGAAAGCACTGTCTCGCCCGACGAAATCCGCTGTTTGTCGATATCGAACAGTACCTCACGGCCGACCATCATCTCGGCGAGTTCGCCCCGCGAGACCGTCTCGGCCGCAACAGTATCGATCAGGCTGCCATCCCGCAAGACGGTGACTCGGTCGGCCATGCGTTCGATCTCCCAGAGCTTGTGTGTGATAAAAATAACAGTGAGCCCTTCTTCAACAAGCGTCGAGATCGTCTCGAACAGTTGCTCGGACTCAGTGGGAGTGAGCACTGCGGTTGGCTCGTCGAGAATAAGCAGGTCAATATCCCGATAGAGGGCTTTGAGAATCTCGACACGCTGTTGTTCGCCAACGTCGAGTTCCCAGACTTTCGCCGAGGGGTCGATAGCAAGGCCGTACTGGTCGGCGAGCCTCGAGAGTCGCTGGCGGGGGCCGGCCCGATCACGGCCGAACAGTCGTTTGAGTTGGGCAACCACGCCGTCGCCGTCGGCTGTGTGTTCACGTTCGCCCAAGACGATGTTCTCGAGGACGCTCATGCGAGGAATGAGCATAAAATGCTGATGAACCATCCCGATACCGGCGTCGATCGCGTCTTTCGGTGCTTCGAACGTCTGGGCTTGGCCGTTGAGTCGAATCGTCCCCGAACTCGGCTCATAAAGCCCGTAGAGAATGTTCATGAGCGTGCTTTTGCCGGCTCCGTTCTCGCCGAGCAGCGCGTGGACTTCGCCGCGGTCGACCGAAAACGAAATGTCGTCGTTGGCCAGCACGTCGCCGAATCGTTTCGTGATACCGTCTATTTCGAGCAGTGGATCAGTTGTCATTGTCGGTAGCTACAGCCAACCGCAAAAGGAATCCAACAGGGTGGTCGTCGGCTCCGGACGCCGCCGTGGCTCGCGCCCCAACCCGAGCCATCGACGCCGAACGGTGCATCTTACTCTGTATGTTCCAGCATGCCGAGTTATGTGTTTCCGTTTGGATATACTTCAGCCGAATGGCAGCTTTTCGAGAGAGATATCCACTCAAACCGCTGACCGCTAACGAATACCAAACTTAGCTGTCCAAAGAAACACCGGCCTCGAGAGCCGAAGACTCTGTTCGATACCGCGATTGTGCAGCCAACAGACACCGGATCACTGACTTCATGTAGACCGAGTGCCAAGCAATGTTGATGTCAGATATTATCCTGTATGAACTGCCCGGCTGTCCGTACTGTGCGAAAGTCATCAACAAACTCGAGGAACTCGGCGTTGAGTATGAGTCCCGAACGGTTCCGCGTTCGCACAGCAAACGAACGGAGGTCAAAGAAATTAGCGGCCAAACCGGCGTGCCGGTCATCATCGACGAAGCCCACGATATCCACGGGATGGCCGAAAGCGACGATATCGTTGCGCACCTTGAGAAACACTACGTCTAATTAGGCTTCGCTGGGTTCAGTCGATCGCTCGCGGATTAGCTCTCGAATCCGGTCGGGGTCGTCGATCTCGGCGAGTTCCTCACAGGAGACGATTGCGGTATCCTTGATTGATTCTTCTTTGACGCGGTTGGTCGTAAAGTAGATCGAGCGTGTTTCGGTGACTCGGCCGATCGAACTCATCAACCGGGCTCGTTTTTCAGCACTCGGAGTAAACGACGAATGACCGGTCAACACGGTTGGCTCGCGGCTGTCGCTGTCCTCGCTAACGGCCTTAAACGGTGACCGAGTGGTTGGATGGACTTCGAAGCCGGCGTTGGTCAGCGTCGTCAGGATGTGTTTGTCGTCGGGATCGACAGCCGGGCTTTCGGGAATCGGCTCGGCATTCCGAACCTCTTCGGCCCCATCGAACACGGAAACGGGGTTCGAAAACGGCTGGTTGAACAGCTCTTCGAGTTGGATGGCGACCTCAATTGAGGCGTTCATCCCGTCTTCATACTTCGAGACCGTCCGTCGAGAGACCCCGAGTTCGGTGGCCAGCCGCCCCAGCGACCAGCCGCGTTCTTCGCGTTCGTCAGCCAGCAGGTCGCCGTCGATGCTGACATACAGCCCACCCGGTGCGGCGTAGATGAGCGGCGGTACCTCTTCGATAAACAAATCGTAGGCCGTATCCGGGTTAAACACTGGCACGCCGTGTCGGAAATAGACAACGCCAGGCTCGAGATCCTGATTGCGGGTTCGCAGGCCGATCACCAGCGGCGTCGCCGACAAATAATCACCCAACCGCCGCAACTCGGCACCCGTTTCGCCCGTCAGGGCGTCGATATTGCCGAGAATTTTCAAGAGCACGAGATCCTCGCCGCGTCGGGCTGCAAGGTCGAAGCTCTTGGGTCGAACCGAACACCGCTCGCTGACGAGAAACCCTGCATCCTCGAGCATCGCGGCGATGTTGCCGACCAGTGCCGTTCGGGACATACTGGAACGTAAGCGATTTCAGACGTATATGTGTTGCGTCGACTCGACTCGGCGGCCACCCCAGCGTCACCGGGTTTTCCAGACTCCTTGAGACCTACATCTGCGTTGGCTCGTGGACTCGACTCGGTAGGGTACTGGATGAAACACAGACTACGGCAAACGCCTCGAGCCGTTCGGCGATGAGTTAGGTGGAGTCCCACTCGGCATCCGACAGCGTCCGTTGAACGGCCTCTTGGCCCACAGCAGCAGCCAGTGACTCGAAGCCAGCCCGCTCGGCACGGTCGGTTGCGTTGGCAACGAGTCGAGAGACAATGAACTCGGGTGTCGATTTGCCCACGGTTCCGAACCGCGGTTGGTACTCGACTCGAAGCTCGAGGTTCGGTGTCAGCCCCTCGGCGAAAATGCCGTCGATCCGGGCAGTCTCGGGCAACGGACTCAGGTCGTCGGCGAGATGTGTGACATACACACCGAGTGCAGACTTCTCGACGGTCAACGAGACCAACCCGTTGAGCAGGTCGGCTGCCCGACCCGGTTCGGTGATCGCCTCGAACTCGTCGACTAACATGAGCGTCTTGCCTGTTGTCGTCAGCGGCGGGACGATAGATTTCAGCGTCGACTCCAAGACACCCGCATTGAACGAGGCGTGCCGACGATGGAACACGATTGTATCAAACAGCCCGACTTCGGCCTCGTCGACCGGAACCGGCAACCCCATCGCCGTCAAAAGGGCAACCTGGCTAAGTGTCTCGAGCAGCGTGGTTTTCCCACCGGAGTTGGCCCCTGTCAGTACGGTCACGCGGTCACCAGAGGGTGGTGTGTTCGCCCGCGGCTCAGTGAGGGTGTGGCTCCCAACGCCGTAGGTGATCGGCTGGATCTCGCCGTCCAAAAACAGATTCCGCGCGTTGCGAACCGCCAGGCCGTCTTCGACGATCGTCGGGCGTTGAAGCTCGTATTCGGCCGCAAACCGTCCCAATGACAACAAAAACGCGATCTCGCTGACAGCTTCGACCGCGGCCGCCACGTCGCCGTCGGCGGTCTCGATCCGATCACGGAGGATTTCGACAACAGTCTGTTCGCGGACGTCCACGTCGGTCGTAAGTTCTTCGACCAGCGTTCGGAGCGTTGTGCTGACGAAATCCGCCGCGTCGACTGCTTGGTCAGGAGCGGCCGCCCGAATGGTTCCGTGTGGAATACGAGTCTCGCTGGCTATGTGATCGACAACGCCGCTCTGGAATGCCTGCATGTCCTGGACGCCGCCCGAACGAACGGATTCGATAATGTCGAACGCTGCGTTGTTCAACTCGCGGGCGGCCTCGAGTTGTCCGCGGAGTTCATCAAGTTGGTCGTCGGCCCCCTCAGTAACAGTCGGGCCGTCGTCGGTCTCCCGAATGTAGCCCAACGCGCCCGCAGCCTCCGAAAGCGCATCTTCGTCGACCGCGCCCAGCGCGTCGAACGTCGAGCCCTCGAGGCCGACCGACCGGAGTTCGAGTGCAGCCTCGACGGCCGCGCGGTCGGTGCCACCGGCGGCATCATAGCGTTCGAACGCCTCGAGCACGCGCTGGCGGTCTGTCTCGCTGCGTTCGTCCCAGACGGCTTTGGCCGCCAGGACGTCCTCGAGGCGGCGTTCGATGGCACGCTGGTCGGTCAGCGGTGTCAGCACGCGAATTCGATCCGCAGCGTGCTCGGAGATACCGTAGCTGCTGGCGAGCGAAAGCAGTTCGTCGTAGACACTTCGGGTATCACTGGTTCCCAACACGTCGATGCCGGCAGTGCCGTTGGCCCGGCGGAGAATTCTTACGGCTCGCCCGCGCGGGACACCTGCGGCAGCGAGCGTCCGGATGTCTGCGTTCTGAATGGCCTCGAGGGCCGCAGTTTCGCCCAGCGAGTCCCGGAGTGCCTCGGCCGTTTTCGGACCGACACCCCAGTAGCCTTCGAGTCGCATAGTTCAGTCTGCACTGCGGCGGATTTAGTGATTGTCACTCGGCGAGTGTGATCCGACAGGAATACTTGTGTCTAACACACTCCAGAGAGTGTAGCTCACATGAGCAACTCACGACGGCAACTGCTGTTAACTGCGGCATTCGCACTGGTTGGTGCGTTTTTCGGTATCGCAGGCACCGGCCACGCCTATCTCCAGCGGTGGAAACGTTCGATTCTCTGGTTTCTGTTGACACTTGGATCGCTGTTTGCGCTGATGTCGGTGTACGTTACCGACCCAGAGGCCATCGATCCGCTTGATGTAACGACGGTTCCTGGGGAAGTTCTCATCCCGATAGTCATTATACTGGGCTTTAGCGTGATCGATGCGCTCCTGATCGCCTATCTCGACCAGCAAGAACGCGAGTTAGCACCGGGTGTCGACGCCAACGGCGACGGTGAGGCCGACGAAGGAACGTCCTGTCCCCACTGTGGACGATCAACTGATCCGGAGCTAGACTTCTGTACATGGTGTACTGAGCCGTTGTCGGCCGAACAATCAAAAACGGAGTGACTGTTCGGTCGTATCCGAGACTGCTGGAAAAAGAGACACCCTCGTTTGTGTGGGACTACCGGCGAAGAAACTGACACCCCTGTTTGTATGAGACTGCTGGCGAAGCGGTCTGGTTCGACGCGCTCACGTTGGTTGCGGCAGTGTCGGTTTTCTCGAGAGGGCCGGCAGGTTTGCTGCTGGCCCAGCGGCGGTTCCCGGCGACGAACGCGGCCAACAGCACAACCCACTGTCCGAAGGACGCTGTCATTGTGCAGATTGGAGACTGTTTTCTCGATGTCGACCGTTCCGAATGTGGTTCCAGACGGTATTAACAGCATTACACGACACAGACCGACGGCCAACACGCTGGGCATCTTATTTTGTATCGTAGCATAAGATTTATTGAAACAGCATCGACCGACTCGTCGGGCTTTTAGGAACCGAAGGCTTCCAGTGAGTATGGTTCAGAACGTCGCAGCGTTCTTTCGGGAGCTCGAGCCCGAGGATTTCTATCTGTTGTCGGGCATCGAGCAGGGAATGCGCTTTTCGGAGTGGGTCCAGCGCGAACAGCTGCCAAAGTACTCGAGTCTCACTGCCGAGGAGGTTACCTATCGCCTTGATCGGTGTATGAAACACGAGCTACTCGAGCGCAAAACGATCCAGTATGAGGGCTATCAACTCACCTTCGAAGGATACGACGCCCTCGCATTGCGGAGTTTTGCCGAACGCGAGACCGTAGACGGAGTTGGCGCACCGCTGGGTGTCGGCAAAGAAAGCGACGTCTATGAGGCAATGTCATTTCAGCCACTCGCGTTGAAATACCACCGCGAGGGAATCACGAATTTCAGAGAAGTTACACGCGAACGCGAATACACCGCCGACCACAACCACGTTTCGTGGCTGTATACTGCCCGCAAGGCTGCCGAAGCAGAGTACGACGCCCTCGAGACACTGTATCCGGACGTCTCGGTGCCACGACCTGTCGATCAGAACCGCCATGCGATTGTCATGGAGAAACTCGACGGCGGGGAACTCTCACGGGTACGACTCGAATCCGAGCAGGTCGTCGGCGTGTTGGATCTGGTTCTCGAGGAACTAACAGCCGCCTACCACGCGGGGTTCGTCCATGCGGATCTGAGCGAGTACAACGTCTTTATCGACGAATCGGGAGTTACGATCTTCGATTGGCCCCAGGCGGTGCCGACTGACCACGACAACGCCGGCGAACTGTTGGCTCGAGATCTCACAAACATCTATGGTTACTTTCGGCGCAAATACCCGAGCGAAACGCCCGAATCTGCCAATATCGAGGCACTCAGCGATGCTATCGCCAGCAATGACCTCGAGTCGATTCGATCATACTGCAGTTCATAAATTACATACTGCAATATAGAATTGATAATCTTATCAGGCAAGCATATGATCTCTGAGTCAGTTAGTTGAAGTATTCAGTCACAGCAATGCAGTCGAACAAAACAAATACAAGACGAATTACATCTAATCATTTCAAAATCAACCGAAGACCCGACTAAATAACAGGTTCTTCATAGACCTGCAGCTCATCAATCACTGAACACTGAGTGAAACCACGACTAATCAAGGAGGTCTAAGTCATAGTACTTCTGGGCTACCGTGAGAAATTGATTTGCATCAATATGAGGGGCATACGCGGCGTTCTCTACTTCAATCTCCATTTTCACCAGCAAATGAACTATTAGCTGTCGGCCGAGAGTCGGACGCGGTCGGCTTCGATCGTTTCGAGAAACGCACCGTAGCCGCCGACAGTGTAGGTCTCTCCGGCAGCCTCAACAGTCAGGCTGTGTTCGACTGGAAAGGAGTTGTTCGTCGGCTCGATGAGTCCCTGGGTGACAGCAGTGATTCGGGCGGTCAACTCGAGGGGCTCACCGTCGGCAGCGGTTCGACCCAGAATGTCCACCGAAAGATCAACGTCTGCCCGAGACCAAAGCGTTGCCTGAAAAACTCCATGCCGAAAGTTCTCGTAGGAGACGGGCAGTTCGGCGGGGTCGGCGACCGATACCTCGTGGGCAACCGGCCAGTAGTTGCCGAAAAACGAGGCAACGACAACGGGCCCGAGATGTTTCTGGGCAAAGACAATCGCCTGGGTGTCGCTGTGAGCACTCGAGAGCATCCCGATGGGCGCAACAACGCCAACCTGGTGGTCGGCAGTCAGCATCGTGGGCATCTGTTCGCTCCAGACGCGGGTGACACTGGCGATGGCAGTTGTCTCGCAGTCGAGTTCGGTTGTCCCAGAGACCAACAACACGACCAACACACCCCGGTCTCTGGCTGCCCGGAGTTCCTCGTCGAGTTCCTCGAGGAGGTCGACCGGAACCGAGACGGCGAGTTCGTTGTCGGCCTCTGATATAAACGACCGAATGCGTTTGAGGACGGTCACGCGGCTTTTGATTACCTCGAACTGTTCGTCGGAGGGCTCGATTCGGGTATGACGAGCCGTCAAGGCGGGCCGCATCGCCTCGGCATCTCGCACGAGTTCGTCGATGACTTCATCCGGCGGCAGCGCCCGAATCGTCGTCGGCACCGCATGGTCGGCGACTGTCACAAACCCTCGGTCTTCGAGTGTTTCGCTGACGCTGTAGACGTAGCGTTTCGAGACACCAGCGACATCAGCAATGGTACTGGCAGTCGCTGCACCGTGTTCGAGCAGCGTGAGATAGGTATCGACCTCTTTTTCCGAAAGGCCGAACCGCCGTAGGTGTGCCCGAAGTGTGGCGTCGTCCATACCCCTACTGCTCAGCGGGACTACTTAAATCGGCCCACGAGTTCAGTGATCTCGGCGAAACAGCGGCGAGACGTCACCGGTGGCCGTCTGTGGGTCGTGACTCAGCCGCTCTGGATGTGCATCACAGCAGAGATAGATCGCGCTGTTGATCAACCCGAGATGGCTGAACGCCTGCGGGTAGTTGCCGAACAGTTCGCCTGTCGATGGATCAACACGTTCAGCGAGCAGTCCGAGCGGTGAGCTATGAGAAAGTGCGGTCTCGAACAGTTCGGTAGCCCGTTCGATCCGGCCGGCAAGCACGAGTGCGTCGACCAACCAGAACGTACACAACAAAAAGGCGTTGGGTTCCGGCGGGATAGCGTCGGTGTATTTGGTTCGATACACCAACCCATCGTCATCCAGCAGTTCGTCGAGGACGGTCTCGAGGGTTGCTTCGACACGCGGGTCGTCGGCCGGCAGGAACTCGTAGATTGGAATCAACAGACAGCTAGCATCGAGCGCACGGTCGGTGTCGAAATGTTGGACGAAGCTGCCGGCCTGCTCGCTGTAGCCCGATTCGAGAATGGCAGTCCGGATCGCCTCGCGTGTGGACTCCCAGCGGTCGGCCGGATGGTCACACTCGAGTTGGCTCGCCAATGCGAGACCACGATCAACCGCAACCCAACACAACAGTTTCGAGTGCAGATAGTGTCGCTGGGAGCCTCGAAACTCCCAGATGCCGGCATCGGGTTCGTCCCACACCTCACAGACGTGATTGATTATCGCCCGCAGTGACTCCCAGTCGGTATCCGAGAGACTCTCGCCGTGTTGGAGCGTCTCGTAGATCCCCTGGACAATCGCGCCGTACACATCGGTTTGCTGTTGGGAAAACGCCGCGTTACCGACTCTAACGGGTTCGGAGTGTCGATAACCCGCGAGATGCTCGAGTTCAAACTCAGTGAGATCCGTCTCACCGTGGACGCCGTACAGTGGTTGGATCGCTGCAGGATCGTTGTCACTGACTGACCGAAACCACTCGAAGTAGCGTTCGGCCTCCTCGGTTCGGCCGAAGTTGTACAGTGCCTGAACGGTGAACTTGGCGTCTCGAATCCAGTTGTACCGGTAATCCCAGTTGTGCTCGCCACCGTATCTCTCGGGCAGCGAACTCGTCGGGGCCGCATAGATTGCCCCCGAGCCGCTGTTGATGAGCAGTTTGAGCAGCAGTCCCGACCGGACTACCTGGTCGTACCACGGGTTGTCGCCGACGATCTCTGTTGCTGAGGCTTCGAAGGCGGCGACCCACTCTTCCCAGTACTGGCACGTCTCAGCAAGGAGTCGTCGGCACGCAGCCGGTGGCAACTCGGTGTACTCATCGTACTGCAGGCCAACCCAGACCGTCTCGCCTTCGGTAAGTCGGTGAAAGCCAACCGCCCGGTGGTCACCTGTCGGCTCGAGTTCAAGCGGGCCATGAGACTGGACGAACAGCGTCTTATCGCCACCGCGGGCAACCAGCCCGGAGGCCGTACTGTCAGCCGATTCGACAGTCGTCTCGGCTCGAGCATAATCGAACCGTGGGACGAACTCACACTCGATGCGGATCGTTCCTGCGGTACATCTGAGCCGGCGGTAGATCGCCGGCTGAAACGTCGGTTGAGAACCCTTGCTGGAGACTGGCATGAAATCGGTGAGGACGGCCTGCCCAGAGTCGGTCTCGAAGGAGGTCTCGAGAATGTTCGTGCGCTCGAGATACGCCTGTGTAGACTCATAGCTGTCAGTCGGCCGGAGTGCAGTGTGGCCGCCACGGTCGGTATCGAGCAGTCGGGCAAACACACTCGGCGAGGCGACGTGTGGAAAACAACACCAATCAATCGAGCCGTCGCTGCTCACAAGCCCACACCGATCGTCGTTGCCGATGAGTCCGTACTCGGCGAGCGGGGTGTATCCCATCGTAAGCGATTACGGCAGTAGATACTCGAGTCCACGCGGAGCCGAATAAGGATACTGGCCCCCAGAGCTAAGCCGCTGTTTGTCGAACCACTGTAGTCGGCCAGCAGACTGGCTGGCATCCTCCACCTATGACTACACTCGGCTACCACGCCTCCCACGAACAGTTCGCCCCCAGCGCTCTCCTCGAGTACGTTCGGCTCGCCGACCACCACGGCTTTAGCGAGGTACTTGCCTCGGATCACTTTCATCCCTGGAGCCAAACGCAGGGCGAATCTGGCCACGTCTGGTCGTGGCTCGGCAGCGCACTTGCGGTGACCGACCTCACGTATGGGACGGTCAACGCTCCGGGCTACCGGTATCACCCCGCAATCATTGCCCAGGCCGCAGCCACACTCAGAGAGCTGTATCCCGAGCGGTTCTGGCTAGCGGTCGGCAGCGGCCAGCGACTCAACGAGGCCATTACAGGCACACATTGGCCTCCAAAAGCCGAACGCAATGGCCGACTCGAAGAATGTGTCGAGGTGATGCGCCGACTCTGGGACGGTGAGACGGTCAGCCACCACGGCCGGATCACACTCGAGGAGGCGACGCTGTACACCAGACCAGAGACGCCGCCGCCGGTGGTCGGTGCGGCCCAGTCGACGGCGACCGCTCGCTGGCTTGGCGAGTGGGCCGACGGCATGATTACCGTCGGCAGCCCGGATACGGCGGCGGTTGCCGAGCGTATCGAGGCGTTTCGAGCGGTCGCTGCCGACAAGCCAGTGTCTCTCAAACCCGAGGTGGCCTACGATCCAGACGAGACACTCGCCCGCGAGCAGGCCGCCGACCAGTGGCTTTCGAACTGCCTGCCGGGGCCAATCACCCAGGAGTTGCGTCGGCCCGAACAGTACGGCGCGCTCGCCGAGCAGTTGGCTGTCGATGAGATTACAGACCATGTGCTGGTGTCGTCTGAGCCCGAACGATACGTTGAGTGGCTCAACGAACTCATAGCGTTGGACGTCCAGAAGCTCTTTGTCCACAACGTGACACCAAAACAGACCCAGTTCATCGAGACGTTCGGCGAGGCAGTGTTACCCAACGTCGCTTAACTGATTGCTGTACAAACAATTGTGTTCGCCAGACGATCCGGTGTGGATGAGTTATTCGACGTCGATCTGATACCCACTGGTTGAGTCAGGATCGAGCTTTGGAAGCTGTACGGTCAACACGCCGTTGTTGTACGTCGCGGTGGCGTCTTGGGCCTGCACTGCTTCGGGCAGTTGGATCTGTCGGCGAACCGACTCGCGGCGGCGTTCTTGGCGATGATATCGGGCAGAATCATCAGCCTCCTCAGTCTCGTAGTCGGCGTTGATCGTCATCGTCTCACGATCCACGCGGAGATCAATGTCGTCTTGGGTGTATCCCGGCAGATCAACCGACACGACCAACTCCTCGCCGTGGTCGGCGACATCCGCCGAGACGGACGGGAGCATGGATTCGGTCTCGAAGGTTCGGCTGAGCTCGCCGAACTGCCGGTTCATTCGTTCGATCAGTTCGTCGAGTTCGCGGAACGGATTTGGTCGTCCAGCCATACCAGCATATTGGCGTTTCAACGACATGAGTATTGTTGTTCTTGACCCAACAGGACTGGCAGACGACCGGTCAGTACAGGACGTGTTTCGTGTCGTACGACCCGAGGTTCCGAATCCAGCCGTCTTCGACAATGGTTTCGATCTCCGCTGTGGCCTCGGCCAAGCGACTCTCATAGAGACCTGCCTCGAGGTCGAAATGAAACAGATAATCCCCAAGCCGGTTGCCGCTGGGGCGGGATTCAACCCGCGAGAGGTTGATGTTGCGGTCTGCAAACGCCTCGAGCAGTTCTAACAACAGCCCCGGGTAGTTGACGTTCGGATAGACGACCAGCGTGGTTTTTCCACCTGCATCCGACCGTTCGTCTATCGGCGCAAGCAAGAAAAACCGGGTAGCGTTCGAATCTTGATCCTGAATGTCTTCGGCAAGCACCTCGAGTTCGGTTCCGTTGGTCGCATTGGATGGATGGCCAATCGCTGCCACGGTTGGGTCTTCACGGGCGCGTTCGACACCACGGGCAGTGCTGGCGACGGCCTCTTGGTCGGCGTCGGGATAAGTTGTCTCGAGATAGCTTCGACACTGTGCGAGCGCCTGGGAGTGGCTGGCGACCGTCTCGAACGTCTCAGACTGTGCAAGCAGCGCGTGTCTGATCGGCGTGATAATCTCGCTGACAACCGCAACCTCACGGTCGGCAAGCGCATCGAGCGTTTCGGTAACACTGCCTTCGATACTGTTTTCGATGGGGACGACGCCGCGTTCGAAGCTTCCGTCGGCGACGGCTTCGATAATGGCGGTCACCGACTCGCGGAACGAGACCTCCTCAGCGACAGCACTGGCGGCACGATGCGAATAGGTTCCAGCAGGACCCAGTGTTACGGCCTTCATTGAACCGAGGTTAGACCAGCCATCCCAAAAGGCCGTCGGCACCAACAAGACAGTCGAACCGTTGGCCAGCCGGCGGAAGTGTCTCTCGGTGTATCGCTTGCGGGAGTACCATACAGCTGAAGCCGATCACAACTGGAGTTGGCGTTCCAGTGCAGCACTCACCGCTAAGACAGTCTCGTCGGCGTAGCGTCGGCCCACGACCTGTAGGCCAACCGGTTGGCCCGACGGTGTCAGGCCGGCTGGTACCGACGCTGCCGGATGGCCGGTGACGTTGAACGGCCAGGTCAGCAGGTCTTCCCACTCGACAGCCCCCGAGTCAGCCTCGAGATCGAATCCACGGGTGGCCAACGTTGGAGTAAGGAGGATGTCGTAAGACTCGAAGACGGCTTGAACTCTGTCGTAGAGCCGCGTGCGGACGACCGCCGACCGTTCGAGATCACGCGCCGTCCAGTCGGCTCCGGCTTCGACCATCGCCAAGAGGCTGTGGCTTACCTTGTCTGGATGCGCCCTGAAATCGACGCCGGTCGTTTGGGCCATTGTCTCGACGGTTCCAGCTATCGCGGTACTGAAGGTGATCTCGAGGGCTTCGGCCAACTCGGCCATCGAACAACCGAGGGTAATCTCGATAGTCTCGAGGCTCCCACCGACGATCTCGAGTGCACCGAGGGCGTCCTCGATAACGGCCTGAACGGCAGGATCAACCTCAAAGACGTCCAAGTTGGGGCTGTAAGCGATGCGGTAGGAATCAATCGGTTGGCCGACTGCCGCCCGGAAGTCGATCTCAACGGGAACGCTTCCAGGGTCAGACGAATGTGGACCGGCCAGCACCTCGAGCATGAGCGCGCCGTCTGCGACCGTCCGGGCGAGCGGCCCACTGGCAGTGTGGTGTCGCTTTGCGCCAAACCCGTTTGGACGCGAGTCGTTCGGCACCAACCCGAAAGAGGGTTTCATCCCGAAAACGCCACAGCAGGCCGCTGGAATCCGAATCGACCCACCCGCATCACTGCCGGTTGCCAGTGCGGCGAGGCACCCACCAACGGCCGCCGCGCTGCCGCCCGACGACCCACCCGCATTCTGCGAGCGATCAACTGGCGAGGCTGTCGGCCCAATGAGTTTGTTCGTGGTGAGGCCCGCATGGCCCAACTCGGGCGTGTTAGTTTTCCCGAGAACGATTGCGCCGGCAGCCTCGAGGCGCTCGACGATCACAGCAGTCCGTTCGGCCTCGTAGTCAGCAAATAGCTTCGAGCCAAAGGTGTGCCGAACACCTTCTTTCATCGCTCGTAGATCTTTGAGCGCGATGGGAACACCGTGGAGTGAGCCAACCGACTCACTGCGGTCGAGTGTGCTGTCGGCCTCGCGGGCGGCCTCGCGTGCCAACTCGTCGGTGACCGTAATGTAGGCATTGAGATCGGTGTTTTGTCGGTCGATCCGGTGTAGATACGCCTCGACAGCGTCGGTTGCGGAGATGCGCCCGGTTCGAATCTCGGCGGCCAGCCACGTTGCTGGCTGTTCGCAGATGTCGGTCACATCAGCCTACTGGCTCGCCGAGAGCAAAAAGCCCGCCGCCGGCCGAAACGTATCTGACCGCCGGCCGCATAGATCATATGATGGCCGACCATGACGTCTCATCCAAGACCGTATCTGAGACAGAAAGTGACCGAACAACAATCCGGGCTGGCCGGAACTTCGAACAGTGCTATCGATTGGACGCACGCGAGGCTGGCGAGTTTCTGATTGCTCTCGGCGAACAACTCCGGGATGGCGACGAACTCACACTGTCAGACGACGAGTGGGAACTGCCTTTCGAGTTCGGCGAGCCACTCGAGTTGGACATCGACTTCGAGGGCATGGACGACCCAGAATTAGAGATTGAACTCGAAATTCCAGCCCGGAGTGACCAGACGGCCCCTCGAGTCGAATAACGCAGGCGGCTGTGGAAACGCTTATGCGCGCGCCTCGGCAAGCCGAGACTGGGATTACAATGACGGTTCGACTTACAGACTTTTACGCAGACTGGTGTGGCCCGTGCAAGACCCAAGATCCGATCATCGAAGACCTCGAGGCCGACTATGAGGACGTCGAGTTCGCCAAAGTCGACGTCGACGAACAACAAGATGTCGCCAACCAGTATCAGGTTCGCTCGTTGCCAACGCTGGTAATCGAAAACGACGACGGCATCGTCGACCGCTTTGTCGGCGTTACCCAGCGGGCTGATCTCGAGGCTGCCCTCGAGGAAGCCGGCGTCTAATCGCTGTTTTTCGCGACCGTCGCTGCAGCCTCTCGCAACGCTTAAACAGCGACGCCCACAACCAGCGGGCATGCCAAGCAACGAGAACGCCACCGAACGAACCCTCAACAAACAGATCTGCATGCGCTGTAATGCCCGTAACTCTCCGCGCGCCAACAGCTGCCGGAAATGCGGCTACTCGCGACTTCGTCCGAAAGCCAAAGAACGCCGCGCAGCCTAACGTCCGGATTTGTTCTGTTGTCTCTCGCGGTCTGTAGCAGCCGCGTTGTCGCTCCGAGCGATGTTCTGCGGCGGTCTTTCCGGCATGAGCCTGTGGTGGGCTTACTCAGGGTATTTGGGTTCGCGTCGCTCGGCACGCTCGAGGGCGCGCTCGATGACCGTTTGGACCGTCTCGCCGCCCGTCTCAGCATCGAACGGCTCGCCGTGACCCGGATACATCACAGTCACCGACTCGGGGAGTCGCCGGAGGATCGTCTCGAGACTCTCAATAAGACGTTCGCGGGACTGGCCCGGTCGATCTGTACGACCGAAACTGCCGTTTTCGAACGCCCCGTCGTTGTAGACGACTACATCGCCACTGAACAGCACAGAATCACTGATAAGCGAGACGTGGTCGTCGGCGTGGCCGGGCGTGTAGACGGCCTCAAAGGCGTCGTCGCCGATCTGAATCTCATCGCCGTCCGCAAGGCTGTGGGTTCGGTGGGGGTGGTCGGCGTAGGCGTACACCTCAGGCTCGAACGCCGAGAGAATGGCCTCGAGTTCGGCGACGTGGTCGCCGTGTTGGTGGGTGACAACGACCTGGTCGAGGTCGGTGACGTGGTCGGCAACGACGCGTGCGACACCCGGCATGGCTCCGGCGTCAATCAGTGTTGTTGTCTCGCCGGCGACGAGATACACATTACAGGTAAACACATCGGCGTCTTTCGTGACTGCGATTGGCTCCATACTGACCCGACGGCAGCGAGGATAAAAAAGACGGCTCTGTTGGAATCCATAGATGGTGATCGGTTTCTCTGGTCGGGCGAAATACAGAGTACCCATCGTGCAGATACCTCTACAGCCATTCTGAGATGTGAGAGTAATCGACTGTTGAATACACAATGTGAAGTTTGATGCCGTTACCCTCAAGTGTAAGTGTAAATAGACTGTACAAACTAAAAGTCAAAATAAGCCACCACTGGTTACAACCGAAGGCGAAAGTATGTGTTCAACCAGTTCGCTACCGATGTCGATGACCCACCGTTCGACACACGGAGACCGATGTGGTCAGTCACCGGACGAGTATAACCGACACCGGTGCTCGTTTCGAGACAGTTTCGGCAACGTTTCCGACGAGAAACCGATGTGACGCACGACTCCAATCTTTTCCGTGGGCCCCGATTACAATCGTGTCGTACCCTTCGGCTTGGTCGATAATCTCCCTGGCAGGGTGTCCAATACCGACAACTGTGTC